>Ga0315274_10007330_pt1 | contig 15979 bp, 10 predicted proteins | sample YL17G02_20_MG_FD_203700 | JGI IMG/M metagenome (GOLD analysis project Ga0315274, IMG submission 203700) | Sediment microbial communities from Yellowstone Lake, YNP, Wyoming, USA - YL17G02_20 | ecosystem: Environmental > Aquatic > Freshwater > Lake > Sediment | place: USA: Wyoming | collected... | reverse complement strand
GCGGGACCAATCCGGATCGCGCGATCCCCAGCTCCGCACACTTGCACCTGCGCTGCAAGTGCAGGTGTCACTAAGACCGGCGACAGCTACCTGCGTCGCCTGCTCGTCGGCAGCGCCCAATACATCCTCGGACCCTTCGGACCCGATTGTGACTTGCGCCGCTGGGGTCTCAAGCTCGCCGAACGCGGAGGCAAGAACGCCAAGAAGAGAGCGGTGGTGGCGGTGGCCCGCAAGCTGGCCGTCCTCCTTCATCGCCTGTGGGTCACTGGGGAAGTCTACGACCCCTTCTACCATTCCCATCCGGATCAGACATCGGTAGCCCAAACCAATCTGCTGGTTCGTCAGCCGGAAGCTGTCTGCGCTTGAGACGATGAGAGGGAGGACTGTTGTTCTATCCTGCTAAGGGGAGGATCTAAGACACCGACCTATCCTGATCTCTTTCCCAGGCTACGCCCCGTTCGGGTGACTGCGACGGGCAGCTGGGCCAACGGCAAACCGCTGGATACCGCAGCTCAGATGGCAGCACCCCCCTACGCGAACCCCAACGAGCACCGGGCTCCAATGAAGAGCCCATCAGAGTGCGGATGGAAGCTGGGCGATACGGAGGCACTACGGGATGAGACAGCTCGGTCGCCACGTCGACCTATTGACAACCAAGGCCTTCTCATGGAAGCTGCCCGGCGGCTCAGGCAACGCCTCCCCCACTCTACGGCAACTCGGCAGGCAAGACAAGCTCCAACTTTCCGCACGCCAGCCGGGTCAGCTGCTGCGAGTCGTTGGGCAGCTTCTGGCAAAAGGAAGCCGGCCTCCCCGCACCGTGCATGCTGGCGTGTGATTAGGCGCTAGTCGGAAGCCCCTTGCAGAACCCACTCGACAGTTAGGTTGCGCTCTTTCAGCAAGTTGAGGGCGGTTGTATCGTCGTCCTTGGTGAGAGCCTTGGAGATGTCCTGGTCTGCGGTGTCAGGGGCATCCCAGACTGAGTGGGAGAAGATCCGCCGGACGAACTTCCTCACCAGGAGGAACTGCTCTTCAGGGAGGCTACGATACAGGATCCGACTCACCTCGCCCGGACCCTTGAGGTAGAGCTGCAGGTGGGCATTGAGGACATCGCGCAGGATGTGAACCCAAGCGCGTATTGCGCCTGCCGAGAATATGCGCTCAGTTCTCTGATGGAGGGCGTCGTCCTTGTCTGGATCCCACCGCTCAACAAGGCCCTCCTCGGCGATAATGGTCATGAGTTTCACTAGGTTTCGCTCTTCCACATCCCTGAAGTCCTCGTCGCTCTGGAATTCGACGACGTTCGGAATCGGCGAAAGCAGATGTCTGAAGATCGTTTTCTGGATTCTGTAGTAGGTAAGGGGCTGGCGCCGGGCACGGGTTTTTTCGCTGGTGAAGTCCCCTAGTCTGTTGGACGAGTCGTTCAGGATTCGCCAGTGGATGGCTTTGGCAACCTCGCCCTTCGCCTTGGCGGACGACATCTTCTTCACATTGACGAGAAACTCAACGAAGCCCTGTTCCGACTTGCGACCTTCGAGTGACGCGTACTCGTTCCAATCCTCGCCGCAGATGTCTGCATACTTCTTCATCAGTTCGTACGAATAGAAGGACATCTGACGGTAGGACTGGTGCGCCTCAAGGTTCGTTTCCTTGAGTTGTTTAGCGTCTGGTCGGATGTATACCTTGCACTCGACAGCCTTCCTGCCTGCCCATATTTGGGCCGCGGCCTTGTGTTGACCATCGAAGAGAAGAAGAGAGCCCCTATCGTCGAAATGGCAAATCGATGGAGCCAGCTGGGTGTTGCGTTGGAAGTGGCGATACAACGCCCACATTGATGCCTGGCGGAGGGCTCGCGGCTGTAGATCTATGTCATTCTTCAGGTGCTCGACGGGGATGAGCGAGTAGAAGTACCGCCAACCAGTAGCAGGGCATTCGTAGAGAGAATAGGACTTCTTTCCAGAGCCGAAGTAGAGGATCACAACCTCGTTGACAGGATCTATCTCATACTGGAGGGGCGCGCCAAGCTTGTGGTCCTTGGCGACTATCACGTCGTCAAGGTACTTGGAGCCACCATCGCCAAAGAAGGCGCTAAGCCCGAGGTAGTCGCGATACTCCGATAGCGACATCGTCCCTTTCTGGCGATTGTGCCTCCGACACACCGGGGCCAAGTTCTCGAGAGTCGTCTCCCCTCCCGCAGCAATGGGCTTGATGTGGTCGAATTCCAGGTCAGCTTCGGACTCGATTGGATGGCCGTCAATGAAGCAGCGCATCCCATCGCGTCGAACAAGGGTAGCGGCTTCCTCGTTGGTGAGGTTCCTTCGATCGGGCATTCTGTGTACCTCCCTGTGATGACCCTGCCCCACAGCTTCAAGCCATGCTGCACTGGGGGCTCTTGCACGCCCCACACTCTATCGTGAGGCAGGCTAATCATGCGTGCCATGGTGGTCGGATGGCGGGCACCTCATACATCTTCAACACCTCATCCCCATGGTGATTAATCACCTTCCCGGCGATCTTCCCCGTCGCCGGTGGGTCGATGGGGTACGACTTCGTCAAATACGAGGCCGACCAAGCTGCCTCGTCCACCTCCACCCTCTACAGCCCATATTCAGCTCTTGGAGAATCCGACTGCCTGAGAGACCAGGCGCCCGACCCAAGGAAGATGTAGGCTCACTCGGCATCCAGCGACCTGACATCCTCTAGGAGGCTATCACCGGACTCTTGGAGTTCCCGGAACTTCAGCTTCAACAGGGCGCCAGAAAGCCCCCGCAACTCCTCTAGAAACGGATCGTCTTCCACAGGCACGAGGTCCTCCGAGAAACCAAAGCTGACGAGGGGAGCCCAGGGATAGCGGTGCCTTTGCAGACGCTTCACTGTGGCCGCGGTGAATTCCGTCGGGTACACCTGGTCTTCAAAGAGCTCTGGCGACCGGCCAAGCGAAATCTCGACCAACGCCGCGGCCACGAGGAGACGCCGGGCCCTCGCCCTAAGTGCCGTCCCCTGCCGCTCCAACTGCCGTTCCCGAACCTGGGCTATCCTCTCCGTCCAGCGACCGACCTCGCGGCGGTACCCCTCCTCCGCGGACTCCAACGCGCTCTCAGGCACTTCACCACCCGGCTCATATGCGGCCGCCAAGTCCTGAAAGGCCTCCACCGACTTGACCCCGGCAGATGTGCACACAAACCAGGCTACACCTTCCATGTTTGGATCTGCCTGCCGGATCAGATTGCCGTAGTCTTCCGGACCTGGCCCCGGAACCGTTTCCAGAAGAGCAGTGAGCGCAGGGTTCCCGTAGGTCAAGAACTCGACGCTGTCCGGGTGCCGGTCAAAACAGCCTGGGTCGAAGGTTACCGTCCGCGTTACGTCTCCGAGGTCGAGTTCATAGGCTCTGTCGATCGACAATGCGGACTGGAAGCGCCACGCGGTAGATGAACATTCCTGAGCAAGCCAAGCCTCCAGCACGCTCATCGTCACCGGCGACACCAGGCTTGCACTCTGGACCCTCTCATTCGCGTAGGAATCGACATCGAAGACCTCGGCGCGTGCCCGGTCAATCTTGTCCCGGATCTCCCCAATGCGTCTCTCCAACTCCTGCTGTCGGATCTCTTCCGGGAGCATGGCCAGCTTCCGGGTCATCTCGCCGATCTCGGCCAGGATGGGTTGCAGGTTCCCGACGATCTGCTCGAACCAGTGGATACGATCCTTCAGCCGCTGGTAGATTTGGTCCTCAATCGTGTCGCGGTAGAAGCAGCTCGTGATCCAAACCACATCATGCAGCTGGCCAATGCGGTCGATACGGCCGATGCGCTGTTCGACCCGCATTGGATTCCACGGCATGTCGTAGTTGATCATCGCCCCGCACGTCTGCAGGTTGATGCCCTCGCTGGCCGCCTCGGTGCAGACGAGAATGCGGACGTCTCCCTCCAGGAAGGCCTTCTTGACGTCCTCCTTCGGCGCCGGCACCCAAGCCAAACCATTGAACGACTCGCCGCCGCGTCCGGAGTAGCATGCAACCTGCGTCCCATACACCACCTGCAGATGGTTGCGTACGTAGTCCATTGTGTCCGTGTACTGTGTGAACACCAGCACCTTGTTGCGCTCGCGAAACACATCGCCAAGCTTTCCTTTCAAGTACTCCATCTTCGAGTCCGCGGCACTCAGCGTTCGGAGGTCTAGGAGAAAAGTCTCAACGTATCGGAGTTCCTCACTGAACCGCTCACGATCAGCCTCCGAGAGGATTTCGTCGCCAATGTCCAGGTCGAGCTCTTCTTGCTCGATGTCGTCCTCTTCGATGGATTCCCCGAGAGAAATCTGGCCGCGCAGGAACTCAACCCGACGTTCAAGTGACTTCCGCAATGCGAAGAAGCTGCTGGTCAGCCGGCGGCGGTAGATCGTCATCACGAAGCCCAGGCCACGACGTTCGTTCTCGTACTTGTGGTAGAACCTCGTGATGTATTCATCCACACGCCGATACAGGGCTTCTTCTTCCTCGGTAAAGGCGATGCGGGCGACCTCCGGGCGCCGTGTCGGCACATGCCCCGGGAGGAGCCCCTGCTCCTGGTAACGTCGCAGGAGAGTCCGTGTGTTGCGAAACATGTAGGGAGCCAGCGGGGTGTGACGCCGCGCCAACTCGTACAGGAACGAGTGGGCTGCCTCGGGGAGCTCGCGCAAGGCATGGGTCCTCGGTCGTGGCCGTCCCGGCAGCGAGGCGAGCTGCCTCCAGACAGGGAGGCCAAGCTCTCCCACTGCCAGCTGTTCCAGCGCGGGTTCGAGGGGCTGCCCCGCCGCAAGCTGGTCGTTCACCATGTCCAACACGAAGTCCCAGTCCACTTGGTCAAAGGGCAGGCGCAGTTCGCGGAAGTAGCGCAAGAAGTTCTCTTGATCGGCTGCCCATACGCCGCCCATGCCGAGTTGGACGAGCAGATCCCAGATCTCCAGTGGGTGGACTTGCATCGGGGTCGCGGTGACCAGCAACAAGCCGCCGATCATCGAACGGAGCGTCTCCAAGAGCACGAGCAGGCGGTTGGGACGGTAGCGCGGATCGAGGAAGTCCTTGCGCCTGGCGTGATGCGCCTCATCGATTACGAGCAGGTCCCATGGGCGGGCGCGTTGCAGCCCCGGCAGGCGCGCACGCCGCTTGGCCAACTGGCTAGTGGCGAGCAGGACGTCGAACGCGTCCCAAATGCTGTCGGGGTCCATCTCCTGCGAGGCGCCGCGCACACGGCAGATCTTGCCGCCCTCGTAGCGCGGAACGTCCAGGCCAAACTTCTCGTAGAGCTCTTCTTGCCACTGCCGCAGGATGCTTCTCGGGGTCAGGATCAGGCACCGCTGCACTTTGCGTGATGTCAGAAGGCTGCGGATCACCAGCCCCGCCTCGATCGTCTTTCCGAGGCCGACCTCATCGCAAAGGAGCGAGCCCTCTGGGTACCGGCGAAGAACCTCGTGGGCAACGTGCAACTGGTGTGGCCAGGGGCGGATGGCAGAGGTGGCGGCGGCTAGGTCACGCGCGTTCAGGAGGCGAGGCGCGTCTTTCAGGAATTGGCAGAGGACGCGTTCCTTCGGGGCGGCCTTCCCCACCAGCTTTCGCTTAGCCTCCCGTATTCTCTCGACCCTGTTTCGCTTCTCGATCGGGTCTTCATCGGGGGCCTGGTCGGGCGCATACCGTATAAGACGCTCCCGCACCGCTTCCGGGATATCCACGGCCACCCAGTCGCGCTCGTCTCCCGACCAGAGCTGCTCGAACGACAGGCGGACGAGCGCGAGACCTTGCTGCTCGCGTTCGCTTTCCCACGAGAGGTAGACGGAAAACTCCTCGAAGTTGTGCCTCCAACCCTGCTCCGACTCATTCACGCTGCCCACGAAGGCAACCTGGCTGCCGGACCGGTCGGCGAAGATACCTTTCTTGGCGTGGTAGTAGTCCTCTGTGGCAGGCCCAGGAATGATGCGGCCGTCCGGACCCAGCGGCAGCACTACCTTCATTTCCAACGTGCCGGCGGCCACCATCCAGGCAAGCACTTCCAAGCGCTGGCGCTGCAGCGCGTCCTGTGGATCTGGGAACCGTTCCAGGAGGGGCTGGGTAAGCGTGTGCCGCAACTCCTCACCGCGGGCAACGGCCTCCACATCCTTGAGCGAGAGCGAGGCGCCCACGAGCAGGCGCATCCGCCCGCCGTTGCGGATGAGATGGGCCACGCCGCGGGCCGCCACCGCGAGCGCGGTCGAACTGAAGAACCCAGCGCTCCGGTCATATTGAATCGAGGCTCCGAGGGCAGGAACGTAGAACGATTCGAGCAACTCGTCTGTCGGACGGTAGAAGGCCTTGAAGGGGATGTCTCGAAGCAGGGTCATCCTACCTCTTGATCCGGGCTCCTGGATGCCGGCGACGCCCCGCGACTGGGATTTCTCGTCACCGCTTTCCGAGCAATCGGTCGGCCCGGATTACAGTTCAAACAACCAGGCGGCGGTCGCCCCTCGGGGCGGCCCCTCGCGCGAGGTCAGCATTACCCCAGCGGAGCGAGCGAACACGGCCGCGTCGAGCGCGGCGCAGGCCGCGGGCATACGGTTCTGAAGACCCATGCCGCGATGCACATCGCCCGCACGCACGCGGACCGTCCGCCGCCCACGTCGCCGTGCCGGCGCGACCGCTGTCACCAAGACATACTGCCGGATCTCTTCGGCCAGGCGCGCCATCGTGCCTACTCCTCGCCCTCGTCTCCCTCAAAGTCGCCGCCCAACTCGAGCTGTGCGTCCGCCGCCAGGGATTCTTCCTCCTCGACCGGAACTGTCAGGTCATCGAAGAACGCCAGGCGCAGGTTCTCCAGCACCTCAGCCTCCGCCCGGACGAACTGTCCCCTCAGCCTTCGCCGCGGGATGGCATTGATCATGGCTTGCAGCAACGCCTTGAACACGCTGTCCCGCAGCAATCCCGATTGACGCAGAAAGGCCTCGCAGGCTTTGGGCCCGTCCTCGTGGTAGACCATCAGCGCCGTATGTGCAGCATTAACCCAGTGGGCGAAGTGCACCCCCTCACTGTCGTCGACGCGACCCCGCGCCCGGCGTTCCCAGGGCCTTTGCAGGACGATGAACTGCCCCTTGCGTTTGGCGAGCTTCTCCGAGCTGATGACCTCGGCATCGAGCTCGACGCCGACGCCGATCGCCAGCTTGCGCGCTTCGTCATAGGGGAACTCCTCGGCGCCGAAGGAATCCCAGGCCATCAGGTACCAATCCGTGACCGGATCGAACTCCACGTCTCGACCCTGGAGCAGGATCTCGCGCCGCAAGCCGAGGACTTCTTCCCGCGCCAGATCGAGGGCCGTCTCGGGCCGCAGGATCTTCGGCTGCCCGGTATTGGGATCGACCTCACTCGTGAGCACCGGCCAGCGCTCGGAGAGGATGCCCAGCACCGGGCCAAAGACGCTGATGTACAAATCAACGCCGCGCACGCCCTGAGAGGCGTACTCGGTGGCCTTCGCCCGCGCTTCGGCGCGCACCTTGCTCTGGAGGTCGTCCCACCAGACCGCCTCCTGGCGCCCATCGGCAGGGCGTTTCCGGCAAGCGAGGAGGATCGTCGAGGAGGCGGCGTTCTTGCGCGCCTGGTGCAGGCTGTGCTCGCTCTCGGTGTGCACGGGCCACGAAGCCTTGATCGAGAAACCCGCGTCGAGCAGCGCCGAAGCAAGCGTGTCCCAGGCTTCCACGCGCTTGTGGGTGAACATCACCGTGAGCGACCCATCGGGCCGGAGCACCCGATGCATCTCGCGGAACGCGGCGCCCATCTTGCGCTCATAGTCCTGCGCCGCCAAATCCCTTTTCTTGCTACCAAACTCAGCAAACCGCGCCGGGTTGGCGACGGCTTCGGCGTCCTTGTCGGTAAGTTGCGTCGCGAAGAACTCAGGGAACAGGTGCCCGACCGTGCGCTTGAGCCACACGTAGAAGAAGTCCGAGAGCTCGGCGTACATGACGTTGTCGTAGTAGGGAGGGTCGACAGTCACGTTAGGGACCGACGCGTCCGGCACGGGCGCCAGGTCAGCAGCATCTCGGTTGAGAACACTCAACTTGTCAATGGGGCGGGCCCCGGCCGCGAGGAGTATAGATTGCTGAGGGGGATTGGCTAGACTGGCTAATTCCTCAAACGAGTCGATGATCTGCGCCCCGGTCCAAGGGAGGAGGTTAGCGGCGGCGTCGAACTCGCAGAAAGCCCAACGGAATGCGAAATCATGCCGGCTGAAGACATGTCGGATGCCACGGATCGGATCCCAGAATGTCCCCCTCGCATTGTAGTCTGCCATCTTGTCCAAAGTCAGGGCTAGGTACACGAGGATGCCACTGCCTCGCTCCGCTGCTTCACACTCCTTGATCTGTTCCTGAATATCCTTCAGCGTCTCCACGAACGTCCCCATCGCCAGCAGCTGGCGTGGGGAGAAGAAGTCAGCCCAGGTGGGCATCCCATAGTGCAGCGGGCGCATGTCGTTCCCCGGAGGGAACGCCTCCGTCGGGATGGTGTTCTTCGCCTCCCAGCGTGGGCGCAGGCGGGCTAGCTCGGCCTCGGCTCTGGCCACGGCTTCCAAGTCGGCATCGGTCGGCGGGCGGAACTCGAAGCCGCCAGGCTTCTTCATGGCGACGGCGTAGAGCATCTGGCCCATCCGCCCGGCCTGCGCCTCGGCCTTGATGTAGTCGCCAGGGACTACCTGGCCGGTCCACGGCGAACGACCGTCGCCGCGGCGCACAGTGCCCTCATCGGGCTTCGAGGCGATCGCCGCCTTGCCCTTCAGAATCTCGAAGCGCGGCGCCTTCATCCGGCCCTCAGCGACAATCTTGACCGCCACGGGCTCATCGCCCCTGCGCAGCCACCAGTTCGGGCTGAGGGGCACGGGCTTGCCCGTCTCTGGGCAGGCGACCGTGCGCGCCCAGAGGTAGGCAAAGATGCTCTCGTTTCTCCCTTTGGGAAAGAAGGGCGAGAGTCGTTCCTTAACACGCTCAGCCCAAATGGCTCCCCACCTTCGGATGTCTTCCGCTAGTTCGGGGCCAAAGCGCGCAGGATAGTCAAGCGTGGCTTTCAGCACCACTGCAGCAACCGGATTCAGTTCGTTTGCGATCGTGGTGAACCCGAATCGCAGCGCCTCAAAGGGGATCGACCCTCCCCCAGCGAACGGATCCAGAACCGAGACATCACGTGTCCCCCATGTGAAGTCGAGTAGCTCTCTTAGATCGGCAAGTTGCTGAGCATCTGGGCTGATCGTAAAGGCGCGGCCGTAACCATAGGGGGAGCCCTCGAGGCGCACCCCTTTCTCGTTGGCAGCGTCGATCCGCTGCCTTGCAGCGACAGGATCGCCGAGGATGCCGAGCAGCCTCGTGAACCACTCCTTGTAGGCCTCCTCGCTGGGGAACTTCGCCCGTAAGGATTCCGGCCAGTCGGGTGCCCAGGCTGGCAGGCACGAGGCGAGCACTGCTGCCCGGCTGGCGACCAGCGGTCGACGTGCCCACCACACGTGAAGGAAGTACAAAGGCGGGAGTGCACTACTCGCCCCGCGCTCGCGGCGGCTCTCTGCACCCACGGCCTCGAACGGCAACCACTTCTCGATCAGCAGGGTCTTCCCCTCGGCCATGTGCCTCCTCAGTACCGCTGCGGCCTGTTGCCCTCACCCGTCAGCGCTCGCCGACGAGCGCATCCATCAGGTAGTCCTCGAGCCGTTCCTTGGTCCCTTCGAAGTTCGAGAACTGCTTGTCGCACACGTCGGAGAATCGGGCCAGGACACGCCGGTGGATGGCCTCCTGGTCCTCGAAGACGCCGATGGCCCGGAAGCGCCGGCCCCACTTCTCGAACTGATGCAACGTGATGGTCGCATCCCGGCAGCGGTCGTCGGAGTTGATGAACAAGGCGAACAGCGGCCGATCGAAACCGTTCACGCGCAAATCGATCGGGTACTTGCCCTCCGGATCCTTCTCCGGGTCGAAGTAGTCGAAGGTCCGACGTGCCTCCGGCGCGTGCTCGGCGAAGAACGCCCGCACGTCTGCCAGGAAGGTCGAACGGACCCGCTCGCGGGTGAGATACCCGACATCGGCGATCCGGGTGAGCGCCTGGAGGTAGCTGAACAGGGCATCGCCGTACTCCTCCCTGGGAATGTCGAGACGGAGCTCACCTTCGACGTTGCGAACGCGGTGGGTCCCCAGAACGCGCTCGATGATCTCGCCGCGTGTGCCGCGTTCCAGGTCGATGTCATCGTAGCGCAGGTGCATGAAGGTATGCCCCTCGTCGGTGAGCGCCCACCCGCCGCCGTTCCGCTTCAGGAGGATGGCAAAGTGGTCGCCGTCTTCAAAGAGGAAGGGGGTATGCACGACGAAGCGGTCGAGCCCCTCCTGCTCCAATTCGATCTCCTGGCAGACCTTCTCCCGGAAGGAGCGCAAGATCGTCCCTTGTTCCATCGCAGGCCTCCTACATCAAAGGAAGCTGGCTGCCAGCGGGCAGCACGGCGTTGGCTTCCTTGACAACATAGTGCACGGCTTGCTCGAGCGTCTCGTACTCCTGGCAAGTTTCGGCATAGCCGTCGATCCGAAACCCTTCCTCTTGGTACCGTTGCGTTGCCTTGTGGACATGGAACCCGACCGGAAGCCGACTGGGAGACAGCCCCCGCCCCTTCTCCCACAGGTTCGTGTGCCGGGAAGCGTGCTTACCATTTGCCCGCAGGAGCCGATATTCGGTACCGTCCTTGTCGAGAATGACAAGGATCACCGAGAAATCCAGCGGATTCAGACTGCTCGAACGCACGTAGAGAATGAAGTTGTTCCCCCACTCCCCTCGAAGGTCGATGGATTTCTCCTTGTGCAGAAAGCGCACCCTGCGCCTCGGCTGTAGGATGCTCTGCCAATCGGCAGGGAGACGCTTCGGTTCCCGGAGGAGCGCTTCAATCTCATCATCCGTGAGGATCCGGGCCATCTGTTCCCCCTTGACCGGGCGTGGTCTTGAGCACAGCCAGCTACTCCTCTTCTGCCAATAGCAGTCGCAATGCCCGCTGCGCCCGAGACGCCTGCGGGCCGTGCGCCGACTTGCTGTACCAGTAGTAGACCTCTTCCGTTGACATGGCGCGGATGCCGGCGGCAATCGCCTCCGACCTCACGACCTTGCTCACCGGCTTGATCGCCAGCAGGAGCAGGCCGAGCCGCACACCGATCTCCTCCGGCAGGAGGAACGGCTCCCGGCGGGCGGCGCGCAGGTCGGTCGAGCGGTATCCAGCCTCGCGGAGCGAGGCCATCACATCCTCCGCGACCAGGCGTACAGCCTCCCCCGGGAGCTCGACCACCTTGACCATCCCCTGACTGGGGCCGTCCGAGTACACGAACCGAAGCTGCTTGGGACCGCTCAGCTGTCGCTGGTAGAGTGAGAGCCCGTAGCCAACGCCCGGCGCCGCAGGAGAGGAGCTTACAACCACGAACAGCTCAAATGGCAACCCTCTCTCCTCCGTCTCGATCATGCTCATCGCTTTATCCTTCCGCGGCCGGAGGAGCGAATCCGGCACATCGACGTTGAAGAAGCGGAGGCGACCGGTCGCAGGCTGAGGCGCCAGCAGACGCCGGGGCTGACGAAGCACCCAGCCGTAGAGCGGCTTGCGGAACCGGCGTCCGCCAAGATGCACGGACTCGTACTCCCGGTAAGCCGCCTGATCCAATTCGATGACGTCCTCCACATCAACCACACCGACCAGCGCGCCCCTCGCCAGCGAGGAGGGGACAAGGCCCCACTGGGCGCAGGCACGCTTGTCGATCTCCCGGGAGGCGTGGATCGCCAGGGGCCCACGGTGGGCGGCGGGCCACGTTCGCAGGTCCATCGTCTTGGCGCCGCGCAGGATCAGCTCAGCCCAGGGTTGTTGATAACTCAGCGCTTTGATCTTCATCGCTTCTCAGGAGGCACTTCAGCTGCCCTGGCGCTCAACTGCACGCGGTCGATCTCCAGGCCGGTGAGGATGGCGCTGATCGCCTCCAAGCGCTCGGCTGTAGCCTCCAAGGGTGGATCGAAGGAGCCGTCGAGCCGGGCAACGACACGTAATGATTTGGTCTCCTTGGAGATCTCCTCGATCATCTGACGCATCCGCTTGTAGCGCTCCCAGGTACCATCATACGACAAATCAATGGTCTCGGTGATCGGGGGAGCACCGAAGGAGGCTGTGAGCTGTAAGCGGAAGGAGAACTGCCCTTTCGGGAGCTGGGGCACCGCCAGCGCAAGGCCGCGCAGGTCCTTGCCAGCCGAGTCGCCTATTCCATCCAATGCCAGCGCGATTCCTTGCAGGGCCGAGACCTTGTTCTCCTGGCAGACGTCGGCTAGGCTCCGGAAGGCCTTGGCAGGGTTTCCCTCCGCCTGGAGAGGCGTCTGCGTGGGCTGAATCACGCCGCAGACGCACTCTGACTGCGGCCGGCCGCAGACGGGGCAGGTCCTCTCATCCTCCCTGCCCGGCTGCCACTTGCCCTTGGTCCGGATCCCGAGCTCCCTGGCCTTGTCCGGAGCATACAGGGTCAAGTTCTCCCCAATTGCGTAGGACGGCGGGGGAGAGTCCTGATCGTATCCGAACTGCTCGCTGGCATCGTAGTAGATCCAGACCCCTTGCTCGACGCCCTGCCGGACGGTCTTCAGCAGTTGCCCCTTATCGAGCAGGATGCGAAGGCCGGGCTTCCGGGCAAAGGCACGCCGCAGCTCCTCCGTCGTCATCGACGCGGTGTTCGCCTCCCAAGCCTTGCTGCGAACGAATTGGGCAGAAAGGACTTCCTCGTCGGCGGTCTGCACCTTCTTCAGCGCGCGGAGCACCCGGACCACGACGTTGGTCTGGTCCTGGTCCATCTCCCCCTGGTCTTGCGGCGGGAGGATCTCGCGCTTGAGGAACTCGTGCGTCTTGGGGGCGTCGGCAGAAGGATAGTAGAGATAACGGTATGCCCGGGTAATGGAGACTCTCGCCTCGAGTTCAGCCGCTTCCGCCATCTTGCGCAACTTCTTGACCTGGTCATCGTTGAAGACTGCCAAGCGGTCGGCGTCGGAGAGGATGCGGTGGATCCCCAGGTACCGGCGGTTCAGATCGACCATGTTCTGGACTTGGTCGGCGTCCACGAGGAGAAACACGAGATTGTTCGGGTACTGGCGGAAGGACTCGTCGGTGCCTTTGTGCCCCATGATCCGCTGGACCAGGTCGGGCGGTTCGGCGTCCCCAGGATTGCATGCTATTGCGTCAAAGTGCATGATCACCAGCTTCGGGTCATCAGCGTTGTCGTCCACATCGGCCGGTGAATCGGGGAAATACATGGTGTGAAGGAAGCCCTTGCGCCAGATCTGCTTGATCCTGCGCTCGGCCTCGGCCTTGCCCTTCGTTTGCCCGACCTGGCCCATCTCGTCTTCGACGATCTTATTCAGTGCTGGCTCGGTCTTCAGCCGATAGCGATGGCTGTCATACTCGAGGAACCAAGCAGCGTCAGAGAATCGTTCGAGGGCCCGCTGCACGACAGCGGGGTCGTCGCCGCCCGTGGGCAGAGGAGACAATACTGCGAGGTTTAGTTCAGCGGGAGAGAGTCCGGTGGCGATTCCCTGTGAGAGACTATGCAGAAAGATGGTTGCCGCGAGCCTCTGTGCGTATGGTGCAGGATAGTCCCGGTCTATCTCCTGCGCATGAGCATGCGATCCAGGCAGACCGCTGACAACGTCCGCCTCGATGACCTGTTTGAACCTCGGCCGATCCAACCGGGCAGTCAGGTCTTCAGCGATCTCAGTATTGGAGAGGTCCAAGTGGTAGGGGTGGATGGCGAAAGCGGCTTCGGGCCTTGTTGCCCACAGAGCCCGAACGGTCATGGCCAGGAGCCGTAAGGCGCCGCGGGTTCGCTGAAAATTGGGGATGGTTGATATCTTCTTGTCGAGAGTAAGGAGCAGTTCAGGGTGGAACGGATACGACTTAGCGAACTCCTGCAGGAATTCTGCTCGCACCGCCTTCTGAGGAAGATCGGCGTTTCGCTCAAAGAGCGACTGGTAGTAGGCGCCATAGCGTTCGATGGTTTCCTTCGCTTGTTTGCGATCAATCTGCTTGAATAGCCGGTGGACGACTATGGCTGGCATCTCGCCTTCGTCCGTAGGGCGGATTATCCGTTCTCGACGGGCCGAGACCGCCTTTGCGTCGGCGAGGGCATTCAGCAGGATCAGCGTCTGACCGGCGAAGGCATCACCCTCCCCTGCGAGCGTCAACACCACGACAACATTGGGCCGGCTAGCCGCGTGCTCGAGTAGAGACATCAGGAATGCGACGCTCTGCTCGGCGAGATTCGAGCCGCCCGTGCGGGTCGGCTGGGCAGCAGCAGCTACAAGGTAGCGCGCCAATTCATCGATCATGACCAGTGTGGGCGCTCCGGCATTGATCTTCTCCACTTTCTCCAGGAGCGGGGTACCTGGCGCGGCGAAGAGCTCGTCGCTCTCTTGGGCAATGGCATACCCTTCGGCCCCTCCGAGCTGATAGGCAATCTCCCCCCACAGGGTCTTCGTTCGGATCCCTCCGTCGCCGTGACCCACTCCCACGGTCGGATCCAATTCGGAACCGACCAGGCCGGCGACGCGCACCTGGCCGGCCTTGGGGAAGACAGCATCATCTCCGAGCCATTTGAGAAGGCTCTTCTTGGGCAAGTTCCCGGTAGCGAGATGGTAGAGGGCAATCAGACTGTGCGTCTTCCCGCCGCCGAAGGAGGTCTCGAGGCGTATGAGGGCGTCCTTCGCCGGATCCTTGCCCGTGAGGCGATCGAGCGTCTCTCGCAGGAGAGTCCGCAGTCCCTCGGTGGGGAACGTATTCTCAAAGAAGAGGTTCGCATCCCCATAGATCGGGTCGGCAGCGCGGTCAATGACATCCTTCAAACGAGCGGCGAAGATGTCTGCCCGCAATTCCCCTTTGAGGATGTCCTCGCGAGGCTGGCAAGTCTCAAAGATCGGTCTCATTTTCGGTCACCCCTAACTGGTTGGACGAGGCCAAGTGACGATAGCAGGATTCTGCAGAGCTACTTTTGGAATCCAATTGCCCCGTGATCGGAAAGCGCAGCCCGCATGTAACCATTCCCCTCCTCAAGCCACTCGTCCACCGCCTCCCTCCGGAATCGCCAGTGTCTCCCCACCTTCTGGCACGGGATCTTCCCCTGCTGAGCGAGCTTGTAGATCGAGCCGCGCGGGACCTTCGGCAGGTATTCGGCCACCTCGGCGATGGTGATGATCGGCAGGTGGTTCTTGTGCATCGGAAGCATCGGTCGGCGCCGTTGTTCTTGCGCACTTCTGGCATCGCCCTCCTCGGCTTCGGCGTTCGCACCATCCTCGCTAAGAGCCCTGCCTTCTCCAATGCCGTTGCCACCATGCGGCCGAGGGCCGATTCCCGCACACGCTCTTGCATCACCGCTCGTCTGCGCTTAGGTTGATTCGGTCTGTCGCACTTCGGGCCTACACTCAGCCTGTCTCAAGCCCCTGCAGCGCCATAGCCAAGATGTGGCCTGGGCACTAGAGCACCTTCCTCCCTTCGCACAGATTCACCAACTCCGCCAGCGCAAGGATTTGGGGACGCCGCCCCCTGGCCTCGCGAAGCACCTGAAGAATGCCGGCATCTCGAAGCTTGCGGAGAAGGGCCATGACCATCGGCTTGCTGGGCATGTCCTTGTGATTGAGCAGGTTGCTGGGCGCGAAGATCGGCTGCCGGAATAGATGATCGAGCAGGGGAACTGCATACTGTGAGTGAGTCAGAGTCAGCGCCTGCCGCTTGAGACGCCCGTACAGTTCAAGGATGCCCCGCGCCTTCTCCGTGTTGGCGCGGGCTTGTTCGGCGAGTGCCGTGAGGAAGAAAGCGATCCACCGGTTCCAGGTCGCGCCGCCATCGAGTCCGCGGAGCAGAGCGTAGTAGTCTTCGCGATGGCTTTCCAGGTAGGCCGACAGGTAGAACATCGGCCGGGAAAGGATCCCCTTTTCGTGGAGAAACAAGGGAACCAGCATCCGTCCTAC
>Ga0315274_10007329_pt1 | contig 15980 bp, 21 predicted proteins | sample YL17G02_20_MG_FD_203700 | JGI IMG/M metagenome (GOLD analysis project Ga0315274, IMG submission 203700) | Sediment microbial communities from Yellowstone Lake, YNP, Wyoming, USA - YL17G02_20 | ecosystem: Environmental > Aquatic > Freshwater > Lake > Sediment | place: USA: Wyoming | collected... | reverse complement strand
TTCTCCGTCTCTCAGACTGTATTTGTGAAAGTTTTTCAAGGTATGCGTTAATGTCGCGTTTGCCGCGTCCAGTTTGAAAATATCGCTTGGATATTTCACTTCAAAGCCCAAATTAACATTCCTGTAAGTTTCATTTGTGTCTTTGTTTTGGTTCGATTTGCGGATATTATTCGTCAAATCCGTTATTTCCGTGGATGTTTTCTCGATATCGTTAAGCATAAAAATAACTCCTCCAATCATTCCCGCAATCAACAATCCCGTCATAATCAAACCCACGAAAAATAATCCCTTTGGGGTCTTTTTTTTCGGCTTCGTGTATTTGAACATCGCCTCCAGAACATCGGCTTCGCCCCATCCCTCTTTGCGGAGCGTACTTCTTATTTGTGAATCCGAATGGCCGAGCTTCCGGCATTCTTCAACATAATCGATAAGTTCTTTGCTAACCATAAAATATTAAAACAATGATTATAATTTAATTTTAACGCCGATTTTGTTTTTAGTCAAAAATCCAGCGTCAGTTTCTGGGATTGGAATTTTTTTTGAGATGGGTAATAATTTCTGTGGTAGTCATTCTTTGATTATAATTATCAAAAAATAACTTTGCAACAAAGTGATTTTTATGGTATAAAAACATTAGGTATAATTCCGGGGTCGTCTAACGGTAGGACGCTTGGCTCTGAACCAAGTAATCTACGTTCGAGTCGTAGCCCCGGAGATAGTAAAGCCCCGCTTAGCGGGGCAAGGAGGACAAAATGCCCAAAGTGGCACTGCACATTTTTGAAAGAGAGTCTGAGGGGAAAAAAGAATATCGCGCTGTGATACAGGTGGGAGAAAATCCCGAACCCGCATCCGTGGGAACAATCGTCTATCAGGACGAAATGGAAGTAGATTCCAAAGACACCGAAGATATGAGAAAAGCAACCAGGCAACTGAAAAAAAAAGCAAAAAACTGGGAGCGGGAACAAGTAGACGAAAACGGCGATCCCATATTTGTTCACAACATCGATATCAATCCCTACTACTAACCCCCACCTTTTCTAAAAAGATGGGGGCTTTTTTACTTGCCCTGTTAAATTCCGCCCGAGGCGGACCCCGACATTAGTCAAGGATTTAACAGGGTTTCCGACACACAAAAAGAGGCGTTTTTCCGCGGAAAAACGCCTCCGATTTTAATCTACTCCTTAATCCTGGCTTTTATCTGAAAATCAACATCCTCCATAATGAGCTTATTCCTAACAAAGATCTTATCCTTAAGCAAGCGCTCACCTTCGTGTTTACCGTTAAGAAATCTCGATTCTACGACTTTAAATCCCCTCTGCTCGGTTCCCACCCGTGACAAAACCCAGTACCATCCGTCTTTGCGGATATTCGTTGCTTTTTTAAGAAGCTTGATTCTTACGCCTGGAATTTTAAATAATTCTTCACTAATCCTTTCTTGGGCTTCTTTCTTTGTTAAAAAGCAAGAATTCTTTTTGTCGCTGATGCTGAAAACCTGGATTCCGGCAATGTCATAAAAAATTACGTATCTCATTATGCTCTCCTTTCTTTTCAAGTTGCTGATACAAATATAGGATATAACCGCATAATTGTCAAGATTGCGATAAGATTGACTGCGGGCTTTTTTCATTTGCCTATTGACAAGATTTCTGGATATGCTATAATGATATTGTTCGCATAAGGGAGCCGGAGGAAACAATCCCCGGATGCAACGTCGGTTCTTTCTGCTCTCATCTCAATTGTGCGAATAATTTAAAGATGGTTCGCCTGGTGGATTCGAGGGATTACTCCACTGGCAAGCGAGCCATCTTCTTTTTTTAAAAAGACACCGAGCCCGATTGACGCAGGGCTTTTTTATTTATATGATTAAGCCAATCAAATAATCGGCTGGGGGACGCATTCCCTCGCAACACAACGAGGGACTACGGATTTTTTACCCGCCTCGTTGTTTTTTGATTAAAAGAGAATATAATTAAAAAAATGGGTAGCAGGAGCTAAAAAGTGTGAATTTAGGAACAGAACTTTATGCCAAAACACGATACTGTCGAGGGCATAAAATCTAAGGAGGGTTCTCTTGGGTTAATCTCCGAATTAACTCGGCTAAGGCATCCTTTAAACAGCACTCTTCGTACCAAAAGAGGGAAAATGAACCAACGTGATTCACTGCTAGGTTCGTTCCTGCTACCCTCTTTATTTCCCCGCCTCGTTGTTTTTTGATTTTAATAATTAATTAAGAAAAATTTTATCTTAGGAAACATGAAAGAGAATAACACAAAAAATAAAATAGACTCAAAAGTAGTTCTCGATTCGGGTAAATTTATAAAATTTTTACCAGACACAAACACTCTATTTGCCTATTTAAATTCAAATAACCAGTTTCATTACGAGGCAAAAAGTTCTATTGATGCATTAAATCTAAAAACAAATGTGTGGATTCTGGTATCTCATTTATCGATTGGTGAATTCTTGTCTCATAGAAATCTAATAGGCAGGGGTACTTATTCCATTAAAAGAACCATCGATGTTTTAATTAAATTTTTAGATTCATTGAATAGGCATCTTTATGGCGGCGTTGCCCTAAACAGTGACACAATAATTAAACGATATAAAAAACATTCAAAACATAGAAAATTTACAAGTGCAGGTTTTATTGATTTTATGCTATTAGTTCAGGCAGAGGAAATAAGTAATGCGAGAATTTTAACCTGCGATAAAAATATGTATAAGTGTGGAAAAAGCGTCCTCGGGGAAAAGATATATTATCTACCAAATAATTCAAAAGATATAAAAAGTGATTATCCGAGATTAATGCTAGAAATTCAAAACGATTTTAATAAGGTTGGGTCTCAAAAATAAAAACTAAAAAATAAATTTATGGAAAAAGAAAAAGAGCAAATACTAAATCAAGAAAAACCTAATTATAAGTTTATCGAATATTTCTTAGATAATGCATATGGTGATTTGCCTAAAGAACAACTCGATCCACTCATAAAAGACATAGATGATCCCAAGAGCTATAAATTGCTTGTAAGATATCTTAAACGCGACATGGAATTAAGGCTTCCTCTGGTTATAAATATACTGAATTTTAAATTTAGTACGGACCCTAAAACTTGGGAAGAATGCACCAACCTCAAAGATCAGATAGCAGAACTTCTTGAAGAAAAAGATGGAATTATTGATGCATCAAAAAGGGAACAAGCACAGGATTTATTAAAACAGATAAGAGATGCTAAGGTTCCCGAATAAATTATTAGAATTAATCCCTAGCCCGCCTCGTTGTTTTTTGATTGAAAAATAAATTTGAAAAAACATGAATATAAGCGCCCTAAATTCGTTTTTCATCATATTGTTAATTAGTGGAGCAATTGCCACCGCCGTTGGAACCGTCGGAAGTATTTATACAAATAAAAAAATAAACCAGGAGAAAGATACAGAAATTATTTCATTGCAACCAAGGCATTTAACATCATCTCAAAAAGATCAGCTTGTAGCTATGCTGTCTACAGAAAAAGGCAAGATTGGCCTTGCAAGTCGAATGTTAGACGGAGAAAGCTCGGATTTTGCTGATGAGCTTTCTTTAGCATTCAAAGAGGCTGACTGGGAAATTGTATCGCCTAATCGGAGTTCGTTGAATGATTTCCCCGGTTTTTTGAGTATTTTTGTTGTAGGGAAGAATTTAGACTCTAAGGCAGATTTTATTAGTCAGTCACTCCAAAAAATAGGAATTGATTGTCGTCCTGAAAGCATACAACAAGGCTCAATTGGAGGAGCATTACAACCAGACACCATTTATATTGTTGTGGGTCGAAAACGCTGAATTGCATTGCAATCAAAGTATATCGTTTAACAAAAAATAAATTTATGCAATTAAGATTTGATACAATTTACAAAAATATAGATAATATTATAAAGGGTTCGACAATTGATTTGTCTGATGTCGATTTTATTCATCCATGGCCATTAGTTATAATATGTTTATTAATGGTAGAAAGGCACAAGAACCCGGACAAAGAATTAATTTTACCTAAAAATCCTGATGTTTTAGATTATTTAAAAAGAATACATTTTTGCGACATGTTAAGGGAACTAGGATACGACAAGGAATTTAATTCTTTAAATAAAATTGTTAAACCAGAATCTTATAATTTGAATGTCCAAGAAATTATGCATTGTAATATTTCAGATGAATTTAATGCAAGATTAGGTCATATTAATTTAATGTTTCAAAATTTTGGATTGAACAAGGATCAGGCAAATTTTGCAACCAATATCGTAGCGGAACTAGGAAATAATGTATTCGATCACAATTCAGGAAATTGGCCAACAGATATCGGTGGTTGTTTTATAGTGGCACAAAATTTCCCCACAGAAAAACAGATAGAGGTTGCTGTCGGAGATCCTGGAATTGGTTTCCTTGGCTCGCTTAGGGCAAGATTTCCCCATATAAATGACGATGTCGAAGCTATTAAGTTGGGATTGAGAGGAAATACTGGCAGAATAGGCGAGGACAGAGGTAATGGTTTAGGGTTCGTTCAAAGATGGACAATCGACGATCTTTATGGTAATTTAATGATTCATTCGGGAAATGGCTTAGTAGAAATAGGTAAAAATGGTATAAAAAAATCTAATGTAAATAAAATATTGGGCACAATTGCTCAATTTGTGATATAATTATATATATGATATTAGAAATGAAAAAATTTGGCGTGATTTTAAATAACAGGTCTGCTGGTAGGGAGGCTATTTTGCGCATGAAACAAATTGTAAATGGAATACAAGAAGATGAATTAATTTTTGACTTTATGGGCGTGGAACTTTTAACTCCTTCTTTCGCGGATGAGTTTTTTAACGGAATTAAGCAATCGTACCAAGATAAAAAAATAATATTACGAGGATATGAAGATAATTTAGTAATAAAAGACGTACTTAAGGAATTAAATTTAATTTAATTCTCAAATAATTATTATTTAATAAAAAATCGCCTTTTCCCGCCGTGGGGTCGGGACAAATGGGCGGTTTTTTGATAGAATTGAATTATGGAACAAAATATACAAGATTTAATCGAAAGAGCCACTAATGGTAATTACGAAGTTCACGGCGAACCGAAATATGCAGAGTGCCTTATTGGATTTTCTTTCGGTTATAAAAAACTTGGCGATAAAATTCTTCCCGGACTAAGTAATACCGATTTAGCCGAATTCATCAGCAATAATTATTCTTCTTTGCCCAAAATTTTGCAATTCGAGATAGCCGATGCCTTAACTGATTGTACCGGCTTTATGCATCGAATTGAAAAACACAGGGAAACAGGAACTTATTTAAACACTTTGGAAGTAGCCATTCAAGCCAAGGAAATTATGGATAAACACCAATGGGGCACGGCTTTGCTTATAGCACATCCCTATCATATGCCTCGAGTAGATGCTGTTTGCCAAAAGCTCGGAATTAAAACTATTGTTCCTCCTGGGTTAGAATCCGTTAAATTTGATACAGAGTCAGAACAGGAATGGACCAGAGACCAGGCAGGCTGGACTCAAAAAGAACCCAAGTCAATTACATGGTATGCCGATAAGGACTGGCTTTAATTATCTAGTGTGTTTTAAAATAAACCTATGGAAAAAGAACCAAATTTATCCGAAACAGAATTAGAACATATTCCAACTTCAGAAGAAGTATGTTCGGTTTTTGGAGAATTGATAAAAAGCGAATATGTAGAAATTCGTAAACTTGAAGATGAACAGGGCTTATATTTGTACGATATTAAAATTCCGGGAGATTCAGCGGACGAAGAAATCGGATATGAATATATGCGAAAAGGACACTATAAAGAAGGCGGAAGTCTCTCAACCGAAATTCACGTAGTTTACTACGAAAAAGGCGTTCCTGTTGGCGGAACGTCGGCGGCAAGATATATTAACGGAAAATGGATAATTCTTTAATTGATTTCCCGTCCCACCATTCCCCAAGCCAGTCGGGCAGATATTATTGACTTTTTATGGGTAATTGCTATTATCTTATTGAGGAGGAAGCTCCTTAATTTTATTTCACAGGAGGAAAATATGGAAGAACGCTTTAACTGGGAAGAGGTGGTGGCGATGAAGCCTCAGGGATACGTGGAGATTCAGGACCATAGAGCCCAGATAGTCATTCATGGACCTATTGAAAGCATTTCGGTCGATGAAAATGATTTTGTTCAGATCCGGCTCAAGTGGGCTGCAAAGATGGGGGCGATGGGAACTCCTACTTTCATGAACTGGGTTAATTCACCCGAAAACAAAACGATGTCATTCCCCAATCTTGTTCTTCCTTTCGTCATCGAAGACACCCCGGAGAAAGGCAGGAGAATTCGGTTCGGATTCAATATTTTGTACATCAATCCGGTGGAAGGGTTGGATCCCAAGAAAGTGGAAGGGCTAGAATCCTAACCACAACACAAAAACAGGAATCCCGCTAAGTAACGAAAGCACTCAGCGGGTTTTCTTTTTATACTTAAACCAAACAGGTTCTAACCCAGTCCACTCGCCGACCCCCGCCCCCATCATTCCCCAAGCCAGCCAGGTCTATAATATTGACAGAAAGTTAGCATCGTGCTATATTGCGATTAGATCTTATGAAAGGAGAAAACACGATGAACGAATCATCAAAAGCGGCATTTGGTTCTGTGATTGGCATACTTCTCGTACTGCTTTTGGCCATCCCGCATCTGGTTTTAAGAATTTTCGGACTGAAAGGATTTTTTTCAACCGCTCACACTCATTTGGGCGGCGACCCCACCGACGCTTTCATCTTCCACCCACCCAAAGAAATCCTCAAAAAAAAGACTAAATAATCCAATCACGTAGCGGCTTGCTTCGGCAGGCCGCTTTTTTATTATCGCCTCCTCTCTTTACAAAAAACCATCCTCGTGCTATTTTTTATTCAGAACATTACAATGCGAAAGGAGAGAAAAAATGAAATGCATAATTATGGGATTTTTCTGGCGCGGTAACGTCATAACGGCCCACGAGGCCCATGAGGTGCTTTGCAGATTCGTCGGTACTATTGATATCGATAATGCGGGGAAAAAATTCAGCGGAACAATCAACGATATCTATGGCGATGCGGTCATCAACGGAGAATTCAAGAAAAACGAAATAGTATTCCTTAAGGAATACACCGAAGAAGCCAAACGCAAGGGCTTAGCAACTACAGGAATCATACGGTATTCTTTCTGGCCGTTCATAGTGAATGATGTCGTGATGGGCTGGATAGGTGCGTGGCATAAGGATAGGGAACCTCGTAACGGGCAGGCGTCTTGCCTGATTTTTCCGGATCGTTGATAAGACAAAGAGAATCGTTCGCGGCTTGCTTCGGCGGGCCGCTTTTTTATTCCCCCACCCCCACCATTCCCCAAGCCATTCGAGTCTTAATTTTAAGAAAAGCCCGAGATTTTTTCTCGGGTTTTTTTGTGTTATCGCTTATTATTTTCTTTGGTTTGTGGTATTCTGATAATATAAATAATATAATATAATCCGATTTAGTATGACGCAAGCTCAAGGTGTTATAAAAAATAAAATAACCAAAGAAATGAGAATTGTTACTAAGAATGAAGGAATAAATGTAAATCTTTTAAGGCAGAGAATCGTTAAAGGATTGATTGTGATTCCTGCAAATATCAATCACAAAAATTTAAAGCCAATCGGAATTGGCGTTGGCTTAAAAACTAAAGTTAATGCCAATATTGGCACATCAATATTGAGGGCAGATTTAAAAACCGAATTATTAAAATTAAAAACAGCTATTGAGGCGGGAGCAGACACGGTAATGGATTTAAGCACGGGCGGTAATTTAGATAAAATAAGAAAAAAGATAATTGAAAAATGTTCTGTTCCGCTTGGCACAGTTCCTATTTATCAAACAGCCATAGAGGCAGGGAAAATAGAAAAGATGAATATAGATATTTATCTTAAAGTGTTAGAAAAACACGCCAAAGATGGTATTGATTTCGTTACGGTTCACGCTGGTGTTACGAGAAAAGTATTTCCCTTAATTAAGAAAAGAATAATGAAATGTGTTAGTCGGGGAGGTTCTTTTTTACTTGCTTGGATGAAATATCATAAGAAAGAAAATTTCTTATATGAATATTTTGATGAAATTTTAAAAATTGCTAAAAAATATGATGTTACTTTGAGCTTGGGAGATGGTTTAAGACCAGGGTGTATTGCTGATGCCACTGATAAAGCTCAAATTCAAGAACTCAAAATTTTAGGACAACTCGCCAGAAAAGCACGAAAGACAGGAGTTCAGGTGATGATAGAAGGACCAGGTCATATTCCTTTAAATGAAATTGAGAGAAATGTGGTTTTAGAAAAAAGATATTGTGATAATGCACCATTTTATGTTTTAGGTCCTTTGCCTACAGACATAGCAACTGGTTATGACCATATTGCTTGTGCTATTGGAGGAGCTTTAGCTGGCTGGAAAGGAGCTAATTTTCTTTGCTATGTGACGCCAAAAGAACATATTGGTTTGCCCGACGTAAATGATGTTAGGGAAGGAGTAGTTATTACTAAAATTGCTGCCCATATTGCTGATATTGCCAACAGAAATAAAGAAGCAACTTTAAAAGATTTAAAAATGGCAAAAGCAAGAGAAAAAGTAAACTGGGAAGACATGTTAAAATATGCGATTGATAAGAAAAAATTTATAGAATTAAGAAAAGAAGAATGCAAGAAAAATCCTCAATTAGCAAAAGCAAAATACTGTTCTATGTGCGGTCCGTTTTGTGTGTTTAAGATTTATAAAGAAGATAAAAATAACTGATATTTAAATTTATTAAGTCACCAAGCAGATTCTAATTCCATCATATTCTTAAAATATCAGATTCTAATTATGTCCAACCACCCCCCACCATTCTCTAAGCCAGCCGGGTCTCAATTTAAAAATCGCCTTTTGGGCGGTTTTTTGATAGAATAAAAGCATTATGGCATATGCTTATACTTATGAATTGGATTTTCCATTCAAGAAATGGCGAATAAACAGCCATAAATTCAAACAGAAGTGCGTTTATAACAAAAAAGACTGGGGCCTGCATTTGGGCGAAGATTGTAATATTAAAGCTGGGACAGCAGTTAAGTCTATTGGCAAGGGAAAGGTAGTCTATTCTGCGCTCCACGCGAGCAAGAAAAGCCCCAAACAAGGCGGTTATCGCAATTGGGGCAATATCATTATTATTGCGCATAAAAATCCGAGAACAAAAAAAGTGTTTTTCTCACTTTACGGACATTTAGGCAAAAGGCTGGTTAATGCAGGCGATAAAGTAGATTTAGGGCAGAAAATCGGAGCAGTGGCTCCGGCGTGGTCGCAAAAAAACGGCTGGTGGGAAGATAGCCACCTTCATCTCGCAATATGTTTTTGCCCAGAATGGAAGAAAAAAGTTTTTCCCGGTTATTGGAAAAAAGGACAAAACAGAACAAAACTGAATTATTGGTTGCCTCCCACTAAATTCATTAAAAACTATAAGTTATGAGATATGAAGACAAAATTTACGGAAAAATCGAGATAACAGAACCGATTATTCTCGATTTGATAAATTCGCCAAGCTTGGAGCGGCTTAAGGGCATTGACCAGGCGGGATATTTTGAACCTCATTTCCCTGAAAGCTCCCGCACCCGTTTCGAACATTCTGTGGGAGTATATTTGCTACTGAAAAAATACTCTGCGCCAATCGAAGAACAGATAGCGGGCCTGATTCACGATGTTTCGCATACTGTTTTCTCGCATTGCGCGGATTATGCGCTCGATGCCGGCTCGGAAAAGAAACACGATCACCAGGACAATATTTTTGTCGATTTCGTGAAAAAAACGGAAATTCCCGCAATCATTAAAAAACACAACTTTGACCCAGATTATATTCTTGATGAAGAAAATTTCCCGCTCAAAGAAAAAAAACTACCCGATTTGTGCGCGGACAGAATCGATTATTCATTAAGAGATGCTATGTTTTTTATGAACATGAGAAAAGCGGAAATAAAAGATTTTTTAAACAATTTGGAAGCTGAAGACCAAAATTGGGTATTTAAAAACTTCGAGAGCGCGAGAAAATATGCCGATTTGTTCATCATGCTCAATGTGTATTATTATTCTAGTTTGCAATCGGCGGTGATGCTTAAAACGGTTGGTGATTATTTAAGACACGGCCTGCTCAAAGGTTATATCGCGGAAAAAGATCTTCACACTACCGATAAGGAAATACTTTTGAAACTAAGCCAATATCACGATGAAGATAAACAACTGAAATTATTTTCCGACAGAATGAATCTTAAAATCGACTATCACAATGACCCACAGGATTATACCGTGCACGTGTTCTGCAAGTCACGGGTAGTTGACCCGCTGTGCAAATATGAAGGCAAAATAAAAAGGGTTTCCGATATAGATAAAAAGTGGAAAGAAATATTCGAAAAAGAATCAAAACTCAAAGAATATTTCATTAAATTCCTGGATTAATTTAAAATTGACTTAAATCGATATCTGTCCTATATTTATCCTATGAACAAAACTGTTCTTATTTCTAATCCGGAAAAACTGGAACAAATCAAAAAAGGATTTACCAAAGGAGAAACAAAAACAATCCACGTTTTGGCGGATTTTGACCGCACCCTTACAACTGCGTTCGTTGACGGAAAAAGTATCCCCTCTTTAATTTCGGTCTTGCGCGACGGAAGCTATCTTACGCCCGATTACGCGGAAAAAGCCAATACGCTTTACGCAAAATACCACCCAATCGAAATCGACCCGAAAATCCCCTTAAACGAAAAGAAAAGAGCAATGCTCGAGTGGTGGAAAACGCATTTCGCTTTGCTTGTCGAATGCGGATTGAATAAATCCGATTTGGAAAAAGTGGTTAATTCGGACAAAGCAAAATTCAGAGACGGGGCTCAAGAATTTATCCAAACCCTGAAAAAGAAAAACATCCCGCTGGTAATTATGTCCTCAAGCGGGCTTGGCGGAGACGCGATTAGAATGTATCTCGAAAAAGCAAAAATGCTTTTCGATAACATCCATATCATTTCTAATGCGTTTGAGTGGGATAAAAACGGCAATGCAGTAAAGATGAAAGAACCGATTATCCACGTGCTGAATAAAGACGAAACAGCAATTCAGAATTTTCCGGTCTTTGAAATTATTAAGGACAGAAAAAATGTTTTGCTTCTCGGCGACAGTTTGGGCGACATAGGAATGGTCGAAGGATTCGACTTTGAAAACCTGATAAAAATCGGTTTCCTCAACGAGAAAATCGAGGAAAGCATCAAGGATTACGAAAAGAATTTCGATATCGTTATTCTTCATGATTCGGATATGAATTTCGTGAACGAACTACTCGAAGAAATCGCGGGCTCCTGAAAGGAGCCCGCTTTTATAATCAAAAAACCCCGCAGCTGCGGGGTTTTTCGTATTTCTTAAAAATTTAGACCTGTTTCAAATATTTCCTCACTGCGATAAAACTGCTGAATCCGCCCAAAACAACTCCGACCACCAAAAGCAGCAGGAAAAACGTTAAAAGATTGGAAATAAAATAGGAAAAAACATTGCCAATGGGCAGAAATCCGGAAATTTTCGGAGAAAGGAAATAAAATGTCGGATAAAGAATAATCAAAGTGACAATAGTGGCGATAATTCCGTAAAGCGTGCCCTCAATCAGAAACGGGCCGCGAATAAACCAGTTGCTTGCTCCAACCAGACGCATCACGTTAATCTCTTCGCGTGAGCTGTAAATCGCCAAACGAATCGCGTTGAAAGTAACCAGAAACACAATCAGTGTCAGCAATAGAGTAATTATTAATCCCCCCATTTTCACATCAGTGATGATTTTGCTCAGCTTTTCGATTACTTCCTTGTTTTGGAGATAATTTACTTTGTCGATTGCGTCTTTAAATTGAACGCTTTCCAAAAACTGGGTAATGCTCGCGTATTGATTGGTTTCGCGCGCCTTGATGTTCAGACTTGCTTCCAGGGGATTAATGTCCAGCTCTTCCAGGCTTTGCAATAAAACCGGATTATCTTTATGTTTTTCCTTGAAATTAATCAAAGCTTCGTTTTGGGAAACATAGGTAATGACTTCCACTTCCTGTAGTTTTTCCAGTTCTGATTTCACATTCAGAATTTGTTCTTCTTCGGTTTGTAATTTAAAGTAAACACTGATATCGATTTTATTTTCCAGATTCTCCAACACCGCATTGGCAACCACGTTCACCATTAATAAAACCGTAATCACCAGAAGCGTCAAAACCATAATACTAACCGTAGCTGTCGAAAGCCAGCCATTGCGCCAGAAATTAGTTATGCCCCATTTTAATATACGTTTAAACGATGTAAACATAAAATTAAACGATGTATCGGCCATTTTCTTCGTCGCGAATCAATCGGCCTCTATCTAAACTTAGGACTCTTTTACTCAGGGCGTTGATGATTTCCCTGTCGTGCGTTGCCAAAATCACGGTTGTGCCCAATTCATTGATTCGACAAAGCAATCTAATTATATCCCAAGTGTGCAAAGGGTCAAGATTTCCCGTAGGTTCATCAGCCATCAGAATATCGGGCTTATGTACCAAGGCGCGGCCGATTGCCACGCGCTGTTTTTCTCCGCCCGAAAGCTGACGAGGAAAATTGTCCCCCTTGTCCACCAGTTCAACCAAGCTTAAAATCTGCGGAACGTCTTCGGCAATTTCTTCTTCCAAGCGGCCGGCTGCTTCCATAGCAAAGGCAATGTTTTCGTAAGCGGTTTTGTTGGGAAGAAGTTTGAAATCCTGAAAAACAACCCCGATTTTCCTGCGATAAATCGGTATTTCTTTTTGTTTCAGGGTCACGATATTTTTGCCGTCAACCAGAATTTCTCCTTCGCTTGGATTTTCTTCTTTCAAAAGCAATCTTAAAAGAGTAGTCTTGCCTGCTCCGGACCTGCCGACAAAAGAGACAAATTCTTTCGGCTTGATACTGAAAGTAACCTCTTTCAAGGCCGAACAATCTTCGGAGTAATATTTTGAAACGTTTTTAAATTCAATCATTGTTTTGATTTTATGGTTTCAATAACTTTATTTCACTTTCGATAAATTCATCGAGCTTGCCGTCCAAAACCGCTTCGGGATCAGAGCTTTCATATTCTGTTCTGTGGTCTTTGACCATTTTATACGGATGAAGCACATAAGAACGAATCTGGCTCCCCCATTCGGCCGAAGGCAATTCTCCCCTGATTTCGGATTTTTCTTCCGCCAGCTGGCGGATTCTTTTCTGATAAACTCTGGTATAAAGAACCTTCATTGCCCGTTCTTTATTCTGTGCCTGGCTTCTCTCACTTTGACAAGCAACAACGATATTTGTCGGTAAATGGGTAATGCGCACCGCGGTCGAACGCATATTCACATTCTGGCCGCCTGGGCCGGAAGAACGGAAGGTGTCGATTTTCAGGTCTTCGGATTTGATTTCTACCTCTTTTCCAATGTCTTCGCTGATTTCCGGTAAAACCTCAACCAAAGCAAATGATGTATGTCTTAAATTGTCGGCGTTAAAGGGCGAAAGACGAACCAAGCGATGCACTCCGTTTTCTCCTTTCAGATAAGCGTATGCGTATTGGCCGTCGATTTCCAAAACCGCGTTTTTTATTCCTGTTTCTTGGCCATAGCCCACATCAATTAGTCTGCTTTTGAATTTATGATTTTCCGCATATCGGCTGTACATTCTCAAAAGCATATTCGCCCAGTCCTGCGCTTCGGTTCCGCCCGCACCCGAATAAATACTCAAAATTGCGTTCCTATTGTCGTATTTTCCGGAAAAAAGAACCTTAATTTCCGCGTCTTTGAATTCCTTTTCCAGGTTTACCAATTTCTTTTCGATTTCTTTCTGTAAATCCTTATCTTCTCGGCTTAATTCATACAATTCCTCGATGTCTTTTATTTCTCTGCCTAGATTCTCCCAAAAATCATTTTCGTGTTTCAATTCGGCCAACTCTTCACTTATTTCAACCGCCCTTTTGTTGTCTTTCCAAAAATCCTTTTCCTGTATTATCTCTTCCAGCGCGGATATTCTTTTTTTCTTTTTCGTTAAATCAAAGATAGTCCCGCATTTGCGGGATTTTACTTTTTATTTCCTCGATTTTCTGTGATATTTCCATAGATTACTCTTCTTCAATTACTCTCAACGCGTTTTCGTACATTTTAATTAAGTTCTCGTCGCCCGAGAGCCGAGCCTTCTCCAATTCCGCTTCGTACATCCTCTTTAGGGTCTCTTTGTTGTCTTGCTCTTCTCCTTTTTTCGTTTTTCCTTTGTCGATTTCTTCAAATTCTTTTTTCATTATTTCTGTCTGAATTTCCTCTGGCGACAAACCAGCCCGTTGGAAAAAATGCGCCGCCACTCCAGGATTATTTTTGGCAGTATTGCGCCCTAATTCAATCAGGCTATCCTTGCTTTTCGGACTCATTGATTTTTCGATGCTTTCTTGTGGTCCTTTTTCTGGCATACTATTTATAATACCTTAAAAAAATGCGAAAAACAAGAAAAGCCGGAGGTGAGAGTCGAACTCACGACCCATGCTTTACGAAAGCATTGCTCTACCACTGAGCTACTCCGGCACAAAAGCGGGTAACGGGAATCCCCGCCTGCCTTATGCCTGAGCGGCGAACCGGATTCGAACCGGCGACTTTCTGCTTGGGAAGCAGACGTTCTACCACTGAACTACCGCCGCATAAAGCGATGGCGGGCAGGGAACCCGTGTCTTTATTCTACCCTTTTTGTTGCCAAATTTCAATATTTTTGATATGATAGTTTTGTCTGGCGCTATCGTCTAATGGTTAGGACAACAGATTTTCAATCTGTCAATCGGGGTTCAATTCCCCGTAGCGCTGCAAAAATAAAAATAACGGCTTTAAAGCCGTTATTTTTATTGAATAATTAAAATTATTTTTTCCACAATCCGTGAACAAACTTCGCAATTTCTAAAATTACTCAATCCCGGATTTTTTCGGTCATTTACAGCAACAAACCCATGCTCCGGGAATGGTTGGTTTTGTTTCAAATTTAGAATCACAGAATTCCTTAATCTTTTCGACGTTGTCCCCCGTTGGTGTAATTATTTTTTCCTTACTTGAACAATTATTATACCCGCACCTGCTGGTTAAAAGTTTCTCTTTCCCGCATAAATTACTACAAATATTCCTTGCTTGATTACTGCTATAATTTCTGAATATCACGTACTTCAATAATACGGAAATCCCAATAATCGCAATTACCACTAAAATAACGATAAGCAGTTCTTTTTTCATAATTTTAGATTAAATTTTATTGAAATTAACCAATAATTCTGTTAATATTATTATAACATGATTATTCTGGGAATCGAAACCTCCTGCGACGATACCGGCGTAGCAATAATAGAAGTGAAAAAAAGGCCTGTCCCCGCAAAGTCGCTTCGCGACGGCGGGGTAAATTTTGAAATATTGTCGAATGTGGTATCTTCGCAAATAAAAACCCATGCGCCATTCGGCGGAGTGGTGCCGAATTTGGCTGCGCGCGAACATCTAAAAAATATCGAACCCTGTTTAAAAACGGCGTTAAAAGAAGCAAATAAAACAATATCGGAAATCGATTTAATCGCCGTTACTTACGGGCCAGGCCTAATTCCCTCGCTTTTAATCGGAGTCAATTTCGCCAAAGCCTTGGCATATAAATACAAAAAACCGATTATCGGTATAAACCATATTGAAGCTCATATCGTCGCCGCTTTCAGCGGCGAAAATTCGAAATTCGAAATTCGAAATTCGAAATTCCCAATAATAGCATTAGTGGTGTCTGGCGGACACACGCAATTGGTTTTGGTTAAGAAAATAGGAAATTATAAGATTATCGGCGAAACCAGAGACGATGCTGCCGGAGAATGTTTTGATAAGGTGGCTAAGCTTTTAAATTTGGGGTATCCCGGGGGACCAAAGATTTCTACTGAAGCCGAA
>Ga0315274_10007327_pt1 | contig 15981 bp, 13 predicted proteins | sample YL17G02_20_MG_FD_203700 | JGI IMG/M metagenome (GOLD analysis project Ga0315274, IMG submission 203700) | Sediment microbial communities from Yellowstone Lake, YNP, Wyoming, USA - YL17G02_20 | ecosystem: Environmental > Aquatic > Freshwater > Lake > Sediment | place: USA: Wyoming | collected... | reverse complement strand
CTCTCGCGCTTCCGGGGCCTGTTCGGTGATTACCATGGTGAACTTGAACGATACTGACCTCTCTGACCCTTCGAAGTACCGGCTCATCGGCGACTCGGTGCTCTCCTACCGCTTCGCCATCCCCTACCAGGAGGCCCTCTATGTCGGCGATATCCTGAAGATCACCGACCGGGAGAAGGATCTCACCTTCCTCGCCAAGGTGACGGATCTCCTGCACGAGAGCAACTTCGAGGACGAAAAGTGGGACCGCAGGCCCCATACCGAGCAGTTCTACGGCCTCTCCGAGGATGTGTACCTGGTGGTGGAGGCCCTTCCCCTGGGGTTCGTGGACGGGCGGGGGATCTTCCGGAGGCCCCGGACGGTGCCCACCAAGTTCTCCCGCGTCGAGATGCCCGAGGCCAGGGACTTTGCCTTCCTCCAGCAGGTGATGGGCGACATCCAGGTGGGGGTCATGAAGACCGGCCAGGGCGTACTCCGCGATGTCCGGGTGGCGCTGCACAGCCGGGTGATGCCCCAGCACATGGGGGTCTTTGCCACCACCGGCATGGGCAAGTCCAACTTCATGAAGGTCTTCTGTGCCTCCTGCATGAAGGCCCGGCAGTTCGGCCTGCTGCTCGTCGACCCCCACGGCGAGTACGTGGGAGGGAAAGGGGTGCTTACCGACGGGCAACCGTCGCGGGGCCTCGCCCATTTCCAGGCGGGACGGGACGGGCTCGCCATCTTCACCATCCGGGACGAGAAGTTCCGGAAGACCTACTCGGCCCACAGCCTCTTTCTCGAGCACGACGATTTCCGGGCCCCTGACCTCCTCTTCCTCTTTGACCACTCGCCTGCACAGCGGGAAGTGATCGAGATCCTGGAGGATACCCGGGGCTCGGAGCTGGTCCGCTTCTTCCGTACCACGGAGTTCGATGACCAGGGGGCCTGGGCGGCGGCAACACCCCACCGGGACCTGGCCCGCCGGCTTCAGCAGTTCTCGGCGAGCACTCTCTCGGTGATGAAGCGGCGCATCGAGATCCTGGCACGGAACAATCCGTTCCTGCGGGAGAAGGGTTCCTCGGTTCCCGAGATCCTGAAAGCTCTCGACGGGAACCGGGTGGTGATCATCGACATCCCGAACCTGGGGGAGCGCAGCGAGCTCTTCGTCCTGTCGGTCCTGGCCCGCACGATCTTGGGCAGGCACCGGGGCGAGGCGCAGGGATGGGGGGTGGCAGACGCGGAGCGGCGCGACGTGCTGATCACCATCGAGGAGGCCCAGCGGGTTCTCGGGTCAGGGAGCACCGGCACCCAGGTCTTCCGGGAGTGCGCCATGGAGGGAAGGAAGTTCGGGGTCGGCCTCTGCGTGGTCACCCAGCAGCCCAAGAACATTGACCCCCGGGTGCTCGCACAGCTGAACACCTACGTGGTGATGGGCCTGTCGGACCGGGGTGACCGGGACATGGTGGCCGGCCATGCCAAGCAGGACCTCTCCCGGATGGACACCGAGATCCAGACGCTGGAGCCGGGGGAGGCCATCATCTCCACACTGGGGATCCCCTTTCCGGTCTCCACCCGGATCCACCTCTTCGAGGAGTACGTGCAGGACCTGAACCGGGAGATCAGGAAACCCATCACCGAGGGGCTGGAGAACCGGTTCTGAGGTGGGATCTCAAAAGAACTGATATACGGTAACCATTCGGTAGGGGATATCCTCACCGGGGGGTGCCGCAGCGGCAGGGGGCGGAGCCCCCGAGAGCGTCCACCATCGGGAAAACTCGGTGTTCGTCAATGGATAACAGAGAACCGTGTAGTGGGACGCTCCAGGGGGGATCTCACGGTCCCCCCGCCGCGTGGGCGCCCCCCCGAGGATATGACCATCTGTCGGGGCCTGGCATAGTCCCTCTTTCGTGTCAATACAACCCGGTTCACCCACTTAACATCAGGGGTGGGGGTCGGAAGGGGGGCTCTGCCCCCTCCCGGCGCCCTCCCCCGGTGAGGATAGGCTCCACTTCGGTTTCCGGTGGTCATGTGAGAATGGTATTCTTCCCGCCCGGTCGATCCCTTCCGGTCTTCCGTACTGTCCATCTGCAGAATGGTCCGATGAGCTCCCTGCAGGACCCAGGAACTTACCCGTTCTTCCCCTCTCTGGGAGGCTTCAGCTTCCGGATGGAGACGCAGTTGATGACCGGTTCACCGGTCATGATGTAGCGCTTCATCACCATCCCGATCACCTCCACGATATCCCCCTTCCGGATATCCTCCTGGGGGCTGGTGAACATCTTCACCGAGATCTCGCCGGATTTGTCGCCCACCACGAACTGGGGGCGGTTCAGGTACACGAAAAGGGCTTTGTCCACCACTCCCTCGAACCGGACCGGTTTCCCCAGCATGTTCATGTTGATGGCCCTGATCCGGACCGCCTGGGCATCCTTCTGGTACTGCGGCAGGAGATCGGCATACTGCTTCTGGCTCATGTAGTTGAGCAGGATCGGGATCAGGAAGAGAGCAAGGATCATCGGGATGCCCATGATGAGAATCGTGGGGCTCCCGCTTACTGAGTAGGCAAAGATGAGAAAAATGGAGAAGATGAGGACCACCGCCATGTTGACGGGCGAGGCCCTCAACCGGATATTCCCGATCTTCATTCGCTGGGTTTACTTCAGGGCGGCGATTTCCTTCCGGAACGCGACCCAGTAGATCACAGCAACAAAGAACATTGCCCCCACGATGTTACCGATGGTGACAATGATCATGTTGTTGACCCAGAAGCCCATCCAGTTCACGTTGGCCAGCTGGGCAGCGGGCACTGTTGCGAGTTGCGCTTCCGTCGCGAATGGCCGGGTGAAGATGCCTGCCGCGATGAAGTACATGTTGGCAATGGAGTGCTCGAAGCCGGATGAGACGAAGGCCATGATCGGGAACCAGATCCCGAAGAACTTGCCGATCAGGTCATCTGCACAGATCCCGAGCAGGATAGCCAGGTTCACCAGCCAGTTGCACCCGATGGCCTTCAGGAACGCGGACCACATGGCCGCCGCCCCTACATACTGCACCTTGAAGGCGGCAATGGATATCGCCCGCATCCCGAACCCGGTTACGGTGGCTGCACCTGCTGCATCCCATGCGGTGAAGGGCCCGTATGCCATCAGGTAGGCATACCAGAGGGATCCAATCAGGTTCCCGATGTACACCCAGATCCACAGGTTCAGCACCTGGGCCCAGGAGATCTTGTGGATGAATGCCGCCACCGGGGCAAGCATTGCGTCACCGGTGAAGAGCTCGGCACCGGTGAGCACGATGATAATCAGCCCCACCGGGAACACTGCTCCCGTGATGAGTGCACCCATACCGGCGCTGGAGAATCCGGTCGCCACATTCGGGACAAGTGCCTGGGCAGCCTTCAAGGCGTCGCCGGTAGCTCCATAGACAATACCCGTGCTGCACACGGTTGCAAGCGCACTGCCCATGGCGATGTAAGCCCCTGCCATGAAACCGCGCAGGACCATGTTCCAGGCAGGCAGGCCGGTCTTGTATTTACCAGCGTCGCCAGCCTTAGCAATTATCTGTACTGGAGGATGAAATGCCATAGTTCACACACCTCTCTGTTACATCCAACCTATACCAGCATCATGAGACCAGTTCTCGTATAGGTTCAAACATAGACTCATGTAATTTCTTATTAAAGCCTTTCTAATTGTGCACGGGAGTCCCCTTTTTTCCCCTATAAATGCTTTCTCTGCGCACGGGGTGTGGTAATTTGTTTCTATTGATTCTCTTTAATGTCAATATTATTCATACAATTGAGCGTGGATACCGCAGGGAAATCGGCATCTCCCGGGCCCACCCGCCGCATACCAGCGAAAACGCGCATTAAACTGTCATCTCCCCGTTCTTCCTTGCTGGAGAACCCGGAAGATAGGGAATGGCCATTTCCTTCAGATGGGAAGAATACAGAAAAAGAGTGGGGTTATTTCTTGAAGATGTCGAAGATCTGGTCGGTTCCGGTGCCATGCAGCCGGTCGCGCTCGGTCTTCTCCTCGACGAGGGCAAGCACAGGAAGCTCCATGCTGACCCCCGGCGTGTGGCCGAACATCTTCTCCAGGTCCACCTGCAGGGAGTGCATGAACAGGGAGTTGCGGATGTCCATGGCGCAGAGCTCCTCGCACTGCCCGCAGTTCACGCACGAGTCCGAGATATGGACGAACCGGATCAGGTGGAACATGAAGGGTGGGGGGACCTGCCCGGGCTGCACCAGGTAGGGCTTCTTTGTGCTGCACTCCACGCAGTAGCAGATGGGGCAGGCCTCGATGCAGGAGTAGCACTTGATGCACCGGGAGGTCTCGGTCATGATGGTCTTCAGCCGGGCGGCGCCCTCGCCCAGGGCCTTGAAGTCCTTCTCGCGCCACTTGTCGCCCAGCTTCATCATGGCGCCCTCGACCTTCTTGCGCATCTCGATGCCCTTCTCGTTGGCCTTCTCGGCCTTGAGAACGCCTTTGTCCATGGCCTGCGTGAAGAGGTTCGCACCCTTCTCGGAGCAGATCTCGACGAAGGTGGCATTACCGGCCTTGTCTCCGATGACGCCCCAGTTGCCGCAGGCAAGATCGGCCTGCCGGGGGACCTTCATCTTGCACCGGCGGCAATTGGTGCGCCGGCCGTAGCCGGCCTCCTCCAGCTCGTCCATGGAGATCCCCTTATGGCCGCCCTCGTACTCGATGATGAACTGGCCCTTGTCGATCTCCTCCTTGGTGACCTTGTCCGGGTCCACGCCGAACTTGTCGGCGATCATCTTCCGGGCCATGGAAGGCGAGACCGACCCGCCGCAGTTGACCCCGATCATCACCATGTTGTCCAGGTTCACCTGCTTGCGCTTGGCCAGCTCGTAGAGGCCCATGGCGTCGCAGCCCTTGACGGTGACCGCGATCTTCATGTTCTCGGCCCCGTCCAGGTACTTCTTCACGAGCTTTGACATGAGCAGCGTCCCGCAGTGGAGCGAGCCCGAGGTCTTTGCCAGGTCCTTGGAGTCGGTGATGAGCACCGGCCGGGCATCGTACAGGTCCGCGCCTCTCGTAACCGCCAGGACCGCGTCCACCATCTTCGTATCCAGGGCGTACTTGAGGAGGGTGGTCACTGCACCGCCGCACTCGCCCTTATCCTGGGTTGCCTTGTCGGCCGACCAGGCGTAGTACATCTCTCCCTTGGCTGCCATGTTACTGCCCTCCCGGGATCTTCTCGATCCGTATCGCACAGGCCTTGAACTCCGGGATCTTGGCAACCGGGTCCAGGGCGTTGTTGGTCAGCAGGTTGGCCGCGCACTCCTTGTAGTGGAACGGGATGAAGGTGACGCCCTTTTTGATGTCGCTCGTTACCCGGGCGGTGATGTCGATCGTCCCGCGGCGGGTGACCGCGCGGACCATCTCGCCGTCCGCAACGCCCAGCGTCTTTGCGTCCTCCGGGTTGATCTCCACCCAGCCGGTCGGCTCCTCCCGCTCCAGGTTCTCGGACCGCCGTGTCATGGTGCCCGTGTGCCACTGCCAGATACACCGGCCGGTGGTCAGGATCAGGGGGTATTCCTTGTCCGGCACCTCCGCGGGCGGCTTCCACTCCAGTGGCGTGAAGACGCCCAGTCCATCGGGATGGGCGAACTTCTCCTTGTGCAGGATGGGGGTCCCCGGGTGGTCCGCGGTCGGGCAGGGCCAGTGGAGCGCCTCGGGCTTCTCCAGCCGGGCATACGTCATGCCGCCGTAGCTGGGGGTGACCTTGGAGACCTCGGTAAAGACCTCCTCCGCGCTCTTGAACGGGAACTGCTTGGCAAAGCCCATCTTCGCGGCGAGTTCGCAGAAGATCTGCCAGTCTGGCTTGGCCTCGCCCGGCGGGTTGACCGCCTTTCGCCAGCGCTGGACGCGCCGCTCGGTGGATGTCTGGGTGCCGTCCTTCTCTGCATAGCATGCCGCCGGCAGCACGACATTCGCGAGCTCCGCGGTCTCTGTCAGGAAGATGTCCTGCACCACCAGGAACTCCAGGTTCCTGAGACCCTTCTCCACGTGGTGGAGGTCCGGGTCTGAGAGCATGGGGTTCTCGCCCATGATGTACATGCACTTGAGGGTTCCGGGCTTGTCGGCCAGCACGTTGATCATGTCGGTGACCGTGTACCCGACCTTGCCCTCGGCCAGCTCGCAGCCCCAGGCGTCCGTCATCTTCTTCCGGTTCTCGGGGACGATCACTGCCTGGTAGCCCGAGTACACGTTGGGCAGCGCCCCCATGTCGCAGGCGCCCTGCACGTTGTTCTGGCCACGGAGGGCGCAGACGCCGGTGCCGGGCCTCCCCAGGTTTCCGGTGAGCATCTGGATGTTGGCCACCGACTTCACGTTGTCCACGCCGGTGGTGTGCTGGGTGATGCCCATGGAGTAGAGGATCGCATTGGAACCACTCTTCGCAATCCACTCGGCCGTGGTGGCCAGGTCCTTGGCCGGGATGCCCGATATCTTGGCCACGTTCTCCAGGCTGTACTCGGGCTTCATGACGACAGCCTTCAGCTTGTCGAAGTCCTTGGTCCGCTTCTCGATGAACTCCTTGTTCTCCCAGCCGTTCTTGATGATCTGCTGCATCAGGCCATTGATGATGGCCACATCCGTGCCCGAGTAGAAGGGCAGGTACAGGTCTGCCTGCTTCCCGGTGGGGGTGAAGCGCGGGTCGGCATAGATCAGCTTCGCGCCTGCCATCTTGGCCTGCATCACCCGGCGGCCGATGAGCGGGTGCTGCTCAAAGGTGTTGGACCCGATGATGAAGATGCTCTTTGCCTGGGCGATGTCCCCGATGGACTGGGTCATGGCCCCGGAGCCGAATGCCCCGGCAAGCCCCACGACCGTGGAGGCATGGCAGAGCCGGGCGCAGTGGTCCACGTTGGGGGTCTTTAACACCGACCGGGCGAACTTCTGCATCAGGTAATTCTCTTCGTTGGAGACCCGGGCTGAGGAGAGGCACGCTGTCTCCTCGGGCTTGTACGACTTGAACTTCTTTGCAATCAGGTCGTAGGCCTCGTCCCAGCTGGCCTCCACGAACTTTCCATCCTTCTTGATGAGCGGCTTTGTCAGCCGGTCCTCGCTGTGAATGAACTCGTGGGCATAGTTGCCCTTGGGGCAGAGCTTGCCGTCGTTCACCGGGCTCCGGTGCCACGGGGCAACCCCCACCGCCTTCCCATCCTTCACCACGAGGTTGAAACCACACCCCGTACCGCAGTACGGGCATGTGGTGGGTACATACTTCACGTCCATTGTCTAACCTCGGACAGGAAAAGGTGGATCAGGGTGATTATATAAGGGTACTGCTTTGCACCGAAAAATTGATGATTATCGGTGGAAAACCTGAGAGTGGTCGTCCAAATGCACCCTAACTTCCGGTCCTTGTCAAAGAATGGTGATGAACCTGTCCCGGGGGTGTGCGGGTGAAGAGGATCCCCCTGCCGCCCCTCTTCGCGGACCTCATCGGGGAGGGCCTCCGGGGTTTTGACGGCGTCCACTACCGGCACAGGGATTCCTGCCCGTCCTGCGGCGGCCCTGTCCGGCCCCACGATATCAAACGGAAGCGGTTTGCCGTCCTCCTGGCGGAAGGCCGGGAGGAACCCATCCATGTCCTGGTCCACCGGTTCCGGTGCCGCCGGTGCGGGATGCTCTCCTACGCGGATGAGCCCTTCTACCCCGACACCCGGTTCGGCACTCCGATCGTGGACCTCTGCGTGGTCCTCTCCCAGACCTATCCTTTCCACCGGACGGAAGGGGTCCTCCGCCAGATGTGGATCGCAGTGGACCGCGGCACGGTCCGCCAGTATGCGCGCCGGGATTTCGGCCCCATCCCGGCCAGCGGGGTACTGGGCATGGTCCTCCCTGTCTCGGCCCTCCGCCTCTCAGGCCTGGGGAGGCAGGGGGGTCCCGTCCCGGGGGCAGAAGCGCTCGCTGCCTTCGGTCTCCCACCCGCAGGCAGGACACCGGCGCACCCGGTGGTGCCTCCCGAAGAGCGGCACCAGCGGGATGAAGAGGAAGAGGAAGAAGAAGGGGAACCCCAGCGCCAGTGAGATCGCTGTCACGGCCAGGGAACCGGCCAGGATCAGCGCGGCGAGGAGCCACCGGTCCGTAGCGCCACCTCCCTGACAGCATGGGCCGGGAGAGTATCCGAGAGGGGGCCCAGGGTGTCCCGGAGATCCCCGGCCGGAAGCTCCCGTGCCAGGAGGGCCGACCCGATCCCGGAGGCGATCACCTGCCGGATCCCGCCCGTCTTTTTCACCATGGCCACCCCCCTCCGGATGGCGTGGAGCTGGGCCTCCCAGAACTGCTGTGCGACCTGCCGGGCCCCCGCTGCCTGGATCTCGTCCAGGTCCGCGCAGACCGTCCGGGCCAGGCGTCGCAGTGCCCCCTCGACCGTTTTCTCCCCCTGGTCCGGGGCATCGCAGGTGTACTGGTCAGGAGTGATGTCCCCCAGCACCAGGTGGGCATCCGCCGCGATGGCGAAATGCTCGGTGGCGAGGGGTGTGGGCCGGCCCTGCAGGGTGACCCTCGCCAGCAGCATGGCGACCGGCGTCCGCAGCAGGCCGGTATAGACCAGGTAGCCGCGCTGGAGCCGCAGGAGATCGGTGAGGCCGAGCAGGGCATTGAAGTTCCCCAGCGGGATGATATCGGTGGTGGTGGAGCCCATGTCCACCCAGACGGCGTGGGGGTGCTCTCCCCGCAGCCAGTCAGCGGCGGCCAGCCAGTTGGCCGCGGCCAGCTGCGGCACGGCCCCGTCATGGAACTTCCCGTCAGTGCCATAGAACCACGCATCCGGGTACGCTTCCCTTACGGCATCCACGATCCACCGGATCCCCTCCATCTTGCTCCGGAAGCAGTCGGCCAGCTCCCCGCTCATCACCACGGCCGCAGCAGGATCCCCGTGCTGTTTCCTGTACTCCCTGAGAAGATCCGCCAGGGACGCGTCCTCCCAGAGCGGGCAGTAGTGGACGGTTGCTTCGCTCCCGTCCGCCATCTTCAGGTTAGCCCCGCCCACGTCAATACCTATCAGATCCGGGTCACCTCCCCTTCTTTCGTGAACCGCACGCGCCCTGCCAGGTGCACCTCCGGGGGCATCTCCCCCGTGGAGGAGCGGATCAGCAGGTCGGCGATCTCCTCCTCCATCACCGCTGCGATGCCGATCAGGCTGGTGGTGATCCGGGGGTTCACGTCAACCACCGTGATGCGGTCCCCGCAGACCAGGTCCACGCCCACATACCCCTGGCACCCCAGCACCTTCACGGCCTTTTTCGCCACCTCAAGGATCTCGGTTGCCCGCGGGTGGTCTGCCGGGGTCTCCCCGCCATGGTAGTGGAACCTCCCCCCCTCGATTCGGACGTCCTGCCGGTTCAGGGCCAGGGCGAGCGGGGGCCCCGGGTCAAAGTACAGGCAGGCTTCCCCGATGATATGGGGGCCGATGAGGGATACCGAAAGGTGGTCCCCGGAAAGGAGCTCCTGCCCCATCTCCCCATCTCCCGGGGCCTCATCCGAGATCCGGACCCCGATGGAGCCGCATCCATGGACCGGCTTCACCACCTTCCTCCCGGCCGTGACCTCCGCAGGGGTGTCAATCCCGTTGCGGGAGAGGATCTTTCCTGTCAGCCGTTTGTTGACACAGACCGCCGCCACCATGCTGCCGCAGCCCAGGTTGTGGGTGTGCTGCTCCAGGATCTGGGTGAACTCTGCCACCAGGTGGTCCGGGGCGATGACAAGCGCGGCATCGGACAACGGGGCCAGCCGCTCCAGTTCGCGGGGAAAGTCTCCCTTACCAGGCAGGATCACCTCATGCCCGCACCGGCGGAAGGATTCGGTGAGCACCCGGAGCATGGCCGCGCCCTCAGCGGCCAGAACCGGGTCGTGGAAGAGGGTGTATTCGGCTAAAAGCACCCGCATGGGTACAGGGGTTGGCCGCCAACCCCTTGAGGATGCCGATCAGGAGAGACCGTTCGGTCAGGTGAAATGAGGAACTCCGGAATCCTTGGTGAAGAGAATATCCTCATGGGGGGGTGGGGTCGGGTAGGGAGCTCTGCCCCCTCCCGTCGCCCTCCCCCGGTGAGGATAGGCGATCCTTCCTTCATCCATACCCCAACGGCGAAAGGAAGGAATGGATGATTCAATGTACCCGTTCTGAATATCAACCACAGACCCGATCGATCCCCTCATATCCCTGCCCGGCACACTTCTTGGAGAAGATGAAGTCTGCAATCCTGCTCACTAACGACGACGGCGTCTACTCGGCCGGGCTCTGGGCCGCCTACCAGGCGCTGGAGCCGGTGGCCGATGTCACCATCGTGGCCCCTGCCGCCCAGCAGAGCGCGGTGGGGCGGTCTATCTCCATCTTTGAACCGATCCGGGTCCACGAGGTGAAGCTGGAGGGGGTGAAGGCCATTGCCGTGGGGGGGAAGCCCACGGACGCGGTGATCATCGGCCTGTATGCCCTCTCCATCAACCCGGTGCTCGTCGTGAGCGGGATCAACATCGGGGAGAACCTCTCCTTCGAGTCGGTGATGACCTCCGGGACCGTTGGAGCGGCCCTGGAGGCCTCCAACCAGGGGACTCCCGCCATTGCCTTCTCCCTGCAGGTCGAGGACCAGGGGGACAAGTTCGACGACCCGCGGCAGTCACAGCGGTCCTTTGATGAGGCCCAGCGGGTGGTCCGGGATGTGGTCGAGCGGGTGCTGGCCCGTGGATTCCCGAAAGGGCTGGACGTGATCAACGTGAACATCCCCTCCCGGGTGAAAGGGGGCTACGAGATCACGCGCCTCGCGCACAAGCTCTTCCACACCGGTGTCGAGCAGCGGCTGGACCCCCGGGGGCGGCCCTACTACTGGATCAACGGCCCCCTCGTCGAGGACGCCGAGGAGGGGACCGATGTCCATGCCATCCGCAAGGGGAACATCTCCGTGACGCCGGTCACCCTGGACTGCACCGCTTTCGGAGCGTGTGAGACGCTCCGGGAACTGTTCTCCTAGTGGATACAATGCGGAGAGCATCGCCGAGGTAAATGGAATCACTCAGCCGGCAGGTAACACCAAGAGAAGGGGCTATCCTCACCGGGGGTGGGTGGCGGGAGGGGGGCAGGGCCCCCTCCCGGTCCCTCCCGCGACAGGATAGGCCTTCCGGGGAATCCTCTCCTCTCTTCCTTGTGCGGGTGTACCGGAAACCGAGGGGGAGAGATATCCTCACCGGGGGTAGGTGACGGGAGGGGGCAGGGCCCCCTCCCGGTCCCTCCCCCCCTGAAGATGGGATGAGCCGGGGTATCCCGGGAAATCCTCATGCCTCGGAGGGAGTAAGCCTCCACCTTTATCAGGGCGCGGCGGAGATGATCCTTGTGATGGTGAAGGAGGGGGCCCTCCGGGCAAAGCGGGCGGCAGGAGAGCGGGCAGCCGGGATGGTGGAGGACGGGATGGTGGTGGGGCTGGGGACAGGCTCCACGGTGAAGTATGCCATGGAACGGCTGGCGGAGCGGCAGAAGGAGGGCCTGCGGATCCTGGGGATCCCCACCTCGTTCCAGACCGCGATCCGGGCCCGCGAGCTGGGGATCCCGCTCACCACGCTGGATGACCACCCGGAGCCTGACATCGCCATTGACGGCGCCGACCAGGTGGACCGGAACCGGCGCCTGATCAAGGGGCGGGGTGCAGCCCTCACCCGGGAAAAGATCGTGGCCGCCGCGGCGGGCCGGCTGGTGATCGTGGTCGATGGGGCCAAGATGGTGGAGACCCTGAACGGCGTGGTCCCCACGGAGGTCCTCCCCTTTGCCCTCGAGCCCGTTCTCGCATCGCTGAAAGCGCTGGGGGCCGCTCCGGTGGTCAGGGAAGGGGTGGCCAAGGACGGCCCGGTCATCTCGGACAACGGCGGATTCATCGTGGACGCGGGGTTCGGGCTGATCCGCAACCCCGAAGAGGTGGAGCGCGCCATCACCCTTATCCCGGGAGTGATCTGTACCGGGCTCTTCACTGCCTACACGGAAAAGACGTCGGTGGTGGTGGGGAGAGAAAAGGGAGATGCCCGGGTCCTATGAGATGTGGTCCCGGAGCTTCTGGATCAGGTCCAGCTGGGTCTTTGCTTCGCGCTTCTTGTCCTTCTCGATGCTGTCCATGATCTCGCCGATGGGCCGGGCAAGTTCATAGATTTTCATGGGCCGTCCCTTGGATTCCGCCTTGGACTCCCGCGCCTTTACCCACGCGCACGCGGTCAGGTACCGCATGGCAATGGAGACCTCCGGCTGGCGCAGGTCGGTGCCCCGCTCGATGTCGCGGGAGGTGGATTCGCGGGTGTTTGCCAGGTACACGAGAACCTTGGCCACGTTGCGCTTGAGCCCGAGTCCCATGAGAAGGCTGGTGAACTCTTCCTCCTTCTCGGTGAAATACAGAACTTTATCCGGTCGCATCAGGGTTCACCGTTCACTGCTGATCTGTTGCTGAGATGATCTATTGTTTTTATGAAACTATAAAAATAGTGTGGCTCTTTATATAATTCCCTCTATCTCCCGTCGGTGGCCAGGGAAACGGGAGATATTATGCCCCCCCGCTGGGGCAGATCTGCTCAGATCAGGCCCAGGTTCTTCAGGTCCGAAAGGATCTTCTGGACCGCTCTCTTGGCATCTTCAGGCTGCTTCCCGCCGGTGATGATCAGCTTCCCGGAACCGAAGAGGAGGACCACCACCTTGGGGTCCTCCAGCCGGTATACGAGGCCCGGGAACTGCTCGGGCTCATACTCGATCATCTCCAGGTTGAACCCCACGGCAATCTTGTTCAGGTTGATGGGGGCACCCAGGTCCGCGGAGGTGACGATGTTCTGGATCTTGTAGGTGAGCGAGTCAGGAATGGAGATATTCAGTGCCCGGAGCTGGTTGCCCAGGATCTCCAGCCCGCGGGAGAGGGAATCAATGGACTTGGCACCCGTGAGCACGACCTTGCCGCTGCCGAAGACGAGCGCAGCGATCTTGGGGTCCTGCATACGGAGCACGACACCGGGAAAACGCTTCTTGTTGTATTCCGCATCCTTGATCTTGGACGCGAGGGTGGGCAGGTCCAGAAAATCGCTGACTTTGGCGGAGGCAACGATATTTTCGATCTTCAGGGAGTCCTCGGGTCTGCCTTTCATGTTTATAAAGTGTCACAGGGGGGTATATAAAAAGATGGGTATTATTCTTCGAGGGTGGAAATGTCCCCCGGGTCCATCCCCAGCTCCTTGGCCTTCAGCACGCGGCGCATGATCTTGCCGCTGCGGGTCTTGGGCAGCTTGTCCACGAACTCGATCTCTGAGGGCATCGCGATGGGCCCGAGCGTCATCCGGACATGGTAGGTCAGGTCCTGGGTCAGCTTGTCCGAGGGCTTCTGCCCCAGCTTCAGGATCACGAAGGCCTTGATGCTGTTCCCCTTTATCGGGTCGGGTTTCCCGATGACGGCCGCTTCGGCCACCGACTGGTGGGAGACAAGCGCACTCTCCACCTCAGCGGTGCCGATGTTGTGGCCGGCCACGATGATGATATCGTCCGCCCTCCCCAGGATCATGATGTACCCGTCCTCCCCCTTGACCGCCAGGTCCCCTGCCGTGTACCAGTCCGGAATGGTCTCCCAGTACTTGCGGTACCGCTCGTCGTTCTTCAGGATCGTGCGGAACATGGCAGGCCAGGGATTGCGGATCACCAGGAACCCGAGGGTCTTGGGCTTCACCGGTTTCCCGTGCTTGTCCACCACATCGGTGATGACGCCCGGGATCCCCTTGCCTGCAAAGCCCGGCCGCATCTTCTCACCCACAAAGGTGGTGATCATCTGCATGCCGGTCTCGGTCTGCCACCAGGTGTCCACGATGGGGACCTTGCTCTTCCCGATGACCCGGTAGTACCACTCGAAGGCCTCCGGGTTCAGGGGCTCCCCCACGGATCCCAGGATCCGCAGGGACGAGAGGTTGTACTTGTTGGGCCACTGCTCCCCCATCTTCATGAACATGCGGATGGCCGTGGGCGCGGTATAGAAGATGGTGACCCCCACGTCCTGGACCAGCTTCCAGAACGCACCCGCATCCGGGTAATCGGGGACCACCTCGCCAAAGAAGACGGTGGCGCCGGCGGCCAGGGGCCCGTACAGGATGTAGGAGTGGCCGGTGACCCATCCCACGTCCGCCGTGCACCAGTAGATGTCGTCCTCCTTCAGGTCAAAGACGGCCTTCGTGGTGTAGTAGGTGCCCACCATGTACCCGCCGCAGGTGTGGATGACCCCCTTGGGAGTACCCGTGGACCCGCTGGTGTACAGGACATAGAGCGGGTCCTCGGCGTCCATGACCTCCGGCGGGCAGATGGGCTCCACGCCCTCCATCAGGTCGTAGAAATCGATCTCGATGCCCGAGTGGATCTCCACCTTCGGCTCCTTCCGGCGGAGGACCACGACCCGCTCCACCGTCGGGGCATTGATGATCGCCTCCTCGACCAGGGTCTTCAAGGGGATGGTCTTCCCCCGCCGGATCCCGATGTCGGCGGTGATCACCACCTTGGCTTCCGCGTCATTGATCCGGTAGTTGAGGGCGGTGACCCCGAAGCCCCCGAAGACCACGGAATGGACAGCCCCGATCCGCGCGCAGGCCAGCATGGCCACCATCTGCTCGGGGATCATGGGCATGTAGATGCAGACCCGGTCCCCCTTGCCAACGCCCAGGCGCTTCAGGCCGTTCGCAAACCGCATCGTCTCCCGGTAGAGCTTGTGGTAGGTGTAGATGCGCTCCTCGCCGTTCTCACCGCGCCAGATGAAGGCCACCTTGTTCTTCCGGTGGTTGTAGACGTGGCGGTCCAGGCAGTTGTAGGTGATGTTCATCTTGCCGTCGACGAACCACTTGGCATAGGGGTACTTCCAGTCCAGTACCTTTTTCCAGGGGGCGAACCAGTGGAGCTCCCGCGCAATCCCGTCCCAGAATTTCTCCGGGTCCTTCACGAACTCCTGGTAGGTCCGGTCGTAGTCCCTGACATATGCTTTCTCCTTGTACTCGGGAGGCGGCGTGTAGTACTTGGCCTCCTCGACCAGTTTCACGTCAAACTGCTCGGCCATCCAGGCAACCCCTATTCTACATGATTAATAATGATCATTAGGTATAAAAAAGTTATGAAATAAGGCTCCGTGACAGGGGGGGAATTGCGGATGGAGATCCGTTTCAGGCACCGCCGCTTCACCGGCTCCAGGGAGACCTCTGGGTCAGAAAAAAAGGGGAGAGCTGCCCCTTCTCCTGTTACACGCACGCAATCCGGATCACATCCACCGACCCGTCAGCGAAGTGCGCGGTGAAGGTGACCCTGTCCTGTGCATCCGTTCCCTCCCCCCGGACCCGGAACGTGGCCCCCTTGGAGGGCTTCACTCCCTTCCCGGTCCCCATCACCCCCCAGGGCTCGGTGGTGCGCCATGTCGTGCCCCCATTGACCTGCACGGTGAGGTACTCCAGGGAGAGGTCATCGAACCCGTCCTCGTAGGTGAAGAGGATGTCCCGCCCCTCCTCCTGTTCTGGACGGCTGACGAAGACGGAGCGGGCTGTAGAGGTGTATTCCTCGCAGACGGGCCCTGTATCAGGGAGCAGCATCGGGGTTGCAGTCGTGGGGGGCAGTCCGGTCTCCGCCGGGGGTGCCTGTGCACACCCGCAGGTCACCATGACCAGCAACAGGGTGATCCCGAGGGCGATCCAGATCCTCATGCGAACGAATCCTCACCGGATCAGGGAACCCGGACCATGATAGCATTGACGGATTTTTCACGGTGGTGCCAGGATAACCGTGGGGGTGAGTTCAGCCCCGCCAAACGTCACGGGCAGAGACGACCCTCTCGGGGATCGAATGGTCCCGGGCAACGGTGCGGGGGGCCTTCCAGGTAAGCCTTTATCCTCTCTCATACCAGAGCATACCCGCGGGTTAGACCATGACCGAGACCATGCCGTACCAGGAAGCGGACCAGATCGGGGAGGTGGAGATCCGGAGGTATCC
>Ga0315274_10007326_pt1 | contig 15981 bp, 15 predicted proteins | sample YL17G02_20_MG_FD_203700 | JGI IMG/M metagenome (GOLD analysis project Ga0315274, IMG submission 203700) | Sediment microbial communities from Yellowstone Lake, YNP, Wyoming, USA - YL17G02_20 | ecosystem: Environmental > Aquatic > Freshwater > Lake > Sediment | place: USA: Wyoming | collected... | reverse complement strand
TTTTCAATCGTCCCGATGGGACTTTTGTTTTATCTTATTTGCACCCGGCGATGAATCGCCGGGCTATTGTCACCGATGCCCTCTCACGGGGCATCAGAATCGGTTTAAGTTAGCGCTTATGCCCCTGTGGGGAGAGGGGGAGGGTGAGGGGCTCGGGGGTTTGTCCTCTAAGGGAACTGAGGTAAATCGCGAGAATGAAAACCAATAAGGTGATCGAAATCCACCGTCTCTCTTATGATTATCCCGACGGGACGCCAGCCTTGAGGGATATCAATTTAGAGGTCTACCGACATGAGTCTGTTGCGATCCTCGGGCCAAATGGCGCTGGGAAATCGACTCTCCTCTATCATCTCAATGGAACGCTCATGGGAGATGGGAGGGTTAATATTTTGGGCCTCCCTGTTGAGAAAAAGAACCTCAAAGAGATTCGAAGAAGGGTTGGTCTGGTCTTCCAAAACCCGGAGGATCAACTCTTCTGTCCGACTGTCTTTGATGATGTCGCTTTTGGTCCCCTCAATATGGGACTGGATGAAGAGAAGGTTCGGCATAGGGTAGAGAGAGCCCTGGAGATGATGGGATTGAAAGGGTTTGAAGGGAGGTCGGCCCACCATTTGAGTGAGGGGGAAAAGAAACGGGTTGCCTTGGCAACCGTATTATCCATGGATTCTGAGATTCTGGTCCTCGATGAGCCCACAGACAACCTCGATCCAGCAGGAAGCCGAACGCTGATCGAGCGAATCCAATTGATCCCTCAGACAAAAGTGATTGTGACCCATCACCTGCCTGTGGCAGTGGATCTTTGTGAGAGAGCCGTGTTGCTCCAGAAAGGGAGAAAGGTAGAGGATCTTCCCACAAAAGAACTGTTGAGAAATCCAGACTTGTTAGAGCGGTTTGGTTTTGATCCGGATTTTGCGCAGTGGATGTACGAACGGAGGAAAAGGTAATAAAAAACGATGAACAATGGACGATGAACAATAAAAAATGTAATATGTTGATAACGTTCAAAAGGTGAGGCACGAATTAAAAAACCGGTTCAAGTAATCTGAAACCCACAGTATGTCCCCCTCCCCCTTGGATGGGGGAGGGAGAGGGTGGGGGTGGAAAAGTTATGAATTTCAAAGTACTAAAATCATTCCCCCCTCCCCTTTACCCTGTTAAATAGGATTTCTTATTTGGCCCTTATTAGATCAGGTTTTCCATTTAACAGGGTGAATCCCCTCCCACCGGTGGAGGGGAGATTTGCTGGATGTCTTTACTCATCTTGAAGGATGTATCGGAAAATCTTTATGCCTCACCTTTTGAACGTTACTATAGTGAACGACATAAATAAGTTGACATTCACCATGTGTCATTGCGAACGAAGTGAAGCAATCTCAAGGGATTGCCCTTCGACAAGCTCAGGGCATGCCGATCATGGTGAGCCTGTCGAACCACTCGCTCCTCGCAATGACTACTTTTCAGGGTCGTTCACTATAATATGCTATTGCCTGATAAAGGTGGATTTCCCTTCGGCCAAAATCGTTTTATCCTCTTTGGTCACACGAGCCTTTGCCCTAACCAATCTCCTATTCACCTCTGTAATCTCTCCATAGACAAGTAAAGGTTCGAGGATTGGGGCAGGTTTTTTAAACTTGATACGTTCGACGGCGCCAAACCCCGATTTTTAAATTGCGGTAAAAAGCGCCGCTCAGTATCAACCCTGAGCATACCCCGGGCTTCAGACCGGGGAGTCGAATGGGTTGATTTCTAAAGAAGCCGTCACAGATTGATACCCTAATTCATAAACTAATTTTGCCATCGCCTCATCCAGCAGGGTACTGATAATCCCCCCATGAACAATGCCATCCCAACCTTGGAAGGTAGGACTTGCAACAAAGGTTGTTTTGAGGGTTTGCCTCTCTTTATCGATCTCAAAACTCAGTTGCAGCCCACCTGGATTGTTTTTTCCACAGACAAAACAGTTTCCATAAGTTTCAAATTTCATATCGATTTAGCCTTTTGAAAAATGAATTTCAAAAACCAAAGAAATTAAAAGAATCACTATAAAATCCCCCTCTATCCCCCTTTGCCTGTCTATGACAGGAAAAGGATTACCAAAGGGGGAAGCTAATATCTCCTCCCTTTGGAAAATGGTTCGGCATCCTCACCATCCTGAGCCTGTCGAAGGAGGGAGGCAGGGAGGGATTTTCAAAGCGCCAAAGTATTACCAAATTTCATCTCTTTCCCCATTTGGGTTGACCTCGCAGTTGACTTGATTTTATGGGTATCATATAGTTTTGATGAAGATGTTGTCAACTGTTCGGGGTATTTCTGACCGTTAAATCTCCCTTAATCTCTCTTTGCCAAAGAGGGGAATAGAGATTCCCCCTTAGGAAAAGGGAAGGTGTGAAAAAATCGAGCACATGGTTCAAACGGAAGGACGGGTGGATTGGAGAAGCTTTAGACCTGCCTGCGCGTAGCCTGCTTGCGCTAAAGCTTCAGCGTAGGCAAGCCGCTTCGGCGAAGGCAGGGCGCAACCTTTGGAAATTGAACCACTGTGCCGTAAGCTCGCTTAAACCCCAATTGAGCGAAAAATTAGTTCCTCCCCCCACGGTGGGGGAGGATTCAGGTGGGGGGGATGAGGGGCCATGACGTTCACCCCCATCCTTACCTTCCCCCATCACAAGGGGGAAGGAGATGAGATAAGAAAATCCCCATGGAATAGGCAAGTTGTTTGTTGGACAACATCCTCAGAAGAAGGGTTGCGTTTTCTTTGCACAATTGGGAATAAAATATATCTCTATTGCCGTGGCGGGTGACCCTTAACCTCAACGAGCGCATTCTAAAGCTTTGGAAATCCACTCGTCCTTTCGGGACAAAGGTTGGCGAAAGCAATTTTTTCACACCTTCAGGGGATGAGGGGGGATTTAAGAATTATCAACATAGGATCTATAAAACAATGAAAAAGGATGATCATTATCTCGAGATAGCGATGGCCGCAGCGAAAGAGGCGGGTCGGGTTCAGATGTTACATTTTGGCCATCCCCATAAGGTTGAGTACAAAGGGGATATCAATCCAGTGACGATCGTGGACAAGCTCTGCGAACAAACCGTCGTTCAAAAGATCTCGGATGCCTTCCCAGACCATGATCTTCTGACAGAGGAGAGCCCCTTTGAGAAGAAGGGGTCTCCTTGGAAGTGGATCATTGATCCACTCGATGGGACAACGAACTATCTTCATGGGTTCCCTTGTTTCTGCGTATCCATCGGGCTGGAGGTGGAAGGGGAGGTGAGGTTGGGGGTCATCTATAACCCCATCCTCGATGAAATGTTTCACGCAGAAAGAGGAAAGGGAACCTTTCTCAACGGGAACCGGATCTCTGTCTCTCGCGTAGACGATTTAGATCGAAGTCTCCTCTGCACTGGTTTCCCTTATGATGTTCGAGAGCATGCTGATTTTTACTTGCATTATTTCCATCAATTCATTATTCGGAGCTTTGCCATTCGCAGACCTGGCTCTGCTGCCCTCGATCTATGCTATCTCGCAGCAGGCCGATTTGACGGATTCTGGGAATTAAAACTTCACCCCTGGGATGTGGCTGCAGGTTACCTGATGGTTACCGAAGCAGGAGGAAAGGTTACTGATTTTAAAGGCCAGCCCTTTAACATCTATTCTGAAGAGATGGTTGCCTCCAATGGATTGATTCATAACCAAATGATTGAGGTCATCAAAGGGGTGAACTCCCAAAATGGGGTTGGGGTTTAGGGGTTGGGGGTTAGCTAAACCCTAATCCCAAATCCCTAATCTCTGATATAGAGGTAGCCGGTTTGCTAAAAAAACAACCCGATCTTTTTGAAAAGGGGAAGAAGGAGATCGAGAGGGAGGCTCCCCTTGCTGACCGAATGCGACCCCGGACCCTTGAGCAGTTCGTTGGTCAGGATCATCTCTTGGGTGAGGGAAGGGTCCTTCGCCAGGCGATCGAGTCAGATCACATTCCTTCCATGATATTGTGGGGGCCTCCTGGATCCGGAAAGACGACGTTGGCGATGATTATTGCCGAAACCACAGGTGCCCAATTCTTTGCTTTCAGTGCGGTCCTCTCCGGCGTTAAAGAGATCAAGGAGGTGATCGAGGAAGCCAATGAGGAATGGAAATATCGAAAGAGGAGAACGATCCTCTTTGTTGATGAGATCCATCGATTCAACAAGGCTCAGCAGGATGCCTTTCTTCCCCATGTGGAGAAGGGAACGATCATCCTCATCGGTGCAACCACAGAAAATCCGTCCTTTGAAGTGATATCGCCTTTGCTCTCCCGTACCAAAGTCTTTACGTTGAACGCCTTAACAGAAAGAGAAATTGAGGTGATCTTGAGCCGTGCCTTGACAGATAAAGAGAGGGGACTGGGGAAATACGAAACTGCGATCGAACCAGAGGTCATCAAAGGCATTTGCCAGTTGGCTAACGGAGATGCGAGGGCGGCCTTGAATACGCTGGAAATGCTCGTTCTCACAACCTCCCCGGATGAGAAGGGTGTTCGCCAAATCAAGAAAGAGGATTTAAAGGAGGTTCTGCAGAGGAAAGCATACCTTTATGACAAGTCGGGGGAAGAGCATTATAATCTCATTTCAGCTCTGCACAAAAGCTTGAGGGGGAGCGATCCGGACGCGGCGCTCTACTGGCTTGGAAGGATGCTGGAGGCTGGAGAGGACCCCCTCTACATCGCACGGCGAATGGTCCGGTTTGCCTCAGAAGATGTGGGGATGGCCGACCCGCAGGCCTTACAGGTAGCGGTCTCGGCGATGGAAGCCTTTCACTTCATCGGCCTTCCGGAAGGGAATTTAGCCCTTGCACAGGCTGCCGTCTACTTAGCCACTGCTCCAAAGTCGAATGCCCTTTATACGGCTTTTCAGAGAGTCCAGAAAGATGTCCGGGAGCTTGAGACTATGCCTGTTCCGCTTCATATCAGAAATGCTCCCACCTCTTTGATGAAGGATCTGGGATATGGGAAAGGATATAAATACCCCCATGATTACCCAGACCACTTCATTGAAGAGGAATACCTTCCTGAGAACCTTAAGGGGAGGGTTTACTATCATCCTTCAGATCAAGGATTTGAGAGAGAGATCAAGAAGAGACTGGAAGGCTGGAGGTGGAAGAAGAGAGAAAAGGAAGGATAGGGGGCACAGAGGGGGAAACCGTTCGTTGATAAATAGGTCTATTTTTGATAAAATTTAGTAAATGCTAATTAAAAAGAGGTGGTACCATGCTGATTGAATATATAAACAAGGCGATGAGCAAAGCAATTTATGAGAAGTTAGAAGATGGTACCTATTCTGGGAAAATTCCACAAACCCCGGGTGTGATTGCATTTGGTGAAACACTTTATCAGTGCCAGGAAGAATTAAGGTCAGTCCTAGAAGGGTGGCTCATTGTAAAAATAAGACATGGTGACAAGTTACCAGTAATAGAAGGGATTAATCTCAACAAGAAGATCCCCGTCCTGAAAGAAGCAGTTGCTCATGGGTAAATGGACGCCTTGCAAAAGAAGAGATTTTATACGGAAATTGAAAAAGTTAGGTTTTGGGTCACCGGAGCCCGGCGGGAAACACTTTTACATGCGTTACGAATCTTTTACATTTACTGTTCCTAACAATCCAGAATATTCTGTTTCTCAAGTGAAAATGCTGATCAAAGAAATCGAACTGGGAATAAAGAAGAAAATTTCTTTGGAGGAATGGGAAAGTCTCTAACCATACTACAAATGAGCTTAAGAAAACAGAGAAGCGGTGAACACAGAAAGAAAAGGATTTGATTATTGAGTTAACTGCAAGAAAAGGCAAAAGGGGATAAGAATGGCTGAAAAAGGACTTACAAAGATGGATTTGGAGAAGATATTCACAGACTTTGAAGAACGAGTGGATTTGAAATTGACAGGCATTGAGGAGCGTGTGGTAGATCAATTCCATATTATTTCGGAAGGATTAGTTGACCAAATTAAACTCTTGGCTGAAGGCCATGCCGGGATAGTAGACAGACTTGACCGCATGGAGAAGGAAAACGAACGTCAGCACATAGAAACCCGCGCTCTTATCAAACTTTCCTTTGCCGAACTAGATAGGAGACTTACGGATCTGGAGTCACAAATGAAGGAGATGCAGGAGTGGAAAAAACGAGTTGAAGCGAGATTGCAAACCTAATTTCTCTTTAGGTGGAACCTTGACAAGATCTGAAGATTGAAATATCATCAATTTCAGTTAGATTGGGGTTCAAATGAGAGAGGCATTAAGATATTGGAACAATGCAAGAGAAATCCTGAAATCTGCACCGGTTGAAGATGGGACCTATACAGATATTAAACCCGTTCGGGAAGCATGCGGGACAGCCTATCTGGCCATCCTTAGGGCGATAGATGAACATCTATTGAGAATAGGGATTGAGCAGGATAAATTACCAACTTCTGTGGCTGGCTATCGGAAGGCGCTACAGAAGTATCTGTCTGTTCATGATGGAAAACTCTTAAGGAGTTTTGAGGCTCTTTATAACGAATTGCATATCGCAGGTCATTACAGAGGGCTTTTAAGACAGGTGAACGTTGTAAAAGAAGTTCTCAGATCAGCAAAAGAATTCATTAATTCAATTCAAAAATAAATTCGGGGGCAAGAACGGTGAATCCGAAAAAAGTCCTGAAACCGTCACTCCGGCGAAAGCCGGAGTCCAGAACCCATTGAAATAATCCCGCGGGGCGCGGGACTTTCGCAGAAATGACAAAACAGGGTAATTTGGACTTTTTACGAGACCATCAAGAACGGGTTCGTTTAAAAAAGGACTGTGCTGAGTTGATTGGGTCTTTTCCGGTTTAAGGTTTTAAACCACCTTCTTTTACAATGAGGAGGGGGGGAGAGGCGGGAAGAAGATCAAAAAGCCTGGTATTTGAAATGGAGATGCCAGGCTTTTGCTTTTGAGGTGTAAAGAAAGGCGAGGGGAGAAATAAGCGATAATTATCAACAACGTCCATCGGCCGAATCGTTGAACGATTTTGGGTGGTCACACGGTTTTCACAACTTCCGTGGTTAGTCGGCATGCTGTCTGCGGTGAGCTTTTTTAATTAAGGAGGCACACTTAAGTTGCATTTGAACCAACATCCCCACTTTTCATAGGAATAGAGGAGGCTCTTAAAAATGAAGGCAATAAAAAAGTTGGTAGAAGTAGAAAGAGATAAGAGTGTCACACTCAGATCACTTCCTTTCAAACCCGGGAGTAAGGTGGAGGTTATTGTCCTGCCATCCGTTAAAGAAGAAGACACATTTACCTTTATGGATAGTGTGGTGAAGAGGAAAAAGATTGCCCCGATGAGCCTGAAGGAAATCGAAAAGATCGTGCACGAAGTCAGGGGAGTCAAGTGAACCCGAAGCTCGTATTTGATACGAATATCCTCATCTCAGGATATTTATGGGCCGGAAGACCTCGGCAAGCTATCAGAGTTGTTAAATCAGGGGCATTCAAACTTTTGTATTGTAGGGAATCAATCGATGAACTTATTAGAGTCTTGTCAATGAAATTCGGACTTGATTCTGAGGAAATATTTAGGATTGTTTTGGACATTCAGACCATGGGGAAGAATATGACGGTTATCTCTAAGGAGCAGCCAATAACTGATGATGCTACCGATAATCTATTTATCAATCTCGCAATAGACGGAAATGCAAAGATTATCGTTAGTGGAAACTCTCATCTCTTGAGACTCAAAGAATACAAAGAGATTGAAATTATGACTGTTTACGAATTTTTTAGGCGGGGTTTATAACCGCCTGAAAAATCCTTGACAAAATTTTTCGTTTGTGTATTATGGATACAACTCAGGTGTTGTTTTTGGGAGAAAAGGATAATGTGATTCCAATTTAGCCATCTATCTTGAACTTGGACTAAGCCTTCCAATTCTCTTGAAAATTTGCTATGCCTGCCCTCCGTAGTCGGATTTCATCGGGACGAAGGATGGGCGCTTTGCTCTATGCGCTATGCTTTGAGGCAGGGGGGGAGGTGGTGAGAAGATCAAAAAGCCTGGCATTCGAAACGGGGGAAGTAGGCTTTATTTTTCGGAAGGCTGAATTAATAGGTAGCACTCGGTATGTTGTCAAATTGTGGGGCTGACCCGTTAGCCCTTAACTACTGTCCAATGAGAAGACGTGTGGAAAGATCGACGGAGGCCGAAAATGAGTGAGCAACGAACCGATAAGTTACTCGTTTTTGAAGCGGACCACGTGTGGGTTAACAAGAATATCGATATTCTTTTGGAAAAATATCCTGACCAGTGGATTGCAGTCGAGAAGGGAGAAGTGGTGGCCAGCGATCCTGATTTGTCGGGATTGCTGAGTAAGCTACCAGACCCCGCTCACATGTGTGTTGAGTTCATCACCCGTGAACCCCTGGAGATGGTGCTGTGATCATTCGAGGCCGTTTCATAGGAGATGCACCTTATCTTCCTGCTTATCTGAGTTGCGAACACTTTCATGGGCTGGTTTGGTTTTTGATAGACACGGGAGCGTCGCGTACAACCCTTTTGGACCGAGACGTCAAACTATTAAGCATTCCAAGTGATGCAATATTTCCTGCTTTGCTGCCAATCGTTGGCATCGGAGGTAGTGTACGTTCATTCTTGGTTCAGGGAGTTGAAATGACTCTCGCATCTAACGAGGGTGATTTGCTATTGCGGCAAGACCTTTGTCTCGTCCAACACGATTTGGAACAATTACCTCCGGAAGAGGTGGCCCGCATCCTGAGACTTCCCTCGGTATTAGGGCGTGATTTGATTAACCGGTTTCAACTTTCATATGATTATCAGGCTGGAATCGTCCAATTGAAACGGTAAGAGGTCGATATGCGTGCGGTTGAAGATTTATTCAACGCCCCAGAAAATATTTGACAAATTTCCGATTTGGTCTATTTTATATTCAACTCCGTGGTTGTTGCAGGTAGAAAAGGGCAATGTGATCCCAATTTGGCCATCTATCTTGAACTTGGACTGAGCCTTCCAATTCTCTTGAAAATTCGCTATGCCTGCCCTCCGTAGTCGGATTTCAACGGGACGAAGGATGGGCGCTTTGCTCTATGCGCTATGCTTTGAGGAGGGGGGAGATGTGGAAGGAAACTTAGAAAGCCTGGCATTCGGAATATCGGAGCCAGGCTTTATTTTTTTTGTAGGTGGCGAAATGGAGTGGAGGGGAAAATTTGTCGGAATGCAAGAGCTGAGATGTAGTGGGCATGTTCCGCACGAACGTCGCTCTATTCGAAGATGCAACCAAGTTTGACAGCCTTATATTTTTTGAGTACACTTAGGTTACAAGTTGGCGGGTGAAGATGACACCTTAGAGGAGGATTCCAGACATGAGAGAAGCATTGAGATATCTAAACAATGCCAAAACGATGTTAAAGTCTGTCCGTGTTGAGGATAACACCTATGTGGATATCAAGCCTGTTAGAGAAGCATTTGCGACGGCTTACCTTGCGGTTTTAGAGGCTATTAATGAACACCTGATAAAAAAGGGTTTAACAAAAAAGGAACTACCTAAGTCTGTAGATTCATATAGAAAAGCACTGCAAAAGTATATAGTTGTTCATGACGGAAAATTGATGAGACAATTTGAAATGCTGTATGATGCATTGCATATCGCAGGTTATTATAGAGGCTTGATCTATAACGTAGACGCGGTTAAAGATTATTTAAAGGCAGCAAAAGAATTTATCGATAAGATTGGGTAGAAGAATGTCAGTTGTAAGAGGACGGAAGAGGAAAGACATTCAGTCAGTGGGCTTCGAAATGGCAACGCGAGGCTTCATTTAGAATTTATGATGATCAGAGTTCAACCCTACCCTGTTGACTGAATTTTTGGATCTCCACAACCGATGGTTGGGGCTTCCCGGGGATGTGAGGTCATTCATAATGTGTCCCTCATCTGAAAGTGGATTGCGGGGGATTTCCCGCCACAGTCAACCTGCATGAGTCTATAGATAAGAGAAACCTGGGTAAGACCAAGAGATCAGATAGACCAAATAAGTCAAATAAATTCCTTAATAAATTTGATTGATTACATCGCCTATGGTTCAGATTAGCAACGCCCAATAAAATTCTTGACAATTCCTACATTTACTGTATTCTATATTCAACTCCATGGTTGTTACAGGTGAGAAGAGGACAATGTGATTCCTAACTTCATGGGCATCTTGTAATTCAAGGTTTAGCCACCCTTGGAACACGGGAGGGGGAAGAGGTGGTGAGAGGATCAAAAAGCCTGGCATTCGGAATATCGGAGCCAGGCTTTATTTTTTGTAGGTGGCGAAATGGAAGGCGGTAGAAAATTTGTAGGAATGCAAGACCTCACCTTCGACGTTGATCTGAGGCAAGTATGAGAATCGCCCACAAATACTTTGGAAATTTTGTCAAATGTCAAGGGCAGACCCCAACTGGACTTAAGTTGCATTTGAACCAACGTCCCCGCTTTTACCAGGTCGGCTATTCTTACCAGGCCTTCCTCCTGACGATTTGTAGGGTAGGATTTTCCCTTCCAATAAAACTCTTCTGTCCTTAAGTCGACCAGGAATACTATCTCAATGTGTGGTTGGGTGATCAAGTTCCGGGTTGTCGATATCTTGTTCTTGTACGAGTCTATCCCTAATGTTACGTAATCTGTGACAGTTCTAAGCTTCTCCCTTAAGCCTCCGCCCAGGAGTTTTCTAGCGCATTTCTCAGCCTCTTTGACCAGTGTTCCAACTGCTTCGTCATCAGGGTTCGTAACACTTTAGCGTTTTGAAAATCCCTCCCGGCCTCCCTTTGCCTGTCTTTGACAGGAAAAAGATTACCAAAGGGAGGAGATAATAGTTTCCCCCTTTGAAAAAGGGGGATCAAGGGGGATTTTATGATGATTCTTTTGATTTCTTGGGTTTTAAAATTCATTTTTCAAAAGGCTAGCCAAAGATATTTGAAATTTCCCCTCACCCTTCCCCTCTCCCCGCTGGGGAGAGGGGAAGGGTGAGGGGAAGCTTCTTGAAAAAAGTTAGAGATAAATTCTCAGACTTCAACGTGTAAGAATCTATGCCTCGTCCGGGACTTCGCCCGGAAGAGGTGGCCCCTTCGGGGCAGTCGTTATTGGTAACTTTGTAGCCTGGAGCGATCATCGAATAGACTCCAACGTGGTATACTTTTAAGAATAGTGCGATGGCAATGCTGTTGAGTTATCCACAGAGTGCTACATTCGCTCCGAGATTTTGCCCTTCGGGCCGCCCAGCCACACCCAGGGGGCGCTGGGCTAAAATCTCTCCGCTCTTTACCCCTCCGTGGATAACTCTTCACATCGACCCCGCCAATGGTTTCAAGACCGTTGACTTTGTCGGTGAATTCTCCTATCTTGTGCTTCAGATTTGTGTGGAGGAAAGACCGATGAGGATGCCTGACGAATTCTGCCAAACCTATCAATCTTATCTTGACGGGACCTATGATTGTGTGGATCGGATTGTCTTGAACGCCTACTTCATTCTGGCTCAGTCGGAAGGAGGATTCCGCACGTGGTGGCGTCGGTTGAGGGGAAGCGATGAGGATCTTGACAATACCCATCTGATGCGGTTCGCAGGCCGCTTTAGCCGCCGGATTCATGCTTATGCTGAGAAACAAGGGATTCCCCTGATCCAGTGCCGACAAGGGGAAAAGAAGCATGAATTGGCCGAACCGCATTTGCCCCAAGACCTTGCCTTCCGCGGGATCTTCTACATCATCGCTGGACTTGCACCCGCACCGGTTTTCCACGTGCACCGGTCCAAGAAGGGAATCACGAACATCAAGAGCAAAATCTCTTACGTCAATCATTATTCCTTCCATATCCTGGACCCGGAGTGGGGACACCTGACGATCAAACTCTGTCCCCATCCCCCGTTTACTGCCCAAATTATCCTTAACGGGCATGAATATGTGGCTTGTCAGGCAAGGAAGAACAAGATTTCCTTTACGAAGGAAGACAATTGTTTTACCGAGATTACCGACGCCGCAGGCTTGGCCAGAATCGCAGACACCATGAGAGCCTCGAGCTCTGTAGGGCGCCTGGTTCGGGCCTGTGAGCGTTGGATTTACGGCTGTCTGTGCTTTGCTTTGGAGAGTGGGGAGCAGCAGAAAAGTGGATTCGGTTACTCCTATTCGGTTTACCAGGTCGAGTATAGCCGTAATCTCCTCTTTACGCGAGGCCGCATCCTGGAGCAAGTCTTTCAAGGCACGATCGATCGAACGCGGGCCTCGCTTCAGCTTAAGAGGATCAAGACCATCTTTGGCTCCAAGCATCGTCCCCTTTTCCGACGTAACGTCAAAAGCAAGCCCCGGCTCGAGGTCGTGGTCGAGAGACCTGTCTATAATCTGACGATCTTCAAAATCCATTATGGGAAGTTGACGATCAAGATGTATAGCAAAGGCGAACGTGTCCTGCGAATCGAGGTGATTGCCCACAACGTTAAACAACTGAGTTATGGTAGGCGGATTGAGCGATTCCCCCAGATCACGACAGCGCTGAAAGTCATGGTAGAAAGATTTTTGGCTGTTCTCCGAGGGGTGGACGTGTCTTTCATTGACGATGAGAGACTGGATAGCTGGCCTCTTCCCTCGAAGGTGGGACAGACCCGAGTCGGAGGCATCGATGTTAATCGGCCTCGAATGCGAACCGTGATGGAGGGAGTCATCGCTCTTTCGACCCATCCACGAGGGTTTAGCGCGTCGGACCTTGCGGAAAGAGTCAAAGAAATCCTTGGTGATTCCGTACCCCATTATCATTCTCGTCAGGCTTCCTACGATTTGAAGAAACTTCGTGGCAAAGACCTGGTCCGCCGGATCAAGCATTCCCAACGCTATGAAGCCTCTCCAGAAGGTTTGCGAGCCATGACGGGTTTCGTCGTGTTGCGGGCGAAGGTCTTGAACCCGCTGCTCGCAGGAGCCATCGGGGGCAATTCTGGACGGAAACCCAAGAACCGAAGCCAAATTGATATCCATTACGAAAACATCCAGAGCGAGATGCAAAACATTTTTGAGATCATTGGCATCGCCGCTTGAGCATATCGACAATTTTTTGTCGATATGGGTTTACTAAGGGCCTAAAGTGATACAAAAAGTCCAATTCTTCAATGGTGCCCGTTGCTTTAGTTTTGCGGGTCTGTCAATAATGATGGAATCGTAAAAAGTCCAAAATCTCCTCCCCCTTGACGGGGGAGGGTTAGGGTGGGGGTGATAAGTTGCCGTATTTCTGTATGTTATTTCCCCCTCCCCTTAGTCCCCTCCCGCCAGGGGAGGGGGAAATTTACTTTTTACGAGACCATCAATAATAACTTGGACAGCAATTATTCTTTGTGAGGGTTATGAAAGGATGTGGGGAAATTAATGATTAAATTAAAGAACGGATGCTGATCTGCCGATAAGAAAATGTGAAGTAAGGTTTTTGTAGGTGGCGAAATGGCATAGAGGGGAAAATTTGCCGGAATGCAAGACCTAACCTTGAACGTCGATCTGAGGCAAGTATGAGAATCGTCCACAAATACTTTGGGATATTTGTCAAATGTCAATGGCAGACCCCAACTGGACTTAAGTTGCATTTGAACCAACGTCCCCACTTTTACTTCTAAGGTGGCGGCTGCTCCGACGAGCTATAGAACGGCCCATTCTCGCAACCGCATCTTCTCCTCAAAAAAACGCTTCTTCTTGCTTGCGGACTACTTTTTTCTCTTGACAGGTGCCTTTTAATGGGTGCCTTTTAATGGGTGACCCCATACTCATGCGAATTTGACACCAAAAGGAGACACGGACATGGATTTCGCTCAGATGAAAACGATCAGAAAACCAAGTTGTGCCGATAGATCTCTCTTTCATTGGTTGAATGTTCTAATGGTAACGACCGCTATCTTCGTTTTGCCACAAATTGTTTGTGCATCTCCCCCTTCGCCCGCAATCACAGCGATTAACTATCCCTCAAGTATTACGATAGGCAGTTGGGCAACCATAGAGGTGACAGTGCGGAACAACGGTGGCCACAGTGATGACGGTGGAATCATCGTTTCTTTCCCAAGCTTGACTTCAGATAGTGATGTCGTGAACGTTGCCGATGCAGGAGGGAGCTCCTCGGGTGGCATTTATAGAGAAAAGGACTATGGAGACTCAATTTACCGGAAGGGTGATTGCGGTTCAGCTTCGGGAACTGCTTCTTACGCACTGGGGGAAATGGATTGGTTAGGTACATTAAGCTGGGCGGCGGGAGAGAGTAAGACTTTCAGGGTATCAGTTAAACCCAAAGCTACAGGGACTTTTTATTTTTATCTGCGCGCTGCCCTTCATAACCAGGAAGCGGGATGGAGTTGTCCGGTAGGTGGATCAGATTACCGAGGGGCTCCTGCTTCTTCGTCCTACACAGATCAGCAGAACTGGCCCGTGGAACGAAGGTCTATACCTGTAGTTCCTCCTACCGGCAATATTACGGTGACTGTCCAGAATCAGAGCGGGGTGCCACGTTCAGGGGCTAAGGTGGTTCGATACCAAGGAGGTCCCATTGATGAGAAGGTGACAGATGCTTCTGGGCAGGTGACGTGGACCAACATTCCTACAGGGACATATTCTTTTGAGGCTTATTATGAAGGGCCTAACCCCTTTGACACGTTGGGAGAGTATTGGGCAACAGCTTCGAAAACAGTCTCCTCAGGGGGTAATACATTGACTTTGCGGCGGGACATGCCCTATGCGGAATCTTTTCGTATCTTCCGGGTCAGTGATAACCAGGAGTTGACTGGATTGACTGAGATAGTGACTGGGACCCAGGTGCGGGTTGAGGTGACAGTGCGGAACAAGACGGGCAGCAGTAAGAGCACACGGGTCAGGACGTTTCTGGATCGAGATCAATCCTCTGCCTGGGATCATGACAATACCACGGGTTATCAATCGATAGGGGGCACCAGTGCGTACACTTTTACCACAACCTTCACACCGACTCAAACAGGGACGTACTACAAGGCGGTTAAGACGGAGGTTAGTCCGGGAGGCAAAACGGATGCCTGGAATTGGGGAGAAGCGTTTACGGTTACGCCGGAGGATCTTGTTCGAAGCCTTTTTGGAGAACCTATTTCATCCGGGCTACCTGTTACTGTTTTTGGAGACACATACACTATCCATACCTTACGGAAAAGTGGTGCCCCACCAGAAGAAACGATTCAACTCCCATTTAATGGAACTAATCCTCCAGCTAATGAAGAACATCTTGTAACCGAACCTAGTTTAGCACGATTGATTATTGAGACCTGGTTTTTTGATCAGGCAGTAAGCGATCTTTCAAGTGAGAAGCAGAAGGTGTTGGAACCGATCCGTGATCATTATGCCCTTGATTCATGGTGGAGGACAGCTGCTGAGAGCTCGATCCCAGGTCTAAGGCTCTTCTCAAAAAGAAAGGCGGAAAGGACCACCATCGGCCATGTCTCCTTGTGGGCCGCCAATGAAGTTTTTAAAGCCCTGGCGACAGGCGGTATTACTCTTTTTGCGACCACATGGAGTGGACTAAAGGAGTTTTATGATCTTGTCAAATTCGATCACTATCCAGCAGACAAATTACGCCGAGAAGTGCAAGCACTCCTCCTTGCTCAAGCCGCCTCAGGAGGACGCTTGGATGTGCTTGAAGGACTCCTTACTCTTGCAAACATCCCGGACCTAACACTAGAGATTAAACTCCGTGATGGATGGGAGAAGATTAATAAATATAACAAGGCTGCTTCCTACCTACACGAAGCACGTCTTGCGACTGAAGTGGGAAACATAAATGACTACACAAATTATAGCACCGCATTCGCCAAGAGTGTTCGAGCCCTTGGAGTTGGGCTAGCCTCGATTTCCACGGTACTGGAAATGACTAACGGGACAACAGATCTAGGTGAAGCGGATGATAAGTTGCTTGTTGCCGAACCACGGCATGGATGTTGGGGTGTCGGCAAGTTCTGAGGCGACA
>Ga0315274_10007325_pt1 | contig 15982 bp, 16 predicted proteins | sample YL17G02_20_MG_FD_203700 | JGI IMG/M metagenome (GOLD analysis project Ga0315274, IMG submission 203700) | Sediment microbial communities from Yellowstone Lake, YNP, Wyoming, USA - YL17G02_20 | ecosystem: Environmental > Aquatic > Freshwater > Lake > Sediment | place: USA: Wyoming | collected... | reverse complement strand
TATTCTCTTCCCTTTATGGGGCGCTTTTTTCATTCCACGGGTAGTGGCTTATTTTACCATCGCCTTCTTGGTTTTTTGGCTTTACCGTTCTTTTCAAGGCGGAATTTTAGGAGTCGCCGGTTATGTCAAAATTCGTCGTAGTGAAAAAACTAACTGGTTTAAGAAATACCAACAAGATAAAAAGAAAGATTCACTCCCCTGGGGGGAAATTAAAAACATTATTATTATTCCCAATTACAACGAATCGGTTAAAACCCTTGGCGCAACCCTGGAAGTTTTAAGTCACCAAAAAGACATTGACAAAAAACAATTGGTTGTGGTTTTAGCCATGGAAGAAAGAGCTGGTGATTCCCACCAGCGTGCTGAAGAGTTGCTTCGGCAATTCAAGGGCCAATTTGGCAAACTGGTAGCTATTTTTCACCCTGACGGCATTGTGGGAGAAATCAAAGGAAAGGCTTCTAATGAAGCCTGGGCGGCCAAAGAAATCAGAAAAATCCTGATTGACAATGAAGGTTTAGATATCAATAAAATCACCATCACCAGCTGCGATGCCGACGCTCGATTTCATTCTCAATATTTTTCGGCCTTAACCCATCATTTTGCCCTCAATAAAAATCGTTATTTACGCTTTTGGCAGTCACCTATTTGCTGGTACAACAATTATTGGCAAGTCCCAGCTTTCATCCGCATCACCGGCACCTTGAGTAATGTTGGCTACCTGGCGAGTATTCAAGAACCAGATGGTTTATTTTTCAACTATTCTAGTTATTCCACCTCTTTAAAATTACTTGACGATGTTGGGTATTGGGATACGGATATTATTCCTGAAGATTGGCATATTTTTTTACAATCCTTTTTTGCTAAAAAGGGCTTGGTGGAAGTTGAGCCTATCTTTTTACCAACAAGTATTGATGCTCCGGCTGGAAAAACTTATTTGGGTGCCTTAAAAAATCGCTACCAGCAATGTAAACGTCACGCCTGGGGCGCCACCGATATTCCTTACGCCATTAAACAGGCCTTCAAACACCCTGAGATTTCGCTTTTGACTAGATTTTTCCGAGTCTATAAAGTCATCGAGAGCCACCTTATCTGGTCGACCAACTGGTTTATCCTCACTTTGGGAGCTTGGTTACCGGCCCTGGTTAATCCTTTTTTTCGACAAACCGCTTTAAGCTACAATCTACCACGAGTTTCCCAATATGTTTTAACCACCTGTCTCATTTTCCTAGCCACCATGATTATTCTTGATCGTCTCATCAGGCCTAAATTACCCAAACAAGAAGTAGTTCGTTTATATCCGCTTTGGGAAAATATCCAATGGATTTTAATGCCACTGGCCGCTTTATTTATGGCGGTTTTACCAGCCATTGACTCCCAAACCAGATTGATGCTTGGAAAACGCCTTGAATACCGCGTTACCGAAAAAATATAATATTACCCATGAACCAATTTACTGCCAGTTTATGGGGAGATGAAGCTTGGGCTGCTACCCTAGCGGTCAAGCCGATTTTCCAAATTATTAAAATTGTCGCCAAAGATACTTCTCCACCCCTTTATTATTTATTACTTCATGGTTGGATGAAGATTTTTGGTACCTCAGAAATAGCTATTAGAAGCCTTTCCTTTCTATTTTTTTTAGGTACTGTCTTAACGGTTTATCTTATTGGCAAATATCTTTGGGACAAAAAAACCAGCCTTATTGCCTCTCTTCTAACCTTGGTTAATCCTTTTTTGTTCGCTTACGCCTTTGAAGGCAGAATGTACTCCTTGCTGGTTTTAGCCTCCACCTTGTCGGTTTACTTTTTCTTAAAAAAACACCGCTGGGGATTTATTTTAGCCACCACCGCCGCCTTGTATACCCACCATTTTTCTTTATTTGTGGTTATTTTTGAGGCAATATGGAAATTTAAAGAAAGCTGGGGTAAAAACTTAAAACAATTTGTAAAAAATTTTTCTGATTTTTTTATCATTGGCGCTCTTTATCTCCCTTGGATTTATCCCCTATATTACCAAACCTCACTTGTTGGAAGCGGCTTCTGGTTGGGTAAACCAACGGCGGAAACATTAAAAGAAACTCTTCAAAAATTTTTAGTCGGGTCGGGGAGAGAAATTCTTCGCCAAGTAGCCTATTGGGCCATAATCGCCATTTTAGTTTTAAGAAGATGGTTTGAAGGGGGGAAGAAATCAATTTTTCTGGCGTGTTGGTTTTTTACTCCATTAATTTTGACCTATCTCATCTCTCAATTTTTTCAATCAATCTTTTACGATCGCTATCTTTTAATGACCATCCCCGCGGTGCCCCTTTTAATCGCCTCAAACAGAAGAAAACTTTCCTTTATCTTCATCTTTATGGTCATTTTTTGTTTAGGCATTCTTAATTATGACTATTTTTCTCATCCCACCAAACCACCGTTTAGACAATTAGCCAATTTTATCAAATTACAAGCTCAAGATTTACCTTTGATTAATCATAACGCTGCCGCTCACCATCTTTGGGAATCAAAATATTACGGCCTTCAAGCCCCAATTTATGCCCCCCAATCTTTGCCTTTTTATACCGGTACGGCTTTGATGGAAGAAGGAGATGTAATTCGTAATTTACCAGAGGAAAAGGAAATTGGGGTCATCACTAGCGCCCGGGTTGAAGAAGTAAAAATTCCTGGTTTTCACCCATTAAAAGTTCAACAATTTGGCCGACTTTCATTTCTATGGATGGCAAAAGATTAAAAAAAATCTTTATCTCTTCCGGGTTTGCTTTAGTCTTACTTGTAATTCTTCTCCTGCGCCTGCCTTCCTTATTTGAACCCTTTACTTATGCTGATGAAGGTATCTACTTAACGTTAGGTCAAGCGGTCAGAAAAGGGCTGGTTTTGTACCGAGACATTCATGACAATAAACCACCCATGCTTTATTTAATCGCGGCTCTTGCTGGAAGTTTCCCTCTTTATCGGTTAATTCACTTTCTTTGGAGTTTTACCACCATTTTTGCTTTTTACAAACTCGCCCAGCTCGTATTTAACAAAAACAACAAGTGGGCAATCCTCCTCCCCACCACCGTTTTTGCCATCTTAACCAGCCTTCACACCCTTGAAGGCAATATTGCCAATGCCGAAAATTTTATGCTTCTCCCTATTATCATTGGTTTTTTTATCTTTCTTAAATTTAAATCTCTCCTTGGTTATTTTACGGCTGGTCTTCTCTTTTCTTTTGCTGTTCTTTTTAAAATCCCCGCCGCCTTTGATTTCGCCGCCGCTTTGGTTTTTATTTTCTTCGTAACCAAAAAGGGGAATTACCAATTACCCGCCTTGCCGGCAGGCAGGCTAATTACCAATTACTTTCTACTTCTGGTTGGATTTGCTCTTCCAATTCTACTCACCATCCTCTATTTCTCCTCCAAAGGCACCCTTCCTCAATACCTCACCGCCGCCTTTTCCCAAAACCTTCCCTATCTATCCTCTTGGGGAGGAGGCAATGTAAAAATGGAAGGATTACCATTACTCCTTATCGGCCGAGCCCTAGCGGTTCTCTTAACCGTAATTCTTCTTTTTGTTTTCCGAAAAAACCTTTCCCTAGCAGTAAAGCTCATCATTGTCTGGTTTTCTTTTTCCCTCTTTGCCACCCTTCTATCCTCCCGTCCTTACCCCCATTATTTAATTCAAATTCTTCCCTCTTTCTCGTTAGCTTTTGGGTTTTTAGCTTTTGATAAAACCAAAAAATGGTTAAAATCTATCCCTGTTTTTTTGGGGCTCGTGGTTGTGGTAACTTTTGTTAGCTTTCGCTTTTGGTATTACCCCAATCTTTCTTATCTGACAAACTTCTATCAATTTATCTTTGGGGTAAAACCTCGCCAAGAGTACCTTAATTATTTTGGCGGTCACACCCAAAGTCTTTATGAAACCGCTGCTTTCTTAAGAACCCACACCCAACCGGAGGAAAAAATCTTCATCTGGGGCACTCTGCCTTCGCTCTATAGCCTTGCTGAAAGATTACCGGTCGGTCGCTACACCGTTTCTTATCACATTATTGACTTTAATGGCTACCAAGAAACAATGGCCGCCTTGACTAACAACCCCCCTCGTTGGTTGATTGTCACCCAAGATGAAAAAAGACCTTTTCCTCAACTGATGAATTTTATTGAGGACAACTACACCTTCTTTCAACAAATCAGAGAAATTAAAATCTTCCATCGTCTCCCGAAAATCTCCCGGTTATGATAAAATTATTTAGGTCTGCCACCAGCTATGAAATTGATTCCTTACTTTGAGAGCCAGGGTTTGAAACAAATTTTCCAATTGGCCATTATCATTTGGCTTATTGAGGTTCTTTTAGTCATCATTACCTGGACCTTTTTGCCACCCCAATTACCGCTTTTTTACTCTCGTCCCTGGGGTGAAGAACAACTCGTTCATCCTGCCAATCTTTTTATTTTACCTAGTTTGGGTTTGTTGATCTTTTTTGTCAATTTGTTTGTCCTTTCTTTTGTCCCAAAAGGCGAAAAACTCATCAATCAAATTTTAATTAGCCTGATTTTGGTTTTTAATTTCTTGTCTTTGATTACGCTTATTCAAATCATTAGGCTAGCAATTTGATCATGATTTTAATTAAACTTATCATCTTGCCCTTGGTTGTGGCCTTTTTGGTCGCTTTGCTCACCACCCCTTTAACCATTAAACTGGCTTGGAAATTTGGTTTAGTTGATGACCCAACCAAAAGAAAACATCCGGCTAAACTTCATCAGAAAACTATCCCTCGGGCCGGGGTGATTCCTCTTTGGCTAGCCTTAGTAGTTGGGAGTGTTATTTTTCTGCCTCTCGATCGCTATCTTCTAGGTATTTTAGGCGGGGCCACCATTTTACTTATTTTAGGCATTTTGGATGATAAATATGACCTTAATCCTTATTTAAGGCTGGTTGGTTGTTTTTTAGCGGCCCTTTTGGTGGTGATTTCCGGCATTCGCATCTTTTTTATCACCAATCCTTTGGGGGGTGATATCATCCATTTCAACCAAATTCTAGCCATTTTACTTGCCCTTTTGTGGATTAGCTTTCTTGCCAATATCACCAACTGGTCGGCTGGTTTTGATGGCCAGCTCCCAGGGATTGTCGTGGTGGCCGCCTTAACCATTGGTTTCTTAGCTTTCCGCTTCTCGGCCGATATTACCCAATGGCCAGTGACAATTTTAGCCGCAGTAACAGCTGGTGCCTATCTGGGATTTCTACCCTATAATTTCTATCCTCAAAAAATTATGCCCGGTTATGGAGGTGGGACCTTGGCGGGTTTTCTTTTGGCAGTTTTAGCCATCTTATCCACCACCAAAATCGGGACACTTCTGGTCGTTTTGGGTATCCCCTTCATCGATGCTGTTTATTCCATTATCCGCCGGGTGACAACAGGCCGTTCGCCAGTCTGGGGCGACAGAGGCCACCTTCACCATAAACTTTTAGATGAATGGCACTGGGGGAAAAGAAGAACGGCTCTTTTTTATTGGGGAATCACCGCCTTATTGGGAATTTTAGCTTTGAATTTGCGCAGCCTGCAAAAATTTTATACAATGGTCATGTTACTGCTGATTATTGGCATCTTGCTTTTATGGTTCAATTTCTTTTCAACTTATTTAAATCGATCCGGCCGCGGCAAACGCTCAAAAACTTAAGTCTTTTTGCCCCTTTAATCTTTTCTGGAAATCTTTTTGTCGGTAAAAATTTTGGGACGATTGTCTGGGCGGTGGTCATTTTTTCCATGGCCACTTCCTCTTTATATTTAATTAACGATATTATCGATTTGCCTAATGACCGTCTCCATCCCCTTAAAAAAAACCGCCCGATTGCCTCGGGTAAAATACCCCTGCCGGTAGCTTTGTTTATGGCCATTTTGGGAATTTTTCTCTCCTTGTCTTTATCATTCACCTTGGGCTTTTTCTTCTTCCTCACTCTTTTAACTTATCTAGTTTTACAACTTAGCTATACCTTTTATCTTAAAAACATCATTATCATGGATGTGCTCATTATTGCCAGCGGTTTTATCTTAAGAGTCTACGCTGGAGCTTTTGCCATCAACGTCCATATGAATGTTTGGTTCTTGCTTTGTGTCATTTCTTTAGCTTTGTTCTTATCTGTGGGAAAAAGAAGAGCGGAATTGGCTTTTTTACAAGAAATGGCCCCCCGCCATCGTAAAACTTTAACTTTTTATACCAATGATTTATTAGATGCTTATCTTTCCATGTTCGCCAATGCAACTTGGCTAGTTTATGCTCTTTTTACCTTTTTTGCCCCCCCGCCGATTGTTGGGACAGCTCCGCTTTTGGCCAAACTGCCCTTAACCGTGGCGGGAATTAGTAAATGGCTCATGGCCACCGTTCCTTTTGTTATCTACGGCATTATGAGATACATGAGTATTGTTTACCAAGGAGAGCGAGCTGAGTCGCCAGAAAAAGTTATTTTATCAGACAAACCACTTTTAGCCACCGTCATTTTGTGGGGTCTTTTGGTGATCTTTATTCTCTACGGAATAAAAACCTAATCAAATTTTAAGCGTGGTCTTCTTTGTCCGCCATCGCTTCCGCTTTAGTTTTATGAATCGTCCCATCGGGATGGTTAGGCGGTGAATAAATTGTGTAAAGCTTCAAGGGCTCACTGCTGGAAGTATTAACCACATTATGCTCGGTTCCAGCTGGAACAACGATGGCTGAACCATCCTTAACCTCATGCTCCTCGCCGTTCATAATCACTTTTCCTTGGCCTTTTTCCACTCTAAAAAACTGGTCAACAGTCGGGTGGACTTCCATACCAATCTCTTCATTGGGAAGAAGTGACATCACCACCAATTGGGCATATTTGCCGGTAAAAAGAACTTCGCGAAAGAAAGTATTAGCCAAAGTTTTGGCTTCAATATTATCAACATATCCAATCATTATTTTCACCCCCTTTCTTATTTATCAGTCTTTTCATTATAACAATTTTAAACATATGATAAAATCAAAATGGAAATTTAAAAATCAGAAGTAAACGCCTTACTTGACCAAATCTACATAAACCCCGGAAACCCAACCCTCTTTATCAGTTTCATATTCAATCTTAAGCCAGCCGCTCTTTTCTTCATTTAAGTAAGGATACATTTCGCCGGGATTGATTTTTGCGGCTTCGGTCGCCGTGGTTGAGGGTTCGGTTCTTACCCGCAAAAAACCGGTTGGTGTTTCTTTAACCTTAACATAGGGTTTGGCTGGCGGAGTGGCTTCAACTTTAGGCGTAGTTTTGGGAGTTGGGGTAGTAGTCGTCTTTGGTGTGGGTGTTGCCCCACCTTCTTCAAGCTCACCACTCGGGGTGGCTTGCTCAATCCCTTCTATTTTTTGAGCCAATTGAACATTGATAATTAATTTATAGCCACCCACCGCGTGGGCCGAAACACTTCTTTCCTCATAGCCAGAGCTACTGATCGTTACCTGATAGTCAGCTGGGGCTAAATCATCAATCGTTAGGGGCGTAAAACCTTTTGGTTCACCGTTAACTTTAACCACAGCCTGATCGGGCATCGAAACCACAGCCAGGGAAGATTTATCTTTGCGACCGATTTTTTCTAAACTAATCATTTCACCGGAAGAAACTGATTCACTACTACTTAAAGTTCGATTGATGGCGGTAATGATTCCCGGCAATAAATTAACTTTCCCCTCCCAAGAGACAAGACTGTCAGTGGTTGATTCGGGGACCAACTTAATCGTATGTTCACCAGCTTTTATTTTGTCATTGAAAAAAGGCGTTATCCCGGTTTGGGTACCATCAATAAAAACAGTAGCGCGGGGGGTAGCATTAACCTGCAGGGCGCCTGGGCCTTGACGACCTAGAAATTTAGTTTTAACAATAATCCCAATCAAAACTAAAGCCAAAACCCCAACAATAACTATCAACCCTTTTTTCTTCATAAGATATACAAGGATATCATAGTTTGTCAAAGTATGCAAGGAAATGGTAAAATTAAAATCCAAATGGCGCGATGGCGAAGTGGAAACGCTGGGGTCTGCAAAACCTCGATGCGGGGGTTCGATTCCCCCTCGCGCCTCTAAAACCGAAAAACTTGACTTTTGAGGAATTTTTTGGTACTATAAGCCAAATCCTCCTATCGTAGGAGGATTTTTTTGTGGGCTAAATTAACCCACAAAATGACTTACAAACATACTAAAAAATCTTTAAGAAAATTCTTTGAAAAAAAGACTATCAAAAAGATTTTTGGGTTCAACTTGGCCGCGGTGGTCCTATTCACCGGCGTGGTCAGCGCTCCTCTTTCCGCTTTTAATCAAACCCAAGCTCAAGAAACCGTGGCCTTAACCACTCAGGTAGTTCAATTAACTACGGAAAGCTCTGTTCGTGTTCCTCTTGATTCTCTTGAAGTCACCCAAGGCTACTCCGGGTTTCACCGTGGGGTGGATTTAAATGGAGCCTTGGGTAACCCCGTTTATCCGGTAATGGATGGAACGGTGGAGGCTGTTTTCTACAACCGTTTCTCCTACGGGAATCATATTATTGTTGACCATGGTTCCGGATTTAAATCTTTATATGCTCACTTAGCCAAAGTAGTCGTTCAGCCTGGCCAAAGCGTGGATAAAAATACGGTTTTAGGTACAATTGGTTCGACTGGTTGGTCAACCGGTTCCCACCTTCACTTGGAGGTTTATGATCAAGAAAAAACCTTCAATCCTCTAACGATTCTAAAATAAGAACCTTGCCTTCGGCAAAAACCTTGTTTCTTCGAAATAATAACCTATAAAATTGACTTCGTGGGTTAATTTTGTTATATTTACCCAATTCAGCAGAGTGCGAGGGTTTAATAGTTAAAACGCAATTTTTTTAACTCCCACACAATGCTTTTAAATATATTCAGTTTTTACTTTAAAAGGTAAGGCAACTTAACAATTCAATAAGGAGACGATTATGGAAGCGCAAGAAAGGACTATTGTGGCGTTGGATGTGGATAGTGTAAAGAAAGCAAAAGAGTTGGTCGAAAAACTTTCCCCTCGTGTCGGTTGTTTTAAAATCGGGTTGGAATTTATTAACTCCATGCTTGAACAGCTAATTCCCCAACCCTGGTGGGGGGCCGTCAGTAATTTGTCAACGATTCGCGAATTATTTGAATTACTCGCGGGCCAACTCTTCTGGGATGGCAAGTTCAACGATATTCCGAATACTGTAGCTGGTGCCACTAGAGCTGTCGGTAAACTTGGTGTCAAAATGTTTAATGTCCATTGTCTTTCTGGAATGGAAGCTTTAATTGAAGCTAAAAAGGCTGCAGAAGAAACTAAGGGTGAAAGACCATTGGTTTTGGGGGTAACGATTTTAACGAGCCTAAATTATCAAAATTTAGCCTCAATGGGAATTGTACGCGATATTGTTTATTCAGACGAAGAACAACAGAAAAAAGCCGAACAGAATCAGATTCAGTATTTAGTGCAAAACCTGGCTTTGCTTGCTCAAGAAGCTGGTCTTGACGGAGTAATTTGTTCACCGCGGGAAATTAAAATGCTTCGTGAATGTTGCCGGCCAGAATTCCTTATTGTCACGCCAGGAATTCGTCCAGCTTGGGCTGCTGTTGGTGATCAAAAGAGAATTATGACACCTAAAGAAGCAATTGAAGCCGGAGCTGATTACCTCGTTATTGGCCGCCCAATCACCAATCCACCTGACGAGATACAAGAGCTGGGCGGTACAATAAAAGCAGCCAAATTAATTGCCGAAGAGATCGAGGAAGGTTTGGAAGAAAGAAAAAAGAAGGGGGTGTAAGAATTGGATACACAAACAAACATTTTAGCAATTTTAGAAAGATACGGAGCGGTAATTACCGACAGCCATATTGTTTATACTTCTGGGAAACATGGTTCTACCTATATCAATAAAGATGCTGTCTATCCTCATCCCCATATAATTTCACATCTTTGTGAATTAATTGCGGAATATTTTGCAAGTTACCATGTTGAAGTTGAAATTGTTGTAGCTCCAGCGATTGGGGGTGTAATTCTCTCAAATAGAATCGCCGAACATTTATATTCATTGACGAATTTCCGTGTTCTTGGAATCTATGCTGAAAAATCAGAAGACAACGAAACATTCATTATTAAACGGGGTTATGATAAGTTGATTCCGGGCCGAAAGGTTTTAGTTGTAGAAGATGTCCTTACAACCGGCGGTTCGGTAAAAAAGGTTGTCGAAGCAGTAAGAAACCTCGACGGTAAAGTTGTTGGTGTTGGAGCCATTTGTAATCGTGGTGGGGTAAAGCCAGAGGATATTGGCAATGTTCCTAAACTTTTCTCTCTTGTCAATGTCAATCTTGATGCTTGGGATAAAGAAGAATGTCCACTTTGTAAACAAGGAGTTCCTATCAACATTGAAGTCGGTAAGGGTCGGGAATATCTCGCTAAAAAAGGAATAAAAACTGAATAAAAGAAAAAAGCTACCTATTTGGGTAAAAACTACTTAGGTAGCTTTTTTAATGGGGTTTTTAGATTTATATTTTAAAAAACCTCCTTAAAGTTGATTTTCATCTTCTCAGCCAAGGATTCAAGTCATCCCGGCACATTTTCTTAAAAAAGTATGGACCACCGAAAACAAAGCCAGTTAAGACTTGACACAAGTCCGCTCCATATCCCTGCATTTGGCGCCATTTTTTGATATCATCAATTCCTCCACAGGCTATAATCACCAACTTTTTGCCACACATATGATTAAATACGCTAACATCGTGCACAGTTCTTAAAGATTTTTCAAAAAGCCTTGGCCCGCTTAGACCACCCTGCCGAATATGAGCATATTTTTCTCTTATCCCAGTTCTATCAATAGTCGTATTTGTCGCGACAATACCATCACAATTAAATAGTTTTGCTGTTTCAACAATTCTCCCGATTTCCTCTCTTTCCATGTCTGGTCCGATTTTAATCAATCTCGGAATTCGAAACCCAAATTGACGCCCTAGCTCCTTGGAAGTCTCAGCAAAAAAAGCAATTAACATTTCGGCTTCTTTCATTTTCTTGTTTCTTGCAGTTTCCATAACATTAGGACAGCTGACGTTAAGGGTCAACCATTCAGGCTTAGCGGGATAGACCAATTCCAGACTATGCCTTAAGTCTTTCTTTTTTTCTTCATCTTCCACAAGGCCAGGTGAAACAGCCAGATTGACGCCCACCGGAATACCAACTTTCTCCCGATTTTTGTTTAAATTTTCAACCGCTTTTGCCGTTCCGACTCCCGGAAAACCCATCCAATTAATGACCGTTCCATCAGAAAATCTTTCTATTCTTTTGACTTTCATGATCCGTCCCTCCGGCAGAATTTCTTCTCCAACTAAGAGATTATCCTCTCTGGGTTGAAGGGTAAAAGAACCAGCTTCGATACCACCCATACCGAAACAAGCCAAAGCCGGTAAAACTCGAGCATCCTTATCCATCCCAGCAGCCAAAAGAAAACGATTGCGAAGTTCAACACCTAAAAATTCAACTTTCAATCCGTTATCTTCCAGGTTAAATGTTTCCCTTAAAAAATCCAAGATGAATTCTGATTTCTGTAATTTTTCCAGAGTCCATAAAACAGAATTATGGGTTTGCTCGCACTGACGACGAGTCACGGGTAAAACAACTTCTTTGTAAAAACTAGTAATTAATCTTTCCTTATTCACAGCCTGTCCTTTATTTGAGACATTTTATAAAACCTCCTTGCGGAGGTCAATGAGAGAAAAAGTATTAAAAAGCAGTAAAGATTACGGCTGGCCCTAACGACCTTTATATCGTAGTGCCTTTATTCTTTCAGGAATTGATTTGTTTTTATCTCTTGAAAAATCCATAAGTATAAAAGCAACATCCCAAGCTTTGGCATCTTTTGGAAATACTTGACTTACATATTTTAAAGTTTGCCGCCAGCCTTCAAAGGGGACTATTTTAGGAAAGTCCTCCAAGGCAACAAGCGAAGTAAGGGGCATTTCTAAATAGGGACGATGATCACGAGGAAGGATGTCACTAAATTTTATCCCAGCGTGCCAAACGTGATAAGCGAGAGTTGAATCTGTATAAGTGGAAATCAATCTGGGGTCGCTTCCATTAGCTATCTTGTCTTTCAAAGCTCGCACGATGTCTCTTATATTTGAATGTTTAAAATTATTACCCTCAACCTGTAAAGCTTCCTGGACAACAGCAGCCAGGTGATTTTGGTATCGTTCGTATTTCTTTTCCCCTTCTTTATCTCTGGCTTCCTTAATCTGTTTACGAGGATTATCTATTAGAAGTCCTTCTTTCCCAAGAAATTCTTTGACTTCTACAAGCTTTTCATTAACACGCTTGGCTTTTTCTTCATCACCCTGTACAAGACTTGCGACTTCGGCTAATTTCTTAAATCCTCGATCAATTTCAATTGTCATTTGGATACCCATATTAAACAATAATAAGATTTATTTGTCAAATTAAAAATTTATAAAGCAATTTTCCCTGTTTTAAAAAACCTCCTTGCGGAGGCTAATTATCCATTATCCATTCTCAATTATCAATTTTTCTACATTCCCATTCCGCCCGGCATACCGCCGCCGCCCATGGGTTCTTTTTCATCTTTAACGATATCAGTAATCAGACATTCCGTGGTTAAAATCATACAAGCCACCGAAACCGCATTTTGAAGAGCTATCCGAGTTACCTTGGCCGGATCGATAATGCCGGCTTTAACCATATCTTTATATTGCATATCCATAACATCAAAACCTTCTCCTTTTTCTTTATTATTTATTATTTCATCTACAACAGTATCACCATTCCCGCCTGCATTTTGAACAAGAATTTTTGTAGGAGTTAATAAGGCATCTTTTAAGATTTTTAAACCTGCAGCCTCATCTCCTTCCCCAGTTACTCCTTCAAGTAATTTATTATTCAAGGTTTTAGAAGCTTCCAATAAAACCACACCGCCGCCAGGCACAATTCCTTCCTCAATCGCGGCTTTAGTCGCGGCTACCGCATCTTTCACTCTTTCTTGCTTTTCTTTCATTTCTGTTTCTGTCGCGGCACCGACTTCAATCACTGCCACCCCGCCGGATAATTTCGCCAGTCTTTCCTCTAGTTTTTCCTTGTCAAAATCAGAAGTTGTCCGTTCCAATTCAGTCTTAATCTGTTTAATCCGGCCTTCGATTTCTTTTTTATTGCCTTGACCGCCGACAATGACCGTATTATCTTTATCAGTTGTCACCCTATCGGCCTGGCCCAAATCTTCCAAAGTTACGTCTTCCAATTTGCGGCCAATGTCCTGAGAAATAACGGTGCCGCCGGTTAAAATGGCAATATCCTGAAGCATTTCTTTGCGGCGGTCGCCAAAACCAGGCGCTTCCACCGCCAAAACATTAAAAGTGCCACGCAATTTATTAACCACCAAAGTTGCCAAGGCTTCGCCGTCAACTTCATCGGCAATAATGACCAAATTCTTGGAAACTTTAACCAATTTTTCCAAGAAAGGCAATAATTCTTGAATTGAAGAAACCTTTTTGTCGGTTAATAAAATGTAGGCATCTTCAATGGTTGCTTCCATCGTCTCCGGATTGGTAATAAAGTAAGGGGAAATATAGCCTTTATCAAATTCCATGCCTTCTTTGTAATCAATGACCAATTCCAAACCTTTACCTTCCTCGACCGTTATCACCCCATTTGAACCAACTTTTTTCAGAGCTTCGGCAATTTTGTCGCCGATCTCCTCGTTCTGCGCGGAAATGGTCGCCACTTGCTTAATTTTCTCTGAATTATTTTTAATCGCTTTAGCTTGGCTTTTAATTGATTCAATAACCCATTCGGAGGCTTTTTGTATTCCCTTATTTAAAATCATTGGATTCGCAGGAATAGGTGTTTTATTAATTTCTTCGATTCCCTTATTAACAATTGACTGTGTTAAAATTGTCGCCGTGGTCGTCCCATCGCCGGTCACATCATTGGTTTTGTCCGCGGCTTCTTTAATGAGCTGTGCCCCCATATTCTCAAAAGGGTCTTCCAGCTCGATTTCCTTAGCCACGGAAACACCATCGTGAACAACCGAAGGCACACCCCATTTTTTATCCAAAGCCACATTGCGGCCCTTCGGCCCCAAGGTAGTCCCCACGGCTTTCGCCACGGCATCAATACCTTTTTTCAATTTTTCTCTAGCTTCAGCTGAATACTTGATTTGTTTTGCCACTGTTTTTTACTCCACTATTGCTAAAATGTCCTCAAATTTCACAAAAATATATTCTTTGCCGGAAACATCAAATTTAACCTCATCACCGCCCCATTTTTTGTAAATCACTATCTCACCAACTTTAAATTCGGGTATAATTTTTTTGCCAGCATCAGTTATTTGTGGTCCGCCCAAGGCAATGACTTTGCCTTTTTGGGATTTTTCATCATGAGTATCCGGAAGAACAATACCAGCGGCCGTTTTCTTCTCCAGCTCCACCGGTTCAATTAAAGCATAGCCCGGCATGGGTTTTAATTTGGGCAAAGAGGAAATATTTTTTGTCTTTGGCATGGGATAAAAAAGTTGTTATCAATCGACAACAACAAGTGCTATTTTAAAGGGTGAGAAATTTTTTGTCAAGGTGCAATTAGTTTACATAATTGCACCGCAGACCCCGTTAAAATCGCACCGTGAGCCGTATACGAATAGTATCTAAAGGCGAACGGTAAGATTAGACGGGGTCAAGAGGAAATTCTCCACAAATTTTACCATAAAAAAACGGCAGATTCATGTTTTTACATAAACCTGCCGGTTTTACTTTTCAATTCTTGACTTTTTTAAAGATCGAGGCTGAAGCAACATCTATAAACGCCTCATATGTTCAATCATGATGAGTGTGACATTCATGATTCCTTAGCATAGAAATGAGCCCGTCTTCCAATTTATCTTCCCAACCTTCATCTTCAAGATTAAAAACCATCAACGGTGCGCTTTTACTTTTAGGTCCCCTAAGACTAGCCTCTGATTTGTTCTTTAAAGTAAGTACTACAACGTTACCCATAGCTACCTGTCCGTCTATTAGTAGATAATCCCAAGCCAACTGGAAACTAACAACGACCTCCTCATCTGCGTCTTCTATAGATTTAGGAAAGATGTGCATATCTACGTTCGTCTCACTGGTAATATAATCCTCCCTGATTGTTGTTAGAAAGGAAGATAATTTTTCTTCGGCTATTTTTTTTAATTCATCCAGTTCAAAATTTTTTTGCTCTATTTTTTCTTGTCTTATTCTTTCTGCCTCTTTCCCCCTCTCTTCTTTTATTAATTCTTCTCCTTCCTGTTCTTTAATTAAATTCTCTATCTTCTCCCTGAAGGTATCTGTCTTTAACATATCTCTTCTCTCTCCTTAAATTTATTTTTTAAAAGAACAAAAACTGAATTTATATTAAAAGTAAATTTACTAGAATTTTCTGCGAAAAAGAAAACCCGAAATTTACTTGGTAGAGAGAATATAGCCCAAAAAGAAGCAAAAGTCAAATTATGGGGTATTTTGCCAGGCAAAACTTTCCGCCAGTTGATTTAAACCAGCATCATTAATGATGTCATCTTTACTTCCTTTCATTATGGAAGTTGAAATAACAAAAACATCATTCCCTTTAGCGAAAGCCACGCCAGTTGTACCACTTGGCTCTAGGTCTGCCTTCGGCAAAAAGAACTTAACCACTTTTTCATCTCTTATTTCTTGTTCTTCAAACCAATTTGCTTCAGGAAAATAATCACGAACAAAATTAGCTAAAGGTAAGGGCATGCCATTTTATTCAAAGAGAGCCAAAAGGGCCATAGCTCCAATACCTAAAATTAAACCTAAAAGTTGAAGGGCTGATTTTTTGACGCCGGTTTCCTTATGAAGTTCCGGAATTAAATCCGAACCGGCCACATAAATAAAACTCCCCACGGCAAAAGGAATAATCAATTTATTAAATTCGGCAAACTTCGTGCCAATGATTAAAATCAAAAGCGCCCCAACAAGAGCGGACAAGGCAGAGGCG
>Ga0315274_10007324_pt1 | contig 15983 bp, 19 predicted proteins | sample YL17G02_20_MG_FD_203700 | JGI IMG/M metagenome (GOLD analysis project Ga0315274, IMG submission 203700) | Sediment microbial communities from Yellowstone Lake, YNP, Wyoming, USA - YL17G02_20 | ecosystem: Environmental > Aquatic > Freshwater > Lake > Sediment | place: USA: Wyoming | collected... | reverse complement strand
AATCCTGCTCCAGCTTCGGGTTGGCCAGGTTCCCCCATTCCTTCCCGAAAAATATACTGGCAGACACATCCATCCCGATCTGGTTGATATACGTCCGCAGATCGAACCCGAGTTGTGTCTCGCTGATCAGCACTGGATCCAAATCGAAATATAAATCCGTCCCGGCCTGCCCGCTTGCGTCCGCCGCCGCCTGTAAAACGGTCATCACGGTTTGCCATGCAAATTTACGCTCGATCACGGGACCTAAAGATAGATCAGGCGCAACCGTGAAATTAAAGCTGGATAAGTCACGCGCTGCCGTTGCTGAGCTGCCCAGGTTCTCACGCGCTACCGCCTTTATCAGGTCATCGGCTTCAGTGTTTTTAGAAGTCGGTCCGGTCCCTGCTGCATACCCCACAATGCGCCGGTTTAACAGTTCCATCTGGTCCGGCCCGGAGATTATCAGGAATTCGTTGCCGTCGTCATCCTCGGAGTAGACCCATTTTCGGACCATCCCGACCCGCACCAAACGAAATGTTCCACCCTCGGGTGCGCGCCAGAACTCAATCAGGCTATCCAGGCGGATCAGGCTGGCGTCGAAATCCTCCGGCAAAACAACCTCGAATGCGCCGATATCATTGGCGATCATAGACACGGATAGACCCAGCAAGCCATCCAGCAGCGCCAGGCGGTTGCCTGTCGGATCATCCAGCCAGACCTGCCATTGTGCCATTACAGCGCTGCCCCGTCCGCCGCCCAATGGCTGACCCGGTATTCCATCCAGGCCGTCAATCCCGTTTCACCCCAGGCAGTGATCTGGTTGACGCCAGGCAACAGATAAAAATTACCAATATCCGAGGATCGCAGAAAAGCACGCCATACACTGCCGAAATAAGTGGATATGCAGCTTCGCTTTCCGGGTCTCAGGTCGATGACCAGCTCCTCGCCTGCCTGAATCGTATAGTTGAACCACAGCGTAATCCCGCTAGTCTCATTCTTGAGCCAGAAAATTCTGATCCCGGCTGCCGTCAAATTTTTTAGGTGGATGACCGGATATGCGGTGCAGGTCCCCGCATTCGTGATTGCGGTCGCCACAGATGCCTTAGCCGTTCCGCTGGTGTTATATCCCAGATAGATTCTAGAGGCTTTGATTGCAATTGTCCATGCAACAGGAGTGCCCGGCAATGTCACATCGATCGGCATCCATGAGCTCCCGTTCCATAAGGCGACCCCTTGTGCAGTTGTAATGCCGCCTGCACTGGTAAAATAGCCTGATACCCACAGCATGCCGAATTCGTCGAATTGCAAATCTTCGACCTCGTTATTCACTCCAGAGCCAAGCGCGCTCCAGGCCGATCCATTCCATTTGGCTATATTTGCGACCGTAACTCCACCAGCCGCATTAAATAATCCACCCGCAAATAAAACCCCATCGTTTCCAAAAACGAGAGATAGACAATGAGGTGTAGAACCAGTTAAGCCACTCCCCAACGCAGAAAACGCTGCGCCATTCCATTTCGCAATCGAGGCAGCCGAAACTGCGCCTATGGTCGTAAACATGCCGCCGATGTAAAGAACATTATTCGAGGCTACGCACAACGATTCAACCCTGTTATTCGTCCCGGTAGCAAGTGCGCTCCATGTTGACCCATCCCATTTGGCAATTCTATCAACCGTTACCCCGCCCGCCGTTGTAAAATCGCCACCCACATAAAGGTTCCCATTATGGTCGAATACCATGCACCAGACATCGCCATTCGTGCCTGTGGTGCCCAGAGCGCTCCACGCCGATCCGTCCCACTTTGCAATATGGTTTACGGTTGTCCCGCCAGCTGTATGGAAATAACCACCAGCATAAAGATCACCATTTGGAGCCAATGCCAGACAGTTTACAACATTATCCATTCCGGTTGAAAGAGGGCTCCAGACCGATCCATTCCATTTAGTAATACGGGCCGTATTTGCCACCCCACCAGCCAGGGTAAAAGCTCCACCCACGTAAATGCTTCCATCCGCCGCGATCACGATATCTTCTGCACGCTGGTTCAATCCGGTGCCGAGCTTGGCCCAGGTCTCGTTGATCTTGCTAAGGATATAATCCGCATTAGTCAGATCCTGAGTTAGAGCAATCAGTTGCGCCGCTGCGTTCCCTTCCTCGTACCAGAACGGGTCGTCATAGGCAATCAGCCTCAGCTGGATCTCCTCGTAAGTCCAGTCCGTCTCGTTGTATTCCAGCCCGCTGTCATACACCGCCGCGATCTCCAACGCTTTGGCGCTGTTGGCGCCGGTGTATCTCAATATAAACGGCTGGTCATCCTTAACTAAATCCGGCTTGAACGCATCGACCAGGTCCTTGCGCAGGCTGTGCAGACCGGCGAATGTGCCTCCGCCTGCCACACCCAATGTCAGGTCGATAGTCCTGGAGAGCACCTTCCGCCCCTGGAACTTCCCGCCTGGCAGCAGCGGTTGTTTCTGCACCAGGTGCCTGGCCGGTGGCATCCCGATGCCCGTCTCCTGCTTGACCGTCACGCCGTAGCTATCGAAATTGATCTCACGCCCGCCCGCCCTGCTCTGCGCATCCCGGCTGCTGGTCGAAGCATGCGCCCCAGCCAGCCAGGTGCAGTCTTGCTGGTCCCCATCGATGTAGGAGACATCGTAGGCGGCATGCAGGCATAACAGCCCATCGATGTAAAAGACACCGGTAGAGGCTGAATTGTTCTTGGCGCTATACAGCCGGAAGTTGGCCGTGGCGTCCGCCATCCAGGTCACAACCACCCGCTGCCAGTCTCCGATACCGGTAAATAGTGTCGTCCCCTTGACTGTCCCGCCCGTGGTCCCGAAGTAGATCACATACGGCACGCCCAGCACGCCCCACACATCCACACTGAAGGTGTAACTCTGCCCGCTCGTCAGGCTCACCGTCCCAAAGAACGCCCCATCATAGGCATTGGACGTGGGTGTGATCTGCAAACAGGCCGCCCCGCGCCGCTGCTTGGTGGTCACGCGCGCAATGGCGCTTGCAATGGCCGAATAGCCCGTCGTGTCGACCTCCACCGACGGGTTGGTTACCAGGTTGGATTCCGCAATCCCTGTTGGGACCAGCACACTCCAATAGCTCATAATTTCTCTCTGCTCTTTCTGTTCTCTAAAATCTCTGTGCTCTCTGTGATCTCTGTGGTGAAATTCTTAAGCTCTTGCCCATGCGCGCATCCTGCCGAAGTCCGATAACACCGACGATGTCTCCGAGTTCGAGTACACCGTTAAGTTGTTTGTGACATGCGAGTTATTGACCACGCCGCCCATGGCGGATCCAGCCATCCCGGCCCCAGCGATGGTGATATTCCCTGTGGCTTTCATCAGGCCCAGCGCAAACCCCTGGCCAGACAAGAACCCCAGCTGCTCGAACACCGCCGAAGGCGACTTGATCCCCAAAAAGCCCTTGATGGCTCTGATGATGGCGCTGGCCATCCCGGAGATCGCCTTGATCACCCAATCGATGGCATTGGTGATGCCGTTGGCGATCCCCCTCACAATGTTCATTCCGACTTCGCCCCAATCCGTGGTTTTGAAGAAGGTGATGATATTCTTGATCAGGTTGGCCACGCCGGTCTTCAGGCTCTCCCAGGCATTCGCAAAAATCGTCTTGATGGCATTCCAGGCCGTGTCCCAGGCCTGCCGTAGCAGCTCGCCGAACCTGGTCCAATCCCCGCTGAAAGCCGCCCTAAACGCTGCGAAGATCGTGCTGACCACCTGAAAAAATACTGCGAAATAGGCCTGGATCGCAGCGAATACCGTCTTAATAATCAGACTGATAAATGCCACTGCCGAGGCCACGATCTCCCGGATCCCGCCCCAATTGTTGGTCCAGGCTGCATACAGCAGCGCAATGATCCCAATCACCGCTGCAATGATCGCAATCAGCGGGAAGGTCAGGATCCCGGCCACCGCTCCAACCACAGGAATGATTGCGCTCAGCGCAGGGATCAGAGTACCGATGATCATCAGCAGCGGCCCGATTGCCGCCACTACTGCCAGCACGATCACAATGATCTTCTGCGTCTCTGGGCTCAGCTCGCGGAAACTCGCCAGCCAGCCGGTGACCGTCTGGACCACCTGCGTCACAATCGGCAATAGCTGCGCTCCTAGTGTCGCCGCCGCGTCCCCCAGCTCCGCCTTTAGAATGCGGGATGAGTTGGCCAGGCCGTCGCTGGTCCTGGCGAAGTCTCCCTGCGCGGTGGTGGTCTGCTGCATGATCAGGGCATAGCGCGCCGTGACCTTCTCCGCTTCGGTCAGGTTGCCGTTGGCGTCTCCCAACCCCATGGCCAGCGCTTGAGCCTTCATAGCCGTCTCGCTGATATTGACGCCCAGGCTGCGCAGCGGCTCTGTCTCGCCTACCAATCCGGATCGTAGCTTCTCTAACACCTCGGTTGGATCCAAGTTATTGAAGCTCGCCAGGTCCGCCGCCAGTTGCAGAAGATCCGTGCTCATGTCCGCCGCCGGCGCCTGTCCCATCCCCATGCTCACGAACAGGTTCCCGAATGTGCCGGCTGCTTCCAGCGCCGCCTGCTGGGTCATCCCCAGGTTGGTGGCTGCCGAGCTGGTGAACTGTTGCACCGCTTTGGCGCTGTCTCCGAAGACCACGTTGCTCTTGCTCAGCGTCTCGTTCATATCCGAGGCAGCCTTGATCGACAGCGCAAACCCGGCCACAATCGGCGCGGTGACCGTCAGGCTCATCGTCTTGCCGATCGACGAGAACTTATCGCCGATGCCCTTCAGGGTGACAGCCGCTTTCTTGTCGGCGTCATCCAGGCCTTTGTCGTAATCGGTCTTGTCAATTCCGAGTTTGACTAAAAGTGTCGATAAAATTGTCAAACCTCAGCTCCATTCGCCCCGGCCAGGATCGCCCAGGTGCGCATCATCTCATACACGTCGCCCGCCGACTTCGAGCGCTGTTCTTCAGCGCCATCTTCGTCTTCCTCAACCCCAAACTGCAGCATGAAGTCCTTCGGATCGGCGGCCTTGCCCCGCTTCGGGTCGCGGTTGACGTTGTGCACCATCGCCGCCACCAGCCCGGCGTGCAGGTTGTCGCGCTCCGCTCCAAACGGCTCCAGCATGTAATACGCCATCCATTCGGACAACTCCCGGCTGCTGATCCTGTCCAGCAGCTCACCGACCGTCATTCCCAGCGCCAGGGCTAGTCGGAAGTAGAACCTTCGCTCTGGTCGCTCGTGGAGTTTTTTGTGAGCTCCTCCACGTCAGCATTGCTCAGCCCGGATAGCCGCTGCGCCACCTCGAACACCCGTTGCAGCGCGCTGGCACTCTTCCTGCCCAGCTCGCGCACGTCCGCATCCGGGAACAGCCGCTTGCCAGCTTCGTCGACCATGCACAGCGCGCATAGTTTTGCACGCAAATTATGCAGGTCCACCCCCGGCTTCTTCTTCCCGTTCTGGGTGATGATACTGGTCTCCAGGTCATCCCGTTGCACGCCGGTCAGACCCTGCACCAGCACCTCCCCGCCCCATTCCGGCACGGAAACGGTCTCCACCGGTCGGTCCACCGCCGATAGAATCTCTTCTCGTTTGAGTAAAGCCATAAAGACTCCTTGGTCTTATCTGCGTTTTTCTGCGTTCGTCCGCGTCCTATCTACGGTGTGATCGTCGGTACGCCGGTCGGTTGGATCTCCACGTTGCACACGTACTCGTCTTCCTGCTCGGCGACGCGCCCGATCTTCTGGATGAACCCAGAGAAGGCGATAATCTCGGCCGCGGCCGGGTCCTGGACGCTCATGCTCAGCGCCGTGGTGGCCGTAAAGGCCGTGAGCATAGCCGCGTGCGTGGTTGCGGACTTGTCCCAGCCGAGCTTCACCTTGAACGAGTTGAGCTTGCGCTTCCCGGTATCAACGTACGTCGTCCACCCACCAGTTGCATCGTGCCCGGTAGCTTCTGCCAAAATCTTCTCGAACTCCGGAAATTCCACTTCCTTCAGGTTGGTCACCACCGTCAGCGTCGTGCTGATCATCACTTTCAGTACTGCTCCAAAACCACCTTGTAGTGCCATTGTCTATTCTCCTTTTTCTATAACGATTTAACTACCCAGTTATCAAACTTGCAGCCGTTATCATCAGACGAATAATGCCCGATGTGCAGCCCGACTTTTGTACTGAGCGCCACCGGCGGGATATATGAGTTCAAAAAATTTCCATCCAGAAACACCCGCACCAAGGTTGGGGTTATTTGCATTTTTAAGCTGTAGGTCGTGTTAGCCGTATAAAAATTCCCTAAACCCGCCTTGTGGCATACATCCGAATATCCATCATAATGGTGAATCACCTCTATTTCGTGGAATGTGGGTTGCGTTGTGTCGTCACGAATAATCCTGGCCAGAAAATAATGAGTGGCATCGATGTAACACACGATCCCGGCCACGATATGCGCTGGATCAGCTGGAGTAGTGATGTCCACTGATACCTCGATGGACGTTTCCGTAATGGGCATCGTAACCGTCCCTGTACCAGATGTGCAGGATACCATCCCTGCCCCATCTAACTCAAACTGCCCAACATCCGCTACCCATGCTCCACCTACATTTGGCGTATGCGCCTCCAGGTGTCCAGCGCCACCCGTAAAGGTATCACTAGCAATAGTTGCTCCAGGTGTCATAGCGTTCAAGTTTGAACGCCCGGATTGTATCTCGGTTGGCAGGGTCATCGTCAATGGAAACATCACCAAATCGTCAAATGTTGGTTCAGTTCCCACGCCATGAGCCATTAACCCTAATCCGGCTGCGGTCATGAATGTTGCATCGGTTGCGTTGAAAAGAGGGATATTGTTTTTTATCACTCTATATTTATCTCCCTCCATGTAGACTGCCATATCAACAGTCGTATTTTGTGTCCATTCCCCACCCAACGCAATGTTGCTTTGAGAGTTCGCCACCACTTTGACGAGGTCAACTGTTCCACCGGCACTAATTAATGCAATATAATTGCTAACATCTTGATAGCGCAGGACGATCCCCCAATTGGTAGAGCCTCCCGCATAGGGAGGACAGTCCACCTTGCATTTGACAAGACCGTCTGCCGAGGCCGGTGGGGTGGTTAGCATTGCAAGTTTAACCCCATTATTAACCCCATCCGTTCGGCTAAGTTTGCCGCTATTGATTGTCCAAGTTGCACCTGCTTGTAACGACCATCCCCCACCCGTGTCGGCGGTGTGGACTGCTAGGGATGTGCCATCTGAATCTGTGTACGTATCGTATTTGTAGGCAATCCCGTTAAAGGTCGCCCAACTACCAGCCAGATCAACAATCCTGGCATCGGCCAGATAAAACCCGTTAGGATAATTCACGCTCCGGTTGTACCAGGATATGACCGGATAGAGTGGACTGGTCGTGTCCGCTCTATCCACCCACCACAAACGTGCATTTGGGTAGGCGGGGATAGTCCCGAATATACCAGGATGATTGACTCCTGTAGTTACCGGACTTGTGTAAGCACCTGGAGCGGACATTAATAAGTAAAATCCAGCGGATTGCTCTATGATCGTAACTAGCATTTCTTCCGGCTGAATCGCCATCACAATCGGAGCGTAATAACAAAAGCCGCTCGGAATTGTTATTTTGACAGTTGCAACACTCTCCTGCCAAATTCCGAATCCGGCAGTATCCGGCGCATTTGGCGCTTGCGTGGTCGCCAATGCTATCCACCAGTTATTAGCAAAATAATCGGCAGGGATTACGATTGCCGAGAACGCCCGCCCCTGTGCGCGTGCGAAGCCTGCGCCAGCGTCGTCAGTCCATACAAGTCGACATTCCCCCCACACCGCCGAGGCTGGCTGCCCACCGCCACGCAATGCACCACCCAGGGTCAGAATGACACTTTCCACGTCCGTCACCACCCGCTTACCATGACCTGGCTCTGATAGTGTGCCATCGACTGCACCCACCCCCAAGGCGGTAATGAACTCATCGCCCAATGGAAATAGATCGTTACCGAGCTGATACATAACGATCACATCCAGCCGCATCGTGCTGCTACCGCTTACCATGTTGTAGCCGTCCTGCTCGTTCTCTACGTGGCTGTATTCCACCGTCACACCGCCAACCCCGCCCATCGCGCCGCTAAACCCATCCAGCGCCGTCACGATCGCCACCGCCACGCTCTTGGCCACTGCGTACGTCGTCGCCCGGCAGGTGATCTGGACCCGCACCGTCTCAAGCCCGCTCGGCCCGTTGTGGTGCAGTATGGGTATCCGGCTGATCACCTGGTAGGCCGCTGCCGGCTGGGCCACATCCTCCGGGATCACATTCGGGTACACGCGCGTCGTGATCAGGGCTGCCACGCCCGCGTTGTTCACCAGGTGATAATACAGCGCCTCTTCGAGAGTCATAACTTCTTAGTCCTGACGTGGATAAATATTGCCACCAGGTAAGCCCCGATGATCGTGATACCCAGGATAGCCAGGAAGTCGAGGCCGCTCATAACTCACCAAAGATCAGGCCCCAGCACTCGACCTTGTTCCCGGCGCTGGTGAACTTCACTTCCAGCCGGTAGATATGCTCTGCCGTGACCGCCTTCATAATCGGTAGGTTGATCACATTTCCAACCACGCTGGCAGACCCGGATGGCATGACGGTGGAGGTTACATCTGTATAGATACCGGCGGTAATATCATAGACTTTCACAGTCACGCTGGTCGGAGTGCCGCCCCAGGGTAGGGTATCGATCCAATAAGCGACCTCTTCATCCACGCCGAGGGGCTTGGGCGTATTGGTAAACTCGCGAGTGCTGCTCATAGTTTCATTCCCTGTCCTCCAGATCCAGCTCATAACCCCGGTTTTGCAAGTTTAATTCAAAGTTTCGTGGGTCCAGATTGAACTCGAACGACCGCGCCGCCAGGATCAACTCGATATAGGCCACATAAAATTCTATATGCTCCAGCGTCTGCGCCTGCGCTAGGTTATCCACCGCCAAAATGTTGTGTTGCGTGAGCGCCACATTGCCCACCGACTGCGCCTGCGCCAGGTTATCCACCGCCAAAATGTTGTGTTGCGTGAGCGCCACATTGCCCACCGACTGCGCCTGCGCCAGGTTATCCACGGCCAGCAGGTTGTGCTGGGTAAGCGCCACGTTCCCCACCGCCTGCGCCTGCGCCATATCCTGAACCACCAGGACATAATTGATAATAGTTGGAGCCGATGTATAAACGTCGAATGGCAGGTTGACCGTAAGCCAGGTCTCGTATGTCCCCGTATTACTCAGGCGCGGCGAGGCTACACCAAACGGGATATTAGCCGTCAGCCAGTTCTCAAATACGCCAGGGGATACAGGATTAGCCATTACGTAATCACCAGGTCGTCAAAGTAAGTTTTGTAATTGCCAGCCACAGCCGTGTTGTTGCTTACCAGCTCCACGATCACATAACCAGGCAGGGCAGCAGGGGCAAGTGTTACGGTTAGTTCATTCCAGCCCGCGGCTGCATTAGCATCTAGTACGACATTATCCGCCACCCCTGGCTGCTTGATAATCATTTGTGGGTTAGTCCCCGCGTAGTCTGCTTCACGATAAACGTAGACCGAGAATGTCGTATTAACCGCCGTCACGGGAACCTGGAATTGCACCCGTCCAGCATCCGCCAGCCTCAGGCTATACGTCCCGGCGTGCGCCTGGGTTGCCGATCTGTCGATCCCGTTGTACTGGATTGCGCCCCATGATTTCTTAGCATCCGTAACGGTGCGGGTCATCCCGAACAGGTCATCGGCGCTCATACCCGTTCCAGCAATGCCACGCAGAGCCGACCATTGCGACAGTTCGCCAAAGAACCACGGGAAGCGATAACCAGCGGATAGAATGGGAGGATTAAACAGAATAGGATAGGCGGTAGAGTTTGCGCCCACGCCAACACTGGCGTTCCGGTCTGTTCCGTTACACCAAAAGTTGTTGTAGTTTTCAACCAGGAAGCCAGCCGCCGCTGCCGCTAGTCCCTGCGTAACTCCGGCGAAAAGACAATTATTAACCTGGATGGTTTGCCCTGCCGCTGGAGAACCCGAATTATTTACACCAGTAGAGCTTCCGATAAAAGTACAGTTTTTTACGGTTATCCCGCCAACCTTACCAATATTTATTCCGCAGTTATTACCCGATCCTATAAATAAACAGTCCTCAACCAAATGAGCGGCATTATCAACAGTTACCGAATGCGATATATACATATGGCTGCTTTTAGTCGGGAAGAATACACAGCGACGCACAGTATTGGTAGTCCCCGTCCCGGCTATGGCAAATACATTACTATTTGCATTCGTGCCGCCGGATATACAGTCCTCGATAATCCAGTTACCGCAGGATGTCGCGAGGGCAATAATAGACGATGTTGTAGTATCGAAACAAAACCCACGGAACGTCCGGTAATTAATGCTGGTAGCCGTGATGCAGTTGGCGCGTGTAGCGGTCGTGTCATTATCCGATCCCGTCACCCGCACGATCCCGCCCACGCCGTCAGTATTCTGCCCGGTCACATCCCCGATGTAGGTGATCGGCGTGCCTGCCCCGCCGCTAACATCACAGGTCAATAACTCGCGATACACCCTCGGCGCGACGTAAACCGTGTCACCCGCCGCAATAGCGTTTTTGGGTGTGCCGCCCGCGTGGGCATCCTCAGCCGCGTTCAGGGTAAGTAGCCGCGTCGCCCAGGACGTGCCGAGGGCCGTATCATCACCACCTAAACCAACGTAATACGTCGCCATTATCTACGCCAGATTGGAACGTTAATAGTTAGATCCAGATTGACATTTGTACCACCCTGCCAGGTAGCCGTGCCGACTGGCTGTCCAAATGCCTTGAAGGTCAACTTGTCACCCTGGATACCACCATCTATACCAGGCCTGCAAGGGTCATCCGCCCGCACGATCACCGAATAGACCACAAAAGTCTGCCATTTGAAAATAGTAGTCCAGGCAACCTTTACACCCTGGTCGTATACCGCCAATTGGCTACCGATCACAGCGGTCGGGTTATTGGTCGTGATGTAGCCCCAAAAGCCGGAAGGGAGACCAGGAGGCGGGCAAGCCGCTTGCGCGGGCGTGAAACCCACAAGGACGAACAGGATTAGAAAGGCAATCAATAGTCGTTTCATTTTCATTCTCCTTACGATGGTGCTCCTGCGTTGAATACCCAGGCTGGCACGTCCACCGTGCCGCCCGCTGTCAGTGCCTGGCTGGTGCACGTCGTCACCAGCAACAGGGTCGTATCCGCCACCCTCACCAGCGCCACGTGTGAGGCAGTACCGCCAATATCAATTGGCACTGCCGATTTCGCCGCCATCGTCACCTTGCGCCCGTCCGGCGTCCCTGCGGCTTTGGTGAAGTCTCCGCCCGCCATAGTCACGTCGGCTAATTCATAGGTGGTGATCGCTTCCGTGTAAGTCGTTGGCTGTGTTGAGCATACACACATCCTGGTTGCGGTTGCGATCTCATCCAGTTCCTTGTCATTGACTGCCGTCGGCAAAAGTTTAGCCATGTATCACCTCGCTTGTTTGATTTTGCGACATATCGTCCACCTTAAGGACGTAATGCGGGATATCCCCCAAACGTCGGTTGATCGCCCCCCGCAATTGGCGCAGAGTTTCCTCAATTGTTGCCTCATCTCCGCAACTGACGAGTATTTCTACACATAAGGCTTTAATTTCTTCCATATTTCCTCATTTCTCGATTGCCTTCTTCAACATTTCGCCAGCTCTCGCCACCGCCGCATCTTTTCGGCTGTCGAACGCCGGTCGCATAAACGGCGCGGCTGCGATCCCCGGATGCTTGACCACTCTCCGCACCACCGCCCCTTCCCGTCCCACGAAAGCCAGCGCCTGGCGGGATTTACCATCGATCTCATGCGCGCCGGCCCCTGTCTCGAAGAACTGGTAGAACCAATGTTCTTTATTCGGGCCGATCGACACGACCCGCCTGCCTGGCGTGGATTGATTCTCGTCAATCTCGACTTCGATATGCGGGCCAGGCGCTTTGCTCTGCGCGGCCGCCCGGATCTCCTCCGCCCCGGCCAGCGCCGCCTTCTCGAACACCGCCGCCACGTCCACTTTCAGCCGTCTGAACGCCTCCAGCAGCTCCTTATCGCCCTCGATCTTCGCCGTAATCTTCATGCCACCACTTCTTGCACCATCAGCAGCATCTCCCGCTTGCTATTCTCGTCCGGCAGCACCGCCAGGATGTCATACGTGTGATCGCCGTACACCGCTCGCATGGTCGGGCCAACCGTGTCCCGGTAGCGTATCCTGATCTTGGATGTCACCGTCGCCTGGAGCGCCTGTCCCTCGATGAATTCTCGCCCGGATAGCGGCTCGACCGATGCCCACAGCTCGTCCAGATCGCTCCACGTGACCACTTCCTCACCGTAAGTCGACCTGGTGACCGTCTTGCTCTGGATCGTTACCCGCTGCCGAAGCTTTCCCGCTCTCATGCCATGCTCCAGTCAAGGTTTGGGTACAGGATCTCGCCCTCCGGCGTTTTATGCCCGCACACCACGCTCATATCCGCCGCCTGGCTGAAGCCCGCTCTCAGCACGTCCTGGCAAAAGCATGTGTCGCAATGCGCGGTAAACAGGTCCTCTATTCTGAACTCAATCGCTTCCAGCACCCTTCTACGGATCAGCACGCACCCCAGACCGCCGCCGGTGCAAGGATATTGCCCCAATTTCACTGCTCGTTTCAGCAAATACCGCTCATAGCTCAGGTTCGAGCCCAGGTTGGTATTTGGCGCCGGATAACGCTCGTTGATGCTGATCACATCCACCGACCGGAAACGATAAACCCCATACGCGCAATCTACGTTCAGCGCCGCCAGCTTCGTCAAAGTATCGGGAGGCGGAATGATGTCGCTCTCGACCACCAACATGGCGTCGTACCTGCCCGCCAGGAAGGTCTCCCGCCCGCGCGTGTACTGGTGCAGGTGGTTGGCGATCCCTTTCTTGCCAGGATCGTCCTGCGCGGAGATCGGGTTATCCCGCTGGAAATCGAACGTGATCGCCCCGTCCCACTTCAACCCCAGAACAGCCTGCACCGTCTCGGGCTCCAGTCTCAGAACCGGCGTGAACACCAGCACGTCCTTCACCGGCTCCGCCTGGCGGTCTGGGTAGAAATGCTCCATCGTGTCTTGCCAATCCGATTCGTTCGCCCGTTCTACGATCAGCTTGCGCTCCAACGCATGCGCGGTGGGCCAGTCGGTCTCCACCGTCGTCCCTGCCCAATATACCGAGCCATCGATCACCGTGTCTTGCAATAACGATACCTTCATGCGAAGAACCTGTCCGGCCACCAGCAGTTTGCCACTGACATAGGCAACTCCATCACATTCGTCCCCACGATCGTTGCTTCCCGGTTCTCATACCAGTGCCCGATCAGCATCAGCATCCCCTGCCGGATATTGACAGGAACGTTCGCCGCTGCTGCTCCATAGCCGCATACATACTGCACCACCACGGCCTGCGCTTCGAGCAACGCATCTCCTGGCCAGGCGCAGTTGTATTTCAGCTTGACGATCCCCGGCTCCCGTCCGACGAACACCCGGTAATTCGTGGCTGCGAAAGTGCTCTGCGTCCCGGCCCGAATGGTGTACTTGATGCTCGTTATCGAGACCAGCGGAGGCAAGGGCAACCTGATCTCATCGCATCCCGGAAAGGTATCCAGCACCAGCTCCCAGGTCTGGTTGATCAATGCGCGGCGCATGAATAGCTCCGCCTGCCGGCGCGCTGAGCTGATCAGCCCGGCGATCAGGGTGTCGTCGTCGCTGACATCCACCCGCAGGTGTAGCTTTGTCTCAGCCAGCGTCAGCGGCTCCAGCGCCGGTCCTGTGATCAGGTTCAATCCCATATCAACCTTCCTCGTTTACTCAACGCCCGTTCTTTCGGCCCGGTGATCGCCAGCTCGGTCTGGCCAGCCGGGAGGGGAGGACTCCCGGCCTGGTCAGGTCCACCGATAAACTCGAATAAGCCAGAATTCACCAACTGGATGCCCGACGAATATACTTCCAGCTCATCGCCCTGGTGAATTACTAAAGCATCCCCGGTGATAAGTCGTAAATAACCATTCTTGACCGCTTTAAGTCTCATTTTCTAGGTATCCTGAGCCTGTCGAAGGATCGGCCACAATACCTGGCCATCCGCAGATTTATGCCCGCAGATCACGCTCATATCCGCCATCATCTTGTATCCGGCCCGATGGACCTTATATAACCATTCGTTATCGAAGTAGCCCCGATCCTCTGGAGGCTCGAACGGCATCTCTTCCAGCACCTTGCGCTGGATCAGCACGCACCCCAGCCCGGCCCCGCTGCATTCGGTCTGCCCTTCACTGAGCGCCTTTTCCCACAATTCAGGATGTAGGCTCAGGCTCTCACCCACGTTGCGCGAGGCCTGTGGCCACGGATAATACCGATTCATCACATTGACCACCGGCATCTTGCCCCGGAACATATACACCCCATACGCCAGGTCTGCTTCCAGCGCGGCCAATTTAGTCAGGGTATCCGCCGGAGGGATGATATCGTGCTCGATGATCAGCATGGCGTCATATCTCCCGGCCAGGAAGGTCTCCCGCCCGCGCTGGTATTGGTGCAGTACGTTCGCATGCGCCTCGTCGATCTCAGCCTCACCCTGCGCCTCCACCCGGTCCCGAATCCCCTCGCGCGTAAAGAAGGGATTGTCCCGCTGGAGCAGGAAAGAGATTGGACCATCCCACTCCAGCGAGGTAATTGCTTGCACGGTCTCCGGCTCGATCCTCAACACCGGAGTGAACACCAGCACATCCATCAGCAGTTATGCTGACGGGTGGACACCAAACCCGATGGCTTCCGCGACCAGCACTTTGTAGACTGCGCGGAAGTAGTAGTTGATGACCACTTCGCCATAGCTGGAGCGCGTGTAGGGATCGCGCAGCATGGTCATGCTCGGCGCTTCCCGTAAGGCCACGTAGTTCCAGTTACCGAAGTACACGCTCTTGGCGCTGGCTGCCGTCGCCCCAGACTTGGCGCTGTATTTCACCGGGAAGCCGAGCAGGCTCGGTCCTTCCTCGTTGCCCATCGCGTTGTTGGCATAGCGCCGGATGCTGGTGTCGTCCAGCAGCACGATCTCGCCATGCACCGCCCGCTGCATCACCCACGACACGCTGCCGGTATCGTCCATGTAGTTGCTCAGCGCTTCGTTGAAGGTGATCGGCTCCAGCTCGTCCACCGCGATGACGGTCGCTGATGCGAACGTCTTCAGTGTCGTTCCACTGGCAGCCACTTCGGTCAGCAACAGGGCGTTGTGTGTCTTCGCCAGGCCGCGCCCCACGAAGTCGCCCAGGAAGGCCATCAGCTGGCTGTCTTCATCTTCCAGGAGCTGGTAGGTCAGGTCAATTTTCTTCGTGTACATTAAAAGCGTCATGGCGATCTGGGTTGTCGCCGGGGCGTCCCGGTCGAACGCACCCGACTCACTGGTGACAATGAACTCACCGTCGTCCTCGTTGTCCACCGGCACGTTCACCGTGGTGCCCTTGCCAGGGATTTTGCGCACCCCCAGCGCGGTCGCCAACATGGATTCGTCCCGGCGTGCGATCACCTGCTGGTAGTGCCCGGTTGGCACCAGGTACTGCCCGTCCACGTTGGTCGTGATGTTCATTGTCGTGTCGTTGGAAGCGCGCTGCTCCATCAACCCGCCGCCGTCGCCGGTGCGGATGTAGTGAGCAAGCGCCCGCTCTTCCGAGTCGCCCAGCTTGATCCGGTTGTACGCCGGCGCCTTGCGGTCCTCGATCACGCCTTGCAATCCACCGGCCATCTCGCCGATCTTCTCAGCCCGCTCGGCTCGCTTCAGCAGGGCGTCCGCCTCTGCCAGATTGCTATCGTAGTTGGTTTTTTCCTCCGGGCTCAGGTCCCGGTCTTCCGCCTCGGCTGCGATTACCAGCTTTTGGGTGTCTTCCAATAATTGTGCGCGCTGCGCACGGATCTCTCTTGCGTTCATGTTCCTT
>Ga0315274_10007322_pt1 | contig 15988 bp, 13 predicted proteins | sample YL17G02_20_MG_FD_203700 | JGI IMG/M metagenome (GOLD analysis project Ga0315274, IMG submission 203700) | Sediment microbial communities from Yellowstone Lake, YNP, Wyoming, USA - YL17G02_20 | ecosystem: Environmental > Aquatic > Freshwater > Lake > Sediment | place: USA: Wyoming | collected... | reverse complement strand
CCGCGTACTGATCTTCTCTGGGTACCTGCCCGGCACGACCGTGCCCCTGGACATCAACGCCGTGCACTACCGGGAGCTGCGCATCGCCGGCAGTATCGACTGCACGGCTCGCGATTTCCGTGCCGCGGCAGGCCTATTGCCCCGCCTGCGAATGGGCGAGCTGGTGAGCCATGTCTTCCCCTTCGAGAAGGCGGTGGAGGCATTCCGCGCCACTCGCGACGCGGACGCCGTGCGCGTGCTGGTGGAAATGTGACCCGTGACGAGTGACGAGTGATGCGCGATAGCCACGTCTCACTCGTGACTCGTTACTCGCCACTCGTCATTCGTCACGTATCAGATTCCCGGAGGGTTGGATGACAGACGGACAAGTTGACGCTAGCTGGGTGCGTCAGATGTATGAAGGGGTGAGCGAGGCTGACCTCGAGGCCGGCCGCAAGTCGATGCTGAGCGGCTCGGTCGGCGGTGAGCTGCCGCTCATGGTGATGAAGGCGCGAGGCGCCTCCTTCTGGGACAACAAGGGCAGGGAGTACATCGACTGTACTTCTCAGGCCTGGACGCTCAACATCGGCGCTTGCCACCCCAAGGTGATGGCGGCCGTCAAGGAGCAGCTCGACTACTTCACCCACGTGCGTACCAGCTTCGAGACGGTGCCGAAGCTTCTGCTCTCCAAGAAGCTGGGGGAGATCGCGCCCGGCGACTTGAACCGGGTCACCTACTCACTGCACGGTTCTGCCGCCGTCGAGGGGGCGATGAAGCTGGCTATGCGTCAGTACCCAGACCGGCGCTTCTTCATGGTGCCTTGGGATGGCTTCAGCGGCCGCACCCTGGCCAGCATGTCGCTCAGCTACCCCCACACTAAGCCGTTCCTGCAGCACACCGGCTACAGCGTGCGCGTTCCTCAGGGCTACTGCTACCGCTGCCCCTACGAGATGCAGCCTGAGAGCTGCAGCACCTTCTGCGTCAGGATGATGGAGAAGTTCATCCACAACGCGGTGGACGGCAAGCCCCTCGCCTTCCTCATGGAGCCGATACAGGGCTCGGGCGGGATGATCGACTACCCTGTTGAGTACTACAAGGCCGTGCGGCAGATGTGCGATCGCAATGACATGCTGCTCATCTTCGACGAGATGCAGACGGGCTTCGGCCGCTGCGGCACCATGTTCGCAAGCGACCTTTACGACACGGTGCCGGACATCCTTGTCTTCGGCAAAGCCATCGGTGGCGGGTTCCCGCTCGCCGGCTCGATCGCGCGCGACCACATCACCCATTTCGAGGCCGCCGACCACTCCTTCACCTTCGCTCACTTCCCGGTGTCTATGGTCGCTGGCCTGGCAACCATTCGGGTGCTGGAGGAGGAGTGCCTCATCGCCCGCGGCGTCGAGCTGAACAGATTCTTCCGCTCCCGGCTTGCGGAGCTGCAGGATCGCTACGAGATGATCGGCGATGTGCGCGGCCCCGGCCTGATGATCGGTGTCGAACTGGTGAAGAACCGCGAGACCAAGGAGCCGGCGCGCGCCGAGTCCTATCTCTTCGAGAAAGAGGGACTGAAGCGCGGCGTGCTCTTCGGCACGGCCAAGTACGCCGGCATGGGCAATGTCGTCAAGGTGAAGCCGCCGCTTGTCATAACCGATGCCCAGGCCGAGAAGGTCATGGAAGTCTTCGAGGACACACTGCGCTACGTCGTCTCGAAGAGCAGCTAACCGGCCATTTCGTGATGCGTGATCCGTTAAGAGTGAGTCCGCCGGCTGGAGGCCGGTCACGCATCGCGTCTCACGCATCACGTCTCACCAATCACCCATGGAGGCGCTACGTTGGATGGTAGGCAGATTCGTCTCGACCGCTTCTTCTCTCGCGGCAAGGCTGTCGTCGTCGCCGCCGACCATGGCATGCACGAAGGGCCGCTGCCTGGGCTGATCGACCTGCCCCAAGCCATGCTGGCTGTGGACGAGCAGGCGGATGCCGTGCTCCTGGCGCCTGGCATGCTCCGCTACTGCGCCAAGACGTTCAACTACCGCGGCGGCCCGCTGGCTATCGCGCGCATCAACTGGAGCAGCATCTTCGCCTTCTCCTGGGGCTACAAGGAGGGAGCCAACTGCTACGTCGTCGAGCCCGAGGAAGCGGTGGCGATGGGCGCCGACATGGTGCTCGTCCAGCTCACCCTCAAGACCGGCTGTGAGGAGACCGACGCCCGTAACGTGGAGATCTTCTCCCGCCTCTGCGCCAGGGCGCAGAAGCTGGGGATACCAGTTATCGGTGAGTACTTCCCTCCCGACAATTTGCACATCAGTCCCGAGGAGCTGCACGACCAAGTTTACCGCGGGGTGCGCATCATTTCCGAGCTGGGTGCGGACGTCATCAAGACCTTCAACACCATCCGCTTCGACGAAGTAACGGGTAGCACTCCCGTGCCGGTGCTCGGCCTGGGGGCCGAGAAGACGCCCACCGAGCTTGACGCCCTCAGGCTGGCCCAGCGCGAGGTCAACGCCGGCAGCGCGGGCGTGGTCTTCGGACGCAACGTACTGCAGGCGAAGGACCCGCGCGCCTTCCTTGGCGCGCTCGCCAAGGTTGTGAAGGAAAGCTGGCAGCCGGAGCAGGCCGCCAGGGAATTCGGGCTGGCCTAGCGTGAGCACCTACCTGGAGCGGGTGGATCTGCCGTTCTACCGGCAGCAGATAGCGGATTTCCTGCCCGATGAAGTGCTGGACTTCCACACCCACGTCGGACGGCCAGAGCATTTCGTCCGGCCCGCCGCTCCTCCCCGCAACTGGGCCGAGTACGTCACGCCGCGGGCTTGGACGGTGGACTCGCTCTATCGCTACTACGCCCGGCTTTTCCCCGGCAAGCGCATTGTGCCCGTCATCTTTGGTAGTCTGGTGGGAGAGCCCCTCGTCGATCCGCTTAACGACTACGTTGCCACGACCGCGGCCCACTTCGGCGCCTACTCTTTCCTCCTAACGCGGCCGGAGTGGAGCGCGGATGAGCTAGAGCAGCGACTGCGTGCTGGCTTCCGTGGCCTCAAGCCCTACCCGACGATGGTCAGGGGCAAGGCGGCGGCGGAAATCGGAATCTTCGACTTCCTCCCTCACCACCATTTGGCGCTGGCCCAAGAGATGAACCTCTGCGTTCTGCTGCACCTGCCCAGGCCGGGCAGGCTAGACGACCCGGACAACCTGTCCGAGTTGCACGAGCTAGTCCGTCGTTACCCGCGCCTGAAGCTGGTGGTGGAGCACCTCGGCCGCTCGTACTGCCTGCCGGGGGCAGCGAGAGGCCTGGCAGCCATGCGCGACCTGCCCACCGTAAGCTACGGTATCGCCGCCTGCGCCACCGAGGAGGTGTTCGAGCTGGCGTTGCGTGAGGTCGGGCCGCGTCGGTTGGTTTTCGGAAGCGACATTCCCTATGTCGCCTTCCGCTGCCGGCGCCTATGCGAGGGTGACAACTACGTTAACATAGTGCGCGGCGCCAACTTCACGGACCCGCACCTGCGCGTAGCGCCGCCGGAGACGCGTGACACGATCACCTTCTACGTCTACGAGCAGATCGCGGGCGTCAGGCGCGCGGCGGAGAGGGCTGGACTGAGCCGAGCCGGCGTCGAGGACATATTCCGAAACAATGCGCTGAGGCTGCTCAATGAGTAGGGCATCCGAGCGGCCGCTTCTGGCCGGGCTCGACGTTGGCACCAATGCCACGAAGTGCCTGATCTGCGACGCTGAGGGCCGGGTGGTGGCGCAGAGCCGCCAGGACTACGGGCTGCAGTACCCGCGAGAAGGCTGGGTGGAGCAGAACCCCGAGGACCTCTGGGACGCCGCGCTGGCGACGCTGCGCGAGGCAAGCGCCGCCGTTACCTCCGAAGGGCACGTGGCCGCCGTCAGCCTCTCCGCCCAAGGCGGCACGACTATCCCGGTGGACCAAGATGGGCGACCGTTGCGCGCGGCAATCTCCTGGCTCGACGGTCGCGCCGTGGACGAGGGCGAGCGCCTGACTGCCGAGATCGGGCAGGAGAGGATCTACGCCACGACCGGCTGGGAAACCCATGCCGCTCTGCCGCTCGTGCACATCCCCTGGTTGGCAAGGAACGAGCCGGAGACCTACCGGCGCGTCTGGCGCTACCTCTTCGTCAACGACTTCATCATCTACCGCCTTACCGGAAAGTTCATGATGGACCCGTCTGACGCTGCGCTCACCTTGCTCTACAGCGTCGAGCGCGGTGGCTGGGACGACTTGCTCTGTCGAGCGGCGGGCGTGCGTATGGAGCAACTGTCGCCGGTCTGGCCTTCGGGGCGCCCCGTGGGCAAGCTCCTCCCGGACGCCGCTCGCCAAGTCGGCCTCTCCGACGAGGTACTCGTCGTCAACGGAGGGCACGACCAGTACTGTGGCGCTCTCGGCTCGGGCGTCACGGGTGACGGCGACGTGATGCTCGCCAGCGGCACGGCTTGGGTGCTGCTCGCTGCTGCCGACCGGCTGATACGGGACCCGCAGCATACGCTATCGCCGGGGCCGCATACCATTCCAGGGATGTGGGGGCTCCTCTGCTCGCTTCCCGCCGCCGGCGCCAGCATGGAGTGGCTGATGCGCAACGTCATCGGCGGACTTGATGAGCCGCGGCCGCGCTACGACCTGCTGGACCAGCACCTGTGCGACGTTCAACCGGGGGCGCGCGGACTGCTCTTCCTGCCGCTGCTTAGCGGTCTGGAGGCAGCCCAGCGCAAGTCCGGCTTGTGGGGGACGATCACCGGGCTGACGCTGAGCCACTCGCGCTGGGAGATCGCCCAGGCTCTCATGGAGGGCGTGGCGCTCGAGCTACGCTGGGTGCTGGAGCGGCTGCACGCGCTTGGCTACCAGCCCAAGCTCGTGCACATGATTGGCGGCGCCACGCGCAGCAGCGTCTGGCCTCAGATCGTGGCCGACGCAACAGGGGTGCCCCTGGCGCTGCCGAACGTGGCGGAGGCGGCGGCGCGAGGCGCGGCCCTGCTCGCCGGCGTCGGAAGCGGCGCTATCGCGGGTTGGGAGCGGCTGCCGCGGGGAGGCGAGGCCGAACGGCTGGTGCGGCCGCGGCCGGAGACAGGTCCGGTCTACGACAAGCTTTTCGAGCGGTTCAGGGCAGTCGACGGCGCATTGCGCCAGGTGCTGTAGGCACGGTCCACCAACGGCGACGTTCTGGAGGAGAGCGATGGACAGAGAGATCGGCGCTGCGGTCATCGGTCTTGGGGTGGGAAGAGTCCACCTGGGTAGCTATCAGACGCTGGAGGGGGCGCGCGTCGTCGCGATAGCCGACGTCAGCGCGGAGGCGCTCGAGAAGGCCAAGACCGAGCACGGCATCCCCTTTGCCAGCACCGACTATCGCGAGGCCATAGACCGTCCTGAGGTCGAGGTGGTGTCCGTCTGCACGCCTGACCGGCACCATGCCGAGCAGGTGGTTTACGCGCTCCAGCGGGGTAAGAGCGTCCTGTGCGAGAAGCCGATCGCGACTGACATGGCCGACCTGCGCCGGATAGTGGCAGCGGTCCGCGCCAGTGACCTCACGTTCGCAGCCGGGCACAACTACCGCTTCATCCCCCAGTTCGCATCTCTCCAGCAGGCTGTGGCTCGCGGCGACATCGGGCGCCCCTTCCTTGTCGACACTTGCTACATCCAGGATCTGTGGGGCATGAAGAGCCTCGGAGCGGACTACTGGCGCTTCAAGGATCCACAGGACCTGTTCGTCGGCGGAGCCGTGCACAACGTCGACCTACTGCAGTGGCTGGCCGGCGAGGTAGAGGAAGTGCACTCCTACGCCAACAACGTTCTGGACTTCTGGCCGGTGGAGAACAACTACACTACCAACCTCAGGTTCAGGAACGGCTGCATTGGCCACATCCTTCTCGAGCTAGGCGCCAAGCGCAAGCGCAAGTTCGACGTCCGCCTACGCGCCTTCGGCCTGGAGGGGTCGCTGGAGGCCGACAACGCCACTCCGGAGGTCATCCGCGACCTGGGAGATGCGCCTGGGGAGGAACCGGAGGTCGTTCGGGTCGAAGCCGCCAACTCGCACCAGTTGGAGATCGAACACTTCCTCAATTGCGTCCGCACCGGCAAGCGACCGCTCGTCGACATCGAGCAGGCGGCGAAGGTGATGGCAGTCTGCTATGCCGCCGTCCGCTCGGCGCGCGAGGGTGGCAGCGTCAAGGTAGGTTACGAGTTCTGAGCCGCGGCGCCCCGGGCCCGCTCGCGCCTGAGCGCTGAAGGCTGATGGCTGATGGCTGATCGCTGAGAGCTCAAAGGAGGTTCTCCTATGGCACGCGTTTTCGACGACCTGGAGCTAGGGTATCTGCGCGAGGTACTGGAGAGCGGCCAGCTCGGCTGGGCCGAGGGCCGCATGGTGACCCGCTTCGAGGATGCCTTCGCCAAGCTGACCGGCGCCAAGTTCGGGATCGCCCGCAACAACGCCATGAATGGGCTGGCGCAGGCCATCGCGATCAGTGGCGCCGGCACCGCTACCGAGGTGATCTGCGATCCGCTGGTGCACTTCGGCGGCGTTGCGACTCTAGCCTTCAACGCCGTGCCGCGCTTCGCAGACGTCAAGTATGACACCTTCCTCATGGACCCAGAGTCAGTGCGGAAGAACATCACGCCGCTAACGAAGGCGCTGGTCGTCACCAATTTCTGGGGGCTATGCGCCGAGTTGGATGAGATCCGCAGGATCTGCGACGAGCATGGCATCTTCATGATCGAGGACTGTGCCCATGCCATCGGCGCCACGTACAAGGGGAAGCACGCCGGCACCTGGGGCGACCTCGGCGTCTTCAGCTTCCAACAGGGCAAGCACATGACCACCGGTGATGGCGGCATGATCGTCACCGACCGTGAGGACATTCACTATCGGCTGTACCACGAGTGGGCCTTCAGCGGTGAATCGCCTGCCTTCCTGACGCTGAACTTCCGCATGAACGAGGAAACCGCAGCCATCGGTCTCGGCCAGACGCAGAAAGTCGCGGGCTATGTCGAGGAGTACACACGCAACCGAGAGATCATGGACGAAGCCATCGAGGGTGTGAAGTGGCTGCGCAAGCGCGCCATCACGCCCGGCTCCAACCATGTCGGCTACAACTGGGCCTGCATCTGGGAGGGAGACAAGCTAGGGCTTAACCACGACAACTTCAAGTCCGCTTGCCGCGAACTGCAGGCGCCCTTCGGCTTTGGCTTCACGCAGAAGCCGGCCTGGACGTACGACATCTTCAAGGTCTCGACCGCCTACCATCAGCCCGACTGCCCGGTGCGCTGCCCGTTCTACGTGGCCAAGAGCGACTACCGCTACCACGAGGGAATCACCCCCGTGGCGGCCGATCTGCTACCCCGCATCGTCACCAGCGGCCTGATTGAAGTCCCCGCGAAGGAAATCGAGCGGCGTGCCGACTTGCTGAAGCAGGCGGTCAAGCGCATCGAGTGGGTAGGCTAGAACAGTCTGCCGTCCCCCAGGCGGGCGGTGTATCTACAGCCCGCCTGGGTCAGAGCTGATCGAGAGAGGAGGTGAGCGGGGAGAAGGAAGAGTGGTGTAGCGCGGCCTCGCCGATTCGGAGCGTAACCATGATGTCTGGATTCGCGTAGGTACCGAATAGGAGGTCCTCGACATGTCCGGGAAGATTGCGCGTAGACGCCTTCTTAGCATCATTGGCGCCAGCAGCGCCGGGGCGGCTCTCGCCGCCTGCGGCGCGACACCGACTCCACAGGTCATCCGGGAAGTGGTGACGCAGGTCGTCGAGAAGGAAGTCACCAAGATCGTTGAGGGCACACCTGTCGTCGAGGTAGTAAAGGAGACCGTCGTCGTCGAGCAGGTCGTCGAGCAGACGGTCATCGTCGAGAAGGCGGCCGAGGGGCTGCCGATGCTGCGCTTCGCCATGTACAACTTCGACCCCTGGCTGCAGGCTCTGCCCAAGATCTTCGGTGACTTTGAGGCGGAAGTGGGCACGGCCCAGGTGAAGCTCGAGGCCGCTCCGTGGGAGCTCTTCTGGACGCGCTTCGAGTCGCAGGCGGCCGCCGGAATCGCACCGGACCTGCAGATCGGTGACCCCGGCGTGACCTCCCGCTACATAGACAAGGGCATCTACCTGAACATTGACCCCTACATAGATCGGGACAAGGTGGACCTGGCGCTCTGGCTGCCCGCCACGGTGGGCGCATCCGAGTACGACACCAGCACCGGCCTGATGGGTTCCGGCAAAGGCAGTATATGGGGCATGCCAGCGACCTTCGTCGGCACAGTGCTCTACTTCAACAAGGACCTCTTCGACGCCGCCGGTGTCGCCTATCCTGACGACACCTGGACACGGGCCGAATTGGAGGCCGCGGCCCTGGCCCTCACCAAAGACAAGAGTGGGAACACAGCCGATTCAGGCGGCATGGACCCCGAGAATGTGGACATCTACGGCGCCTCGGTGTCCGGATCCGGCTACAACCACGCCACGTTCCTGTGGAACGAGGGTGCGGCCATCGTCAGTGACGACCAGAAGTCCTGTCTGCTGACAGAGCCGGCAGCCGTGGCCACGACGCAATGGATGGCGGACCTGATTCTCGTGCAGCACGTCAACCCTTCGCCCGCGTGGTTCGCGGGCCAACCCGACGTCTTCCTGACCCAGAAGATCGCCTTCAAGTACGATGGCAGTTGGAACGTGGACTACTACGTGGACAAGGTCACCTACAACTGGGACCTGGCTCCCGTGGCCCTGGGTACGAGCGGCCTGCCGCGTATGACCTACGCCGGCACCAACACGCTGCACATCTACAGTGGCACCAAGTTCAAGGATCAGTCCTGGGACTTGCTGCTGTACATGGCGAGCGAGGGCGGGCAGAAGTACTTCCTCAAGACGGGCACTCCGTGCCTCATCTCGACCGCGAACTCACCGGATTACCTCACTGGAAAGCCTGAGCATCGCCAGATCGCTGTGGACATCGGCAACTACGCTCACAACTACTACCCGCATCGCAACAGCGATAAGTGGAAGGAAGTCTACGGGCCGGAGATGGACGCCATCTGGCTCGGCGAGCGGACTGCCGAGGAGGCCTCGTAATGGTACTGCGATCTGGTGCCGCCCATCGTGCCGGCCTAAGAAAAGAGGCTCAGCCGGGGGTTGGGCCCGCTGGATCGGGGGGGCCCCACCCCGCGGCTGATGTACGGAAGGGAGCCAGCAATGAGCGCGATCTCTTCGACGGTCGAGCGGCGAGCCCTCGGCAGGGCCGGCTTCTGGCGGCGGGTCAGGAACAGCGAGAACCTCTACGGTCTAGCATTCGTTGGGCCTCTGGTCATCGGCCTTATCATCTTCACCTATGGGCCCGTCATCGCTGCTGCCTACCTGAGCTTGACCGAGGGTGACTACATCGGCACCCCCGCTTGGGTGGGATTGGCCAATTACGGGCGCATCCTGCAAGACGAGCTGTTCTGGCGCGCCATCGGCAATACCGCCTACTACGTCATCGGGACGCTTCCGACGGGCATGGCCTTGTCGCTGGCGCTGGCCTTGGCCATGAACCAGAAACTGCGCGGCATCGTCTTCTACCGCGCCATCTTCTTCCTGCCCACAATCACCTCCGCGGTAGCTATCTCTCTCCTGTGGTCGTGGATGTATAACCCCGAGTTTGGCGTCATCAACACTCTTCTGGAGAAACTGGGCATCAAAGGGCCGGGCTGGCTGGCGAGCACGAAGTGGGCGCTGCCGGCGATGATGATCATGTCCGTCTGGGTCGGACTCGGCTACAACATGCTCTTATTCCTGGCCGGACTTCAGGGCATCCCAACGGAGTTCTACGAAGCGGCCGAGATCGACGGGGCCGGGCCGTGGCGTCGCTTCATGCACGTGACGTTCCCGTTGCTCTCGCCCACCACCTTCATGATCGCCGTCCTCTCGGTCATCGGCGGCTTCCAGGTCTTCGAGTATAGCTTCGTCATGACGCATGGTGGCCCGCTCTGGTCGACGCTCACCGTCGTTCTACTGATCTACATGCGAGCGTTCGAGACCTTTGAGATGGGCTACGCCTCTGCTCTCGCTTACGTGCTCTTCGCCATCATCCTGGTCCTGACGCTCTTTCAGTTCCGGGGCCAGTCGCGCTGGGTACACTACGAGCTGTAACCACCGGCAAGGATGGGACGGAAATGACCGTAGCCACGGTTCACTCACGACGCAGAGCGATCACCCTGGTGCTGATCAAGGTGATCGCTTACGTGCTGATCACCATCACCGCGGTGAGCATGATCTTCCCGTTCTACTGGATGGTAACCAGCAGCCTCAAGACGGAGGTGGAGATTTTCCAGGTGCCTCCGAAGTGGCTGCCGCTCCCGCCCCAGTGGGAAAACTACGACTACGTGCTCAACACGGTGAACTTCAAGCTCTATACCCTGAACAGCTTCAAGATAGCCATCCTCTGGACGGTGGGCGTGGTTGTCTCGTCGTCTTGGGCCGCATACGGCTTCGCACGAGTGCGTTTCTGGGGGCGCGAGACGCTGTTCCTCATCACACTGGCGGCCATGATGATCCCGGGCCAAGTGACGATGATCCCACTGTTCCTCGTCTTCAACAAGATCGGTTGGGTGAATACCCACCAGCCGCTGTGGGTGCCGGCTTTCTTCGGCTCCGCCTTCGGCATCTTCCTCATCCGACAGTACTTCCTCACCATACCTCAGGAGCTGATGGACGCCGCCAAGATCGACGGTTGCAGCCACTTCGGAATCTACTGGCGAGTGATGATGCCCCTCGCCAAGCCTGCTCTCGCCTCGCTAGCTCTGCTGGCGTTCATGGGCTCGTGGAACAGCTTGCTCGGGCCGGTCATCTATCTCTATGACGAGAGCCTCTTCACTCTACCGCTCGGGCTGACGCGGTTCTCGGGCATGTACTTCACGTACTGGGCGTACAGCATGGCTGGTGCCACAATCACCGTCATCCCTATCCTTGTCGTCTTTCTCTTCACCCAGCAGTACTTCGTGCGCGGTGTCGTGCTCAGTGGGCTGAAGGGTTAGATGATGAGCGCCATGGCAACCGTTCTCGGTAGCGTCGATAGCGGCAATCTCGGTCGCATTCTGCCCCACGAGCACATCTTCGGCGCGGATGGGCGGGGGTGGCGCAACCTGGCCCTCGAGCAGATCCCGTCAGAAGACATCCTCAATCACCACGAGCCACTCCTGCGCGAGTTGGTCGAGAAGCACGACTGCCGTACGCTCGTTGAGGTCTCTCCCTGGGGTTTGCGGCGGCCGCAGGAGATCGAGGTCTGGAGGGAGCTGAGCCGGTGCACCGGCATGAATATCGTTGCCTCGACCGGCTACTACGTTGACAAGGCCCGCCCGCCGGAGTTCGCTGAGATGTCAGCCGCCAAGATCGCGGATGGCATGTTGCGCGAGATCGGTGAGGGAATCGAGGGCACCGGAGTCAAAGCCGGTATTATCAAGATCGCTATCGGCGAGTTCGATACCGGCGACCGCAAGCTCTGCCAGGCTGCTGCCATCGCCCAGGGGGTGAGCGGCGCTGAGCATTACCACACACACCTGCTTTCCCGACGTGCGACGGGGAGTGCTCGATCTGCTCGAGGGCGCCGGCGTGCCACCGGAACGTGTCTATATCGGGCACGCCGACGACAACGCAACGCTGCCGGAGCTGCTGGCGCTGGCGCGGCGCGGCTGCAACTTGCTGCTGACAATCTGGGGTATCACCAACCCACGTACCATCGGCTGGTCGCTCCCCGCTCTGCCCAAGTACCATTCGCCGGGACTCGTTGCTGGCTTGGTGGCTGAGGGGCACGCCTCCCAGGTGCTCGTGTCCATTGACTACGCCGCCGGCAACGAGAACCCCCTTCTATGACGTCGAGGGGCGGAACTACCTCTACATGTTTACGCACGTGCTGCCGGCCCTCACCAAGATGGGCGTGGCCGACAGGGACATCGAGCGCATCATGCGCGACAATCCGCGCCGGATGCTCGAGGTGTAACCGCCTCTCGAATGGACCCTGATACCAAGCGCTAGAGGAGGAGGCAGCGCGTGCAATACCCTCAGCTCGCCTATGTCCCTGAGGCTCGTGACCCGAGCCTTACGATAGAAACGCGCGATCTGGTAGCCAAGGTAATAGACAACACCGGTCTGCTGGCGCCGGAGTGCGGCGCCGGGTCCGCATCCTACTTCAACCTGGGCCACCGCTTCACGCCGTTCACGCACCATCTAGGGTACCACGGCATCCGCGCGCTGTACGACAGAAGCGAGCGGCGCAACTTGGTGGTGCCCTTCGTCTCCTGGCTCAACCTGCAGACGGCGACGCTCGAGGGTATCGCGCCCGATCCCGTGGACGAACGCGCCGCTTTCGGCATGGGTCGCGGTTGGCCGATGACCGTGGCGAAGGCAGGCCGCGGCGCGCTGCTGCGCCTCGAGCCGCTGCCGAGGATGCGTGTGCACTACAACCTGGAGTTGCAGCCGGCCGAGCCTGACGGTCTGGACTTCTGCGTGCGCTTCGAGCTCGGGCGCCGCCCCGACTCGGGGCGGGCGCGGCTGCGCGCGACGTGGCCCTGCTACATGAACGCCTATGACGACGTGCGCCTCTTCTATCCTCAGCGGCAGGCGAGCGGCGGTTGGCGGTGGGCGGGCCTTGGCGAGAAGCCGAACGTCATCATCGGCGAGCCTGTGGGCTACGAACACGATCAGACGGCGTTCCTTGCCGACCGGCAAGCGCTGCCCTTGGCCTACGGGCGGCTGGGCGAGCGCGTGTTGATCATCATGTTCAGCGATCCGAGCGTGCGCTTATTCGTCGTCAACGCCGGCGGCCACTTCTACTGCTCGCCCGTGCAGAACCCTGCCTGGGACTTCGAGTGGGTCGTGGACGACTACCCGCTGGGTCAGCCGATCGGGTTCGACGGCCGCATCATCTACACTAGCTACCGGGGACCAGAAGCGGTACTGCGTCGCTATGAGGAGTGGCTTGCCAGCCGTGGGCAAGGAGCGGCCCGGTGAAGATTGAGCGCCTGGACCTCTACCACGTCGCCATGCCGCTGATCTCTCCCTTCCGCACCGCCTTCGGCAATGACGACTGCGTGGAGAGCGTCTTCGTCCGTATGTGGTCCGGCGGGCAGTACGGCTGGGGCGAAGCCGCTCCCTGGCGCGATCCGGCCTACAGCCCCGAGTGGGCAGGCGGTGCTTTCATACTTGTGCGCGACAAGCTGGCGCCGCGGCTTCTCGGCCAGGACCTCCGGAGCGGCCAGGAGCTGCAGCAGGCTCTGGCGGGCGTCAAGGGCAACTACTTCGCCAAAGCCAGCTTAGACCTCGCCTGGTGGGACCTGCACGCCCGACAGCTCGGCCGGCCCCTCTGGAGCGTGCTGAGAGGCAGCGGGCCGGTAGTGGAGGTGGGCGCTGACATAGGCGTCCTGGAGAGCACCGAGGCGCTCCTGCTGGAGATCGACCAGGCGCAGCAGGCCGGCTTCAAGCGGCTGAAGCTGAAGTACCGTCCCGGCTGGGAGCTAGGGATGATCGCTGCCGTGCGCGCCCGCTTTCCGGACATGGTAATCCATGTCGACTGCAACAGCGCCTACTCCCTGGCACAGCTACCCATGTTCCGCGAGCTCGACCGTTTCGACCTGGCCATGATTGAGCAGCCGCTGGCCCACGACGATCTCCTCGACCACTCACGATTGCAGTCAGAGATCGCCACTCCGGTCTGCCTGGACGAGAGCATCGTCTCGCCCGAGAAGGCGCGCAAGGCGACCGAGCTGAAAGCCTGCAGTTGGATCAACATAAAGCACGGGCGCGTCGGCGGGCTGACGAGTGCCGTCGCCATCCACGATCTCTGCCTGTCGGCCGGCGTCCCCTGTTGGGTGGGGGGCATGCTGGAATCGGCGGTGGGACAGGCGCACAGCATCGCGCTTGCGTCGCTGCCCAACATCCACTATCCATCCGACATCTTCCCGAGCAGACGCTTCTACCATGAGGACTTGGGCGAGCCGGCGGTAGACCTCTGCGCGCCCTCGCGGGTGCGCGCGTCGGATGGAGCGGGCATCGGGGTCGAGCCGCACCCGGAACGGCTGCGCCGCCAGACTCTGCAGCGAGCCGAGCTGCGATGAGCGGTGGGCGCGTTACCGGGCCGAGCACGTGGCGCGCTGATGAGTCTTCTGCGGGCCATACGGGGCGAAGCAGCGAGTTGGAGCCTTTGGAGTGAAGATCCGGTGAGTACAGCTTCAGGGAGCCTGGCCTACAAGCGCAACCTCGATGAGACCCTCGGGCGCCTTCGTGCCCTGTGGACGCGGCGAATGTCACACGGCATTTGCGCCAGCATGCACGGCTGGCACAACCCTCATCTGGATGCCTGGACGGAGAAATGGCGGCCGCCGGAGGAGGGGGTAGAGCGCGATCTGCCGAGCAAGGAGGAGATCTTCGAGCGCCACGATGCCGCTATGCGCGGCAGGGCTGAGGTTGAGGACGATAGCCTCCCCGTCGCCTACGGCTGCCTCGACTGGGGCGAAAGCGGCTTCGCCGCCTTCCTCGGCGCCAGGACGCACTTCTACAGCCGCGGCGAGCAGGGCGGCACCTACGCCTGGGCTGAGCCGCTCATTGACGATTGGGCGAAGCTCCCGACGCTCAGGCTGTCGGAGGATAGCCCATACTACGCTCGCTTCCTGGACACGCTCCGTTACCTCGTCCAGCGTGCCGATGGTCTCTTTGGTATCAACGCGTTCCTGCGCATTGACGCACTCACCCACGCCATGGAGCTGCGGGGGGCGACGCAAGCCTTGCTGGACATCTACGAGCACCGCCGCGAGCTCGAGGAGTTCTGCGCCTTCAGCCGCGACCTGAACGCCGAAGTGCTCCGTCAGGAGTATGAGATCATCCCCGAATTCCGCGGTGGCCGCTTCACCTGGATCGGTGGCTGGCTGCCCCACCCGGCGCCTGTGCCCCTCAGCGTTGACCCGTACGTCTACTGCGGCTCTCAAGCGTACCGCGACCTCGGCTACGAATACCAGCGGCAGCTCGTGGCGCGGTTCGGGGCCGGATTCACGCACGTGCACGACTATCGGCTCGACCTTCTCGCAATGATATGCGAAATGCCGGGAATGGTCTTCGCCCAGGGGGTCGAGTCGGGTGGTGGGTTAGGCACAAGCGCCTTCGCCCATCTGGGCGAGATCAAGCGAGTTGCCGGCGACACGCCGCTCCTCATCTCCTGCAGCTACGGGCAATTGCTGGACGGCATGCGCAAGCACGCTCTACCTGGAGGCGTCCTCTACAGCGTCTCCGAGGTGCCCGGGATATACGAAGCCAACAAGGCTATGGAGCAGGTGCGTTCCTACGAGGCACCGCCGGTGGACGAGCCGAACGCTGTCAGGGCCGGCCGGTAGTGGTGAGAGCGTGAGCTTGCATGGTGGCCTAAAGGTCTTCTCGCCTGCTGAAATGTACCAAGTGCACCGTTCGGCGATGCACCTGCTCACCGACTACGGGCTTCAGGTCGAGCTGTCTGACGAGGCGCTGGGTCGACTTGCTGACCGGGGGCTCGAGGTGGACTTCGCAACGCGGCGAGTGCGCTTCCCGGAGCAGGCGGTGCTGGAGACAATCCGGCAGCTCTCTGGGGCTCCCGCGCCTGAGATAGACGAGCAGGGAACGGCCAAGCCGCCCCAGCCGCTGCGCGGTTACCGAGGCCTGCGCTGCTACGTTGGCGCCAATCATGGCTTCGTCTACGACGCGGCTACAACTGAGATGCGCTCAGCCACACACCAGGACATGTACAACTTCCTGAAGCTGAAGCGCCATCTCCCCGGTGTCATCAATGGTGGCCCGGGCCTCTACCCCCAGGACGTCCCGCAGGAGGTGGCTTCCGTTCACTCGGCAGCAGCCGCCGTCAAATACAGCAGCGATCCCGCCGCGCCAGACGTGGATGGCATCTGCGATCTGCCCTGGGTGGAGCGCATCATGCATGCTTTCGGCGCCTGGCCGCCCGAGCGACACATGGCACAGGCAGTCTACCCGGTGTCGCCGCTGCGGTTGTCGGGGCGTGGCGCGCGGCTTCTGG
>Ga0315274_10007321_pt1 | contig 15990 bp, 15 predicted proteins | sample YL17G02_20_MG_FD_203700 | JGI IMG/M metagenome (GOLD analysis project Ga0315274, IMG submission 203700) | Sediment microbial communities from Yellowstone Lake, YNP, Wyoming, USA - YL17G02_20 | ecosystem: Environmental > Aquatic > Freshwater > Lake > Sediment | place: USA: Wyoming | collected... | reverse complement strand
GAGAGAGAGAGAGAGAGAGAGAGAGAGAGAGAGAGAGAGAAAGAGAGAGAGAGAAAGAGAGAGAGAGAGTGCAGAGGAGAATGAAGAGGCCGCCTCTTCTTCTTCGACAAGGTCGAGGTTGAGAAGAAAAAAGAGTTGTTTTCCTTTTCTTCACCCCTCTCCACGCGAAAATCATTCCATCCTCTCTTCCTCCCCTCTCCATCTTCCATTCAGACGAAAAAAAGAGAAAAGCAAAAGAATCGTCACACGTAAAATCTAAGCAAAAAGGGAAAAAGAAACCGGAAAAAAAGTATCTGCCCTCCCTTACCCCCCACCCCACATTTCTCTCTTCTTTTCACCCCCGCAGCGCCGCCGCCGCCACCCTGAGCAGCCCCACGACGCCGGGCCCCGAAAAGAAGTCGCACGACGCCTCGCACGCCCCCTCTAGGTTCCTGTGCCCGGAAGACCAGAGGTGCGCCGGCCGGAACCGCCAGGGAGCGCGCAGGACGGACTTCTGGACGTGGTCGAGCAGGTAGGCGTTGTGCACGGCGACGTTGCCCGTGCCGATGTCGTCCGGCGTGCCGCCGGGCAGCCACGCGCCCCAGGTGAGGGCCGGGACGCAGAAGGCGAGCAGGTTGGACACGTTGACGCAGACGGAGCCGTAGCGGAGCCTGGCGACGGCCCTGTCGACGACCGCGGCGTCGATCGACGGGTGCGCGACGAGGACGCAGGACAGCGAGCCCGAGCACCGCTCATTGGCGAACGCGACGGCGGCGGCCGCGAACGCGGCCGGGTCGCCGCCGCAGCCGCGGAAGGCGACCTCCTGGACCGCGCCGCACCAGTTCTCGTCGCGGGTCGCCGCGGCCTCGGGGCTGACGCCCGTGCGGAGCGTCCAGGGAAGCACGGGGCCGTTGGGGGTCTCCGAGACGGGCTGCGGCCTGCCGAGCTCCACCGTCTCTGTCGTCGTCGTCGTCGTCGTCGTCGAGGTCGACGGACCCGAGGAGGAAGAGGGCGAGGCGCGCCCGCCGCCGCCGCCGCCGCCGCCCTCGACGAACGAGCGCATCCTGTCCGCCGACCCCGGGTAGTAGGCCACCCTGCGCGGCTCCTCGTCGAGCCTCTTCCTCAAATATTCCAGGAACTCGCCGCGCTGCGGCCACTCGGCGTCCGTCAAGATCAGCTCCGTCGCCAGGCAGTTGTGCGCGGCGTTGTTGACGATGCCGGCGACGAGCTCGTCGGCCCAGTAGCGGAGGTCCGCGGCGGAGAAGAGGGCGCCCGGCGCGGGGGGGAGGACGATGACCGGGGTGACGCAGCCGAGCTCTCCCGTGACGGGCTTGCCCAGCGGCGTCTCCTCCCAGAGGGCCGCCGCGGCGGCGGCGGCGCCCTCGGCGTCGCTCCCTCCCCTGGCCTCGCTCTTCGCCCCTCCCGCGAGCTTCCTCTTGGCCTCGCCCTTCCACACCAGCGCGTCGAACGTGCGCGCCGAGCCCGTCAGGTGCACGCTGGTGACCCTGGGGTCCTCGGCGGCCGCGGCGCCGACGCCGCCCCCGCCGTACAGGAACGCGAGGAAGCCCGCGCTGACGAGCGGCTCGAGCGCCAGGGCGATGTAGGGGCCCAGGTAGTCGTTGACGGGGTTCATCTTGAGCGCGACGACGTCCCCGTCGACCACGAGCTTGTGCAGCACGTCGAGCACGACGGCCGGAAGCTGGTTGCCGGCGCCCAGGACCAGCGCGACGGCGCCCCCGCCGGCGCCGCCGCGCCCCGGGCCCCCGGCCGCGAGGCCGGCGGCCTGCGTCGCCGGCCTCCCGGGCCGCAGCCAGACCTCCCCGCGCACCCCGCCGAAGAGCGCCGCCTCGATGGCGCACGGGAAGACGTCCGCGACGAGCTGGGAGGAGAGGGGGAGGGACGAGGGGGACGACGGGGTCGGGGGGGGGGGCGCGGCGGCACCGTCCTCGCCGGCTGCGGCGAGCTCGGCCGCCTCGTCGGCGGGGATCTCGCGCTCGCGGAGCGACAGCGGCGGGTAGGAGCCGTCGCGGGCGAGGCCGTCGAGGGTCTCGGCGTACTTTTTTTAAGAGAGGAGGGTGAGCGGGGGAAGGAGGAGAAAGGAAGACGGGAAGAATTGGGGGGGGGGGATTGAGAGAGAAGCGAGAGGGAGAAGAAGGGAACGCCGCCGAGACCCGAAGAGAGGAGCAGCCGAAAAAGAACGGAGCCGGAAAAAAACAGAAGAAGAAAAGAAAAAAAGACCTCACCAGCCTCAGGGCCCACATCACGGGCATCCACCCGATCCACTCCTCCCCGACTCCCGTGCCGTACGACCCCTTGGCGTCGACGGCGGCCTGGGCGGCGGGCTTGGAGACCTGGTTTGGTGGTGTTGAGTTTTTTTTTGAGGAGAAGCGTGAGGGAGGGTCGGGGTCGAAACGGAAAACAGCCTGTCCGAAGGTGGTGGGAGGAAAACAACTCCGAATCATCTTCTTTCTTTCTCTCTCTCTCTCTCTCTCTCTCTCTCTCTCTCTCTCTTTCTCTCGCTCCATACTTTGACCGCCGTCTTGATGCTCGCCCGCAGCAGCGCCGCCCTCTCCGCGAATGGCATCGACGCCCAGACGGGGGCGCGCTCCGAGAGCGCGGACAGGACCGCGTCGACCTGCTCGGGCGTCGATGGCGCCGCGAGCGGCGGCGCCCTCACCGGGAGCTGGCACGGCAGCGGCGCCGGGCGCAGGGCCGGCGTGAGCGTGGCGATGGCGGAGGAGGCGGCCCCGATTGGGGCCTGGAGGGCGCCGCCGATGGCGCGCCAGATGGGGGTCGCCATACGCAGGGGCTGGGAAAGAGAGGGCCGAAGAAGGAAGAGATCAAGCCAGAAAGAAGAGAAGTGTTTTTCTGTCGAGATTTTTCTTCGTTTGTCGTCGACCTCGCCGACCAGCAGCCTGTCTCTCTGCGCCGAGCGCTTCCCAGCGCAGGGAGGAAGAGAACTGCCTCTTCCGCTGGAACGCGCGCGCGAGTTAGAGAGCGTCTCGGAGCCTTGGTCTTGAAGAAAATGCGTAGCGAGAGAAGGAGGGGGGGACAGAGAGAGAGAGGGAGAGAGAGAGGGGGGGGGAGGGAGAGTTTCCCCCTGCTATCGAGAGCTCGAAGCTCGGGCTTTCTCGGCCTCGGCGCTCGAAAGCAAGTCCTGCTCCTGTCCTTCAGGAAGAGAAATGCCGCCGCGGTGATTTCGCATCCGCAACTTCTGCACCCTTGCGCGGCTGCGGCCTCCACGCGTTCCCGTTTCCCCTTTCTGGCACACTAAAAACAAAATGAAAGGGGAGAACGACGCAAGCGTCTGCCGCCGCTTTTGCTTTTTTCTCTTTTTTACCTCGTCGAGACGTGTCCCTGCCCACTTTCGCAAATGCGATACTCATCTACTTTCCGGTGACAAAGAAGTTTCCTCTCTCGGCCAGTGAGCCTCTCCCCGCTCGCTCCCTTCCCTCCAAAGGGACCTCTCGTGTCGTGCGGACGCCATGAAGGTAGGAAGATGTAGGATGCGTGACCAGCGTCGCGCGGGGCGCCGGGTTTCTGATCGGGCGCGACGGGAGATATCTTTTGGCGTTTTGCCGCTCTTTTTCGAAATCGACGACTCCCTCTTCCCCGGCTCCAGAGCCTGCCTGTCCAATCCCCCCGCTCCTATGGCGGATCAACCGAATTGGGCATGTACGTGCATGAGACGCGGGTGCGAGGTCGAATGCTGGTTGCTAGGGGGCACGTGCCCAAGCTTCGAATCGAGAGAGAAGAAGACGGCAGTCAAACTCGACGGCAGCAAACACTCGATGTCAAACACATGAAAGTGTCGCCCCGCCGCCGGCCTCAGGCCGGCACCCTTGACGCCCGCGTCAATCCGTAACGATGCCTTTTTCAACTCTCTATCGATTCCGCATCGGGGAATTGCGCGGAAGGGCCGGACGGGCCGCCTCGGAACTGCTGACGCGGCAGTCTCGAAGAAAGAAGAAGCGGGAAAAAAAAACAAAGAACCTCTTTTTTCTCACGGCGTGCCACCTACTCTCTCATCAAATATCCCTTTTCCCTCCCCCAGGTCCACCGCCTCTCGGCCCTCTTCTCGCCCAACGCCTCGTCCGCGACGCCGGCCTTCGTGTCCTCCTCCTCGACCTCCGCATCCGAGGGCAAGGCAATGGCAGCAGCGACCCCAAAGCCGCTCGCCGGCTCCTCCTCCTTCTCGAGGCTGCCCAAGGTCCCTTCTTTGCTCTTCGAGGTCGACCTCGACGACTTTGGCTCCGAGGCCGCCGCCGCGGGCGATCAGGGCCCGGCGCCGGCGCCGTTCATCTCCTGCAAGCGGCAGCAGCAGCAGCAGCTCCTCGAGGCCGTGCCCGAGGCCGGGAGCGAGCAGCAGCAGCCTGAAGCTGCCGCTGCTCCTGCCCCTCTCCCCTCGCCGGCGCCGGCGGCCGCACCGGCGGCCGACCCGGAGACGGCCACGGCGCTCGCGCTGCTGCGCCCGCTGTCGGGCCCCTGGACCGCCGCCGAGGCCGCTCTGGGCCGCCAGGTGGCGACCGCGCTGGCTTCATCGGGCTCCGACGACCCGGAGAGCCTCGCGCGGGCGCTGCGCGGGCTGGGCCTCGCGGTGACCGTCCGCGTGGGGCTCGGGGCCTCTGCGGCGGCCCCTCCCTCGGCGGCCTCGCCGAGGGAGGGCGGCGCCGCCGCCGCCGCCGACGCTGCTTCCGCTGCCGCCAACGAGGCTGCCGCTGCCGCTGCCAGCAAGAACGGCACTGCCCACGCTGCAGCCAAATCCGGCTCCGAGTGCCTTCGCAACCTCAGGCACACCTTCCTGTGCGTCGCCGCCGCCCCCGCCGACGCCCCGGCGCTCCCGTGCCCCCCTCCGCCTCCGGGGACGCACCCCTCGGCCCTGCTCCTTCCCGGGTCCTCCGCTGCTTCCGCGCGGGCGACCGCCTCGAACGCCCCCTCGCAGACGCAGCAGCAGCAGCGGCGGGACTTTCTGATCGTCGACCCCAAGTTCCGAGAGCAGTTTGAGCTCGCGCGGCCGACGCAGGCCTATGCCGCCGCGCTCGCGACCGTGCCCAGGGCCTTTGCGGGCTCCGAGGCGCGCGCCGTCGCGCTCGCGGACGCGCTTTGCAGGCTGATGGCCGCGTCGTTCGCGGCGCGCGGGGAGGCGCTGCCGCCGTGGAGGAGGGCGGGCGCGATGGCGACCAAGTGGCGGCCGCGGAGGTCGGAGGACGTCGTGAGCTCGGGGGGCGGGCCTTGCTCCTCCGTCGCCCCCGCTGCCGGCGCCGCCGCCGCCGAGGTTCCTCCCGCCGTTGCTGCTGGCGCCCCGAGCGACAAGAGGTCGTCCGGCGGCTGGGTCCCGGCGATCCTGTTCGCCGACGCTGCCGGGTGCAGGCGCCGTGCGAGCATCGCCGAGGCCGCCGCGGCGGCGACCGACCGGGCGGCCGAGGCCGAGGCGGCAGCGCCCGCCGCCTCGGCCGCTTCGGCGTCCGCCCCGCTCCGCGGCGCCGGCGCCGGCAGCGACGCCGGCAACAACGGGGGCGCCGAGCCCACCCCGGCCGCCCTCGCCGCGAGGCGCGCCGCGATCGCGCTCACGAGCCAGCTCAGCGACGTGTGCGCCGCCAAGGCCGCCGCCGCCTCGGCCCGAGCGTCCGCGTGCACCAGCGGCGCGAGCAGCGGCGCGACGACGCCGAGGCTGCTCTTTGAGCCGCCGCCGTTGGCGGCGGCGGCTGCTCTCGTCGCCCCCTCCGCCGCGACGCCTCCCGCGCCCCCCTCGCCGCATCAGTACCAGTGGCCCTCGGACGACGAGCTCGCCGAGGCCGCGAGGTCCCGCCGCGTCCGCTCTGCCGAGGCCGCCTTCGTCGCCGCCGTCCGCGGCGAGGAGGAAGAAGCAGCCAAGGCGCCGGCAGCGACGACGACGGCCTCCGGTGCCGCTCCTGCTCCTCGCTCTCGCCCCTCGTCCGCGATGGCCGCGGAGGTCGACGCTGCCGCTTCGCCTCCTCCTCCTTCCGCAGCCCCCTCTTCTTCTCTGCCGTCTTCCTCCCTGAGGAGGGCGGTCGCCAACTGGAAGAGGCGGCTGATGCCCAGCGGGGCTGCTGAAGAGAAGAGGAACGGAACCGAAGCGACGGCGGCGGCGGCTTCTTGTCGCCGCGGGAGCAGCGGCTCGAGGCCGAGCTACCGCGCCGTCGCCAACGCCCCCTCGTCGCGCGAGGACACCCCGACCTCGTCGGCGTGCTGCTCGGTCTCCCCTCCGCTCCCTCGCCGCGCGGCGGCGACGATGGCCGCGGCGCTCTCGCAGCTGCGAGAGGCTGGCGGCGGGAGGAGGAAGGTCCGAGGCAGCGACGCGAGCTTGCTCGTTGGATTTTGAAATTTTGAAAATTCAGGAGAGGGAGGGCGCTCTTGGTGAATTCCACGCACGACCGCGCGCTCTTCTTTTTTGGACAGCCTTTTGCGCACACACACACACCTTTTTTTCTGCCGTACATTTTTGCTCTTCTTCCCCCGGTCCCCCCTCAAGTCAGCTTTCTCCGATCAAAAAAAGGGGGGGGAAACACGAGTTCAAGATCGAACGTTTTTGGACTTTGCTCCATTCTCGTTCCCTTTTTAAACCCCAATTTTGAGAGATATCAAGCAGTGACGGAGAAGGGGCGGTGCGGCGCGCGCAGCGGAGAGAGGAACTTGAGGAGACACCGCGCGGGCTTCGTGGCCCTTTTGCTTCAACGCGCGACCTCTCTGCCGCCCCGCTCCCCACTTCGCTTGTTCCCCCCCTTTGCCTTGTTCTTGATCCTTTCACACGAAAAAACGTCATGCCCCCCCCCCCCAATCCCCCCGTGCTTACTGACAACACCAATCACAATAACACATGCCAGCCCGAGAGAGAGAGAGAGACAGCCGAGAGAAAGTTGAAGCGAGCGCGAAATATCAAAAAATTCCATTTGCAGCCGGGCAGTGGCGGCAGCCCTGAAACAGCCCTCTCTGCCCCCCTTCCGCCATCGTGCGCATTTGCAACGGACGGACGACGAGTCAATTTTGTGTAAGCAGCCGAGACAGATACGATCGATTATGCCAGCTCAAAAAAGAGAAGGGAAAAGGGAAGGAGAGAGAGAAATAGGTAAGGAGAAAGACAGAGGGTTAATAAAAGACAAAGGGTTGAGGAAAACAAGTCAGAGAGCGTTGAGGAAAAAACAAAAACTCCTTCCAAACTCCTCGAGAGCATCATTTTCTTTTCTTTCTTTTGTTTTACAAGTTGCAGTCCCTGCGACGACGTGCGAGCTCGCGTGCGTGCGTGCAAGGATTGCGGGAAGAATGATTTTTAGGTTTTTTCTTTTTTGACATGATTTTTGTTTTTAGCTGCTTATTGCTTTTTTTTTTCTCCACTCTCTCTCTCTCTCTCGTCGCTCTGCTCTCTCTCCCGCAAACTCTCTCTTTCTCTCTCACTCACCAGGACACACTGCCGCCCAAAAGAAGATAGGGTTTTGCTGTTCCCCCTTCTTTCCATCAACGCGAAAAAAAATAAGCCTCGAAACGGAAAAAAGGAAGAAGGCTGGCTATCGTTTAGTACAACGAATCGAACAAGAGGACGGCTCCGTCCGCGCGCGCGCGTGTGTGTGTGGGGGGGGGGCAGGGGGCACGGGGGCAACAAGGAGGGGTCCGTCAAGAATTCCCGCCTTCGGGGAGGGCGGCATGGACTTTCTTTTTTTCTCTGGTGTAGAAAAGATGAAAAAAATTCCGGAAATGTTTTTTCTTCAGGAAAAAAAAATCTTCAGAAATTCTTCAGAAGAAATTCTCTACGGCGGTGCCAACGTCCTTCCGCGGACCAAGTTGCCCAGCCCGCGCCTCCCGGCCGTGACGCCGGGCCTCGTCGCGCCGTCGCCGTCTCCTCCTGCCGCGTCCTTGGACCCTCTCTTTCCGTCGCGGTTGACGATCGGCGGCGGGAGCGTGCACGCGGGCCCCCCGACGACGAGCACGCGCGGGTCGTCGGCCCCTCCCCTCGGCAGCTCGAGCACCGCGGGCCGCGCGTTGAGCACGCCGCTCGACATCCCGACGTCGAGCCGCCACACGCTGCCCCCGCACTCGCAGTTCGCTCCCCCGAGTTGTGGCGTGTGGCCCACGACGAGCCTGTCGCACCCCGCAGCGTCCAGGGCGGTCTTGAGCTGCCGGCATGCGCCGTGGCGCTCGGCCGGGCTGGAGTACCGTTCCTTGCCGTAGGCGCGGTTCCACATCACGGAGGAGGCGTCGCCCATGGCGAGGAAAGGAGGGGGGGCGGCGGACCCGTCGGCGCGGCGGTCGCCTCGCATCCAGGCGGCGACGTCGGCTGTTTTCGTTGGAGGGAGAGACACGTTTTTTGAAGGATGAGGTGTGAGCTTTGGGGTTTCTTTGTTCCTTTTCTTCTTCTTCTTCGTTCTTCTTCTCGACCTCGTCGGGCTTGGAAAGAGAAGAAGAAGAAGAACAGAAGAATGGAAAGAAGAAAGAAAATGGTGAAAAGCCCGGAATCGAAAAGGAAAAAAAACTCAAAAACCTCTTCTCTTTTTTCGGAACTTACCGTTGAGCTTCTCGAGCCCGTAGGCCACGTGTGACGGCATGATCCCCCCGTGCGCGAACATCGTGCGCCCCACGACCAGCACCGTGGGATTCAGAGCGAGCTCGAGAGCCATGGGCCCCCCGGGGGCGTAGAGCGCGAGCCGCGCTCGGAGCTGCGCGTCCAGGGCGGACGACGCCGGCCCTCTCAGCCCCGCCGCGAGCGCCGCCTCGCGGAAGCCTCCTGGCGTGGCGTACCGGAAGTCGCCGCAGACGTTGAGCGACTCATGGTTGCCGTTGAGCATGTAGACGGCACCGCCCTCCTCGCGGGCCTGCGCGTCGAGCTCACGGAGGAGCATGATGACGCCTTTGAGAGAGGTGAGTTTGAGTTTTTTTTAATTCGAGGTTTTTGACGGGGTTTTGGTGAGAGGGTCGGACGAGGAGTTGCCAAGAAAGGAGAGCCGCAACGGGAGAGCGGGCCAGCAGGCCGGAAGAAAATCGAAAGACCGCAAATATCGAGCGGCGAGGTTTTTCCTCCCTCTGAGGATTTCGAGAGGGAAAAGCTTCGAATTCTTTTTTGGCTCTCTCTCTCCATCTCTCTCCCTCTCTCTCTCTCTCTCTCTCTCTCTCTCTCTCTCTCTCTTTCTCTCTTCTCTCTCGCGCTCAGTCCCTCTCCAATTCTCACCGATCTCGTTGTCCCCGCGGTCGAGAACGTCTCCCAGCTGCACCACGACGGTGTCGCCGCCGCACCAGGCCGGGCGCGCGCGCTCGTCCTGCGAGAGCACTCCGGCGAGCTCGAGGCTCGCGATCGCCTTGCCGAGGTCGCCATGGATGTCGCCGACTGGGGGGTAGAGTTTTGTTTTTGTTTTTGTTTTGGGTTTTCGGGGGGGGAGAGAGTTTGACGTGTAGTGAGCTTCGACGAGAATGCGCGAACACGAGCGATGCCAAGGGGCGGGTAAGCGGCCAAGGCGGCAACCAAAGAAAAGCCCCGAGATGGCGAAGCGACGAGAGCCGGTCGCTCCGCTCGCTTTCTCTCTCTTTCGATAGACCCACAGCGCCACCAAGGGCCTCGGGATTCGTGCTCCGTTTCACGCCGCGTGCGCCCTGGATTTCCCAATCAAAATGCACTCACTGGCGACAATGCGACGTCCGGCGTCGTCTACGTAGGTCGGAGGGTCCTCCGGAGGCTCGGAGGCCGCGGAGAGGGAGGGCGGTCGCTCGTTGGCAGAGACAGCGGCAAGCGGCCGCGGGGGTGCTTCCGCGACCGCCCGCGCGGGCGCGGGCCTCCTGCCTCCTCCTCCGAGCACGCCGCCGCTCTCTCCCGCGGAAGAGGGTGGCGGGGACGCGCTCGCACGCGCCGAGAGAGCGGAGACGGAACGACGCCTGGGAGCGAAGCGGCGGGGCTGCGAGACGACGAAGATGCACGACGACGAAGACGAAGACGCCGTCGCCGAAGAGGATGTCGCCGGGAGAATGAACGGCGTCTGGAGCGGCGCGAGCGCCCTCTGGAAGGCCGAGGCGACCATGGAGTTGAGCGGAGGGCGGTTTCTGCTCGAGGCTTTATGGGGTGCAAGGGAAGGGCAAGGCGCGAGCAGGGGGGAGATTCGCGGAAGAGAAGGCCAGAACCTCGTTTTTTTTTTTTTTGAGAGCTCTCCTGCGAGGCCGAGAGGAAAGGAGTGGCTGGAAGAGAGTGACGGAGAGGAGAGAAGCGAGGAAAGAAAATTCGCAAAGAAAACCTCATCTTCTCTCATACTTCTCGTTGTCTCGTTTTCCCCCCCCTCTCTCTCTCGCTTTCCCAACCCGCACGTCTTCTCGCTCGAGGCCTTGTAGGGCTGCGAGCTTGTGCGACTGTTGCACGAGCAAGCAACCGGGAGCAGCGACAGGAGGCTCGAAAGCGACAAGAGAGAAAGAGCCTAGTTAGAGTTTGGGTTTTTCTTTCTCCATCGGCGACGCCATTTTTTTTGACTCTTTTGCATTCAGCTCTCTCTCTCTCTCAGCGCCCTCGAGGCTCACTCTCCCGACTCCGACTGCAGGCAAGCACGAGTACGGCATCGAGTTGCTAAACCCACCGAGATAAAAATCGAAAAACGAGATGGCGAGGAGCAGCAGCGGCAGCGGCGAACAGCGACGAGAGGCGGGCGACCCCATCCCGTCGTCGTCCTCTCCCTCTGCTCCTCCTCTTGCACCTCCTCCTCGGCCCCCGCCGCTCTCCCTGCCCTCCGAACCCAGCAGCGGCGGCCCGCCGTCGTCGGCTTCCATCCAGCACCAGCAGAACGCGACGGACAACTGGCCCCGCGCGACGCCGCTCCCGCGCTCGCCCCCCGTCGCGGGCCTCCGCTCCCCGCCGCCGGCTCGCCGACGACCGCGCCAGCCGCCCCCTGCCCCTCGCTCCCCCCCCCTCTCGCCCTCGTCCGCGCCCGCGTGGCCCCCGGCCTCCACGGCCCGCGCCGCCACGGTGATCGACGACGAGAACGACGACCCCGAGGACCGCTTCGAGCTGCTCGACGAGGTCGGCAGGGGCTCGTACGGCGTCGTCTTCGCCGCGCGGGACGCGGCGACGGGCGGGCTCGTCGCGGTCAAGATCATCCCGGGAAAGTTCGGGGTCGGCGGCGGCGGCGGCGGCTTCGGCGGCGGCGGCCTGAACAACGCCGGCGGAGGCGGTCTTGGAGGCGGCGGCGGCGCGGGAGCGATCTCCCCTCCTCTGCCGTCGTCCGACGAGTCGGAGTCGTCCGACGAGTCGGAGGCGTCGGACGAGTCGGAGGCGTCGGACGAGTCGGACGAGTCGGAAGAAGAGGAGCTCGGGGGGCAAGGGCCGGAGGAGGGGGAGGGCAGCCGGCCAGCCCGCGGGGCGAGCCCGCAGACCCGCGAGGACGGCGGCGGCGCCCCCGGCGACGGCAGCCCGCGCCGCTCGAGCGCGGTCGGCGGCGCCCTCAGCAACCTGGGCAGGAGGGTCGCCGCCGTCGCCGCGGCGGCGCGCGAGAAGCAGGGCAGGGCCAAGCGCCGCACCGAGCGCGCCAGGGAGCGCTTGGCGAGGGAGAAGGAGAGGGCCGGCAGGAAGGAGGCTCGGGCCGCCGCAAAGGCTGCCGCCGCCGCGAAGCCTCCGACTCGCTCGAAAGGCCCGTCGAGCAACGGCAAGAGCCCGCCGCCGCGCTCCGCCGCGGACGCGGAGGCCTCGGCGCTCCGAGGCGCGGCGTCGCACGGCTGCGTCGTTGGCGTCGTCGGCGCGTGGCGGTCGCGGCGGTCGCTGCGCGGGGACCTGTGGCTGGTGATGGAGCTCTGCGCGGGTGGGTCGGTGGCCGACGCGCTCGCGCTGATGGGGAGGAGGGCGGGAGGGGCGGCTGCGGCGGCGGCGGCGAAAACTGCCGCTGGTGGCGGCGAGCGCAGCAGTCCTCGGCAGCAGGCTCCTCGCGATCTGATCTCGCCGGGCGACGTCGGGCCCGCAGGCGGGCTCACCGAGCCGGCCATCGCCCGTGTCGTCGGCGGCGCGCTGGCCGGCATCGCGCACATCCACGCGAGCGGCAAGGCGCACAGGGACATCAAGTGCGGGAACCTGCTGCTGACTGCGAGGGGCGACGTCAAGGTCGCCGACTTCGGGGTCGCTGGTGAGGAAGAGTTTTTTTTTTTTTGGTTGGGTGGGGTGGGGTCGAGGTCGACGGAAAAAAAGTTGACCTATGAAGCGACGAGGCTCAAAAACCAAGGCTCGCTCCTCCTCTTCTTCCTCTCTCTCTTTCGACCTCCTCCTCCCACCCCCCCTCTCTCTCTCTCTCTCTCTGAAAAAAAAAACACTCGAACTCACAGGCGAGCTCGGCGACACCTCCGCCGCCTCGGCCTCCTCGTCCGCGTCCTTCGACCCGCTCCGCAACAAGCGGCAGACCTTTGTCGGCACCCCTCACTGGATGGCGCCCGAGGTCGTCGCGGGCCTACCGCACGACGGGAAGGTCGACGTGTGGGCCCTGGGCATCTCGGCCATCGAGGCCGCCGAGCGCGCGCCGCCGCGCTGGGCGCTGCCGCCGCTGCGGGTGCTGCTCGCCATCGCGCGCGAGCCCGCGCCGGGGCTCTCGGACCCCTCGAGGTGGTCCCCGGGCTTCGTCGACTTCGTCACGAGGTGCCTGGTGAAGGACCCGGACGCGAGGCCGAGCGCCGCTGAGCTGCTGACTCACCCGTTTGTGGCCGCGGCCGTGGAGGAGGCGTGCCGAGAGGGAGGGGGAGGAGGAGGGGGAGGAGGAAAAGGCGGAGAAGGCGGCGGCGACGGCAGAGGCGATGTCGAACAACGGGACGCGGAAACCGATGCCTCTTCTTCCGACAAGGGGGAGGAGGAAGGAATCGACGCCTCCTCTTCCGCGAGGCTGCAGCTGACGAGGCTCGCCGCAGCCAGCGCCGCCGCGAGGGGCGCCGCGGCGACGAGGAGGCGCGGGCGGCAGCAGCAGCAGCAGCAGCATCAAGTGGGCTTGAAGGGGAGAGGAGGAGCAGGAGGAGCGGCGGCGGCCGTTCCGGCAGCAGCAGCGGCTGCGGCGAGAGAGGAACAAGGAGGCGACGACTCCACGGCGCCCGCCTGGCCCGCCGCTGCTCTTGACGGGGGCTTCCCTTCGAGCTCGACGGCATCCTCTGCGGGCAGCACGGACAGGAAGAATACGTCAGCGGGAGCCGCGGGAGACGCCAACGCTCACGCCGCCGCGCCGCCGCCGTCGTCGACGCTGCTGCTCCACAACGACGACGGCGGCAACGAGACGAGAAGGGCTCCGGCGCCGTCGGCGAAGCCAGCGGCTCCCTCTGCCTCTTCTTCGACGCTCGTGCTCCACACGCTCGGCGGAGGGGCGCACGAGGTCGCCGCCGGAAGGAGAGCCGGCGGCGGCGGAGGCGTCGCGGCATCGGCCGGGTTTTTCGGCGGAGGCGCAGGCGACGACGGCGACCTTGGGGCCGCGCTCGCCGCGGCGGCCTACGCCGGCGTCGTCATCGACGCCCCGGTTCCTCCCGCTTCCCCTTCCTCTTCTCCCAGAGGACTGCTGCCCTCGGATCTGCTGCGTATGCGGCAGTTGCAGATTCGGGAGCAAGAAGAGCAGCAGCAAAAGGACGAGCAGCAGCAGCGGCGGCCTCCTCCCTCGCGCCGCCGCAAAAACAACCCTCCTCTCGCTTCCTCCTCCTCGAGCTCTCCGGCCTCCCGCGCCAGGAGGGCCGCGGCGACGTCGCGCTCTGCAGCACTCCCTCTGCTGCCTGCCGACGAGGCAGCCAGGCCGGCGGCGCTGCTGGGCAGCGGCGTCGAAGATTACTTGGGCGTGTTTGACGACGACGACGACGACGGAGAAGAAAACGATGAGAACGAAAACCAAGCTCCGTCTTCGTCTTTCTCGTCGCTCCCTGCCTTACCCCTAGGGCGTGGGCTCGCGGCGCCGCTGCTGCCTCGGAGGGCGAGAGCAGCAGCAGCAGCAGCAGGAGAGGGAGGGGACGAGGGCAAGGGCGACTCCAGAGCGCTCCTCCTCCGACTGGGAGGGGGGCCCCCGTTGGCCCTCCCTCCGGGGGCGAGGGCCCTGCGCCGCGTGCTGCTCCACGCGGCGCAGGCGCGGGCCGAAGGGGGAGGAGAGGCGTTTGATGGCGAGCCCGGAAATAGCTCGTGCCCGGAGCTGTGTCGGGCGGCGCTCGAGGCGCTGGTGGCGAGCGGGGGGCCCGTCGCTTGAAAGGAAAGAAAAGAAAAGAAAAGGTGGGGAGTTTTTTTTTCTTTTCGAGACCGAATGCAAAAGGGAAAAAACTGATAGTGAAGAGTTGATGAATTGTTTTTCGGAGAAGTTTTACACACGCGCGCGCCGCTACGATAGAAGGGGGCAGTATTTCGGTCCACCCTGCAGACGACGCTCTCAAGGCTGTAGGGGAGGTGGGGCGTTTTTGAGTTTCGGAAGAAGGAGAAGAAGAAGTGGAGGGTGAGTTTGAAGGAGGTCGAGGTCGAGAGGGGAAAAAAAGACGATCGACGCTCTCGTTCTCGCCGCCGCCGCCGCCGCCGCCGCCGCCGCCGCACTCAAATAACTCACCTTCGCCTCCTCCCTGATCTTCTTGTCGCGCGCCGCCGCGGCGCGGTCAAACGCGTCGACGCATACGGGCTTGGGCTTGCCGTTGAAGAGCTTGTGCACGCCCTGCTGGAGCGAACCCATGCCGGCGACCATAATGCTGATGAGCACAAAGGGGAGCGCCGATTCCGCGGGCATTTTTTGTTCTTTCAAGCGCGCACTGCTTTTTTCTCGCAAGGGGGCAAGAGTGCGTGAATGCGTTCGCGGGGCACCTCTGAGTGAAGAAGAGGGCGACGGGAGGGCGCGGAAGAGGCGAGAAACGCAAGAGCGAGATTGAGTAAGAAGAAGAAAAGTAAGTTTTTTTTGGTTTTTCTCAACGTCGACCTTCTCTTTTCTCACTACACTCTCTCGCTTCTGCACTCTCTCTCTACTCCACGACAAAGACAAACGAAGGACGCTCCCTCCCTGCCTGCGTTCTCTCTCTCAACACGATGCGCGCAAAAAACAGAAACACACAAGAAAGGAAAAGGAGAAGAAAGACGCTCCGCTTTCACTCAGTACTTCACTTTGGCGTTCGGGTTTTGCGTGAGCAGCTTCTCTTCGAAGGCCTCGAGGTGCGCCAGCGTTTCCGGAGGGAGTTTTGGGCCTGTCCAGCTTCACCTCGCGCAGGCGTCCTTTGATCACGAAGTCGAGCGTGGCGTAGATCTGTGCGTCGTGAGACCTCGAAGAAAAAGAAACTCTCTCTTTTTCTCTAAGCTCCTCCAGAGCTCCCCCTCGAGAAGCAGCAGCGTCAGCAGCAGTCCCCTTACGAGCAAGCTCTCATCTCTGTATCCATTAGCAAACGTGACCTCTTTTCATCATTTCGATTCACAGATCAAATCATAAAACCGAAAAAAAACTCCGAGAGGGCCGAGCCTTTTTTTAAATAAAAAAGTAGTAGTAGGGTTTCGAGAGATCCCGTGTCTCTCTTCTCCCCGCCCGCTCGGCGAAGCACGGCGCCAAAGCGAGGGGGGAGAAAGAGGCAGCGGACACTGGGAAGGAGTGAGGAAGAAGGTTGTTCGGTTTCATGTCCTTTCTGTTTTTGTTCTTCGTCGTCGTCGGAAAGCAGGAAAAAAGGGCATGCGAGAAGTGAAGTCTTCCGCACGCCCTTCCTCTCCTGCCGCCGCCAAGACGCGAGAGCGCCGGGGGGGGGGCAAAAATGGAAAAAGCACGTTGTTTTAACTCATATGTGAAGATGCAATATCACGAATGTCGGTTAAGAAAAGGAAGAGAGACGACGCGCGGCCGGGAGGGGAAACGAAAAGAGTCTCTTTCGAGAGAGAGCAAAAAACCAAGTTTTTTCTCATCTCCTTCAGAGGCCGAGACACCCCCCGCAGCGCGCCGCGGGTAACCCTTTGTCTTCTTTCTTTGCCAGTTTTTGCCCTACGAGCCGCACTGCGGGGCGTAGACGCAGTAGCCTGTTAAAAAAAAGCGAATTTGAGGTAGAGCGAGGAAGGTCGAGAGAAAGGAGAGAAAAAATAAA
>Ga0315274_10007320_pt1 | contig 15990 bp, 13 predicted proteins | sample YL17G02_20_MG_FD_203700 | JGI IMG/M metagenome (GOLD analysis project Ga0315274, IMG submission 203700) | Sediment microbial communities from Yellowstone Lake, YNP, Wyoming, USA - YL17G02_20 | ecosystem: Environmental > Aquatic > Freshwater > Lake > Sediment | place: USA: Wyoming | collected... | reverse complement strand
GGAATCGATCGTCGGCGAGCGGCTGGCCGACCTGATGGCGCCGGGGCGGCGGCCCCACGTCGGCACGGCCGTCCACGGCGGAAGGATCGACATTCACATTTACGCCACCGGCCGGCGGGACGAAGTGCTGCGCCTCCTCGACGCCGACGCGGCGGACGTTCGCCGGCGCCTCGGCGACGCCGTCTACGGCGAGGACGAGGACCGCCTGGAGACCGCCGTGGCCGCGCTCCTGGCGGCCCGCCGCGCGAAGATCGCCTTGGCCGAGTCGTGCACGGGCGGTCTCGTGGCCGCCAAACTGGTCGCCGTCCCCGGCATCTCGGCGCACTTGCTGGAAGGCGTGGTCTGCTACGCCGACGAGTCGAAGGTCCGCACGGTGGGCGTGCCGGAGGAACTCATCAGGGCCCACGGCGCGGTGAGCGAGCCGGTGGCCTGCGCGATGGCCGAAGGCATCCGGGCGCGCAACCGCGCCACGGTGGGCCTGGGCGTTACGGGCATCGCGGGCCCCGGCGGCGGCACGCCCGAGAAGCCGGTGGGCCTCGTGTGGTTCGCCGTGGCCGACGCCGCCGGCATCGGGGCGGCGCGGGAAATCTTCACGGGCGACCGGGCGCTGGTGCGCGAGCGCGCCGCCAACTACGCCTTGAACATGCTGCGCCTGCGGCTGATGAAAGAGTAATTCGACGCACCGCGAGCCCGACGCGGTAGCGTCGGGTTACGCTTGGCGCGGCGGGTCTCCTGACCCGCCGCGCACGAGGGCGGAGGTGCGGGTTTTCCGCGCGGTTGCCGCGGCGACCGCGCAAAGCGCCAGGCACGGGCAGGCCGGGACGAAATCCCGGCGCCGTTGACTACAGGCGGTCGCGGATGAAGATGCGGCGGATTTCGCGCAGCGTGTAGCGGCGCTTGAGGTCGCGGATGAGGCGGATGCGGCGGATGGCCGACTCGTCGAACAGGCGCTGGCCGCCCGGCGTCCGCGCAACCTCGGCCAGGAGGCCGTACATGCAGTACGCGCTGATGATTGAGCGGGAGACGCCGGCCAGTTCGGCCAGGTCGCCGATACGGTGGAATCGGGGTGCGGTTTCGGACGCCGGTTTCGTCACGGACTTCCTCGCTCACGGTCGTTATCGGGCCGGCGGGCGGGCCAACTTCAATGAAAGGAGGCGTGCGTCGTGGGAAAGGTATCACTAGGCGTCAATATGGAATTCGTCCGCCATGCGGACAAGCCCTTCGAGTGGGGCGTGGCCAAGGCCGCCGAACTCGGCTACGAGTACGTCGAGCCCATGGTCCACTGGGGCCGCGAACTCCTGAGCGAGGCCGGCTACTTCCACAGCGTCTCGATGCTGGACGACCCGCTGCGCGTCCGCCGCGCGTCCCAGGCCGCCGGCATCAAACTCTCGGGCCTCTCGGCCCACACGCCGCTCACCAAGCCCGAGATCGGCACCGAGTACCTGAAGCAGGCCATCCGCTTCGCGGCCGAGTGCGGGGCGCCCGTCGTCAACACCGACGAGGGGCCCAAGCAGCCGTGGACCACGGCCGAGGAAGACTACTTCCTCATCCGCTACACCCTCACGGAGGCCGCCAAGGTGGCCGAGCCGCGAGGCATCCTCATCGGCATCGAGCCGCACCAGCAGTACAGCAAACGCCCCGACGGCCTCGACCGCATCCAGAGGAGCCCCCGCAGCAAGGCCGTCGGCATCAACTTCGACACCGGCAACAGTTACCTCGGCGGCCAGGACCCGTACAAGTGGCTCACGCGCGTCCTGGACCGGCTGGTCCACCTGCACGCCAAGGACATCTCGATCCAGCAGTCGAAGTCCGAGCGCGGCAAGGTCACCGGCACGCCGGTCGGCTGCGCGTGCGGCGACGGCGTCATCGATTGGGAGCGGGTCATCGCCATCTGCCGCAAGGCCAAACGCGACATCGTCTTCTCCGTCGAGTGCGGGACGGTGGATCAGGCCGCACGCAGCATCGAGCACCTGCGGCCGCTCGTCAGGCGCGCGGGGCGCAGGTAACGGTGAACGGCTGATGTCCATCTGCGGGGGAATCGACGCGGGTTGGCACGGCCGGGCAGGCCGGCTGTGCCGCGCGCGCATGAAAGGGGTCTGCGTCATGGCAATACATCTTATCGGCAGCACGCTGTGGTCGCCGGCGATCCCAGGCACGGTCGAGGCCCTGGAGGCGGTGGCCCGTCTGGGGTTCCAGGCCGTCCAGTTCACGTTCATGAGCGACTCGGACCTGGAGCCGGAGAACTTTGCGCGCATCCGCGAGGCCCTCCGCCGCACAGGCCTGAAGATGCCGGCCGGAATGGTCGGCTTCGACGGCGAGGATTACTCGAGCATCGCCGCCATCGGCCGCACGGGCGGCATCGTCGACCCCGCGACGTTTCCGGAGCGCCTCCAGCGTTGCCGCCGCTGGGGCAAGGCCATGGCCGAGTTGGGCATCCGGCACGTGACGACCCACGCGGGGTTCCTGCCGGAGCCCGGGCAGCCGCACTACGCCGCCGTGTGCGCGCGGCTGGCCCAGGCGGTTGATGCGCTGCACGAGGCGGGCCTGACGGTCGGCCTTGAGACGGGCCAGGAGCCGGCCTGCGTCCTGGTGCAGGTCATGGAGGACCTGGGCCGCGATTTCCTGAGCGTGAACTTCGACCCGGCCAACTTCATCCTGTACGGCTCCGACGACCCTGTTGCGGCGGCGCGGGCGCTGGCCCCCGCCGTTTCCATGATGCACGCCAAGGACGCCGCGCCGTCCGGCCGCCCCGGCGAGGTCTGGGGCGAGGACGTGCCGCTCGGCACGGGCAACGTCGACCTTGCGGCGGTGATCCGGGCGCTGGAGCAGGGGGGATTCAAGGGGGCGATCATCGTCGAGCGCGAGGCCGGCAACAATCGCCTCGGCGACATCGCGGCCGCCAAGACGTTGCTCGAGGACCTCCTGGCGAAGGGGTAGGGTGCGCCCCGGGCCGCGAGCCGCGTCCTTGGCCCCTTTGGCGCGGGGCAAAACGGGTTGACAGCCGGCCGCCCGTGCGGGTACTATTTTCGGCGTACAGGCGGGCGTAACTCAGTGGTAGAGTGTCAGCTTCCCAAGCTGAACGTCGTGGGTTCGAATCCCATCGCCCGCTCCAGCCTCGGATAAGCCGCGTCGGGTCTGAAAATGTGGTTTTTGCGGCCTTCTTGACCGTTTCTCGCCCGTAGTGCCACGTGTCGATAACTCGTTTTTGCGGCCGTCCAGATTCGGCAAAGTTCGGCCAGATTCGCCTTCGCGCGCGCATGGGCGCGCGCATGGACCGGACGCCGAGGCGTTATCGGTCCCGGTCGCGCGGACCGCCTCGGCCCCGTGTCCCGTCTCCGGCCCGGTGCCGAAGTCCGGCAGTTCAGCCAGGGCGTTCGCCTCCAGGCTGACAGCGCGGTGACAGTAGCGGCCCATCGTCAGGTTGATGTCTGAGTGCCGCATGAGGCCCTGAATGGTCTTGGGATGCGCGCCGGTCTGGCCGAGAAGCGTCCCGGCCGTGTGTCGCAGGCTGTGGAAATCGCTCACGTTATTATCCGCATCGTGGACGGCCAGGAAGTAAGACCGGCGCCGGTCGCGGCGCTCGGCCGGGTCCGCCGTCTCTCGAATCCACCTTGCCCGGGCGCGCCGAAGGTCGGCCTCGATCATTGCCGCCGTCCGATTCGCCGAAGGGACCGGCAGCGCCCGCTCCGTCCTCGCCTTGCCCTTAAGGAAAGAGCGCAACGTATCGGCTGTGTCGGGCCGCAAGATCAGCGTGTCGCGCCGCCGGCGCTTCGAGGCCCCGGCAACAATCGTCAAGGTCGGTGGGTTGGTGCCCAGGTCGAAACTTGCCGGCGTCAAGGACGCCAATTCCCCGCGCCGAAGGCCGCTTTCCACGGCCAGGCGGTAAATCATCGCCCGCTCGGGGCCGGATGCGCCGAAGGTCTTGGGCGCGGTGGCCGTCACCTGGATCAGCCGTAGCACTTCATCGGCCGAAAGGGCGCGGCGCACCCGGCGCGACTCCTCGCGGATGGCGCGGACGTGCCGCGTGGGGTCCACGGCCAGGCGGTCCATGCGGACGCACCATCGGCAGAAAGCGCGGATGCTTGCCAGGTGGCTATTTCGCGTCCGGTCGCTCCGGCCCTCCTCCACGAGGACCGCCAGGTGCCGTGTCAGGGCGTCGGGGCCGAGGTCCGAAAGGAACTGGGCACCCGTCGCCTCGGCGAATCGCTGAACGGCGGCGATGGCGATCTTGATGTAACGCGGGGCGCAGCCGCGCGCCGCCAGGTCGGCCCGCCAGTCCGCCAGATGCTCGCCCGGACACCTCCGGCTCGGAACTCCTTGACCGGTTTATCACCTTGTGCCATACCATCACCTCCTTTCAACTTCATCTCGGGAACTTCACTGCCCGAAAGCGCGAAAGGGGCTGGCCGGTTTCCTCGGCCAGCCCCGTGCATCTCGCTTCAGACCTCCGGCGTCTGCACAATCTCTTTGGCCCTTCGCTCCGCCTGTGCCTGGAGCAATTCCCAAAGCGCCGCTCCCGGCCCCGCGTACGTCGGCAGGGGAATCGACTGGGCCATCTGCAAGGCCAGCGGCAGCGGATACGTCCGCTGTGTGCATGCCTTGGTCCGGCCATCCGCGTCCACGACCACCAGGTACGCCTCCCGCTCGTCGCAGAGGCTACGGCGGATCACCAGTTCCTTGTAGTTCTCCTCGCCTACGGGGTCCCAGTCCCGCGCGTCGAGCCCTGAGTCCTTGCTCGGCTTCACGGTACAGACCACCACCACCTTCTCCCGCACATAGCCGCCGAGGGCCATGGCCGCATCGAGGCGTCGCCGCCTGCCGATAATCGCTGCTTGTTCGAATTCCATTTTCTCACCCTCAAGTTTTGAAGCCGCCCTTTGCGGGGGCAGCCCATACTCTTTGTGACTGACCGGGAGCGGCGCCCGACCCGAAGGGGAAAAGCAGAAAGTGGCCGCTTTTTGCGGCCCTTCTGCTTTTAGGGTGCCGCGACGCGGCAGCGAACGTTGTGTTTACCGGAGGCAGCCCCTTGCGGGTGCCTCCCCTTCGAGAGTGTCCTTGCGGCCTGGAATGCTGATTGGGATAGGATTCTGGGTCACGACCAAGGGATTATGAGTCAAGTGCCGCAAGAACCTAAGACGCCCAACAACAAAGACTTAGAACCCGACGCCCCTCCCCTTTCAGCGCCCTTTCAGCGCACCGACGAAAACATCAACAACACCCCCAAAAGCCGCCGGACCTGGCCCAGGTCGTCGCCGCGTGGCAACACCTGCCCGAAGCCGTCAAGGCCGGCTTTGTCGCGATGGTTCGTGCGGCTCCGCCGCGGTGAGATCAGGCTGAGGCGGAATCCGTTGGAGTTCATGGCAGCGACGAGGTTGCGGGCGACAGGCTCGCAGGCTACAATGCGTTCCGTGGACATTTTGTCACTGCACAACCCGCCCGAGTACATCGCCGCACAGACCGCGGCCATCCATCAGGCCATTCTGCGGGAGTCCGACAACCTGAAGCAGCCGAACTTCGAGTGCCTCGGCACCGAGGACCTGGCCCGGCTTTTCGATCTTTATGACCGGGCCTTCTTCAACGGACTCCTGGCCCAAGCGGCGAAAGCGAAGACCGGCCGGCCGCTGGCCTTCCGCCTGTCCTCGACCATGACCCGGGCGGGCGGCAAGACTATCCTCTACCGGCGGCGGATACCCGGCGGCCAGGTGCAGGCCCATTACGAGATTGCTGTGGCCAGCCGAATGCTCTTCATGACGTTCAGGCAGGTGGAGCGGCCTGTTATCGTCTGCGGCCTGACCTGCACGAACCGGCTAGAGGCCCTACAGCGTATCCTGGAGCACGAGATCATCCATCTGGCCGAGTTGGTCACCTACGACAAGTCCGGCTGCGGAGGTCGGCGGTTCAAGGAACTGGCGGCCAACATCTTCGGCCATGCCGGGACGAAGCATGCCCTCGTGACGCCAATGGAACACGCCGTCGCTCAGCGCGGCATCCGCGCGGGGAGCCTGGTATGCTTTGACTTCGAGGGTCGGCGGCTGGTTGGCCGGGTCAACCGGGCTCATAGCCGGGCGACGGTGCTGGTCGAGGATGCCAATGGCCTGCCTTACTCGGACGGGAAGAAGTATCAGAAGTTTTACGTGCCGTTTGGGATGCTCAGTTCGGCCTCTGCTTGCGGGCAGGGCGCACAGCAGATTAGCGAAGGCAATGATCCTCAAAATCCGTAACGGGCGTCGTCCGCCGTCCGCCGTGATCTTGCTCCGCCCTTTACAGCATCTGCCCGAGGCCGTCAAAGCAGGCATCCCTTTCACGGTGATGGCCTTGCCTGGGCGGTAGAGACCTTCTTACTTGCCGACACCGTCCCTCTGCATCAGCACCGCGGCCAATTGCCCCTCCGTGACGTGGGGCCACTTGAGTTTCCGCAGGAACGTGTTGGCCTTGTTCAGGTCGAAGGCCTCGGGGTCAAACGGGCGGCCGAGCCATTCGAGCATGGTCTTGTGCTCCTTGTGCCTCGGGTTCCGGATGATCTTGAGCAGGTCTTCATACCCCCAGACGCCGCCGCAGTCGTCCGGCGGGCAGGCGCGTGCACCGTCCAGGCAGAGCGCGACCTTGGCCGCCGCGGCATCGGGGTCCAGAATCTTCACGACCACCACCCGGTGCTCCCAAGAATCGCCGAAGTCATACTGGTACAGTAGTTCATCACGCTCCCGTGGCGCGACCTGCATCAGCGTGACCTTCCTCTCGTCCAGCACCGGCGGACTGTCCTCAAACTCATCCAATTCGAAGGCGGGGTCTGAGATGATTTGCTCGCCGTCGCAGAACTGGTGCAGATGGCTGTTGGTCCACCCCATTGTCACCTGGATGACCGCATGGAGCCAGCCCAGGTTCGCGTTGCCCGGCACTTGCAGGCGCCGGTGGACCTGCGGCTTGACGTGGTTCAGGACAACCTCCAAATGGTACAAGGGAGCCGGCGAAGCGGCCTTGGACCGACCCTTGGCGGGTGCAATCATGCGCTGATCTCCTTCGCTCTCAGGTGTTCGGGTTTTCCTCCGAAAGTTCCGTCCTTGCTTGCAGATGCCACGGCACAGGCGTCATTCACCGCTCCTTCGCCTGCCGGGCGACGGCCCCCTGCAGGCGGCCTTGGCGTTCTTCTGAGACTTGCGCAAGGCCCCGCGAGACCCGAACGCGCCGGCGGCCCTGGCCGCGAGGATACCCGTCCGGTCTTCTCCGTGCGCTTGCTGCGGTGCACAGGCGACCTCCGGGAAGTCATCGTCGCTTCCTCCTGACTCTGGCCCGGCCCTTGGCTTCCGGCGGCGATTTCATGGCCTTTGCGGCAAGGATTCCTCGCACTTCCCGCTTTCCCAGTTTCCGCAGGGCGACCAGGGCTTCTCGGTTGTGCCCTTCCGGCTTGGCCTTCCTGTACTCCCAGGAAGCCACCGCGCTGGTCGACACGCCAACGAGTGCGGCCAGTTCGCCTTGGGTAATGCCAAGCCGCGCACGGAGTTTCTTGATGAGCAGTGGCGAGAGTCGCGCCGCCTTGACCTCTTCCGGGGCGGCCGCCAGACTCGTCCGCTCCGCCGTCCGCTGGGCCTGCAACTCTGCCCCGAGCCTCGCCAGAACGGCTACCGTCTTGCGCAGAGCCGACACAGTTCGCTTCAGCCGGCGAACATCCCGTACAAGCGGCAAGCACGTTGCCCGCACCTGCTTCTTGGCAAGCCGCATGATCTCGGACTTGAGCGTCTGCTCCATCTTGCCCATAGGCTCCTCCTCGATACCAGCGATGCTGTTGAAAGCTGGCTCATCATATCAAGGCGCCGCGGCCGCGCCAAGACGACCCGTCGGACTTCGCTGAAGGTGCGCGGCCCCGCGAAGAAGAGGACAGACCATGCGCTACATAAGGTGGTATGTCGCCTTGTATTGCTTCTACGGGCTGCCGGGCGAGGTAATCAAGATGTGCAAGCCGCACGCCAGACTCTTCTCATATGTGTAGTGCCCCGGACAGCAGAATCGTCTCCCACCGTCTTGAGCACAAAATCCCTGTGGATGCTCGCTGCCGCCACCGTCTAATCGCTTTTGAAGGCGGTTCACCGAACCCACGCCCATACGTGCACGGTGCTGCCGTCGGGTAAGCCAATGCTTGCGCCACACTTGGGGCATGCAAGTGGCCGTGCCATTCGGTTCACCCCCAGGCGCCCGCCCAGATGCCGCCGGCCACCAAGCAACAGAAACCAGATGCCTCACTTTCGATAGATGCGGCTCCGTAAATCAGCGGCAAGAGCCGGGTTCAGCTGCAGAAGTGTCTGATATATCTCAATCGCCTTTGCGCGGTCGCCCATTGCCAGGTGATTCAGGGCGAGAGTGTGATAGGGCTGCGCTTCGTCGGGCCTGAGCCGGATGGCGTCGGTGCACGCCGCCGCCGACTCGGCGTAGCGGCGCATTTCATAGAGGCTCATGGCCAGCCCAGTGTGGGCGGGCCAGAAGTCTGGCGACAGCCGGATAGCCGTCTGGAAGGCGGCAACGGACTCGGCGTATCGTTTCTGGCTCTGATAGGCGTACCCCATTCCGAAATGCCCGATGGCCAGATCAGGTGCCAGGCGCACCGCCTCGCGGAAGGCTTCGAGCGCGAGATCATAATTACCCAGTTGCGCGTGCAGCAGGCCGAGTACGCACCAGACCTGTGGGTTCGAGGGCTCCGTCTGACGAAGGCCTTGGAGTATGCGCACGGCGTCGCTCCACCGTTCCTCGCCGATAGCCTGCATGGCCTCCTCGATGTCCCGCCCCGCCTGGCCGCTCAGGGGCCGACCGCCAGCGCTTTTCAGCGGGACGGGCTTATTCTCTCTAGCCTTGGCGAGGATGTCGTGCACCTTTTCGGCTGGAACGGCAAAGTTGAGGTTCTGGATGCCCTCGCGCGAACCCAATGTCGCCACGCCCACGACGCGGGCGCTCGTGTCCAGAACAGGCCCGCCGCTTGAGCCAGGACTGATGGGCGCCGTCATCTGTAACACTGCCAGCCCGGGTTCAAGCGAGCGCAAGCCGCTCACAAGGCCGTCGGACAGGGTATTGGAGAGTCCTACGGGATTGCCGATTGCATAGATGCGGGCACCGACGGCGGGTGTTTCGCCTCTGGCAAGGAGATTCAAGGTCGGAAGGTCCTTGCCGTTGACCTTGAGCACAGCGAGGTCCGACTGTTCGTCCAAGGCCAAGACTCCCTCAACGAACAGGGTGGCTTCGGAAGGGAGCACGACGGTCGCAAAACGAGCCTTGGCCACGACATGGTAGTTCGTCACCAGGATTCCATCCGAGGAGACAAAGAAGCCCGACCCCAGCCCGATCTCCTTGAACTTCTCATCGCGCACGACGATCCGGACAACCGCCGGCGAGGCACGTTTGAAGAGTTCCTCTGCAGAGAGCGCTGCGCGAGCATCCATTGGCAGGGGCGCGGGTGTCTTGGGCGCGGATGGCGGAACCGAGGGCGACGCAGGCGCGCTCGGGGCGGCAGGTGCACTGGCGGGCGCGGGCTGCCGCTCAGGCTGTGCGGCCTGGGAAGGTACGGGCACTGTGCTCCCGACGGGTGGTGCACTCGGCTGGGATTCGGGGCTTGGAACCATTGCCGGCGCCGCGGCCGGTGTCTTAGGGGGCGCCGTTGTCGAACCCGCGGTGGGAGCAGGGGCTGACGACGGCCGATAGGTGACCACCACGAAGATCACAACCAGGGCCAGCACTGTCGCAAAGGCCAACCAGACTGCCGGATTACGCCAGGGCGATGGCTCTCGGTCTATCTCTTCCTCCTGAGACGGCTTCTTGGCAGGAAGGGGCATTTCTACCGACGACGTTCGCGCGAACATCGCCTCGTTGGAGATCGCCGGTCCCGATTCAACCTTGAGGCTTTGGCCGCATTTGGGGCAAGGGACCGCTTGGCCGAGAACGGACTGTTTCTCTCGAAATTTGTGGCCACAGTGCGGGCACCGGATATGGATAATCATGTCACACCTTCCACCCCAAGGCGGTCTTGGGTCCGCCGCGCAGCACCGCGTTGGCGCGCCACCCCGCAGGTCCATCACTTGCCGGCAGCACTTGGAGCAGGCTGTTCGGGCGCGGGCTCGTACACCTTGTCCCCGATGCGAAGGCGGCCCTTCTCAAGTCGCACGCAAGGCAGAGTCAAGGGCAGCGGCTGACTCGCGGCCTGGACGGTTACGTCTGCATCTCCGAGCGAAAAACCTCTCAGTGACTGCGGCGGGGGACGCCGCCGCGCATCGCTGCCAACCGTGAGAGTGTTCCTGTCCTTATCCCACTCATACCCAACGCGCCATGTCTGCTGGAAGGCCTCATCCTTGCCGAAGGTTCGGTGCACTTCGAGCAGGCCATCGTAGCGAAACACCCAAACGCTGTTTACATATCCGCCTGGCAGGAAATCAGGTCCGGCGCCTCCTTCGACCTGGCGCCAGCGCCCCCGAACTTCTACAGGGGGAGGAGGCTCAGCCGGCGGCCGCACGATTCCCTCGGGCTTGGCACGGGCTGTCGGCGGAGGCGGTGGCGGAACATTGGGGATCTGTCCTGGAGCCACCTTGCTAGGCCGCCGGGTGCCCACCGTGGGAGGGCTGGGGGCGCCCCCGCCCAGCGGCATGCCGGTTCCGGAAGCGGTCTTGACGCTCGCACCAGCGGGCGCGGGTTTCCCCGCTGGAGATGCCTTCTGTGCAGATCCCTTCGATGCTGCCCCAGCGGCCGCCGCGTGCTTGGCGGCGGCCTGCCGAGCGGCTTCAGCACGCTGGGCGGCCTGTTTGGCTCGGTCCGCTGCCGCTTGTGCCTGCTTTGCCAAGCCCGAGACCGGGCCGCTCCCATCGAGGCCGGCCTTGGCTGCCGCCTGAGCGAACTGCCCGGCACACTGCGCCGCTTGGCCCGCGGCAGCGCCAGCGGCAGATGCCGCAGCACCGGCCCGCTGTGCGGCATCGTTCACTTGTTCGGCCGCCCGAGCCGCGCCCTGCATGTCTCCCGATGCCGCAGCGGCCTCCGCCGACTGCGCCGATTGGCCGGCCTCGGCGGCGCATGCCTCGGCCTTATCTGCTTCCTGTTCCGCAAGGTCTGCGGCCTGGGCCGTCTTATCCGCAAGTTCGCCCAATTGGGAAATCGCCAGCGCAGAGGCTGCGTGTTGCGCCGCCGTTTCGCGGGCTGCTTCGGCTCGCTGGGCCGCCTGTTTCGCGCGTTCAGCCGCCTCCTGGGCCCCCTGCACGAGACCGCGGACCGCGGGATTGTTGGCCATCCCCATAGCCCATCCGCTCGCGGTGGGGACAATCCACCATGTAGCCGCCGAGATTCAGGCAGCGGATCGTCCACAGATTGACTTGGTGGATGCGGTTGAAGAGCTCGTTGGAGCACGCGAACGACCCGACCGGTTCGAGGTCCGATTCGATGAACAGCGCCTCGGCATCACCGAGTGCCGGCTTGACCGGCAACCCCTGCACGATGACGTAGCGGAAACCTTCGTAGTTGAATTTGTTGCAAAACTCTTCGCCGGGCTTTCCGGCCGAGATGAATTCCGTCTGCTGATTGTTGGTCTGGTAGTAGGCCGGCCCTCTGGCCGTTGGGATTTTCTTCGGCTCGCCGGCGGGCTTGATCTTGCCCGCGGGCGTGTCATCTCCCTCGTGTGACTGGAAGCGCTTGTCGGCAAAGTGCATTGTCACCGTCTTGCCGGCTTCCAATTGCGGCAGGCGCAGGTGGAACCAGCCGGACAGATTGGTGCCAAAATCAAACTCATACGTATGGTCATCCAGTGCAACACAGGCCACTGCGGGAATGACCTTGGTGATGCGGTTAGGATGGCAGGATTGTGCGGTCGCAATGCCGGTTGGCCCCGTATACTCCTCCACGGGTCTCCATGATCCGTTCGTGCATCCAACCTCATTCCAATCTGCAACGTAGCGACGGGCATCTATCTTCTCGTAACCAGTCCCGCACCATCCCCACGCGACTTCGGTATGGGTGCTGGACGTGAAAGTCCAGGAAGTATCCGTCCCTACGACCACCCTCTGCCCGCCAACCGTCATGTCGAGCTGCACGCGGGCAAGTGGTGCAATCTCCTTGGGAAAGAGCAGGCCCAAACCCAGCCATACGCCCACACAGTTGGTACCTGGCCGCAGGAGCTTGCTGATGTCATAGGTGATGTAGAGCGAGCGCTTGTCATAGACGGACACGGCGGGGGCAAGCACATCGTCGCTCACCTTCTTGCCGTTCACATACAATTCATAGTAACCCTTCACATTCACAAATGCCATCGCCCGCTCCGGCACGGCTGTTAGGGTGAACTCCTTGCGCAGCCAAGGCGAAGTGTCACCGCCCGCCTTGACCCACTTCGCCTGCCAATCATCGGGCTTCAACAAACCCATCGACCAGCCGGCCGGGGCACTCCAAGCCGACGCCTTGCCGTCCTTGTCCCACACGCGCACTTTCCAATGGCAATACATCCGCGACTCCAGCGGCTTGCCGGCATACTCCACCTGGATGCTTTGGTCTGACGCCACCTTCCTGCTGTCCCACAGATCACCCTGGTCTTTCTTCAGCAGTGCTTCCGAACTCGCCACCAGCACCTGGTAGGCAGTCTGCCTGACTCCCCTTTCAGGTTTCAGGTTTCCGCCCTCATTCTTCGCTTGAATGATCCAACTCAACCGGGGCTTCGCCGCGTCGATGCCAAGAGGATTCTCCCGGTACTCGCACCGGAGGTGCGTCATAAGGCCTGACTGCCCCCATGCTGCTTGGCCAATTGCCAGCGGCGTCAACACCATGGCGACACACACAATACTTTTCATAATTGTTTTCATGGCGTGATTGTCCTTTCCGTTGATAGAATTTCTACGGGACCGAGCAGGCCGGATCCAAGCAGCGGCGAATCTTTCTTGTACGGAGTCCACGTCGTCCACGTGAACCGCTTCTCTGCCGGCAACGACTGGTCGCCGATCAGGCGATTGGGCCAGAGATTGGCGACGGTGATCTCCAGCGCGTTCGCACCCGGCTTGGCGGCGGCGGTGATGTCCACGCGGTACGGGTTGGTCCAGACGATACCCAAATCGTTGCCGTTGAGTTTCACCCGCGCCATAACCGCCACCTTGCCAAGATCGAGGAACATCGGGTCACCTGACGACTGAAGACTAAACTCTTGCCGGTACGTCGCCGTGCCGGAGTAGAACTTGATGCCATCCTCGGGTCGCTTGCTCCAGTCGTCCAGCGCCGCAAACGTCACACGCTCCGGGCCGCCCCATTTCGGGTCGAAGCCGACCTCCCACGGGCCGGTTAGTTCGCGGACTTTTGTGAAGGACGGGAAGTTGCTCCCGGGCTTGGGCGCGCCGGCCGGTTGGCGGAAAACGACGAACAGCGAACCGCGTGGCGCAAACTCCAGCGGGACACTGGTGGAACCGTTGGCTTCCGTGAACGCCGTCGCAAGGCGACAGGTGCCAGTCACGGGGTCCCACAGTTCCGGTTGCTTACCAGCGAGGCGGAAGGTGCAGGCGGCGTTTACGTTCCGGTCTGTCCTGTTGGACACGAAATAAATCTCCGCGTCGCCATCCCGCCGGTGCGTGTAGCGCAAATCGCCGTTCGAGTCGAAGTCCGGCGGCACGCCCAGTTTCGCCAGCCTCCCGGCCACCACGTCGTAGGTCGGATAAAGGTCCGAACTCTTTGCGACGGGTTCGCTCCGAATCTGCGAGGCGAGTTCCTTCGCTTCGGTGTCGCAGGCCGGATAGTTCACGAGACTCGGCGACTGTTGCGGCGGCGTGCCGAGGACAATCGCGCCGCCATCGGTCAACTGTTTGATCTTCCGGAGCAAGGCCGGCGTCATCGCGTCAACGTGCGGCAATACCAACAGCCGGTAACTCATACCGTCCGGGAACACGATCCGACCGTCTTCCACCGATGCGCGTTCGATGAGCGTGCCGGGCTCGCAGCCGTCGAAGTTGTAGCCGCGCCGGTCGGGCAGGCCGTTGAGCGTGGCCGAGGACGGCGGGCGGAACACGTTCGGCGCGCCCTCGTTGTCGAGATAGAGAATGTCGGCCACCGGCAAACCGCGCCGCAGCAACGCTTGGCAACGCGCCAGGTACGTGTGATAGGCCGATGCCATGCCCCACCACGTTTGCGTCCGCTCCCAATGCACACCGATATTTTCCATCGTCATGCCGGGCCGGCGGTCGAGCCAGGGCTGATGTTGGTAACGGTGGAAGACAAACCGGTTGATGCCGGCGCACAACGCCCAGTCGCCCTGCAGCTTCATCGCGCCGGGATGCTTCCGCCAGCCATCCTCGACCCCGGTAAACGATTCCGCACCCACAATGGGTCGCCCCTGCGTATGCGCAATCGAGACGGCTTCGAAGACACTGTAGTCCGTGTTGAACAGGTTCGACCAGAACTCGCACATCGGCACGTCCGCCGCGGCGCCTAAAGCCAGATCGCCGGCGGGGTTCAGGTCGTACGGTTCGATGGATAACTTCAAGCCGTGCTGCCGGCCGAGTTCCTTCAGGTGCAACGCGTGGTTCTCCACCACCAACTCCTGCGCCGTCCGCCGCAGGTCCCACAGGAACCTTTCCGACACCGCGACGCTTTCGACGACGCGCCCGAGCATGGCCGGCAAGAATCGCAGCGGGTCGTAGCCGCGCCGTTGCCGGAATTCCTCGCGGAATTTCTCCGACCAGTTCTGCGAGCTCATCTCCCAACTGTCAAAATGCACCGTCGTCAACCCCCGTCCCGGATGCTTCGGCTCGCCGACAGTCTTTAGCAAGGCCCCGACGAAGGATGCAAAATGCGCGTCCAGCGCCTCCTTATCGAACTTGTCGGACTCGAATCCCAGCCCCGGCACCGGTGCCGGGCGCGTTGTCTGTCCCGTAATGGTGCGGCCGAACCGCATGATCGTCCAATTCCCCGCCGGCACATCCCAGACCAACCGGCCATCGGACGACAATCTCGCGGTCAGTTCGAGGACTTGGTTTGACGCGATACACTGCCCGGCCGGTAGGATCGTACGGTCAGCGGTCAAGAAAGGTTTCACACCCGGCTGCGACGAATACGGCGCCCGGAAGTACAGCGCCTTCTCATCCACGTCCGGGATCCGGTAATCACCAGGCGGCTTCGGGAACGCCAGCACGACGACGTCCCGGTAAAATTCCTTCCAAATCTTAAGCAGCTCCGGTGTCAGTGTATCTTCGCCGAAGAACGGCTTGCGCGGTTGCGGTTGCGGTAGCGGCGCGTCGAAGTGTGACGGTCCGGTCACCTGCGTCTCGCTGGCGACGAGGTGCTGCATGGATTGCTCCGGCTTGACCCACGGCCCGCCGGTGCCGCACCAGCCCGGTCCCGCGCCGAGCGCGATTTCCAGTCCCAGACGGTCGGCTTCGTTGATGGCATGCTTGAGCAATTCGCGCCACGGCTCACTCATGAATTCCACCGGACCGCGCGGAATGCCGATGTTAACCTCCAGGATGATGGCGCCGCCGATGCCGGCCTGTTTCATCGCCTCCAGATCCGCGGTCATCCCCTCGCGCGTGAGGTTGCCGTCCATGAAAAACCAATAGACCCACGGTCGCGCCGAGGCCGGCGGCTGACAGAACCCCTTTTCCAGATCCGTAGCAGCCTCTGCGCCGAAAGAAGTGGCACCCAGCGCCGCTACGAGCAGCATCGAACATGCCTGGGCATTTCTCATGTCCATTCCTTTCCTAAGTTGCGTCCTACCCTCTCGCGTACTCCGCCAGCAGCCGCAGGTAGACGCGGTACTGCTCCATCGAAACGCCGGGGGGCGTCTGGTGATCGACGCTCGGGATGAAACCGCCGGTTCTCGTGAGCGGCCGCAGGCGCTCGAACTCGCCTCGGACCGCCGCCTCGCCGTCTTTCAGAAAACGCTGCAAGACGCGCGAGACCCACGACCGCGAGCAGCCCACCGCCTCGGCAATCGTGCGGGACGGCCGTCCCTTGGCCGCGTGCAGGACGATCTGGCACCGCTGGGCCAAGCCCGCGTCTCGCGTCGTC
>Ga0315274_10007319_pt1 | contig 15991 bp, 9 predicted proteins | sample YL17G02_20_MG_FD_203700 | JGI IMG/M metagenome (GOLD analysis project Ga0315274, IMG submission 203700) | Sediment microbial communities from Yellowstone Lake, YNP, Wyoming, USA - YL17G02_20 | ecosystem: Environmental > Aquatic > Freshwater > Lake > Sediment | place: USA: Wyoming | collected... | reverse complement strand
CTCAAGGAGATTGAGTCTATCATAGTTTACATTAGCGAATATCATAATATCTCCTTTCATCAATTCTGATGAAAAAGAATATCACGATAATGCTAAAATTTAAAGGAAATTATTGATACTTACTTAAACACAAAGACACAAAGTTGAGCTTATTATCTCTTGGTGCCTTTGTGTCCTAGTAGTCAACCAGATTAATTATTCAATTTATCATAAGACCTTGCTAGAAGATGGGGATCATCGGATCCGCTAAAATTAAAGCTATTTATTTTCTGGACAGTCTGAACATATTTATTTAATATTTTGCTAATTTTACATTTCATCCTTATTTTTGATTCTATTTTATTTCTATTTTTTCATCAAATAATGCTTGACAAAAGAATTTTTATATGTTATATTATAATTAATTTCTATTTTGATTCTCATTAATCACAAGCATAGCCTAAAAAGAGAATCGTTTCAGGATTTGGGGGAGGTGATCTCTTTGAGATGGAGATGGGAACACATACTTAATGTAAAGTCATCCTGCCAAATAGGGCTTGAAATGTACGTTCCTTACGCAGCCCTAGATAAAATCGCTGGATGGCTCTGTTGGGGTCTTCTATTGTTATCAGTAATTGCCATGATATTACTGCCATAGCCTTAATGATTGAGGGGGATATGATAAAGAAAAGAGAAAAAGGGATGCATAAATCTTGGATATCTTATTAGGACGGTAAGAATAATGCACTCCTGATCAAAACTCGAAACCGAGAACATTCTTGAGAAACTTCATATTATTCTCGCAACTTTGCCTGCAATCATCCGCTGAATCAAGTTCAATAACTATTGGTCCATCAAATCCAATCTCCTGAAGCACTTCCCAGATACCTTTGATGTCAAGATCTCCCTTTCCTAACTCAACAAAGCGACTGGCAAAATCAAGGTCCTTGAGATGAATATAGGCAAGCCTCTCAACATACTTTTTGCACAAACTTTTAGGCTCCCCGCCTCCGCTGGCTAAATGCGCAGTATCAAAGCAAAAACTAACAAATTCCTTATCCGTAAGATCGGCTATAAGTTTGATCTGATCCGGGAATTCTACCATAGTTCCCCGATGTGGGTGATAGCAAAGTTTTATATTATGTTCCGCTGCTAGAAATCCCATTTCATTAAGCGCATTTGCTAGAAACTGGTAATCTTCTTCGCTGTTTCCTTCCTGCTTTTTGAGTCCACCTCCTACTACGACATGTTTAGCGTTATTAACTTCTAGAAATCTGCATAGTTTATCGAAATCGTCAAACTCGTATTCAAAATCCTCTTTGTCAATGTAATTCCCACCGAAATAAGCGGCAATTAAATCTAACGCATACTCTCCAAGAAAAGATGAAATTTCTCCCTCTTCTTCCTTTGTTTCGGGTATGTTTGATATTTCAACGTGTCGAAATCCAACGTCAGATATATCTTTAAAGGCAGTTCGCAATTTTCCTCGCCAGGTTACTGTCTAATAACCAATCTTCATGCCAATCACCTTCTTAGCTAGACCAAAGTGTATTAGTCAATATCTTTTGTCAACTTTTTTATCTCTGCTATTATTTCTTCTGGTGTTTGTGCCCCCTTTGTCATTATAGCATTTACACCAAGCTCTTCTAAACGACTTGCTATTTTTTTTTCTGAAGCCCGCACAGAATAACAAAGCACAGGTAATTTACGGAGTCTTTCAGGGCTGGAGTCTGCTCTTATAAATTCCAATGTCCTTATACCGGCATTCATTCCACCAGCAGGATCTTCAAAAACTCCTGCAAGTGGCATCATGATGTCAAGCACAATCAGATCCAGCTTCTCCAACTCCCTGAGTTTTTCTAAAGTTTCTTTGGCATCATTAGCTACTTCAACAATGTAGTCATTTTCCAGAAGTTCCTTCATAATTCCCCTTAGCAATAAATCATCTTCAGCCAATAGTATAACTTTTTTCAAAATTCTTCACCTCCTTCCTTAATTTTTACAAGATACCCCTTAACTTCTCAATGTTTTTTTCTCCAAGGCGCCATGCGGAGTTAGCATTTTTTAATTGTAAAGTAAAACAAACTTTATAACCACTTTTAACTTCCTGTGATGACTCCGTTGTGATGTTTCCGTTGTGTATCTTAAGAATCTTTCGTGCTAACCAAAGACCTGTTCCTGTTCCCGGAACTTCCATTGCCTTTGCTTCTGGGGTGCGCTCACCACGCTTGAAGATCCGGTCGCACCACTCTGACTTTATAGGGATACTTGATATGTTGGTCACATGGATATTAACTTCGTCAGGAGTTGTATTTCCATAGATATATACGGTGCTTCCTGGAACAGAATACTTAACCGCATTATCTATCACTATAGCGAAAGCTTGGTTTATAGCATTCCTATCTGCTTGTATTTCTGGTAGGAAATCAACGCTTCCATCTTCATCACCAGTGGCAACGTGTATATACACATTGCGACTTTGAGCAAGAGGCTGATAATTTCGGGCTAACCCTAATAAAAGTGGTTTAACATGAATGTCAAGGAATTTAAAGTCCACTGGTGCCCCTCCCCAAATACGGGATATTAAATCAAAATTCATACCATACAACATAGAGAGGGAGGCTAAATTGTCAATAGATTTCAATATTGTTTCCTCTCTATCGTCAGAAAACCCGCCTTTCCGTATTGCATAGCAGTGCCACACCAGTGCATTAAGCGGAGAAATAAACTGGTGGGCGATGTGGTGCATAGCCTCGGTTGTTTGAGCCTGCGCCGTTCTTACATCATTAACAAAGTTAGCCAATCTTTCTGCCATTTCGAGAAATGCTTCCTCGTGCTGCATTGTGAAATAGTTACCATTTTCACAAAGACATGCTCTTATAACTCCAACAAGAGGATTATTCGTGTCATCTTTAATTTCCAAAGGAACTACTAAGAAAGGATGTGTTTTATATGATCCGTAGTCCAAGTCCTCAGGCCATTTGTTCTTCCAAACATAGCCCTTTGCATGAAGCTCATTTTTTGCTCCCGATGCCTTCAGATCTGGGCAACGAAAAACTTTCCTACTTAAAGTGATTCCAGGTGTCAGTCCTTGCCCATGCTTCAATTCATAGTAAACTTCCTCCAATGTAGGAGCGCCTTTGATCCCTGGTGATACTCCAGCAAGTTCGATCCTTTTACCATCCTCACTGAGAAGGAAAATTGATACCCCTCCAGCATGTATTGTTCCCCTTATGATCTCTGCTGCCTCATTCATGACTGTTTGCCCTTCTATCTGAGCGGCAGGACTTAGCAATTTTCCTAGCTGTATTAAAGCACTATTAAGGAACCTATCATTAGCCAAACCAAACGCTTTGACTAGATGATTACAGAGCGTCGAAAGTTTCTCTATAATTTCCGGGGTTAGAAACATTATATCTGGAAAACAAAGCATTAAGGAATAATCATAGTGTTTGTATTGGCACGGCAATATCAAGACTGTGTGAACTCCTGATTCGCGAAGCTCCTTAAGCTCTGCGGAACTCAATCTATGTAATGAGTTGTCTGATTTAGAACTTGACTGAATATCTGAAAATAATAAAGGTTTGCCTGCTACCATAACAGCTTTCCCGATAGCACTATCCATCTTTGGCAATCTCATCAGCGATATAGATTTAGGAAGGTTCCGATGACTAATTACGTACATCGTTGCGTCAGTGTCCTTTTCCCACAAAGCAATACTAGAAAGCTTAAGCGAATCAATCAAAATGCCCCAGAAACATTCACAAACTTTGGCTGGGTCATCCTCTGCATAAATTTTCCAAAGATTTTTATCTAACTTATCCAGGTCATAATCATTTATTGTTAATAATTCGACACTCATAAAAAACACCCCCAAACAAAAGGTAATTCGTTAGTATATTAAGTATGGGGCTTTAATAATCGTTTCAAAGCTTCATTTGCAACAAGCTTGACATACTTTGATGTGTCATGTTCAGCCACAAATGATAGGGCTTTATGAATAATATCTACTGAAATAGCATTTTCAGCCGCGCGTGAAAGAGAAGAAATCGCTGCTGACCTTATTCGCCAATCTGTATTTAAAAGATGCCCCATAACAATCCAAACTTGGCTAAGATCCGAAGGGATAAAATTAGTAAGCTCCAGGCAAATACGATATATCATATAGTCTTTTTCATCCCAAAGATCCGTTGCCAAATCTGGTCCTTTATGTGTTGCTATGTAAAATATATTTGCTTCTAAACCTAAAGCATTAGCTAATTTTTCAATTGTTTCGCCTCGAATAATATGTTGCTGACTTGATTCTAATTTTGATACAATACTGGGAACTAAATTAGCATGTTCTGAAAGCTCTCGCTGGGACATCCCTCTTTTTAATCGTTCGGTCTTTACAAGTTGCCCTAGTGATGAATTGTATCTGCTTCTTGTTTTTTCCATAATAGAGTCTCCTTTCTTTTAATTTCTATTATAACATATTATATGGTAAAAATCAAGAAAGAATTTAGAAAAAAAGAATAAAAATATATCTTTTTGAGAAAACAATACTTACTGACACTACATTTGATATTGTCCATCAATCAAGATTATAATTTAATGGAACTCACCAAAATATGATATTCACTATGCAATTGTATCATAGTTTAAGTAAGTTGGGTTGAGGAACGAAACCCAACTTAATACTATCAAAGTTGGGTCTCATTGCTTCGACCTAACCTACAATTGTATTTAATAAGACTGATCCGTGTGCCTGCTTAGGCTTGCACATCCCATCCCAAGTGCCTTTGGACGCATCCAGTACGGCCAAGCCTTCTAGTTTCCAGTTCTGCCATTTTTACCTCCAAAAAAAAGGCAGGTTGCAAACCTGCCCTACAATATTTATTTTCAAGGCTTTCTACGAAAAATCCTCTACCCATTCAATACCCAGTTCGGCGAGTTTCGCTTTTGTGGGGTATCCATCTTCGTCCCAGCCAGACATCTGGTAAAATAATGCCTTCATTTTCTCGAATTCATCTTTATCTATACTAACTCCCTTGAGCGCACCGCTCTCTAAGCCTTCAAATAATCGCTCTGGAAGAGTATCATCGTTCTTAGTGAATCCCTCACGGTAGTTGAAAATACGCATCATCGTATTAGCTCGTTCTCCTACCTTCATGAATTCCCAGAGGCTTGTGTCCCATCCTGTAACTGCTTTGACGTATTCCACCATTTTTGAGATGGAGAAAGGTCCTATGGGCGCACCGACAAAATCGCATATACCGATGGAGTTATAAAAATCATTTAACTGTTTTGCATAGAGGAAAGCCCGTGCTTTCTTTGGACCCATGTCAAGTGTATCTACGGATTCCGTCAAACCAAGCGGGGAAAGAGCGTGGTTTTCATCTGCATTAGCAAGCTCATAGAATACATCGTGAGCCGCTTCCATGTGGTCTGCGCCTGTTGGAGATAGTGAGTAAGCATAAACAAGGCTTCGCTTTCCTCTTGGTTCGTGCATGGGCAGTTCCTGACCCTTGACATGCATTGCATATTTCTCAGCACCTTTGCCAATCTTTTTAGCAGCACGCATAACGCCTTCAGCTAGTAAGTCTCCCAGACCTTCACGCTTACCGATCATCTCTGTCATCTTCACCATAGCTTCAGCATTGCCGAACCTGAGATCAATACCATCGGTATCGTCTTTAGTCAGTATGCCATTCTCATAGCACTCCATCGCAAAGGCAATCGCAACGCCTGCTGATATGGTGTCAACGGTATATTTATTGCATATCTCGTTGCCCATAGATATAGCGGCAAGGTCACTCACACAGCACATTGACCCAAGAGACCCTATAGTTTCATATTCAGGTCCGCCGTATTCCTTACTCGCCTTAAATGGTCCTTCATTGACTTCGACCTCACGTTTGCAGGCGACGGAACATGCGTAGCAAGTTCCTCTTCGAACCAGAATGGTCTCTTTCATGCGGGTTCCACTGATGTCAAGTGCTTTTTCAAATGATCCGTCCCTGAAATTGCGAGTCGGCAGGATTCCACCTTGATCTAAAGCAGTAACCAAACGTGCTGTACCTTCATCGTGCATGTCGTGTGGACGTTGAACGTAGGTTTCTCTAAGCCATTTCAGTATATTCTTCGCGCCATTTTCATCAGCCATCTCAATATTGTGCGTCCCTCGTACAGCTATGGCTTTGAGATTCTTAGAACCCATCACCGCACCCATACCAGTGCGCCCGTTGAAGTGCTTTAGTTCGTTCACAATGCAGGCGTATCTGACCAGCTTTTCACCGCCGGGACCTATTTGAAGCACACGTATCTTATTATCGCCTAATTCACCCTTAATGGCTTCCTGACAGTCACCTGTCACCATACCCCACATCTTTGAGGCATCTCTGATTTCTACTTCACCATCGTGTATCCAGATATAGACAGGTTTGGGTGATTTACCTTTAATGATTATGCCATCATAACCTGCCCGCTTTAGTTCTGGACCCCACCATCCGCCGGCTTCCGCTTCGCCGTAGCCATTGGTAAGAGGGGATTTACTTGCGGCAGTAAATCGAGACGCACCGGGAATTGGCGCACCTGTTATCACACTGCACGTAATTGCAAGCACGTTATCGGGTGATAGGGCATCAACGCCCTTTGGTAGTTCTCTCAGAAGATACTGAGCCGCAAGTGCCGCACCACCTAAATAATTTCGATATATAAATTCATCAGGTTCTTCAACCTGTATCTTATGTTCTGACAAGTCTATTCTTAAAATCTTTCCGTTATATCCTTTACCCATAGCAAAGTGGATTCAATGTGGAGTCTGAATAAATAATCGGGTGATATTCATCCTTCATCCTTATTGAATCCCTTTCCCCTCCTTCCTTTGGAACCAATAATCTTATAGCTTTTGGAATTATTGTAAACTGCATTTCACAGCAACTATCTAAAGGTTCACCGTCTACGTGAAATGGTATTGGGTCTTGTGCCTTTATAGCGACGCTGCCGCCCTTATACATCCTGACGTAAGGAAGCCGAATATGCTTTCCATTAAAAAGCTTTGAAAGGTGTCGGATAAGAGCAAATGCACCCATAGAACGGATCACACAAACGTCGAACATTCCATCGTCTGGAAGTGCATCGGGGGCGATTAAAGCTCTTCCTCCGTATCTTTTGGTATTTGCTATTGCCACGAGCAGTGGGCGTACCTCCAATAATTCAGAGTCTATCTCTATACTGATTGGCTGAGGTTTATACCTGTTAAAAACAAGCAGTCCAGCAAAAAAGTAAATCCATATACCTCGCAACGGTCCAAACATCTCACCGGCAAACTTGGCTATCAGTGCATCGAATCCTAGCCCTGCAAATCCTACAAAGTATCTGCCATTTGCATTGCCTATATCTATCCATCTCGTATGCCCATTCAAAAGTACCTTACAGGCTTCTTTTATTCGGAGAGGTAATTCGAATTCTGCAGCGAATCCATTACCCGTGCCGGCAGGTATTATTCCGAAAATGGCATCAGTTCCCATTAATCCATTTATAACCTCATTGATCGTGCCATCTCCGCCGACTGCGACTACCACGTCATACTTAGCGGCGGCTTTTTTTGCCAATAAGGTAGCCTCACCTTTGTAGCTGGGAACTACTATATCATAATGCTGTTGGCTTTCAGAAAGCACTTGCTTAATGCTATTGATAACTTGCTTATACTTGCCTTGCCCCGCTGATGGGTTTACAATGAATTGAAAATTCAAGGTCAATCCTCTTTGAAAAGAGATATTAATGCCTGATGGACATGAAAACCATTATTCAAGCGCCTATGCCCTGAAATTTTCTCAATGCAAAGGCAACGCGCTGCAGGATTGTAATATGCGAAAATATCACAAGTACCCACAATGCGACGATGAGAATACTGATATTAACAATCGAAAAGTTTTGGAATAAGACACCCGCCGAAAGCAAGAGAACTCTTTCTGGGCGCTGCATAAGCCCCACTTTACAGTCCAGTTGCAATCCTTCGGCTCTTGCTCTCACGTAACTCACAAGAAAGGCACTGATCAATCCAAGAAAGGTCGGGATCAACCCATACACCCTTTCCTTCATCGAGCCTTCCATCGAAAAATAGATTGCTAAACCGAGGAATATTGCCCCTTCTGAATACCTGTCAACAACTGAATCTAGTAAAGCGCCAAAAGGTGTGTTTTTATTGCTGGCTCTTGCTACTGCGCCATCCATCATATCAAAACTTCCACCTATCAGTATAAGTACTCCAGCGAGTTTTAGACGTCCCAAAGCAATACAAACCCCTGCGGCGATGCCGAGGAACAATCCTATGATTGTAAGCATATTGGCTGTTATACCTATAGCCGCTATCCGCTTGGCGATCGGTTGTGTTATAAAACCCGTCCATTTTCTAAATGTGGCTTGAAACATATTTTATGTCCTATTCCGCAAATCAGGAATTGTGAGTGTTAAGCTTTTTCTACTAACTGAAAACCATTTATGCTAGACCTTATTTACTTTTCAATGGACTGAGGATTTTACTAAATAAACCAGTCCCATAGTTTCTATACATTATTATTTTTCACGGACTTAAAATTGGATAATCGAGTTTGGAGACTATTGAGCCTTTGCTCTGCAAGAGTTTCTGAACTGATCTGGGATAACTGATGAATTTCATCAAGTATGGCTTTCTTCCATGCGTTACCCAATGACTTTGGATTACGGTTTGATGAACATTTTATCGTTCTATCCACTATATGGAGTCCAAGCAAATCCTGCGCCTTTAGGTGCAGAGTTCCCGCAGACTTAGTGTCAGACGTTTTCTCTGGTAATGGGATTTCGCAAGTAGCCTGCTCAAGCATAAGAACCCGATCTGATGCGCATAGATCGAAAACCAGGGAATCGTTATACGTGCCTATTATCGCAGAGACGATAGGCACACTCAGATTGAGCATACTCTCCAGAGCTTGCACCAGATATTCATCAGCTTTTTGTTGCGAAGGCAGATGTTTGATTTTCGGAATATCAATAAATACTACAACTGGTTTTTTAAAGGTCTCCGCAAGATTCATCAGCCTTATGCTTTTGCGGTATCCATCCGATCCCGGGAACTTGACTGATTCTGCCAATGTATCTTCCTGATACCCAATGATTATAACCTTTTGCCCGCTAAGGCGTGCCAGACCTCCCAGCACCATACTATCGTCGCCTGACTTCCGATCCCCTTTCAATTCAAGAAAAGTATCAAATATCAGGTTAATATGCTCGTGTATTGTTAAAGCTTCCGTAACTGTATAAATACGAACACTATCGCTAATCAGAGTTTACCCTTTCTTAAAAATGTTTCGTTACAGCACTTGAAAACAGAGAAAACGTCAACTATTATCTAACACAGCATATATAATAACACAAACAAATTGAAATTGCAATAATAAGTAACACAACTTAGTGCTTAGCAATCTATTGACAATCATAGGTAAATAATGCTAAAATTTAAATAGTGAACCTTACTTTAGTATTGATTCATCATATTTAGGAGGTTTTCCATGTACGAAATAACCCAATGGACGAGATTTGAACTGGAATTGACAAGTGTTATTGATTATGACAATCCAATACAGGATGCTACGATTGAAGCAACGTTCAAATCAGAGAGTAGTAAAACTCGGACTGTCCCAGGATTTTGGGATGGGGGTAAAACGTGGAAAGTTCGCTTTTCTCCTGATGAAACTGGATATTGGACTTACGTTACCCATTGTTCAAATTCAGCAGACAATGGGCTGAATAATCAGGAAGGAAGATTTCACTGTATAAAATACTCTGGTGATAACCCCCTTTATAAACATGGGGCTATAAGTGTCTCTGATAATCGGCGCTATCTGATTCACAGCGATGGTACGCCGTTTTTCTGGCTGGGAGATACGGCATGGAACGGTGTCCTGTTTTCCACAGAAAGCGATTGGGAGAAGTATCTTGAGGATCGTGCATCTAAAGGGTTTACTGTGATTCAGTTTGTCACGACACAGTGGCGGGCGGCAACCGGGGACATTGATGGCAGGCAAGCATATAGCGGAAAAGAAAGTATAAAGATCAATCCTTCATTCTACCAGCGAATGGATGAGCGGATGAACGTTCTGAATGACTACGGAATGGTTGGCTCGCCTGTTCTGCTGTGGGCTATCAGTGCAGAAACTGATCCGGGCATGTCGCTTCCTGATGATCAAGCTATTTTGCTTGCGAGATACATGCTTGCGAGATATTCAGCTTACCGTGCCATCTGGATACTTGGCGGAGACGGAAACTATAGAGCCGAAAGGTCTGAACGATGGAAGAAGATCGGGCGTGCAGTTTTTGACGGCTATCCTGATCAGCTTGCGACTATGCACCCCGGCGGTATGAATTGGGTGGCTGATGAGTTTCGTCACGAAAGCTGGTTCCGTTTTAACAGTTACCAGAGCGGTCATGGGGATAATGATGATACACTCCGATGGCTTTGTGAGGGGCCGCCAAGCACCGATTGGAGGAAAGAGCCACATCTTCCTGAGATCAACCTTGAACCGAACTATGAAGCACACAACGCATATCATTCCCGAAAACCGCATGATGCGAGGGCTGTAAGGCGTGCAGGATACTGGAGCCTTCTGGTTTCTCCGACGGCAGGGCTGACTTATGGCGCACACGGTATCTGGGGATGGCAGACTAAGCCCGAAGAACCATTGAACCATAACGGTACAGGTATCGCACCACCATGGTACGAGGCGATTAAACTGCCCGGAAGCACAAGCATGAAATATATGAAGAATTTTTTCACATCTTTTAAATGGTGGAAACTCGTTCCTGCACCTGAGATACTAACCGGGCAACCCGGGAAGAGCGATCCTCACAAGTTTGTAGCAGTCGCCAAAACTGATGGCGGTAAATGCGTAGTAGCCTATTTAACAGAAGGAATGGAGATTACACTGAACACTGAATTAATCAAACGCCCTGCGACAGCGAGATGGTTCAATCCAAGTTCTGGTGAATGGTCTGGCGCAGGTACAGTTAGTCAACCTATACAAAAATTCTGCCCGACAGACAATAATGACTGGGTGTTGTGGATCGGAACTGAATGAAAAAGTGGATACTCATCGGCATTGCCGTTTTCTTCGTCGCTCTTAATGTAAGCGGATACTTCATTATGACAAGTTCCTTCGCTATGGAGAAGATCCGCGCAGTCGTGGAATCAACACTGCAGGAGCAGTTGAAGCGTGAAGTTTCAATAGGAGAGATTACAGGGAATCCGTTTCGTGGGATCAGCATAGACGGCGTTTCGGTTGCCAAAAATGATACTCTCAGCGGAGGTAAACTCGTCGAAATTCAGGTAATAAAAGCAAATTACTCACTGATTAACTTGCTCAGGCTTAAAATTGTCGTAGATGACCTCAAGATTATCCAGCCGAGAATCTGGGTCGAGATGGATAAGAACGGTAAGCTCAATATCCCGGAACTTGCACAAAGCAGTGAGCAAGGCAAATCACGTTTTATGCTAATCCTGTCAAATGCAGAGATAAGCTCCGGTATTGTTAATTTTGATGACAAACGTGATTCAGTACAACTGACTATTGACGGCATCAACGGCAGTGTATCAGGAGTAGAAGAAAACAAAGAAGTTAAATATACTGGTGGGGGAAAAGCTGTTAAAGCAGAACTAAGTTTACTGAAGGTTGTCAAGCACATATCCGATATGGAATCAAGCTTTGAGGTTGTTGGTAACGTAATAAAACTCTCCAGTCTTGGATTAAAAATGGGCGATTCAGTCCTTTCGGCAAAAGGCGAAGCCCTGAATGAAAAAGTTCCAAAGCTGAATATACAGGTTCAAACTAAACTTGCGCTGAATGATCTTAAAGAATTCGCTCCCCAGCTTAAACGCCTTGAGGGTATGGTAGACATCAACATATTAGCAAACGGTGAACTGACTGATATATCGGGTATGTGCAAGATAAATTCTGAAAACCTATACGTGAATGATCTGAAAGTGAAAGACGTAAAAGGTGAAGCGAATTTCTCTCAAAAAGGTGCAGAATTATCAAGCCTTTCAGCGAATTTTGGTGGAGGAAAAGGCATAATCAGTGGGTCAGCGCAGCTAACTGATGGAAAACTGAGTGGTTACAATGGTGACGTCAAATTGAGCCACCTTGATACGTATAACATTTTAAGTGGTCTGACCAGCACTGAATCACAAATTTCAGGATACCTGAGCGGAAATATACTGATTAATGGAAAGGAATTACGTCCCGGAGCGTTCCAGACAAAAGGCGAATTTGATTTAACAAACGTAAATCTGAAAGTTCCACAGAATCAAAGCGATCCAGCCGATAACACCTCACCTCAATACAAGGACGTACCAATAGGAACTGTCAAAGCATCTCTGAACATTAATGGAAAATTAATCACCGCAAACGTGTCTCGTGACAAGACCGTCATGGACGTGAAAGGCACTCTGGGCGACGACGCAGGACTCAGGCTGTCAATGAATCTATCGGGGATTGACGTGGCTGAACTCTCTTCCATAGCAATCGGATCGCCGTCTATTAATGGTCAGGCGCAGGTACTTGCAGACGCCTCAATGAAAATCGTCAATCCTATATTTCTGGCAAGTATGGGTTTGAAGGATACGGGACAACAGGGTAAGATAGTAAAAGATATAGCTGATCTAAAAGGCAATGTTAAAATTAGCGTTCCCAGCCTTGATATTCCAATAAAAAACACTAAAAAAGAGATGCAGGTTCACGTTGGATCTCTAAATGGCACGTTAATTCTGGATGACGATTACGTCAGAACAGAGGACTTCGCTCTACTGCTTGAAAATGCAAAATGTCTGGTTAAAGCTGACGCAAAGATTGAAAAAGAACCATCAGTAAATGCACACCTGATCATTGATTCGCTTATGCTCGAAAAATACACCGAATTGATAGGCGATAATGTACCAATACACGGCGGGATAGTCAGTGGAGAGATTGATGTCTCTGGAAAAATTGCTGAAATGAACGGTGATGGAGACCTGTTAGTTAGTAATCTGTCTGTTGGAACACGCAGTATAGACCCGATTATGATTCCGATAACAATTCAGTCTAACGCCTTGAAGATACCAGAATTAATCATATCAAGCTTTGGTGAACAGATCAAAGTGGTGTGTGATTTCAATCCATTGGGTGATTACAGCCTTAATGTTGATTCGTCACCTATTGACGTAGCAAGGCTATATAAAGATGTCATGACAACCCTAGACGGAGAGATCATTAGCAATGGAGAAGCTGTAACACCGGGAGGAAAACTGCAAATTTCGCTGTCTGGTAAGGGAAACGTTAAATCACCGTCTCTTGATGGTAAGATAAGGTTAGATGATATAAGCTACAACAGTGAATATTTCGGCAATGGGGAATGTCTCATCAACGTGGGTGATCAGAAGGCTCGTGTGGACGTCTACCTGCTAGATAAAACTATTGTCGCCAACGTGGATGCCAGTATACTTGAGCCGTTTCCGTTTACCGCTCAACTCCAGTTAAGAGATATTAACGTTGAACCTGCTTTGAGACTTGCCAGGATCGGTGATATGGTTGATATGCAAATGACCGGTGATATAAAGGCTCGTGGCGATGGCGCAGACCCGATGGGTGTATCAATGGATGGGACGTTGCAGAGCATACTCCTGAGTGTTGGCAAGCATAAATGGGTCAACAAGTCTCCGATCACGCTTAGTCTTGCCGACCGTAAATTCAAACTGGATTCATTGCAGATGGACAATGACAGTGGAAGTGTTTCATTAAATTTAACGGCACGTCTGATTGATCTTCAAAAACAGAAAATTGAAGTTAATGCTGATGCAAACATAAAGGATTTTGACCTTTCAATCGCATCTGATCTGATGGAACTTCCAAAACCCCTCAGTGGTAAAATCAGCTGTAATGTAAATGTAACAGGTGACATTACCGCACCAGTTATCACGGCGCAGTTAGATGGTTCCCAGATGGCGTACGATCAGGTCAACGTGGATAGCTTCACCAGCCAGATTTCATATAAAGAGGGGCTTTTTGATATTGAGAAATTCCTGATAAACGCTTTTGATGGCAAGGCTGAATTTAGTTTCACTATGCCTTTTGATTTAAAGGACACGAATTTAACACCAGAGCATCTTGCCGAGAAAAGCATACGCCTTTCTGCAGAAGCAAAGGACATGAACATTGAATCCTTTTCCAAATTCGTCCCTGATATAGAGTCATTGCATGGCAAGATTGGCAATGCGCAGCTCGAAGTCACAGGTCAAATAAAGCAACCAAGAATTAAAGCATCAGTTAATCTGGATGAAGCTTATGTTAAACTCAAATCAGTTCCCATACCGATAGAAGACCTGAATGGTCAAATAAATATTCAAAACTCAAAGGTAATCATCAATGAGCAATTATACGAACTGAGCGATTCAGAATATAATACGTCAATGGGATTTTCGTGGAAAATAGACAAAGGGAACTACAATGCAAATGGCGATATACGCATCCCCAGAGATTTTGTGGACTACATCTTAAAAGCAACACCCAAACAGACAGAAAATAAAGCGGAGAATGTCAATCCTATCGTAGAAAAATTCTTATCCAGCATCAAGAACCCAATACCAGACCTTAAATATCCAGAATTTCAATTCGATTTAGATATGAAAGGAGCAACTATCGCCCCGTGGATAAAGGAAATGGTAAAGGGGATGGATTTACCTGTGGATGGTGACGTCTCAGGAACATTTCATATACAAGGCTCGATCAATAACCCCAGTGGAGAGGTTATTATAAACCCAATCAATCTTATTGTGAATAGCCACGAGATTAAGAATACTGAACCCATCAGTATCATTTATGCTGATAAGATCGCTAAGATTGCAAATTTTAAGCTTCTGACAAAAGCCCCTGCTGATCAAGAAAATGGTTTATCTGGTTCGATAGTTGTGTCAGGCAACGTTAGCGTTGAGGATAAGACTTATGAATTGACCTGTTCAGGAGAGCATATACACCCGGGGATCGTCTCGTTTCTATTAAACCAGAAAAAGACTGATGAAACTGTCAAAAGTAATACTGTAACAATTGCTTATGGTGACGTTGGATTTAACATCAACTCCAAAGGTAAGCTTGATGAGCCAAACATAAATATAACAGTGACAGGGAAAGACATCGCTGTGCCTTTATTGGCTTCCAGACCGAACACAGATGGTTCTGCTTCTCAGAATAAGGATGCAAAGATAGACGGATTTACATGTGAGCTATCGTATAGCAACAGTCTATTTGACATAAAGAAAGTAAATGTAAACACCTATGGCAACACCATGAATGTAAGCGGAAAAGTGCCTGTCAATATTTCCTTTTTGCCAGTCAAAGTCACCTTCCCCGAGCAAAATATGGACGTCAAACTGATTATGGATAATTTCAACATGGATTTTCTAAGCCAGTTTGTAGACGTCCTTCAGGAGTTCAACGGCAATGCGCAAGCCGATATTAGTTTGCTTGGAACAGTTAATGAACCCCGTTTGTTGGGAAGCCTAAAGCTATTGAACGCTAACTGCCGAATATTGGCAGGAAAAGCGCCAGTTCAAAACGACTCACAAAAGCCAAGAAAAACGTTTCTGGATGTGAATGACATCAATCTGAGCGTGTCTATGGACGGCACAAAGATTGCCATAGATGACGCATCCTTCAAGGTGGGTGAGGGAGAATATAAGGCTAACGGAAAGCTCGAAATGAGTTCAAAGCTGGAACCGCAGGGGTTCGATTTTGCTTTCAAGGCGGACCCCGCAAAATTTGATCCATTTATAGAACTGGCAGGAAGTGAAATTGCGTCTCAGTTGTCAGGATATGCCCGGGCGGAAGGTACATTGAAGGGCGACTTTCGGGACCTTAAAGGCAAGCCTGTCATTGAAATGCTGAAGAATATCTCTGGAAATATGGATATTACACCAGAGGGTATAAACATTATTGCAGCGGAACACACGATTACCAACCCCAAACTT
>Ga0315274_10007318_pt1 | contig 15993 bp, 12 predicted proteins | sample YL17G02_20_MG_FD_203700 | JGI IMG/M metagenome (GOLD analysis project Ga0315274, IMG submission 203700) | Sediment microbial communities from Yellowstone Lake, YNP, Wyoming, USA - YL17G02_20 | ecosystem: Environmental > Aquatic > Freshwater > Lake > Sediment | place: USA: Wyoming | collected... | reverse complement strand
AAAGCCCGGGAAACAAAACAAACAAAAAAAAACCCGAAAAGCGAGAGATTTCTTTTTCTTTCTTTTTCTCCTCCTCACTTTTACCCGACAGCTGCCCCGACGTCCGGGCAGTCCAGCGCCCTCTTCGACTCCTCGTAGCACCACCACGAGATCGAGGCGGCCGGGGCGACCTTCATGAGGTTGGCGGCGAAGCCCTTGTAGAGCCCTCGCGCGCCCTCTCGCGCGACGACCTGTATTGAACGTTTTTTCGAGTTTTATTTGGGCACGTTTTCGGAAGAGAGAGACAAAAGACCCGAAAAAAACGAAAGAAAAAGAGAGAGAGAAAAAAAAACAAGCGAACCTCGGAGAAGCAGTGCCGCATCGAACTGTAGACACGCGGCCTCCCCCCGGCCCCGTCGACCTGCAGGCGCGTGCGGACGAGGCCCAGGGGGTAGGCGAAGGCCTGGGCGACGGCCGAGGAGACGACGCCGGCTCCGAGCAGGGCGACGGCAGGCGGGGTCGTCTTTGCCGCCGGGGTCGGGGTCGAGGTTTCTGCCGCCGCCGCCGCCGCGGCCGCCATCCCGCCCTCTTGCTCAGCTCCGTCGTCTTCGCCGTCCACATCGAACGCGTCTCCGTAGACAGATGGCGGCGGAGGGGCAGCGTCGTCCCACCACCACGCGCCGCCCCACTCCTCCCTCCGGATGCTGTTGCTCGACTTCTTCTTCTCGACCCCGGCCCCGCCGCCGCCTCCGCCGCCGCGCCGCGGCCTCGACCTCCTCTTCGCTCCCTCTTCCTTTCCTGCTTTCCTGTTCCCGTCCATCAGCCTCTCCTTGAGCAGCTCGAACGTCGCGATGTCGACCCCGGCGTAGGGCAGGATGCCCAGAACCGTGGGAAGCAGCCCGCGGCCGAACGCGCGCGGCCCTTCCTGCTTGTAGATCTTGAGCGCGCAGTCGACGATGCCGCGGTAGCCCGCCGAATGACTGTGACCGTTGTGGCCGGAAGAGTGGGGATGCGAGACGAGGGACGCCGGCGCCGCCAGCCGCGTCTGAATCACCTCCAGGGGGTAGATGATGATCTGGGCCACGCCGCCGGCGGCGCCGCCGATCGCGAGCCGCTCGGCGACGGTGAGCCGCCGCTGCTGCTGCTGCTCCGCCGCCGTCGCCGCCGTCACCCCGCCGCCGCCCTCTCCCCCTCCGCCTCCTCCTCCGCCGCCGCCGCCCTTCGCCGCCGCCGCCACCTTCTCCCGCTCCCTCGCCAGCACCGCCCTCTGTCCCCGGTCGTTCACTGCCAGCTTCAGCGCGCTCTCCGGCACGTTCTTCAGGACGTTGACCCCGTTCCCCCGGAAGTAGGCCCTCGCGCCCTCGCCCTCGGCGCGCATCAGCCGCAGCGCGCCGCGCACGCCCAGCCGCTGCCGCGAGCCGGTGCCGCCCAGCGAGCAGAGGACGCGGACGCGGTCGAGGGGCGCCGTGGCGGTGCGGGAGACGGCTCCGGCGAGGCCTCCGGCGGCGGCGAGCTTGGCGAAGCGGAGGGCGTCGCCGTCGATCGGGTTGAGGGGCGCGGCTGGGAGGGGGGGGGGAGAGTTTTTTTTTCCGCGAAGAGGATGTTCAAAGGGGAAGACGTTTATGAGGAAAAAAGTTTTCGGGGGGGGGGAGAGAAAAAACCCCGAAAAGCTGCACACACACACACAAAAAGACAGTCCCTCTCACCTTGCTTCCCCTCGTGGACCTCCGGCCCGAACAGCGGGTGCGAGTACGAGCTCGGGAGCCTCCCCATGCGGGCGGAGGGCACGGGAAGCAGCGGGGGCTGCGGCAGGGCCGGCGGGCTCGGGGAAGGGGGGGGAGCCGCCGCGGCCGCGGCGGGGGCGGGAGCGGCGGGGGGAGGGGCACGAGAGGAGGGAGGAGGCGCCGCCGCCGCCGGCGCGCCTGCCGCCGAAGCCGTCGCCGAAGTTGGCGGAGCTTTCCCCTCGCCTTTCTTCGCTGCTGCTGCCGCAGCGGCTGCCGCTGCTGCGGCTGCGGAGGGGAGAACGATCGCATGGTGCGGGGGAGGAAGCGCGCCTCCTCGCCCTCCGAGCGCCGACGGCGTCGAGAGGGGCCGAGCTGCCGCCGCCGCCGCTGCCGCCGTCGGAGGGGGAGGAGGCCGCGAGGGGCTCAGGCGCCCCGGCAGGAGGCCCCCGCCCCCGCCAGTGACGGCCGGCGGAGGCGTCGGGCGCGGAGGAAGCAGGGACGCAGCTACCGCCGTCGCCGCCGCCGCGGCGGCCGAAGTCTCTCCGAGCGGCGGCGGCGGCGAGGGCGGCGGCGGCGGCGGCGGGCGAGAGGAGGAAGCGGCGGCGGCGGCGCTCGAAGGGGGAGAAGAAGGAGAAGAAGGAGGAGGAGAAGAAGGAGGAGGAGAAGAAGGAGCAGCCTCTTTCGTCGCCGCCGTGGTTGCTGCTGCGCCTGCTGTCGTCGCTGAAGAAGAAGAGGAAGAGTTGTCCTTCGTCGAGGGCGCTCGCGAGGAGGAGCGGGAAGCCCTCCCCGGGCTCAGGACCCGGGCCGCAATGCTCGCTGCGGTCGAGGTCGCCGTCGTTCTTTCTAGCCGGGTTTCTTTTTTCGATTCGACAAGCGCGCTTCGCGTTTTTGCATTCGCTCGCGCGCGGCTCTCGAAACGGGGCCTAGCTCTCTTCTTGAGCGCTTCCTATGTCCTTGTTGAGCCTAGAGCTCACTACAAGAGACGGCCTGCTGGTTTATTGAAGAGATAAATGGGACAAGAGAGAGAGATCGTGAGTAAAAAAGGAGAGACCAAGGAGCACATCGCTGAGTCGAGCAAAGCACGATGAAACGACTCGTGATGGCTCGCCTCCTCTCCGCCCCCGCAAACCCGAACAGTCTCTGCCCTCGCTCACCGCGATCTGTGAGAGGAGCCTCACGGGAGACTTTGCAGAGTGGTGTCGCTGTCGGAGAGAGAGAAGGAAGGGAAAGAGAAGGAGAGAGAGAGAGAGGCTATTTGACTTGCGCGGGGAGGTTTTGTGTTTCGTCAGCGTCTCCGTCGAGAGAGTCACAGTTTTTTCCGTTCGCAGTTCTTTCCCCCCCCCCAAAGCGCCCCCACCCGCGCAAATCTTCTAATAGACTCATCCGGCCTCGTCCAGCGCGCCCTCGAGCCTCCTCGTCGCCGCCGCAGTCGCAGTCGCATCCTCCTCCTCTTCGCGTGGCCGTTTGCTCCCCGCCGCCGTCGCAGCAGCCGCCGAGGACGCTCCGCCGCCGCCGCCGCCGCCGAGGTCGAGCTTCCTCACGGGGCCGGTCATCCCGGTCTCCGTCTCCGAGGAGGGGACGCGGCTGCGGGCGGTGGCCTTGGCCGTCGCCGCTCCTCCCGAGGTTTCCGCTGCTTTCGCCATCGCCGCCGTCTCTGTCGCCGCCGCCGCCGCCGCCGCTGTGCCTCCTCCTCCGCCTCGGCCTCCAACCCCTCCGCCTCCGACTCCCCCGCCTCCTCCCCCGCCGAGCAGCGGGTTGGCCCCGCGCCCGGGAGGCTTCGGCAGCGTCCCCGCGGCCGACGCCGGCTCCCCGCGCGAGAACCACGGGTGCCGCAGCGCCTCCTCGCAGCTTATCCGCTCCCGCGGGTCGAGCGTCACCATCCTGCCCAGCAGGTCGAGCGCGTCCGCGGGCGTCCCGGCGGGGAAGAGCGGCGCGAGCGACGCCGGGCGCGGGCGGGGCGCGAAGTCGACGTAGCCCGGGAGCGCCGCCGCGGCCCCCGGCCACCCGCCCCGCGGCGGCGTGCCCAGCGCGTTGAAGATGAGGCCCAGCTGCGAGAGGTCCGACGAGCCCGGCAGCCAAGGCCGGCGCAGCAGCAGCTCCGCGAGCACGCAGCCCGCGGCCCAGACGTCGACCGCCTCGGAGTAGAGGGTCGAGCCGAAGAGGAGCTCCGGGGCGCGGTACCAGTGGGCGAAGACGGCGTTGGTGAGCGGGCGGGAGGGGAGAGCGTCCGCGCCCTCGAGGGGCGCGTGGGCGGTCGGGGGAGCGCCGCCGCCGCCGTGCTCGCCGCCGCCGCCGTCCCCTCCTCGCTCCGTGCTCTTCTCCTCCTCCCCTCGTTCCTCCTCCTCCTCCTCCTCCTCCTCCCGGACCTCTTCCTCGAACCCGCCGCACGGGCTCCCGCACGCCCTCGGCCCTCGCGCGAGCCCGAAGTCCGCCAGCTTCACGGCGCCGCCCCTCGAAAGCAGTACGTTGTCGGGCTTGACGTCTCGGTGGAGGATGCCCGCGGCGTGGCAGGCGGCCAGGGCCGTCAGCAGGGCCTTGACGTAGGCCTTGACGTCCCCGGCCCCGAGCACGATGCGGCGGTCGTGCGCCAGGGCGGCCAGGTCCGAATCCATAAACTCGAAGACCAGGCAGACGCCGCCGCCGCTCCTGTTCTTGTGGGAGAAGGCGTCGAGGAGCTCCAGGACGTTTGGGTGCCCCCGGAGCTCGCGGAGGAGCTTGACCTCGCGCAGGGCGGTGACGGACACTCCCTCGCTGGCGTTGGCGACGCGGATCTTCTTGATGGCGACGAAGCGGCCGGTCTTTTGAGTTGAAGGTTTTTTTTGAGTTGAGTTGAGAGGGACGCGGGTCGAGGTTGAGTTTTTCTTTCTCGATCTCCACCTCGTCGCATTCGCTCTTCTTCTACTTTCAATCCCCCCCCCCTTGATACCTCTTTGTGCACCGCCTTGTACACGACGCCAAAAGTGCCCTGGCCCAGGGTCTCTCCTTTTTCGTAGGCGTCCATTTTTTTGGGGGCGAAACAAACAAACAAAAGAAAAGTTTCCCTTCCTTTGATCGAGAATCGAAAGGCGAAACAAGTGAGTTTTCCCCCCCCCCCCTCGACCTCTCCTGTTTTTCTTTTTGTCGTTTTTTGCAAAAAGGAGGTGGCACGTCTCCGGATCTCTCTCCCTCTCACCCTCAACTAATCACGAAGGAAGCAAGAAGCGAATCTATCAAAAAAAGGGGGCATCTAGGCATATCGAAATAAAGACAATTCTCATGCTGTTTTTCTCTCTCTCCCGGAAGGAAAAGAAAAAAAACATCTTCCTCAAGCGAGGCTGACGACGAGCGTCGTGATCGACTCGGGCGCGAGCCTCACGTCGAACTTCCCGCCCCAGCCCTCGGCCAGGCCGATCTCGCCCGCGTCGGCCCTGTTCTCGCTCGACGAAGTCCTCCACGCCTTGACGGTCCCGGCGGAAGAGGGGCCGGCGCCGAGGAAGGAGGAGACGTCCAGGGCCGCGGCGGCCTCTTCCTTGTCGACGTTGGTCATCACCACGACGAGGTCCGTCGCGCGCTCGCCGTCCCGCCGCCCGCCGCCGCCCCTCCTCGGCTGCAGGGCCACGACGGTGTCGGCCGCCCTGGGGCTCGCCACGATCGTCGCCCCGCTCCCGATGCTCTTGGAGAACTGCGCGAGCGCCCAGAACTGCTTCCCCGTCCGCAGGCCCGAGCCGCCGTTCGCGAAGCTGAGCTGCGCCAGGCCCCACCAGGGCGTGGGCGGCTTGCCGTCGAGGTCCTCGACCGCCTGCCAGTAGACCCACGCCTGCGCGCCCATCGTGTTCAGGTCCGCGGCGATCTGCGTCCCCATCGAGAGCGCGTCGGGCATCTCCCAGGGAGGCGCCGCCCCGGCCCCGTACTCGGACTGCCAGAGTCTCTTTTGCGCCTCTTTGGCCTTTTCCAAGAGCCTGGCGCGAGGGTAGGAGGGCCCCCAGTAGGTGTGCGTGTTGACCTGGGAGATCGCGCTCAGGGCCTCGGGCGTCCAGGACCGCAGGGACTCCTCGGCCGAGGCGATGCAGGTCTCGTCCGAGGCAGAAAGCTCGATGATCTTCTCGAGGCCCCTCTTTCGAAGTTCGGAGCTCATCACGGGTAAAAAGGACGACTGCGACGAGCGGTCGAAGTGGCACCCCTCCTGGGCGTTGCCCGCGTACCAGTAATTAGTCATCGGCTCGTTGAAGGCGTCCAGGGTCCTATTGTTGTTTTAGATTCAGTAAAAGATTTTTTTTTAACGGAGAAAGTCGAGAAAGGGGAAGGTGTTCCTGTCGTCGCTCTTTTTGACCAAGGAAAAGAAAAAGTTTGAAAAAAAGGGAAAACTTTTCCGACTCTTACCTGAAAGTGACGTTGTGCTCTTTCCTGTAGAAGGAGACCACCTCTGCCAGGTAGGAGGCAAATGCCTTTTTTTTTTTTTTTTTTTTTTTTTGGAAAATACGGAGAGAGAAGAGGAGGAGAAGAGCTGAGTTTTTTTTTCTATTCTCCCCCCCTCTTTCAAAAACCTAAAAAAAAACTCTCCGCCTAAGGGGCAAAAAAAAAACCTTCTCCTTCTTCCCTCACCTCGTAGTTCTTCGACGGAAGGTTGTCGTCGTTGGCGTCCCAGTTCCCCGACGCGTACCCGGACTTGGTCATGAAACAGGGCGGCGAGTTGGAAAACGCCTCGAAGACGGTCGCGCCGCGCTCCTTCGCGGCGAGCAGCGTCCACCGCTGCCCGGCGTCGACGGACCAGTCGTACGTCTTCCAGTCGGGCTTCAGGAACGACGGAACAGCTCCTCCGGGGCGCATGTCCGACTTTCCGGGGCAGTCCCAGCCCGAGCCTCCGATGTTGTATCTTGATGGGGGGAAGAGGGTTTTTTTTCGAAGAGGGGGAGAACGAGGGGAGGGAGGGGAAAGAGGGTGAGGAGTTTTTCCCCCTTCACCTTGTCCTCTCTCGAAAACCTCGACCCCCCCCCCGAAGAAAAAAGCGAAAAGCGAAAAAAGCAAAAAACCGAAAAGAACTCACCGCACGACCTCGAGCCCCAGGCCCTTGCTCGCGTCGAACATCAGGTCCGCGACCTTGTTGCGCACCGACTCGGCAAACGAGCCCACCACGAGGGCCCACCAGGCCAACGAGGTCCCAAAGCCCTCGAAGGCCTGCCTCTCCGCCGCCGCGTCGACCGTCAGCCTCCAGATCCTCTTCGACCCGCTCGCGTCGCCCCTCGGGCCCGGAGAGGGGGCCGGGGAGGGGGGGTTCCTCCTGCCCCTGCCTCGAGTTGAAGAAGAAGAGGGCGCCGGGGCGTTCGAAGGAGGAGGGAGGGAAGCCAGGAGGGCGCCCGTCGCCTCCCCGGGGGCGGTGAGCGTGGCCTTGCCCGAGAGCGCCGGCGGCGTCGCGGCCTCGGCCCTCGCCGGTGGCGAGCCGGGGAAGGCCCCCGAGGGCGCGAGCCGGGCGAGGCGGGAGCCCGGGACGAGCCCCTTGTAGGACCGGTAGGCGTCCTGGGACTCGCGGGCGAGCGACGAAGAGGAGCCGCTGCCGCTGCTGCTCTCTGCCGCCGCAGAGGCCCCGGGCGCGGGGAGCGGGCCCGGGGCTTCGGCTTCGGCTTCGGCGGCGTCGGCGACTTCGGGGCCGACCTTCTTTCCCCCGTCCGATAACGACGGCGAGACGGCGGCGCGGATGCGCAGCAGGGCGTCGACAGTTGCGGCGTCGATAGCCGCCGCAGCGGCTGCGATCGCGACAGAGGTCGGGTCGAGGGGGGCCGCCTCGAGGGATGAGGAAGAGGGGGACGGAGAAGGGGGGGCTTCTTCTTCGGCGGCGGCAGTGGCAGCGGCGGCAGTGGCGGCGGCCGTGGGAGCGGCGGCGGCAAAGGTCGCGGCCTCGTTCTCGGAGGAGGAGGGAGCCCCATCAGCAGCAGCGGCGGCGGCGACGAAGGCGAACGCGCAGAGGGCCAGAACGGCCGCGGCCCATTTCAGGGAGCGCTGGAGCATGGCTGCTGTGTTTTTGAGAGAAGACAGGAGAAAAAATGAGAGAGAGAAGGTCGAGGTTGAGGTCGAAAAAAATTGAATGAAAGCGAAAAAAACAGCAAGATGCTTTTCCTCTCTCGTCGAGGGAAGCTCGCCTCGACGTAATGCCCAGCCCTTCTGCTGCGGACACGCTCCGGAGGCGCACGATATCGCCGCGCAAACGAGGACGACAGCAATGAGAATGGTCCGGACGAGGAGGAAGGAGGCGCGCGAGAGAAGGAATCGACAGCTGAGGCGCAGCACAAGCGGCGACGCTCAATCGCCAACGAAAAAAACCGGATTGACATTGCGCCTTTCAAGCTCATGCACGCGCCTCGAGCTCAATCGCGCGTGGAACGGACCTGGCGCGTAGGGTTTTTCCTCTCGGCGGGACGCGGGGCGTGCGAGCGCCGAACCAGAGGGGAAAGAGAGAGAAATTATAACGCCACTCTCGTCAAAGAGAAATGAAAATGAACAGTTTTTTTTCAGTGCAGGCTGCGGCTTCTCTCTCTCCTCTCTCTGTCTTCTTTTCACTTCTTCCCTTTCCCCTTCTCCTTCCCCTCCTTCTCCTTCTCATGCTTCGCCTCCTGAACAGCAGCAGCACTAGGGCGACCCATCCTCACGTCCTCCTCCTCGCAGAACAGCGAACCCAGCGCCGCCAAGCGCGGGACGGCGTCCACGTCGGCGCGCGTCGCGGCCGCGAGCTGCCGCGCCCGCTGCTGCCTCGGGAAGCCGGCGTCGCCGCCGCCCGCTCCTCCCGCTCGGTCCCTCCCCCCCCCCCCGGGGAAGAAAGAGCGCTCCGAGGGGCCGCCGCCTCCGAAATGGATCGAGGCGTAGGCCTCGAAGGCCTCGTCGTCGTAGACCTGGGTTTGTTTTTCGTTTGTTTTTGTTGAACGAGTTTTCAGTGAGAGGCCGAGGTCGAGAAGTGAAAAGCGATCGAGGTTGCTTCATCGTCTCTCTCTCTCTCGCCTCTGCCGGGCCTTTTGTACTCTCTCTCTCTTTCTCTCTCTCTCTCGCCAGAGCCGGCACGCAGGCGAGGCGAAGTACTCACTTCCTCGAAGTCTTCGAGGGGCTCGGTGACTGGCTCCATGACTTGCGCGCACGACCAAGAAAGGGGGGACGTGTTTTCTTCCGATTGTTTTTCTTCGATGATCTTTTCTTCCGATTTTTGACAAAATTCTTCTCAGAATCTAGTTTTTTTCCTCCTCTTTCTTCCCTCCAGCGCCGCTGCCGCCGCCGCCTCCACCCGCCGCCCTCCACGCGCTCTCCGGCAGCGCCTCCAGCCTCGGCAGCTCCCTTGCGTACCACCCGGCTCCGGCGACGGCCCCAGCCAGCACGGCGGCGGTGGACACCCTGCCGAGCCCGAATGCGTCGACGCCCCAGAGGACGAGGCCCTTCGGCAGCGTGATCCCGAGGTTGGCGACCGAGTTGAGCAGCGTCAGGTCCGACCCCCCGAACCTCGGGTCGGCCACGCGCGCGAAGACCGCGCCCATGCAGGTGAACTGCAGGGTCGCCGAGAAGGCCGTGAGGAGGCCCGCGAGCGCCAGCGCCGCGAAGCGCGCCTGGGACAGGCAGGGGGAGGAGGAGGAAGAGGAGGAGGAAGGAGAGAGGGGACACGAGGTCGGCCGCGTCGTGACGACGAGCGCCGTCGTCGCGAGCGCCGCCGCGAGGCGCAGCCAGTAGCCCCTGACCCACGCGCCAGAGGCGCCCCCCCCTCCTCTTTTCCCGCTGCTGCTGCTGCTGCTGCTCCCTCCCCCTCCGGCGGCCCTGCCCGCCAGGAACGCAGCGAGCGCCTCGGCGGGCAGCTGCAGCAGCACCAGCGCGGCCAGCGCCCGCCGCGGCACGCCCCGCTCGGAGAGCGCGAGCGCCGCCGCGGCCTCGGCAGGCAGGATCGCGAGGCGGCAGGTGAGCAGGAGGGCGCAGAGCCGCCGCACTGCGGGGAGACGGGCGACGGCGGCGAGGCGGCGGTAGGCGAGGGCGATCTCCGAGAGGGGAGGGACGGGCCGCGGCCCCGGCCCCGGGCCGCCCGCTCGTGCTCCGGCGGCGCGCGCCGCCGCGGCCGCGGCCGCCGTTGCTTCCGCCTCGCCGCCCCCTCCCTCTCCTCGCTCCTCCTCCTCCTCCTCCGTCCTCTTCTTCTCGGGGACGCACGCGGCCACGAACAGCGTCACGGCGAGGTATGCCCAGCCCCAGAACAGGAGATAGCTGCCGAGGGACCAGAGCGCGGGGGAAGCGGGAGCGGCGGAGGAGCCCGAGGAGGAAGAGGAGGGGGAGGAGAGGGAGGAGGAGCGCGGGGCGAGGCCGGCGAGAGCCCGCCGGGCGCGGGCGACGAGCGCCGCAACTCCCGCGACCTCCTCCCTGCGCCTCCTGAAGACCCACCGGGCGCAGAAGCCCGGGTCCCCCAGGGCCAGCAGCGCCGCCGACGACGCGAAGAAGCCCAGGTTGGTCCCGACCGTCTGGCAGGTCGAGGCCCACCCCACTCTCTCTCTGCTGAGCAGCGTCAGCGCCCAGCCGTCGACGGCGATGTCCTGAGTCGCCGCGAGCAGCACGAGCGCGAAGAAGAACAGGGTCGCGGCCGGGACGTCACCGCGGGAGACGGCCCGCGCCGCGCCGGGCCCGAAGATCAGAAGGAGTGCCGAGGTGAGGAGCTGCACGGGGACTATCCAGGACTTTCGGGGGGAGTCGGCGAAGAGGTAGAAGAAGGGAGAGGAGGAAGAGCCTGCTCCTTCCTCGCCTCCTCCTCTCGCGCTCGCTGCTGCTGCTCCGCTCCTGCTCCCGCTCCCCTTGGTGCTGGCCCTGCTTCTGCCGCGCATGCTGCTCGTGCTTTCCTTCGCACTGCTGCTGCCACCACCAAAGAAGAAGAGTCTCCGCAGAGGACCCCCCCCGAGGCCCCTCTCGAAGGCGGCAGCGATGGCAAAAAGGGGCGCTCCCAAGAAGATTAAGAGTTTCCTCGGCAAAGGAACGGAAAGCGTCGTCGCGTCGACGATCGGGGACCACGCCAGCTTGGCAGCGTAGGGCCAGGCCGCGGTGGAGAAGGCGCCGACCGCGGAGAGGGAGGCGGCGTCGCGGAGGAGAAAGGGGCTATGATTTTTTTTTGTCCGGCGTCAGAAAGAAAAAGGTCGAAGGATGGCGAGAGAGAAAGAAAAAGGGAAAAACATGGGAAGAGAAACTCACACGCTCCCCATCGTGAGTCCGAGAGGAATGCCCTGGATGGCGTAGAGGAGCGTCAGGAGGGCCATGGCCGGGAGCTCGTCGCGGAGAGGCAGCAGGAGGGGCTGCGGTTTTTTTTTTTGAGTTTTTGAGGAGGTCGAGGTCGTCGTCGTCGTCGTCGTCGTCGAATCTTTCCAATCTAGTCTCTCCCGTTTTCCGAAGAAACCATCCGCCCTCTCGGAAAAGCAATCTATCAACCCAGCTGCATGGATCGATCGGGAGGAGAAGAAGAGCAGCAGTCCTCTACGCTGATGCCTCACGGAGCAAAAAAAAGATGAACGCACCTCGTCCGCATTGCCGTCGCCGGGCCTCCTCCTCGATGGCGCGGCCACGGCCGAGACCGATCGCCGCTTTGACAACGATGACGGTGTCGTCCTCGTCGTCGCCGTCGTCGAAGCAGCTGCCCGAGGGCGGCTTCTCCCTCTGATTTCGTCGCCTGGAGATGAAGATAGCGGAGCTCTCCCACCGCCGTTGGCTCGAACCGCGCTGCTGCGCGAGGAGCGACGCCGAGGCTCCGCCATTTGTTCAGTTCGTTTTTCCCCCTTTTTTTCTGTAAGTCGAATTCTTCGAAGAGTGATCGGTTCCTTCTCTCTCTCCGACCCCTTTCTCCCTTTTTTCCCGTTTCGAAAGAAACAATTCTAGTTTACAAAAGCAGCAAAAGACAGCCGCCCAGCGACGCGCGCGAGGCGCGCGTCCTCCTCAGAGAGAAGACCCGTGGCATTTCTCCTAGGCGGACACGGGCCCCCGCGGCCCGCCCCCCTTCTTCTTGTCGTCGCCGCCGAGCCAGCCCGGGAGCGCCGCCGCCTCTTCCCCGCCGCCGGTGCCGCCGCTCCGCAGCAGCGCCCCGCGCAGCGCCCTCGCGATGCCCCCTCCCGCCGCTGCCCCGCCGTACCTCCCGTCGACCCCGTGCAGCACGCGCTCCAGCGCAGCGTCCAAGTCGACGGAAGCCACGGCGGTCGCGCCGCGGCGCAGGGCCAGCAGCGCCGCGTCGTTGGCGACGTCCGCGAGCTGCGCGCCGCTCAGGCCCGCGCCGGCCCTCGCCAGCCTCGAGGCCTCGGCGGGCAGCGCCCCGGCCCCCCCTTCGAGCCTGACCTTGGCCAGGTGCACGCCCAGGACCGCGGCGCGGCCGGCCTCGTCCGGCAGGGGCACCGCGACGCGGCGCGAGAGCCGCCCCGGCCTCACCAGGGCCGGGTCGAGCACCTCTGGCCGGTTGGTCGCCGCGAGCAGCAGCACGCCCGTCGCCGACGAGGGCGCCGCCGCAGCGAGGGGCGCGAGGGCGCCCGGGGCGCGCGGGGCGGTCGCGCCCGCGGCCGCGGCGCCGGGCCTGATCCCGACCGCGGAGTCGAAGCCGTCCATCTCCGTGAGCAGCTGGTTCAGGGTCTGGTCCCGCTCGTCGTTGCCGCCGCCGCCGCCGAAGCCGCCGCCGCCGCGGCGGCCGCCGACCGCGTCGAGCTCGTCGATGAAGACGACGCAGGGGGCGGCGCGCCTCGCGTCGGCGAAGAGCTGGCGGACGCGGGCGGCCCCGCGGCCGACGTAGAGCTCGACGAACTCCGAGGCAGAGACTGCGAAGAAGGGGACTCCTGTTGTCGTGGAAGATGAGCGCGTGAAGAGAGGGCAGAGTTTTTTTTTTTTTTTGTGGTTTTGGGGTGAGATTTTCGGATTTCTCAGCGTGCTGCCTAAAGGAGTTTTTCCCCCCATTTTCTTTCTCTCGAAGAAAACGTACCGGCTTCCCCTGCCACGGCCTTGGCCAGCAGCGTCTTCCCCGTTCCCGGCGGCCCATAGAGCAGGATGCCCGAGGGCGCAGACGCGCCGATCGCGGCGAAGGCCGCGGGGTCTCGCAGGGCGGCGACGGCCTCGGCGAGCTCGCGCTTGGCGCCGTCGGCTCCAGCCACGTCCGCGAAGGTGATCCTCCTATAGAATGTAGTTTAGAAAGTGACGTGTTTTTGAGGAAGGAACGAAAGAGGGGGGGAGGAAGAAGAGAAGTGTGTGAGCTCTCCGGTGTCTAATACCGCTCGACGAGCTCTATCCTCGAACGAGTCTCTCTCTCCGGGGGGGGGAAGGAAACGAAAAATCAACAACTCACCGTTGCGCCCCTCCTCCCAGCCCGCCGCCACCTCTCCCTCCGCCTCTCACACCCCCGCGGCCCCTGCCCCTGCTCCCAAACCCTCCAGCTCCAGCGCCGCCGCCGCCCCCGCGCCCGCTGACTGCCCTTGACATCAGGAGCAGCAGCGGCGCGAGGGGGAGCCACAGCATCAGGCACTGGGCGAGCACGCGCGCCGCGACGGCGCCGGGGTCCTCGCCCGCCGCCGCGAACTCGACGCCGTTCGCCTGCAGCAGGGGCACGAGCGTGGCGGAGTCGCCCGGGAGGCGCGCCGTGGCCAGGGTCTGCGGCCTGCGGGAGGAAGAGAGCGCGAAGACCGGCTTCTGAACCTCCTGCTGCATCCTCCGCGGGAGGAGGCCAAAGAGGCGGCGCGAAGAAGAAGAAGACGACGACGACGAAGAACCCGACGAAGAAACCGAGGGCCGACCGACGACGACGTCGAAGACGACCCTCCCGGGCTCGAGCCTCGCCGCACCGACGCTGCCCGAGGCGACGAGCCTGAGGAACTGCGAGTAGGGGACCTCCGCGGCGGGCACCGCGCGGACCGCGGCGACGGCGGCGGCCGGGGAGCGCCGAGAGGAGCCCGGGGCCGAGGCTGCAGAGGGAGAGGGAGCCGCGCTCTTCTTCCCCCTCGCGGCTGCTCTCAAAGAAGGAGGAGTAGAAGAAGAAGAAGATGAAGAAGCAGATATCGCGTGCGGCGCTCTCGCTGCCCCATCAAAAAAGCTCGACCTCGCCGCCCTGCCCGCGGCCGCGCCGCCGACGGCAACGGCGACGAAGAGGGCCCCCGCCAACAGCGCCGCCGCTCGCCTCCCGAACTCGCGCCCGCCAAGCAGCGAGGCGAGGATACGGACTGCTCGGACGAAGGCCGCGGCGAGCTCGGTCGCGAGGCGGCGGAGGAGCGAGATGCGAGGGAGCTGAGGAGGTTGAGGTGTCGGCATCGGCGGTGTCGTCGTCGTTGGCTTGTTTCCTTCATCGCTCTCACCCTCGTGCTTCTCTTCGCTGCTGCTGCTCGTCGCTTTCACCTCTGTATGCTCATCGGCGGGTACTGAGCGCACCACCGAGAGGGTCTTGCTTGCCCTCTGTGACGGAAGCAGCGGCAGAGGCCGCGAGGAAGAAGGAGAGACGGCGACGAGCCGAGGGCGATGGTGGCAGAAGCGGACAGATTTCGACGAGCTCGACGCTGCCGCCAAGGGCACAGCGGCTGCTCGGGGCGCCTGCCTGCGCGCGGCCGCCACAGCCGTCGGTACGGGGCGGGCGAGCGCGGAGCTCATGACGCGTGCGTCGTGAGGAGAGCGAGAAAGATAAGGCAGCGGCGTCGGGAGTTTCTGAAGGGGAGATGCAAAAAACGAACCAGACAGCAGGAGAAAAGTTTGACTGACGTCGTGTTCGAAGTTCGGCCTACGAAGAGGAAAACTCCTCGACACAACACTCCCCTTTCACACGCGAGCTTTTCGCTCAACCTCTCTCCCTTCAAGCTCTTTCTCCCGCTCTCTCACTCTCTCTTTCTTTTTCTCCTCCGATGGGAGACGGCCAACCCGGAGACAGCGGCGCTGCCGCTGCTGCTGCAGTCGAAGCCCCGCCCGCTGCTGCCGCCGAAGCCATCGCAAAGAACGCAGAAGACCCGCTCGTCTCCGCCGCGGCTGCGTTCAAGGAAGGAGACGACGCCTACGAGGTCCGTTCTTTTTTCTCTTTTTCCCTTGTCTTTCCTCGCGATGGCGTCTCGTGAAGAGTCGCTCTTGAAATGCGCGAAGAGAAGCCCGATCGGAGGAGCAAAAGTGGGAGGAACGCGTCGAGAACGGATTCCGTGGTCGTTGGCGAAACCGATGGCAACCATCGATTTCTCGACTCTCTCATCTTTCTCTCTCCCGCTGAATCCCCTCTATCCTCTCTTTCTCTCTCATCAAAACCAACCAACAACAGGCCGGAGACTTCGAAGCTGCCGTCGAGAAGTTTGGCGCGGCCCTCGAGGCCAGGGTGCAGGTGCACGGAGGTGAGATAGATTTCGAAGCGTTCTTCTTTTTTCCGTTCTCTCTCCTAGCATTCGATTGAAGCGCGACGGACAAAAACCGGCGGCGCTCACCCTCCTTCGCCCCCTTAAAAAAAAACTCGACAACCAAACGACAACACACACTCAGAGCTCGCCCCCGAGACCGCCTCCACCTACTTCCGCTACGGCGAGGCCCTGCTGCGCGCGGCCCAGTCCGACGTGGACGTTTTCGGCGGGCGCGTGAGGGAGGCCGCCGAAGAGAGGGCCAGGGCCGAGAAGGCGGCGGCGGCGGCCGAGGAGGAGCAGGAGGAGCAGGAGGAGGAAGCCGCTGTCGCTGCCGCTGCCGCTGCCAAGGAAGAAGCACCGGCTGCTCCGATCGCTGCTGACGACAAGGGGAAAGGCAAGGCCGTGGCGAAAGCCTCCGAGGTGAAGGAGGAAGAAGAAGACGGCGCCGTCGAAGAGGCCGGAGCCTCCTCTTCCGACAACGACGACGACGGCGACGGCGACGACGACGGCGGCGACGACGACGGCGGCGAAGGAGGGGAAGAAGGCGCCGCGGCCGGAGGAGGGGACGACACCGACCTCGCCTGGCAGATGCTCGACACGGCCCGCGCGATCCTCACCCGCGTGGTCGAGGAGGGGCAGCGGGCCGCGGCCGGGGTCGGGACGAGCAGCGGCGCCGAGGCCGAGGCGGCGTCTGCGGCGGCGCCGGGCGGCGCCCGGGCGGCGGCCGAGGGGGGGGTCGTCGCGGCCGCCCTGGAGCTCTCGGACGTCCACCTCGCCCTCGGGGACGTCGCCTGCGAGCAGGAGCGCTTCGATGACGCCGAGGGGGAGTACACCGCGGCGCTGGCCGCGCTAGAGGCGGCGGGGCGAGGGGACGAGAAGGGGCGGAGAGGGTGAGGAGCACATAGGAGTGAAGTTTGGAAGTTTCTTTTCTTTCTCTACTCTTCCCCCCCCCCCCCTTGAGGAGAGAGCCCAATTGGAACTCAACCCCCTCC
>Ga0315274_10007311_pt1 | contig 15999 bp, 21 predicted proteins | sample YL17G02_20_MG_FD_203700 | JGI IMG/M metagenome (GOLD analysis project Ga0315274, IMG submission 203700) | Sediment microbial communities from Yellowstone Lake, YNP, Wyoming, USA - YL17G02_20 | ecosystem: Environmental > Aquatic > Freshwater > Lake > Sediment | place: USA: Wyoming | collected... | reverse complement strand
TACGAATAGGGTGCCACAAGACGTGCAAGACTGTCTCGAAGGAACCCCTACTGCAGCGGCTCACGCGGAATCTATTCGCATTGGGAGACGTATGGGGAAAAGGCTTTGGTGTAGGTCTCTACACCAACAGTGTTGTCAACTGGACATCTCACTCAGGCTCAAGCACAATGTGCCTTCAATGCTAGAATCACTGGCAGGATCATCCTAGTCTTGGGGAGACGCATTATGACTGCTTGAGCGTGGTCTGTTGACCGACCACAACGAGGGAAATGGGGACATGCAAGGGGAGAAAACGCAGGTGTCTCCAGTTGCGCCTCGTGGGTTCAAATGTCACCCCGGCGCTTTTGGCGAACCTTACCTGCCTTCTCAGAGAACAGTCACGTATGATACTCTGACGGATTCAAACAAGGGTGCATTGCACTCAAGATTTTGGCAGCCCTTCTGACGCTATCCAGAATCCATGCTCAGTTGAACACTTATAAGTTATAACTTGTAACCTATAACTGGGGCGGGGTTTGGTGACGAGTACCAAGACCATTGCGGTAGCCGAACCAGTGTGGGAGCGGTTGAAGGACATTATGAAGAAAGAGCGCGCGAAGAGCCTGAATGAGGTCGTGGCGAAGTTGTTGGAGGAGGCCCGTGGTGTTCCGTCGTCGAGATTCGGCGTGCACAAGAGACTCAAGGTCAGGCTTACCCAGCAGGAACATGAGGAGATTACGAGAGACGTTCACTGAGGTTACGTGACCTCCGCATGTCAAATGAGACCTGTGTGATCGATTCCTTCGCATGGTTCGAGTACTTCTTGGGCTCATCCGCTGGAGCAAGGGCGAGGCCTTTCATCGAGAGCTCTAAGGGCATAACACCAACAATCGTAATTGCGGAACTATCCGAGAAGTACCGAAGAGAGAACCTAGCTTTCACCGAGGACCTAGATTTCATAATTGGTAAGACACGTGTAGTTTCCCTTGATACTATGATCGCCCAGAAAGCAGGAGCATTGAGTCATGAGAGAAAACGGAAGGTCCGACGCTGGGGTTTGGCAGATTCGATTGTCCTCGCCACGGCCAGAGAGTACAAGGCGAAGATAGTAACCGGCGACGAGCACTTCCGCGATCTTGTAGGCGAAGCGATAATGATCAAATGAATAGGAAGCCCGACTTGTCCCGACAAGGATTGCTGGGAATTTCCTGCTTTATTTGCAGATCTTATTGACGAGGAAGCAGCTCATTTTGGACTGACTTCCTGCTCATTTTGTGCTCGCTTTCTGCGCCTTTTCTGCTCAAAGACTGCTCAGTTGACAGTCTTAAACGCGGGTTTCAAGCTAAGCCCCGGCGCCTGAACCTTCAGTTGAGAGCCCTGATCTCTTTGCGGATGGTTGTGGACGCATGACTGCAGATCTCGTAAGAAGCTTTATCTATCGTTCCCCTGGTGGTTTAACGTAGTGACGAACGATGACGACGGTGACCGTTTCCTCGAAGTTTCAAGTAGTAATACCGGAGGACGTTAGGTCGAGGCTGAAGCTTCAGCCGGGCCAGAAGGTGATTGTGATCGAGAAGGATGGGGTTGTCCACATGATTCCTCTGAAGCCTGTCAAGGAGATGCGGGGCATCGCGAAAGGAATTAAGGCCCAGAACGTTCGGGAAGAGCTTGACAGGTTTTGAAGCTCATCGATTCCTACGGTTGGATCGAGTATTTCGGGGACGGCCCACTGGCCGACAAGTACGCCCCTCATATTGAGGGCGCTAACACGAACAACACAGTCACACCCACCATCGTCGTCTACGAAGTCTACAAGAGGCTGAAGAAAGAAAGAGGACAACAAGTCGCTCTCGAGGTCTATGCTCAGATGACCAGAACTAGAATCCTCCCCCTAGACGAGGCAGGAGCACTGAGCGCAGCAGACATCGGCCTCAAGAAGGATCTAGGCATGGCAGATGCGATCATCTACTCAGCAGCGAAAATTCACAAAGCCGAGCTTGTCACCAGCGACCAACACCTGAAAGGTCTAGAAGGCGTGACCTTCATAGAATGAGTGTACCGTGGCGTTTGAACTCTGAGTACAGAACTCACCCCGACGAACTCACAAAATCAATTCCATCCGGGACATTCATTCCGAGCCTTCATGTCTGGAACACGAGTTGTGGCAGAATCGACGTGCAATCGTAGTTAGGCTCTTGACGATTGGAAGACTCGAAGACACTAGCGGCCCGTTGATATGCCGCGGCCACCTTACTGTGATGAGGAAAGCATGTGCTATTCTGCGGCGGTGAGAGAGTCTGAAAAGTAGTCTGTGGGCATTCCGACGTACCCCCAAGTTACTGGCTGAGGAGATCAAGCGCCGACGTGAGCAAGCTAATCGGTGACGCGATCCTTTCCGCGGCTAGCTTGCCTTTTCCTTCTTCTGGCTCCTGACTCAGTTTGCGCGATCCCTCTCGAGTCATAGGGACCCCTATAAGGTGGGGCTACAATAGCAACCTATGTCGGATCGAGTTTTCCTGTGTAGTTGCCGAAAATGCGGCACCAACTTTGAGTTCACCGGAACATACGAGAAGTTCAACAACTTCATGGACTCAAAGAACTTCACCTGCTCTAGCGGGCATGAGGAGAAGACTTCACCACGGGCTTTCCTTCAGCTCATAGAAACGAGCGAGCCCCAGCCCATGCAAGATTGGAAGCCAACGGAAGGCCGAAATTACGTCAACGTTCTCGACTATCAGATGGCTCGAATCAACCGCATGCAGATAGATCACATCGGTTCAGGCGTCTACATTGATCGAAACACGGGCAAGAAGTACGACTACGAGGAAGACATGAAAGGAACCCGACACTATTTCGAAGTGCCGGCATAACTCCAACTCGACGCCTATCACGTCGATTAGGCATAACACAGCACATATCATTTAGAAAAAAGGGCAATAAGAAAAAGGGAAAACGGGAGGAAAGCCTCCCAGGTTTCTATTTGACGACTTCGCCTGTTGCGAATCTTGGACCAACAGAGTTGATCTTGACCTTCACATGGTCGCCAGGTTTGGTTTCTGGAACAAAGATTACGAAACCCTCAATCCGAGCTACTCCGTCACCGCGACGGCTGGTCTCTTTGATGTCCATTTCGTACTCCTTACCTTCCTCAACTGGCTTGTTGAAGGAACCTCCAAAGCTCATACGTTTCACCTCGTTCAGTTCGTTCAGCTAGTTCTTCGGGAGAAAACTTAGACGCCGACACGGATGGTTACGGTAAGACGCTTGGCTTCAGCCCGTACACCTAACTTGCGCTTCAACACTACACCGACACTAATAACTCCGCCTATTCCGGCACCAGAGAACACCCAAATGCTACGCGAAGTGCGACTTCAACCGAAGTGCTCTAATGTTTGTTCTTCCTCTAATCGGTTGCTTGAAGCGAGGCCTGCGATGCAAATAAAGAACGACGAAGACGCAAGAAGCGTGGCAAGAAAATACTTCCTCGGCACAAGGACTTTCCACGACAAGATCACTTCATTGAACATGGAGCAAGAGACTCAAGGCCCAGATGAGAAGGGCGCCTGGAAGGTCAAAGGAACCTACCTCACGGAGACAGGCGTAAGAGCAGAATTTGTGGCTACTGTGTCGCCACGCGGTGAGGTACTCACAACCACCTCGACTTCAACCAAACCGAAGCCGTCCTGGCGCTAGGTATCCTGAAGTATACACGCCAACATATGTTGAACGCTAGTGTAGGAGAAAGCAGCTTGACCCATAAACTGAGTAGGAAAGATCATGCTACGCGAAAACGGCAGAAGAAAAAGCAGCGCAATAGGAAGCGTACGAAATCAAGCAGAAATCCTAGCTGATAGAGACAGTCTTGACTAACACAGTCCCGCTCCAGCGTCCGCTCGGTTGAACCTTCAGCAGAGAACTCACTGCCGGCACATTCTGCTGAATTCCTACCGTATTTCCTGAGGCTGTGAACATCTGCGGAGAGTAGTGTGTAGTCCGTTCGTCAGGTCGGATCTTGTTGACCGCTTTCGCACTCGCGAGTTGTGTGCGCTGCTTTCAGGGCCTCATGGAATGAGAGTTCGGTCTGACAATAGCCCTTCGTGCCCGCGAGGAGGAGGCTTGCGAGTGCTTGGTTTCGACTGGCTGCAGTTCTTTGCGCGTAAATGTCGATGAGCACGGCGAGGCCTGCCGGTAAGCGGAGATCCATGATCAGGCTACTCCCTAGTATGGCCTTGATCGGACGAAACACATGGGACACGGCAGAACCACGAGCCAGTCTCTTTGTGAGGTATTCCTTGTTTCCGAAGTCATCGTGCATGCCGAGCACTATCAGTACACGCAGTAGATCGGCTGTCTCCCACTTCTCGAGAAGCGCAAGCCGCTTGACCTAGTAGGCTTGAAGCTTGTCAAGGTAAAGTGACAGACGCCTGTAGTTCACTGTGAGAGCTTCCTATTCCTATGCTCTAGAGCATAGAAATCGTCTGATCGTACGCCGCAGGGCCACGCATAGAAGCTAGGGGTTCCGGCAGTCTCAGACCTAGATGAGACATGCTTCACGAGAGGAGAGGGTGAAAAAGAGGCCGAGGGGTGGAGGCTGTTCGGCTGTATATGCCGAACCACGAGCCACCCCGTCTCAGTGTCAGTTCTTCTGTAGGTTGCTGAACAAGTCCTTGCTCTTGTCGACGATTGCGCTTCTGGTCTTGTCGTTTCCTATGACTGCGCCTAGAGCCAGTGCGACTCCCAGCATAACGGCGCCGTAGGTTACGGCTTTCTTTGTTTCTCCATTCATCTCTTCATTTCCCTCCTGATGCAATTGGTAGGGTACATTGGTGCACCGCGATAAGAACATTACTGTGCCCATTCTCCGGCCCCCACGCGAGCAATGCTAGTTTCGAACAAGAGAGCCACATTGTTCCACAACAACTTGGCAACGTCCGAGAAGCGTTTGCAGTCTGAAACGCTCACAGGATACGGGGCTGAAATGGCGGAGATTTCGAGAATCAAAACATGCCGTGCCTACTCTATTCAGCTTCATCGGAATCAACCTGAACCGGTTCAACTCTCCGTTTCCGGGAGCCTCACATGCCGCATCGCAGAGTCTGGAATTCGCAGAAGCCGACCATGCAGAGCAGATCAGCGAGGTCCTTGAAAGTCAACTCAGAAGGCCACCCAATTCGCGAAACCAACTGGCCACCTCTCCAAACAAGCTTTAGAGTAGTTTGGCGCTAGCTGACTCTGGTGCGATGTCTTGTCGGGGACAGCTGATGAATTCTCGGATCTGAGTTTTCCGGAGGCTCCCAAGATCGTCGTGAAACCACCGGGCCCGAAAGCAAAAGAGTTGCTTCAGAGACAAAAGGACATTGACAGTAGAGCCGTCTACTATCCAACGGTGATCCCGACCGCTTGGGACTCGGGAAAAGGCGCGACTCTAAGGGATGTTGACGGGAACACCTACGTTGATTTCATGGCTGGCATCTCTGTCCTCAACGTCGGTCACTCCAACCCATACGTAGTTGAAGCGGTGAAGCGGCAGCTGGACAAGTTGACTCATGCGCTTGATATTCCAACTCCGGAGAGGATCCGACTCATTGAGAAACTGGTACAGATAGCTCCTGCCGGACTCAAAGGCAACTCAAGAGTCCTCTTCGGTGGTCCCACAGGATCCGACGCCATAGAAGGTGCGCTCAAGATTGCGAAATTCAACACGAAGCATCATGCGTTCATTGCGTTTCATGGCGCTTACCATGGAATGACAGGTGGAGCGCTCTCGGTCACATCCAAGAAAGGTTTCAGGACGGGGTTCCTGCCACTCTTACCGGACATTCACTTTGCACCATACGCTTACTGCTACCGCTGCGCGTTCGCTAAGGAGTACCCAGAATGTGACATGCATTGTGTGCGATATCTGGAGTACTTGTTCAATGACCCTGAGTCTGGCCTAACAGATCCTGCGGCAATCATCGTCGAGCCGATTCAAGGTGAAGGTGGGTTCATCGTACCACCTGACGGCTACCTGAAGCAACTGCGGAAGATAAGTAACGAGAATTCGGTTCTCCTAATTGTGGATGAGATCCAAACCGGTTTCGGAAGAACCGGAAAGATGTTTGCCTGCGAGTACGATGACGTAACACCCGACGTCATGACTATTGCAAAGGCTGTCGGTGGAATCGGGCTTCCCCTGTCAGGCTGCGTTGTAAGAAAGGAACTGGACACTTGGAATCCAGGGGCTCATCTGGGAACGTTCAGAGGAAACGTGCTTGCATGCGTCGCAGGCCTCGCAGCAATCAACTTCACCCTAGAAAGAGGACTAGTGGAACGATCCGCAAGAGAGGGCGCCTACATGCTGAAGCGACTGAAGGATCTGCAGCAAGAAACCAAGACAATCGGAGATGTCAGAGGAAAAGGCATGATGGTAGCAGCAGAATTCGTTGAAGACCGACGAACCAAGAAACCCGCAATCGAACTGGTCAAGAAGGTTCAGGCGAAATGTCTTGAGCGTGGAGTCTTGGTATGGAAGGCAGGACACTGGCCCAACGTCATCAGATTCCTGCCACCGCTAGTAATCACGCGTGACCACATAGACAAAGGCTTGGACATATTCGCGGATGTGGTGAAAGAGGTAGAACGACAGCTCGAATGATGTCGGGACGGATTACTACATAGCCCATTTCTCGATAGGACGGATCACGGTTCGCTCTCTATCTTGGGTTCGATCAGAACTGGTGCCTTGATTGAGTTTGCGATCAGACTGTACTTCCGAGCCCACTCCAAGGCCTTCCCCACCCGCATTGCTGAGTCGGTTTTCACCTTGATGACGGGTCTGAGCACTAAACGCTCGAATGTTGAGGTCCGATCCAGAAGATCAACTACTCTACCTTCAGCCTCACACTCATAGGAAACGAGCCGAATCTTCAACCGCTCAGCGGCCCAAATGAACATCAAGTGGAAACACATGTTCAACGCTGCGACGAAAGCGTCCTCAGGTGTCATGACGCCAGAGTGCCCCTGCAAGGAAGGTGGCGACGAGAAAGTCATCTTGGGACCGTTGCCGCATGTCAACTCGCCATCATGTCCGCCCGTCCAGACGACTTTGGTTGTGTATACGGGCACTTCGCTACCTCCAGTGCTCCAAAACTCTGTCGACTTCTTGCGCGATCCTTTCGGCCACTTTCTCAGCCAAGGCTAGGCTCTCACTGTTCAGTTTTCGGGGGGAGGGCGGCCTTGAGCATCTAGGACTCTTTGTCATGTCCGTGACGACTATTGATCCTGCGGGTTTTCCGCTGTAGCGTTCGGTGCCGACCTTTGCGCATAGCTTCTCGCAGCCGTCAACCGTAATAGTCGGATAGTATTTCGCGAACGCTCTCTCTTCCCCGCCCCCGGCGAGAAACAAGGGAAGGCAAATCGTTACAGTCTCTTCGGGCTTTAGCCTCTCAAGCACCAAGCGCGTTGCTACTCGTGAGATTGTTCCTTCTACGCATCCTTCTCCGCTACATGATATGATGCCGACTTTCTTTTCCGGCAGATCCACCATCACGGCTCACCTCTTCAGTAGCTCATCCACTTTCTGCGCCACCTGCTCGGCGAGCAGATTGGCAAGCTCTTGTCCGTCATGATCCAGGAAAGTGACGCTCTTCGGTTTTAGTTTCCGGTTTTCCCTGAGGGTGTCAACGACCCTGAAGCTGGCGGCCAGGTCTCCGCCCGCAAGCTCGACATTCTTGGCGGCACATTGGAGCGGGCATCCGTCAACTGCGATGCACCGGTTGTTCTTAACGAGCTGAAGGGTTTCTTCGTCTCCTCTGACGATGAGGGCAAGGCAAGTGGTGTCTGTGACTCCCTTCCTGAGGTTCTCGACGACCTCGTAGGTTGCTTCTCTGCCTACACTGCCGAGGGCCTTACCGATCCCGCTACATGGGACTACAACTACTTTCTTCCGTTTCCCGGCCTTCACTTCACCTAGACTCCAGTTTCCTATGCTCGGTCTCCAGTTTCTTGAGCATCAGCTCGAAGTATCCATCAGCACTCATCAGCGTCTTCACGTCATTCTCAAGGTTCCGCGGCGCTAAGGTGACCAACCATCCTTCTCCATATGGATCTGAGTTGACCAATTCGGGCTTCTCACCAAGTCTACCATTGGCTTCCTCAACCGTTCCTGACATGGGCGAGAGGAGTGAAACAGTCGTCTTCGCGGTTTCCAGCGTTCCAAATTCCGCCTGCCTTTCAACAGTTGAGCCTGGTTTGAGGAGTTCAACGAACGCCACGTCTCCTCCTGTCCTCTGCACGTAGTCGCTGACGCCGACCCTGATCCTCCCTTCCTCCATACTAATCCAGAGCCCGTCTTCGGTGTAGCAGTATCCTTTGCGGACGCGAAGCTCGAACTTGTCGAAGACGGTCTGGAGGTACTCGCTCAAGCCAGAGTCGCCTCGCTCGGGGTGACTGATTCGCAGTCGAAGCAGTAATCGGTCTCTCTGTTAGTCCAGTACTCCTTCTTGCATTCGGGGCAGGTCGTCTTCCTGAGCCAGTCTCTCTTCGCACAAGTCGCGCGTAACAGGTCGGCCATTCTCGAAGCGCATGCACACGCGTTCAAGTCCGGTTCATCCTTGGACATGCGTAACCCTCGTTCCTACTTCAGGCAAGCTAGCAGATCCCGCCTTTGCCAACCTTCTGTGCCGATTTCGCTTCTACCCTGATAACTTGAAGATGATTCCTTCTTCGGAGAGCCATCCAAACTATGGTGAGCATGACCGGAATTTCGATGAGAGGACCTACTACGGTGGAGACAGCCACCATTGGCATGGACGCGAATGCGGTTAACGCTATCGCTATGGCTAACTCGAAGTTTCTACCTGTGCAGTGAAATCCCATGGTTGAGGCGTCTTCATAGTTGTAGCCCATTCGCCTCGTTGTATAGTATACTAGGTTGTAGAGCAGGAAGAAGAAGAGAACCACGGGAATGGCCATCTGCCAAATGAGATTTGGATTATCAATTATGACGCCTCCCCTCAGAGAGAACATCACCACCATGGTGAACAAGAGCGCCAAGAGTTGCATTGCATTATAGTAAGGAATCAGCTTGGTGTTCAGCCATTCCTCAGACTTTCGCTTTATGACCTCCCTTCGTGTGATGACTCCCAGCAGCAAAGGTAAGCCAAGATACAGAAGTACACTTTGACCAATCAGCACGATGTCTATGGCAATGTAAGTTCCAACAAGCAACGCAATGTACAGGGGCGTCGTGAGGACTTGAATTATCGAGTTCCAAGCCATCAGGACTATTCCAAGTGGCCCGTTGCCCTTGGCCAAATCAGTCCACACGAGAACCATGGCAATGCAAGGCGCAACACCCAGCAGGATCAAACCAGTCCAAAGGTACCGCGCGGTCTCAGCAGTAATCAAACCGAAGTATGGGAAAATCTGCTCAAAGAATACGAAACCGAGAATATACAACAGGAACGGATTGACTGCGTAGTTGAAAAATACAATCACGCTGACTTGTCTCTTGCTTTTCAAAGCGTCTTTGAGTTCTTTCAGTTCGATCTTGGTCATCGCCGGGTAGATCATGAGAAAGAGTCCGATCGGAATGCCAACCTCAAGATACCCTGTAATCTGAGGCGCATACTTTCCTAGAGAGAGGCCAATGATTATGCAAAGGCCAATCCACACTGCTAGGAGCTTCTCTATCCAACCAAGACCACCGCGGTTTTCACTCATCTTAATCACGGCACCTCCTTAACCAACGAGGAGCTCTTCGTCAGCAACTCTGCAACTCTGGGACTGGATAGTCTGTAGAAGACCCATTTTCCTTCTCTGCGAGAGGCAACTAGACCAGATCTTTCGAGGATTCCCAGGTGATGGGACGTGGTCGGCTGCGTCAAGTCAAGTGCAGCCATCACTTCGCATGCACAAAGCTCTTCTTTGCCAAGGAGTTTCAGAATCTTCAGGCGAGTACTATCCGCAAGTCCAAAGAAGGCTGCTTCCAATCGTCTGAGCGTCAGGTCATCGGTCTGTTTTGCTCTTTTCCTTAGCTGAGATACTCGTTCGCTAGGTCGGCAGGATCCCCGAAGCCCTGAATCGACTAATCGCCTCAGCCTATCCTCGGTGAGTGTCGCGCTCATCTGACGTCTTGGCGCAAGAGTCAGATTCATCGTCTTAAATCTATTGTTTTGGGAACTCGCATCCGATCTATCCAGATAGACCCTCACAAACGTACAGCAGGTCCATCGGGGGAAAGATCACAGGCACATAGCGCTCTTCAGGCGGCGTATACGTCAAATCCCCCACGACGGCGACTTCAAATCCGCAGTTTTTGCATCTGTTGTTGTCGTCGAGACGCCAATCGTTGATGCTGTACCCGAATCGTGCTATGACGATGTTTCCGCAGTTGGGGCAGTATGTGTTCTCTCGCTTATGCCCTGGGGAGTTCGCAATGTAGACATATCGCAATCCAGCCCCTCTTGCGATATCACAATGGGCTTCCAGGACGTCAGAGGATGCCGGCGGGATTCTATCCATCTTGTGTGAAGGAAAGAACTTAACGAAGTGAAGCGGGGTGTCGGCACCCATCTGTTCGCAAATCCATCTGCTCAGGGTCTTCGCATGTTTCGGAGAGTCGCCTCGTTGATCCAAGATCAGATCGCTGATCTCGATGTGTATACCCGTTCTTCTCTTGAGATCCAGCAATGTCTCAAAGATTGGTTTCGGGCTTGGAACTCCGGCATGTCTTCTGAGGAAACTCGGCGATGCATTCGCCTTCAACCCTATGGTGACGCAGTCTGCAAACTCCGATAGAGCATCAACGGCTTCTGGTGTTCCATATCCATTCGAGACAACCACGTTGAAAAGCCCTTCACGATGAGCAATGATCCCGGTGTCTCTGGCGAACTCGATGAACACTAATGGCTCATTGTAGGTGTACGCGATCCCCTGACATCCATACTGCCTGGCCAGACGGACCACATCTTCAGGACCCAGCTCCTTGCCAAGAATCTCATCGGTTTGACTGACACGAGGATTTATGCAATAATCACAGCGCCAATTGCATCCTACGGTTCCGATTGATAGGAGCTTTGAGCCGGGCCTGTAATGGTACACGGGCTTCTTCTCGATCGTGTCAACGTGGGCAGCGACAACTCTCCCATAATTGCTCAGCAGGAGCGTCCCGTCCTTGTTTGCCCTGAACCTGCAGAAGCCTGCATCGCCCCGTCTGATCGTGCAACGTCGTGCACAAGCGACACATCTGAATTTCTGGGGGGCTAGCTGCTCGAAGAGAACTTTCCTCTGCAGTGTTATCGATCTGGTCATGGTTGCTGAAAGACCAGCGTAGGTGAGAGTGAGCCTAGCCTTCCGCCCTGCTTTTAAGATGGCGCCCCCTCTTCAGAACTCACCGCGAACCTGTATCAGCGGAGTTTCTTCGATCAAGATGTGATCGCCGTGATATCCATAATCGGATCAGGTAGAGTTGGCAGCGTAAGCGCCTTCAACATCCTACGAATGCGAATTGCAGATGTCACACTGGTCGACGTTCAGGAGGGACTAGCGCAGGGCGAAGCGCTCGACCTCATACAATCATCTCCGGCGATAGAGTTCGATGGTAGAATCAATGGCACTACGAAGACCTCCGACATCGAGGGATCAGACCTAGTGATTGTTGCAGCCGGGGTTCCTAGAAAACCCGGCATGTCTAGGTCTGAACTACTTGAACGAAACTCAGATATTGTCTCCACAATAGTCGATGATGTTGTTCGCTACGCGCCGGATTGTAAGGTCATGATGGTGACGAACCCAGTGGATGTCATGACCTATCTGGCCTATTGCAGGTCAGGTTTTCAGCGGAACAGGGTCTTCGGAATGGGTGGAATCCTTGACACACTGAGGTATCGCTCCTGCATCGCGCTGGAACTCAACATGTCTCGTGAGGACATTAGAGCCCTAGTCATAGGTGAGCATGGCGATCACATGATCCCTCTTGTGGATTACACAACCATCGGGGGCATTCCGGTGAGAAGGCTTCTAGACGAAGAGAAGATCAAGCACATAGTCGAGAGAACTAGGACAAGCGGCTCAGACGTGATCAGTCTCAAGGGAGGAACCATCTACGCTCCAGCTGCAGTAATCGCCGTCATGGCTGAAGCTGTTCTTAAGGGCAGAAATCGAGTGATGGCCGCCTCAGTGGTTCCTGATGGAGAGTACGGACTGAGGAACCTCGCGATAGGCCTTCCAATTGTTCTCGGCAAAGACGGAGTTGAGAGGATTATCGAGCTTCCGTTGGAGGCTGCCATGAAGAATCAGCTGATGGAATCGGCGAACGCCATCTACGCGGGAACACAGAAACTCGGATTGTCTCGCAGCACTTGAGGAACACGCTTACGCTTCATCGCTGTCCCGTTTGGTCATATATACGATATCATGCGCCCTGTAGCCTTCTCGAGCAAACAATCTTCGAGAGGCGTCGTTGTCAGTTTCGATTAAGGCCGCGAATATGTGCAATCCGATCGAACGTAGCTCTTGCTCGGCCTCAGAGAGCAATTGTACTGCGTATCCTTTGCCGCGGTGATCGGGATGAACCACGAGCCGATTAATCCAACCCTTACGTGTGTCATGCGTGATGACGACCGTGCCGATGAGTTGACCGTCCTCCTCTAGGCCGAGGACGCTTTGCCTGCCAGACAACTGGGCAGCAAACGCGTCGCGGCTGTCGCGCCCCTCGAGGCGCATGCTTCGTAGTCCAGCACTCTGCCAGAGTCGTATGATCGCATCGTAGTCATCGATCGTCAAGTGCCGCAACTTGGTCATGATCAGGCGCCATCCTGAGCTGGATCGAGCTGCTTCATTTCCGAGTTTCCGCTTCGATAAAAGGGCGCTTCTTGACCTTTCGCGCGATGGTTTGATCAGCCATTACCCATTTCAACTCGGAAGAAGACTTCATGTCGTGTCAAGCATGAGCGAACAGCACTCTGATAGCTCGCACTACCTCGGGAGACACACAACCCTATCCTATTTGGTGGGGCGTCGCAGGATTTGGCAACACATTCCATACCTTAGAGAGAACGAAGGGCATGCTCCCCCGATCGCGTTGGCTGTAGGCGATCGACGTCGAGTCCACGAAATCGCAAGTCGACTACGCAAACCCGTTCTTGTTCCAGAGACTGCAGCACGATTCGCTCACCGTGGTGTCAGCAAGAAGGCTTTGCCTGCTGCTCCGGAATACGGTCGTGTAGCGATGGCAATCGGCCTAGCCTCCGGATCTGTTCCGGTGCTTGTTGTTGAGACGCAGATGGGTGCACCGTCCACTCAGATCATCATGAATGAGATCCTCTCTGACGAGCTGACGAGCACCGACTATCGAACAGGCAAGGTCACACTCTCCATGCCACACAAGATCGTGATCCGAGTAGGAACAGCAGGCGGCATCAACTGCCAGGGCTCGTCGACAATCAAGCCTGGGGATGTTGTCAACGCGACACACTCGATTGGAGCGACCGGAGCAGTGATCCAATCTCTCCTCCGTCTTGATTTCTGGATTCCGGGAGCGATCGAGGAATTCCGCAAGCGATGGGTCGACCAAGGCCCAGAATTCACAATCACGCAAGAGGGGCACCCAAGAGTCGAGTGCGGTGGAGATGTGGTGGAAGCTTTGGACGCTGCTGGCCAACGATTCGCGGCTGGCGCCTATCATAAGGGCGGAAATATCACAAAGGATTCCCTCTATGCCGAACTGAGTGAGAACGTGTTCTTGGACCTCTGCCGAGCCTACAACTGCCGCTCCACGGAGATGGAACTGTCAGCCATCGCGGTCTCAGCTCGCGCAAACAACGCCTGCTTCGGAATGATTTCAGCCATCGTAGGCGTATTGCCGGGAGGATCGTTCGTGGAATCCGAGAGAGTGAAAGCCACTGCCGAAGAGAGGTCACTGCGAATCGTTCTTGAAGCTGTCAAGAATCTTGCGTCACAAGAGTAGTGGCATGAAGGACTCGGGACTCCGCTTGTGATCAGTGCGTTTCTGGGAGAGCCTGTTGACTGGGTAGACAGGAACAAAGAAGGATAGAGAAAGAGTGGGTGGGGTATTCAGGCTAGGATCGTGTGCTTCGCCTGCGTCCGATGACAGAGAATGCAGCGATGCCCCCTACGATTCCTGCCAGAATGGATTCGATTGGAAAGCCTGGAACTGGATCACATTCTTCAATGGGATCCAGCACAGGTCTCCCTAGCATGTTGGAGCGCCATCTAGCCTGAGACCGATTGGAAGTGACTGATCTTGGTATTCCACAAGAGCCCTCCTGAGGTGATCTCGCTCGGAGATGTTGCAGTTGACCAACTAGTATCTGTCCCAAGATACCCTCTGAACGGCGAAGACTCCGAGGTATCTGGAATGGAGAGGCATCCCGGTGGATCCGCCGCCAACTTTGCTGTCGCAATCGCAAGACTTGGCATGAGGTCAGGCTTCATTGGGAAGACAGGCTCCGATGAAGCTGGACGGTCCGTGCGTGATGATCTAAAACGCGAAGGCGTGGATGTCTCGCACCTGAAAGAAGCGTCCGGAGGAACCGGAACCGTCATCGTGCTAGTGGACAAAGAGGGTCAGCGAACCATGCTTTCGTTCAGAGGAGTAAACACCAAGCTGACAATGCACGAGATTCCGCGAGAATACATCGCGAGCTCGAAATGGCTGCATGTTTCAGGGTACTCGCTCGTTCGTGCGCCTCAATGCAACGCCGCGCTCAAGGCGATGGAATACGGGAAGAAAGCAAAGGTACGAATCAGCTTGGATCCGTCGCTTCACATCCACCAAGCCAAGAGCAAAGTGCTAGCTGACGCTTTGGGACTCGCTGACGTACTTTTCCCGAGTGAGGCGGAGGCCAAATATCTGTCTCACAAGACCAATCTCCGGGAAGCGGGGAGAGTCCTTCTGAGGAAAGGACCCTCAATTGTTGCGATAAAGCTCGGGCGAAGGGGATGCATTGTCATGACCGAAGATGAGGAGCTGCAGATTCCGAGTTTCAACATAGAACCGACCGACACAACGGGAGCCGGAGACGCATACGATGCAGGTTTCGTGATGAGACATCTTAGGGGGTTTGATTTGAAGCGCTCGGCCGAATTCGCGAACGCAGTAGCTACACTCAAGACGATGAAGACCGGTGCGAGAGCGGGCCTTCCGAGAATAGATGAAGTGGAGAGGTTCATGCGAAATGAGCGAAAGTGAAGGATCAACAGTGTTGCAGGGCATCTTTGGAACTCCGAAACCCCTGATTGGAATGGTACATCTTCTCCCTTTACCTGGCTCCCCGCGCTACGAAGGTGACGGAATCCTACGAGCGCTTGACGCTGCCTTGCGTGACGCAAAGGCCCTGCAGAATGGAGGTTTCGATGGAATGCTGATAGAGAACTACGGTGATTCGCCATTCAAGCCGGCGCCGACTGATCCCGAGACCGTCGCATCAATGACGGCGATAGGCAGGGAAATCTCGAGACAAGTTGAACTCCCTATTGGGGTGAACGTTCTCAGGAACGGCGCTCTGGCGGCACTCGCGATCGCACACATCATCCGTGCGCGTTTCATCCGAGTGAATGTGCTTACAGAATCCTTCGTAACAGATCAAGGTATCATAAACGCATGCGCACACGACCTGATGCGATATAGAAAACGCCTCAATGCGACAGATGTACAGGTGTATGCTGACGTGCGCTCGAAGCATGCGGCACCGCTCTTCTTAAGACCAGTCGAAGAATCTGCACGGGACACGGCATACCGAGGAATGGCAGACGCACTAATAGTCACAGGCCCATACACAGGAGCGGAACCGGACAAAGATCAACTGCACCGAATCAAGAACAGTGTTCCTGACAGGCCAGTCCTGATTGGCAGCGGACTCACAGCTAGAAACGCGATGGAACTACTGAGAGACGCTGACGGTGCAATCGTCGGAACCAGCCTGAAAGAGAATGGAATAGTCGAGAACCCGATCCAGGAAACGCGTGTCAAAGAACTCGTAAGATGCACAGCAAAACTTCGATGAAACGTTCTGC
>Ga0315274_10007309_pt1 | contig 16002 bp, 9 predicted proteins | sample YL17G02_20_MG_FD_203700 | JGI IMG/M metagenome (GOLD analysis project Ga0315274, IMG submission 203700) | Sediment microbial communities from Yellowstone Lake, YNP, Wyoming, USA - YL17G02_20 | ecosystem: Environmental > Aquatic > Freshwater > Lake > Sediment | place: USA: Wyoming | collected... | reverse complement strand
CAAAGTGTTCGGAATGAAAGCTTACAAGAGCGTGGTTGAGGTTCCCGGGCTGGTAGATTTTGCTGTGATAACCGTACCGTTTCAGGATGTCCCCGCTGCTGTGGAGGATTGCGTTAGAAAGGGGGTCATGAGCGCTGTCATTATCTCCGGCGGCCTTGCGGAGACAGGCGAAGAAGGCGCAAGGATACAAGGGCAGACGTTAGAACTCGCCCGTCGAGGCGGTATACGCTTCATAGGTCCGAACTGCCTGGGTTTTTGTAATCCATACGCAAACTTCTGCACTGCGCCTTTCTTGCCACCAATCGAGGCGGGGCCTGTGGCGCTTATCTCTCAGAGCGGGAACTCAGGCCAGGCAATACTTGATTATGGGCTGCAAATGGGAGTGGGATTCAGCAAGTTTATCAGCAGCGGAAACGAAGCTGACCTGCATTTCGAGGACTATCTGGAGTACCTGGCTCAGGACGAGAAGACTGAGATTATCCTAGGCTATGTAGAAGGCCTCAGGGAAGGCCAGCGGTTTCTGGAACTGGCAAAGGAAATAACCAAGAGGAAACGCATGGTCATTATGAAGGTGGGACGCACTGATGTCGGGACTAGGGCAGCACGTTCTCACTCTGCTGCTCTGGCGGGATTTGATGAAGTGCTCGATTCTGCGTTTAAGCAATGCGGTGTGATCAGGGTGGATAAGCTTCATGAAATGGTGGATGTCGCTGTTGCTTTGCTAGGCCAGTCCCTGCCCCACGGGAAACGGGTGGGGGTGCTGTCGATGAGCGGCGGCATGGCGGTCATTGCCGCAGACGCCTTGAGAACAGAGGGGTTAGAATTACCCCCATTGTCAGCAGCAACTATGGAGAAACTGAAGACTATGATGTCACGGAGGTGGTCGGGCGGGAACCCTGTCGATCCCGCCGGGGACTTCGTCAATTACCAGGCTCTCTGGCCCATGATAGAGGATGAGAATTTCGACGCCATACTGGTGATTGGTGGTGTGGCGATGACCTCTGGCTTTGCCACGTGGGCACCGGCATCTATGAAACATGCGGTTGAAGAAGTAGGGAAGCAGATGGAGGAGGCTGAGCTTGAGTCTATAAAAACGACTATCGACCTTATGGCAAAACACCGTAAACCTGTCCTTTTTGCGGTGGGAGCTGAGCCTTTTGAAAGTGAGGGTAAGGTCTCTCTGAAGCTGAAGGAAAGTCACCTGAATCTCTACCCCGATCCGGAAGAGGCGGCCAAAGTACTTGCCCATTTAGTTGGATACAGCGAATACCTTGGGGCAAGTTAGCGAGTACGAAAAGACGGTGAACATTTCGCTGTGTTGTGCACCGATGCCGTTCAGTAGCCAAACAGGCTTAACAAAATGAGTAATTGTTGCCGCTATGACCCGCGGGGCCGAGCATAGCCAACCAGGCAAGAACTGCTATGATATTGAATGCTGTCGGGCAACTTTCCGCCGATGTGTGCGTTTCTTATTGCATCGATATAGAGTGGAATACAATAGGGTATAATACAGCTAAGCTTTCAAAGAGATCAATTTATACCAGGAGCAGTAGAATCTCAGCAGCAAGGACGAAAATATTACGGGAGGCTCAAGCATACAGATCAAGATAAGTTTTTTGGGTGCAGCACATAACGTCACGGGTTCTGCTTATTTGCTGGAAACTAACGGCGTAAGGCTTCTTGTGGATTGCGGGCTTTTATCAGGAAAGCCATTTCAGGGGAAGAAACTGGGCTCCATTCCCGGTCACACCCCAAACTATAGATGCTGTTCTTCTCACACATGCTCATCTTGATCATTGTGGTTTGTTGCCAAAGCTGGTTCACGATGGGTTCAGGGGCAAGATCTATTGCACGGCTGCTACGGCTGAACTATCCGGGATTTTTCTTATGGATTATGCTCATTTGCAGGAGCACGAAGCAGAGTTTAGGCAAGAAAGACATGAGTGGGATGCCCTGAGGGGGTCCATATCCGGAAGCCCCGCTCTACACAACAAGTCATGTTAAGGCCTCTTTCCCGCTATTCCGTCCTGTAAGATACGAGAGCCCGATTGAGGTAGGGGATGGGATCGAAGCAACGTTCTACGACGCAGGTCACGTGCTCGGCTCTTCCACAATTAAGTTTGAGATAAAACAAGGCGGAGAGCGCAGGACACTCTTGTTCTCCGGAGACATTGGGAGGTGGGGGAGACCGATACTGCGTGACCCCACACTCTTCAACGATGCCGATTACGTTGTGATTGAATCCACATACGGCGATAGGCTACATGAGAACCACAAGAGCACAGAGGAGACGCTTGCCGATATCATAAACTCCACCCAAAAAGCTGGTGGGAACATAGTTGTCCCCAGCTTTGCGCTGGAGCGATCCCAGGAAATCCTGTATTGCCTGAACAGATTGCTCATAGAGGGTCGCATACCGCATCTGATGATCTACCTTGATAGCCCCATGGCGACAAGTGTCACCGAAGTTTTCAAACACCATATCGATCTGCTCGATGAAGAAACAGTTGAACTCTTACGCCAGGGAAAGTCACCCTTCGAGTTTCACGGCCTAAGAATTGTCAGGACAATCGAAGAGTCAATGGTGATAGATCACACGGGTGAGACCGCCATCATCATAGCTGGTTCGGGCATGTGCACGGGGGGCAGAATAAGACATCACCTCACAAGTAACATATCCAGGCCAGAGAGTACAATACTATTCGTAGCTTACCAGGCGACCGGAACACTCGGAAGGCAGATCGTCGATGGCTCAAAGCAAGTCAACATATCAGGACATATGTATGCCGTATCGGCAAGGATTATTCAGATGAATGGTCTTTCAGGACATGCAGATAGGGGCGAGCTGTTCAGATGGCTGTCTGGTTTGGGGGAACGTCATTTACATCTTTTTGTCACCCATGGTGAGCCTGAGGTCGCTTGCCATTTCGCTCAGTTCCTGAGAGAGAAAACGCACTGGGAAATATCAGTGCCGAAGTACCGGGACACGGTCATCCTAAATTAGCTTTGGTGCCTCCTGTCTTCAACCACGATGTGGCGACTAAGTCCCTAGCTGTATCTTGACGAGAGGCCTTCGCTCTAAGCTACTAGACGCTTGGGCGACAGCGCTCTATCTGCCGCGGAGGCAATGTAACAGAAGTCAGAATTGTTGGACGGATTGCACTCTATAGCTTTTTGTTAAGTAAGTCGTCCACATTGAGTCCCAGAAGTTCCAAAAGTTGCCGTAGTAGCCACATGAGCAGGCGTGCGGAATGCTATCAAGGCCACCCTCACACCACCCTGTAGCGCTTCATGCAGTGCTGGAAGGTGTGTGGTCAGATACACCTCGACGCAATAAAGTGGTCAGTGCAGACCGTCTTACCACTTGACAGGAACAGGCTTCCCTGGGACTCCAACTACCGCTGGCCCCGCCTCTAGGTGTAACTTATCAAGCGCTTTGTTTCTCAGCGCCCTGTGCCCCTTCTGAAATTGTTCCTGCTGTTCCACTGGTATATCAGATATCAAATCGGACACTATAGACCTAAATACAGGAAGTCCGTCTGCTAAGAGTTTTTCGCCCTTAGCTGTTATCTTGACTTCCGTGAAGGGATGGCCCTTCCGCTTCGGTATTCGTTGAACAAGGCCCGCCTTTTCCATTCTGTTAAGCAACCCAGCAATGGTCTGATTCTCTCTATGGGTCATGCGGGCTATCTCTGCAGGAATCAAGACCCCAGGATAGTCTCTACAAGCCCAGAGGACAGCTATTGTCTCAGGTGTCAAACCTAACTTGGCGAGTCTAGCCTCAGCTACTCTGTTGACCGCAAGCCACGCTTGTCGAAGCGTTGTGTAGGTTGTGAGAGCTCGGTCGGATAACTCGAAGTCGTAAACATCAGGCGTCACTTAACTCCTCCTCTACGTGTAAGCATTTAAGCTCAAATTATACATTAAATATTTTGGATGGCAAATGGTTCTTTCCTCTCACAGTGTTGTTATTCACCCAGAGGTGTTTGCAGAAGGTAACACGCTTTGGACAACACAAGCTAAGGAACTAGCTTCGGATACTCTACTATTGCGGATGATTGTTCAGTATCTTGCAACAACTTAGCCGCCATATCCTCAATAAGTAGATTCAATGACGGCAGATAATGAATTTTCTGGCGCTGCATCAGCCTAGCCGCCCTCTCGACAATAGGGCTTTTGGTTAGGTGACATTTCCTTACAGCTTCTAGCCTCTTAACTATCTGGAGACATTCCGCATAAGTAAATTCGGCTTTGAAGTTTTGGTCTAGGTTTTGCTCGTAAGTTTGTCGCATTATTATCTTCTAACGGATAGATTTACTCTATTTCCAGGAGATTCTTGCACTAGTATACCTTTCGCGGTAGAATGTGGCAAGAGGTTGCTATAATAATGTGACGGAGGAGGTGGAGAGACGATGAAGGTAGTTACCTACGATTGTGTTGGCCGGTATCACCTGGTAGCTAGATGTCCTGCATGCGCTACGGGGACTGTGATGACAACCTGCAAAGACGATTTCAACGGCGTCACAGAGAGCAATTGTAGTGAATGTAATAAGGTTCTGGCCTTCTATCTCATAATGGAAGAACGCAAAGCTTGGATGCTCGGCGAGCCAATGGAGATGGTTACCAAGAAGGTTACTTAGTAGAAGTTGCTGAAGAAAGCATAAATGCTTGGCGCCCAGTAGTGCTTCATGCTGCTGTAGGGCTTTTGGAGCAAGCTAAATCCCAAACCCTCTACACTCAAGTAGTTAACTACAATGCCCCACTAAAGCACTACAATTCAAAACATTCGTATTTACAATACTTAGCTATGTTTAGAGGTATGGTTTGCGAAATTGAGGGGTATTGCTTTGAATTTTGGAGCTGGGGAGCGGTGTTGGGCAAGTGGAACGGTGTGGGGGCTGGGCTATACCAGTTTGTATGATTGCACTTTATGACGAACTGTCTAATATGAAGGCGCTCGCGACGGTTGCCGGACGGTTCGAATACCTTTAGGTCCACTTATGAACTGAAATCTGTATTCACTTACTTTCCTCACATTCTTCTGATATAATGCTCGCGAGCGCCAAAGGTTTGATTTTAGAACCTTCTCACTAGAGGCTAGAGGATGCTACCTGTTCTTTCTCCTCAGGAATTCGTTTCGAAGTGGAGCAAGAGTTCTCTTAAGGAGAAATCTGCTTCGCAAGAGCATTTCATTGATATTTGTCATTTAGTCGGCCACCCCACGCCAGCTGAGCTGGATCCGGTTGGCGATACTTTTTGCTTCGATGCAGGTGCTGACAAGCTGAGTGGAGGCAAAGGTTGGGCAGATGTATGGAAGAGAGGCTGCTTTGCTTGGGAGTACAAGGGCAAGCATAAGGACCTCGATCAGGCTTATCAACAGTTGCTGCAGTACCGCGAATCGCTGATGAACCCGCCATTGCTGGTCGTCTCAGACATGGAGCAAATCATCATCCACACTAACTTTACGAACACGGTCAAGCAGGTGATACCGATTTATCTAGAAGATCTGCTCAAGTCGGAAAGACTGGCAGAACTGCGTGCGGTATTCTTCGAGCCCGAGACTTTCCGTACTCCCCAGACGACAGAACAGGTGACAGAGGAAGCTGCTGCTGAGTTCGCCCATCTAGCTGACTTATTGCGTGGGACTAGCGCAGATTCTCATCAGGTAGCCCATTTCTTAATTCGGATTCTGTTCTGCCTCTTTGCTGAGGATATCGGGCTTTTGCCCAAAAATCTTTTTACCCAACTGGTGAACAGTACCAAGAAACAACCATCCGCGTTTACACAACAACTAAGGCAGCTATTTGCATCCATGGTCTCGGGTGGTTGGTTTGGGACCAGCGAAATTGCCAAGTTCAACGGGAGACTGTTTGACGATGACTCGGTATTGGAAATGGATAGTGATGGCTTAGATATTTTAGCAAGGGCATGTAGCCTTGACTGGTCCAATATCGAGCCCTCAATCATTGGCACACTGTTTGAACGTAGCCTTGACCCAGATAAGCGTTCACAGTTGGGAGCACACTACACCAGTAAAGATGATATCATGTTGATCGTAGAACCCGTACTGACGGCTCCACTGTGCCAGCAGTGGGAAGAGGTTCGTAAAATAGTACTTGACCGTGCCAAGCAGCGTGATCAAACGAAAACCAAGGCTAGTCGGAGCAAGTATGATAGGGAGCTTATCTCCTTGCTGATGGACTTCGCGATTTCGATTGCTCAAGTTAGAGTTCTAGATCCAGCATGTGGGAGTGGCAACTTCTTGTACGTAGCATTGAAGCAGCTTCTTGATTTGGAGAAAGAAGCTGTTGCCTTGTCCGGAACTCTCGGCCTTACGCGGTTCTTTCCAACCGTTTCCCCCTCGCAATTGTACGGTATCGAGATTAACCGATATGCTCACGAACTAGCACAAGCTACAATTTGGATCGGCTACATCCAATGGCTACGCGAGAATGGCTTTGGAATTCCCAGTGAGCCAATCCTAAAACCCTTGGACAATATTTGGCTTATGGATGCTATCCTTGCCCATGATGAGCGGGGGAAGCCAATTGAGCCAGAATGGCCAGAGGCCGATGTGATTATCGGGAACCCGCCGTTCTTAGGCAGCAGGAGGATGCGACCCACACTTGGTGATGAATACTGTGACTCATTGGAGCAAGTATACAGGCAGCGAATTGGACGACCCGATTTGGTCTGCTATTGGTTTGAAAAAGCAAGGAGTCTCATAGAGAAAGGCAAAACTAAGCGAGCAGGTTTATTGTCAACGCAGGCTATTCGTGGTGGCACAAATCGAAGGGTACTAGGTCGGATCAAAGCGACTGGAAATATATTCATGGCTTGGAGTGATCGAGAGTGGATTCTGGATGGGGCTATGGTACACGTTTCAATGGTTGGCTTCGATGATGGCTCAGAGCAGAAAGTTGTATTGAACGGAAGCCCTGTATCTTCCATCAATTCTGACTTGACCTCTGGCGTAAATCTATCTCTTGCAAAAGTGATGGAAGAGAATGCGAAACTTTCGTTCCAGGGGGTCGTGTTACGTGGTCCCTTTTCTATTACATTCGAACAGGCATTGACGATGCTGGCAGCAACCGGCAACCCAAATGGTCGCCCAAATAGCGATGTCATTATACCAAGACTGATCGGCCAAGACATCACGGGCAGGCCATCACGTTCCTATGCAATAGACTTTGGTATAGACACTTCAATGGAAGATGCGTCACAGTACGTTGTACCGTTTGAGTATGTCAGGCAAAATGTGTATCCTGTACGACAACAGGCAACCCAAGACATCGCACGCGAACGATGGTGGCTGCATTGGAGACCTCGTTCAGCTATGCGAGCAGCTGTCTCCTCCCTACAGCGCTACATAGTCACGTCACGCGTGTCTATGCATCGAATTTTTGTCTGGGCAACTTCAGATACAATTGCAGATACGGCCACTGTGGTGATTGCTCGCGATGATGATTACTTTTTTGGTCTTGTTCAATCAAAGCATCACGAGTTGTGGGCAAGGCGTGCAGGCACTCAGCTACGGGATGCAGAAAGTGGTTCGCGCTACACCCCAACAAGTTGTTTCGAGACCTTCCCCTTTCCCTGGCCACCTGGCCACGAGCCGAACGACGATCCACGCGTAGCGGCTATAGCTCAAGCCGCCCGTGAACTGGTAGATAAGCGAGATGCTTGGCTGAATCCAAAAGATATGACTGAGGAAGAACTCCAGAGCCGGACGTTGACCAAACTATATAACCAGCGTCCAACTTGGCTTGATCTAGCTCATCGCAAACTCGACAATGCAGTGTTCGATGCCTATGATTGGCCTCATGACTTGAGCGACGAAGAGATTCTTCAGCTGCTCATGGCGCTCAATTTGGAGCGTGCTGAGAAATAAGTCTAGCTTGCACAACCCAAACACTCAATAAGCAATGTAAGGGTTTTTTTGTTGGATCACACTTCGTCAGTTTAGCGTTGTGAACCCTTGTGCGTGCAGAACGGAATTGCGATGTAGTGTTTGCAACATACTACAAAAGTCAGAGGTCAGACTGGCAGATATAGAGCTCAGCACAGCGCGAAGCACCAAAGGTTGCGGTAGGGCTCCCTCGTACCCCGCCGGACTACGTTGACACACAAAAACAAATGAGTTATTCTTGGCGAAAAGTATGGAGGAACCTCGTTAAAGACCTCTCTGCACCACAATGGTTGCGAGCATCATAGAGTTGTGATGGCACGGTGGGTTCTAACTGAAGAAGAAAGGCAAGAGGTGCGGTCAAAATTCAGAAGCCTCTGCTATAGCTGATGTGCTATGAAAACTGTAAGATTTGTGCATTGCGCAGACTTGCACATTGACAGCCCCTTCAAGCGGATCTCAGCCATAGATAACACTATGGGGGAGCTACTATATCAATCCACGTATCAATCGTTCAGCAACATAATTGACCTCGCACTAGCAGAACAAGTTGACTGTGTATTGATATCTGGCGACGTGTATGATAGCTCAAATAGAAGTCTCAGAGCCCAGTTGAGATTCAGAAATGGATTGGCTCGCCTATCCGACAAAGGAATTCCCACCTATGTTGTGCACGGGAATCACGATCCACTAAATTCATGGTCTTCTAAGCTAGATTGGCCTTCTAATGTATTCATCTTTCCGGGCGACGCTGTTGCATGCGTCCCTCTGGTTAAGGACGGTGAGATTGTTGCGGAGATTTGTGGGATCAGCTTCTCCAAACGTGATGTTTTTGATAATCTCGCGCTGAGATTCCCTAAAGAGAGAAAAACCATCCCTCGCATTGGTTTGCTGCACACCAATGTGGGAACTAATGCCAGACACGAGTCATATGCCCCTTGCACTGTATCAGACTTATGTGCCTGCGCCATTGACTACTGGGCGTTGGGACACATTCATGCATACAGTATTCTTAATAGGAGCAATCCAGCTATCGTGTATTCTGGATGTTCGCAAGGCACACATCCCGGGGAGATTGACGAGAAAGGGTGCTGCCTAGTTACACTCAGCCCCTTGGGTGATCCGGATATTCAATTTGTGCCGACTGATACCGTTCGCTATCAATGTGATTCTGTCGAGATCTCCTCGTGCGTGACCATTGACGATATTATCTCAGCAATTGAGGCCAAGTGCGAACAGGTCTCGGAGAACATGAAAAACCGGCATACGGTAATTCGGCTATCTCTTGTCGGTATAAATGAGCTTCATTCAGAACTACGCAGGGGGAGTGCTGTTGCCGACATTGTGGAAAATGTGAGAGATTACTTTAAAGGTAGAACGCCTACAATCTGGCTTGAAGGTCTTACTCTCAATACTGCCGGACCGTACGATTTAGAGTTACTCAGGCACGGAAACGATTTCGTTTCAGATATTATATCAATGTACGATGAGCTAGATGATCCACAGAGCGCACACTGGAAAGATGTTCAAGAGAGATTAAACGTTCTGTTCACAGACTGGCAAGGTAAAAAGTACCTAGACAAGCTGTCACAGTCAGATGTATTGGCACTTGCCAAGGAAGCGCGTAATTGGACTCTGGACGCTCTTGTGAGGACAAGTTAGCATGAGAATCCTTGAAGTTCATATCGACGGCTTTGGCATCTTTGCTGGCAGACATATTCGTGGTTTCACAACTGGGATCAATCTCTTCTACGGTGGCAACGAGTTCGGTAAAACCACGTTGCTGTCATTTATTCGGCGCATATTATTTGGATTTCCGCGTAGTTCAGCTAGCACAAATCCTTATCCTGCACTTTTCGGAGGAGCCTATGGTGGAAGACTAATCTGTCAGCTGAAAAATGGTGAGAATGTCACCATATCGAGAACACTAGGGCGACGTGCTGCTTTGGTAACCATTTCCACTGCTACAGGTCAACTGAGCGGTCAGGACGAATTGGACAAACTGCTTGGCCACCTGAACGGGACATTCTACGAAAACGTATATGCTATCAGTCTGGAAGAACTTCAGGAGATTGGATCGCTGCAAGGAGATGAAGTCCGGAGTCAAATATATGGGGCTGGACTTGGCCTTGGCAGTATATCATTACCAGACATCAGGAGCGAATTCACAACCCGGAGTGAATCTCTTTATAAACCAACAGGTCGTAAACAGACGATGCTGACTCTATTGCAGGGAATTAGAGATTTGGAGAAACAGGCATCTACAATTGAAGAAGGACTGGTAAATTATGATGGCCTAGTGAGTGGGAGAGAGGAACTGGAAAACAAAGTCAGGAAACTGGAAGGTCAGTTGAGCGATCTACGTGTGTTACAAAAGTCTTTAGAGAACAAGAAAACGCTGTTCCCTGTGTATCTTGATTATGAGGAGGCCGCAGCCAAACTGTCAAAGTTGGGGAAAGCACCCGACTTCCCAGAAGATGCACTTCAGAATCTGGAACTGAAGAAAACTGCCATAGCTGACCTTGAGAGGCTGATTGACGAGAATTCCGCCGAACTCAACGGCTTAGAGTCTGAAAAAAAGAGAATGGTCTACAATGACCGAATCCTTGCATCTGAAGAGCACGTGGTTGCTCTGCAGAGACTAAGCGAGAAATACCGCGCTGCCGTAGACGACATTGAGGGCGTAAAGGTAAAAAGAACCGCTCTTGAGAGCCAAACCACAAAGAACATTAGCCAAATAGGAGAGATGTGGAATATCTCAAGAATCACGAATTTCAACCCTAACCATGTGCAGAAAGATAAGATTCTTTTATATGCTAGCAGCTTTGACCAAGCTAGGGTCAGATTGGACGATGCCAGAAACAAGTTGGACTACCACAAAGAACAAAAAGCTGCGGCTTCGCCCAAGCAATTGCCTACTCGCGCTTTTCCCAAATACGCTGTATATCTTATTATCCTTCTTAGCTTGTGTGCCACCGTTCTGGGATTCCTGACCTCATATTGGTGGCTGGCCCTCCCTTGCGTATTCACAATGTTTGTGGGATTGTTTGTTGTCCTCAAGATTCGGCAGAGCAGCAGGACTGAGTTGACCGATCCGTTGCAGAATGAACTTGCCGAGAGACTTGAGAGAGAGCGATTAGAATATCAGAGACTGGATAGCGAATGGCGTGAATTCCTGCGGGGCATAGGTTTCGACGAAGACTTATCACCGAAAGGTGCCAATGAGGTTATATCAGCAATCCAGAAAATTCAGTTGGATATTGCTACCTTAGATGAACTCGATTCAAGGATTGCGCGAATGCAGAATACAATAGATAATGTGAAGGCTTTACACGAACAAGTCGCGCCGTATGTTGAGCGGTCATATATAACCACTGATATCAGCGCTAACATACCGGTCTTCGCTACTCATTTGGATAGCGCAAAAACTGCCAAATTGCGCAGTCAGGATTTGGGAGAGCGGATAAGGAAGCTGCATGATAGAATAGCCAACCTAAGAAATGACAAGGAGAAGCTTGAAGGAGAGATTCTTACATACATCTCTTCCCGGGGTGCATCGGATGAGGCAGATTTCCGGCAGAAATTTGCTGTGTTTGTTGAACGAAGGCAATTACTTCAGAATGCAAATGCTTGCAGGAAGAATATTCAGATGGTAGTAGGTACTGGCGAGCATTTTGATAGTTTCCTTGCATCTATTTCATCTACACAGCCCGATATGATCCCACCACAACTGGAGGAAATCCAGAGACACCTAACAGAATTGAGCAATGAGCGAGACCAAACGAATATATCCATTGGCGAGGCAAAGAAGGAGATAGAACGGCTATCTTCCAGCAATGACTTACAGGTCAAACAGAGCGAAGTGGAATTGAAGAAGCAAGAACTTCGGGACTGTTCGAGGGATTGGGTAAAATCGCAGATTGGACAATTGATGCTTGACAAAGCGATTTCCAAATATGAAGAAACAAGGCAACCAGATGTAATTAAAGCTGCTGAAAACTTCTTCCTGCATGTCGCTGGCACTAACTACTCTGCGATTATCAAACCGATAGACAGTGATGAGTTTGAGATTAGGGATAGCACTGGAAGAAGCAAGAGTATTCTCGAAATGAGTAGGGGAACAAGAGAGCAATTGTATCTAGCGATGCGCCTAGGGTTGATCGAAGAGTATGAGAAGCGGTCTGAACCGATGCCAGTAGTAATGGATGACATCTTGGCTAATTTCGATGATGACAGAGTCCGTTTGGCAATACAAGCATTGAAGAGTTTCTCAGAGACTCGCCAGATTATCGTCCTGACTTGCCACAAGAACAATCTCGATTTGTACCAGCAGGCAGGAGCAACACTGCTTTCTCTTGAATAGCTGGACTCGGCTGGTTATTGACAGGGCGAGCACAATAGACTAGAGTTCAATCAAGCTATACGGGAAGGGCTGGCCACCGAAATTGTTTCTATGACTGGCGCAACTCGCAGTTATCATTACACTATCACAAATGGAGCAGCGTGGATATGAGAGATACCGAAACGACTGAAAGTTCTGCGGGGGAAGTCGCGGCACGGTGTCACGAGATTCAAGTAAGTCTCGGAGCAACGGAGGTTCCCGAGTTTGAGCTTCTTAGTGAGATCGGAATGGCCATTCGCCTCGCCTTGCACATAAGAGGCTTGCCAGCCATTAAGTATGAGACCCTGCGTTTGGTGGCTAACCACTATCTGTATATACCTAGTATCGCGGTGCGAAGAATCGTATTGCTGCTCGCAGACGCAGAGTTCGTGAAGATTGACACGGAAGGGAAGACGATCAAGACTGTCCTCCCGGCAGTCCCATACTACGAAGACCTGTTTCGAAAGCTAGGGGAATACGCGCAAACAATCGGCAAGTTCAACGAGGCAGAGGCGTTGAGTATAGAGATTGTAAGACGATTGGCCAAATCACCAGAAAACGTAGACTCGCTACGCAATACGCTTCGTCCTGACAGTAAGCTCTTTGCAAGATCAATTAGTATTGGGGAGACTGGTTCATATTTGATCAAGCGGAGGTCTCGTGGCAGAGACATATTGCTTACTCCTATGTACTTCTCGGAGAACGCCGACATATTTGCAGATATTGTAGCGTCAAAAGGCTCGAAGAGCGTGAAGCATGTCCTTGAAGCCGTGGAGAACATGCAAGGTGTTCCGTTGTCGGTCATAGAAAAGAACAAGATGATTGGTACCTACGAGCTAGACCCAGGTCAAGTCTCGCTCTTGACTCGACTTGCACAGGATGGCATTGTGAAACCACCAAGTATCAGAACTACCTACTCCGGGCAGAACTACTTTATTTTCACTCCCACCCCCGCTGGGGCAGCACTTCCTCCAACCAAACGAGATATCTACGAACGGGCGATGGCTATTGTTGCGGCAGTCAGGCAAGGTCAATTCCTACCTAAGGAATATGCTATAAGATCTCCCGCAGCGGTTATCGCAGTCTTGCGAGATAGATTGAAACTGGGCAAGGCAACAACTGAAGCAACTCAACAGTATCGCGAACTTGTTCATCTGAGGGTGGGCCAACTTATTCCCGTCGGTCATGGATTCTCAGAGTTCAGAATTATAGACACCGAAGAAAACAAAGAGGCTCTCCGAATCGCCTATTCTCTAGTAACTAAAGGCGTTGCCAAAGGGATGGAGGTCGACGAAGAGGCAAGGAAGGCACTTCAACAGAGCCAAGAGTATGTGGAATCGATTGTCGCCTCAGGAGAACTCAGGAAACGGACGCACGTAAAGCTTGATGAAGGCCAGCAACTTGAGCTAGATCTGATACTGTCCGGGAGTTAACTGCAATGATTAGGGATCGTGTCCAGAAAGAAAAGGTACTAAGGTACGTCATCTCAAAGGATTGGTTTCCCCAGCTTGAAGTGGACGTTTCAACCCATGTGACAATTGGCGACAAAGTGCTGAATATTACTGACATAGATGTCATGGCCTCAATACCCGATGATTTTTGTGGCTACAGAACACTCCTTTTCGACTGCAAAACTGGACAACGAGCTTCTCCAATAAGCAGAGCACTTTGGCAGAAAGGCCTGATGGCACGAGTCGGTGCAGACCGCGGTATTTGCATTTTGGGGAAAACGGCGATAGAGGCTGATCATCGATACACAGCTGCCCAACTTGGCATTAATCTCGTGTCCGAGGCGGAATTCGATGATTTTGCTGGCGCAACCTCCTCGCGCTACAAGGAAGGACTCGGAGCCTTGGCGAACATAAATGTGTGGGACCAGTTCTACTCGATTGGCTCAGTGTTCAAGACGCTAATTCCCGCTATTACCTTCTCAAAATCACGATATTGGATGGCAGAAAATGAGGCCGAAGCCTGCAGAAAGACCCTAATGCTATTGTTAGAATTAAGACTGGAATTGGATCCTGACAAGAGAGAACACGTTGCAGTTGTCGGCGACTTGTCCGCCCTTTTTATGCACTCCCTGGCCATTATAGTGAGCAAAATCTTCTCACAATATCTGCAACCAAAGCAGAGAGACGATCTATCAAACGCTCTGCTGTACTTGCTGTATGGAGGACGTGATTCATATCAGATGCGAAATATCCTCAGGCAGAAGATGTTGGCAGCAAAGGGGATCGAGAAGGTTGATACGGTTCTTTCATTGCCTGAATGGGATGTGTTCGTGCAGACTGTGAGGCAGACCCTGGATTCACCAGTTGAACTGAACAGGACCCCCCTAATAATCAGGGAAATAGCTTGGTCGCTTCTCGCCGGGATAGGCGACAGAGAATTCGCCAAGCGACTTTCCTCAAGGTTCCCCCAAGGGGCAAGGTTTGCAGTGCTGGGAGTAGATTACATCTGCAAAGCAGCACAACTGCCGCCCGAATTCAAGACAATTCTGACTACTGAGCTAATGGCTATCCAACGGCCAAAATAGCAGCATGGACCGAGGCCACTGAGTGAGTAGACCATCCCCTCATTCACGCTAGCTAGTGTCTACAGGTCACTACATATCAGTTTCAATTCTTACCTCATTGCACGATTTAGCGGATTGTGCACTCGGCTAGCGTTGTTGCCGTAAAGGAGTTGTCTCTCTACAATAGTTTTTGCAGATGTGGTCAGCATCTGTCAACTGGCCTAATTGTAATGGTGCCTCGGAAAATAGGATAGACTTTCAAACGCACGGAAGGAACGTCCCCCCGAGTCATTGTTCCTGCACTGAGAGGCAATTCGTGCCGGCGCATGAATACGAATACAGTAGTTGTCTTTTCATATTCTACTTAAGAGGAGGCATTAAGGACGACTATCCCGTCATATACCCGCGGCGCTTATGGGCTCTGGGTGCCGCATCCTCTGTTCTATAAACCTGCTCATTTGCGATACGTATGATTTGGCTTGGCTAGAGCTCGCACCTTCTTTCGTATCTTCCATTGCTCTTCAACCAAGGAATCGGGCTCCTCTTTCCCTTTCTCTTCCCAAGGCTTGCCCAGTCCCAGGTCCGTGGCGATGATTTTATAGCAATTGTATGACTCGCTTGCTCCGGCATTAGAGCCTACATGCCAGCAGCCGCCAGTGGCGTAAAGATTCGTTATGGGTGTTCTATAGTTAACCAGCTCAGGCATGGGTCGGTTTTCAAAAGTCTGGAACGGGGAGCGGTCTATTCCCGCGATGCTGGCGCATGGTGCCAGATTCCTCATGCGGAGATGATCGTAGGGGCTGTTAGTATCGACGCCGATGACATTATCCCAGGTCATGTTAGGAGCGTACTGCTGCCAAATCTTCACCAACTCATCGGCGTATCGTTGTTTGATCTTCAGCCATTCTTTTTCACTATGGTGATCAGCAGGCGGAGCGAGCTGCTCGCTCTGGACAACGTGCTTGCCCGGGGGGGCGTATGAGGGATCAGCCAGACTATGACAGCCTACAGTGGGACAGTAGTCATCCAGCGGAGGCCACAAAGGAATTTTCATATACATGCACTCTCTAGCAATGTGCATAGGATCGGGGTCGGGCTGCAAGCCGAGCCACTGACACTCATGTATGTCTGGATTAAACACCTCGGCTTTATACTTCGGAGCCTCATGGATAGCGAAGGTGTACCACATCAGGCACCCGA
>Ga0315274_10007307_pt1 | contig 16004 bp, 10 predicted proteins | sample YL17G02_20_MG_FD_203700 | JGI IMG/M metagenome (GOLD analysis project Ga0315274, IMG submission 203700) | Sediment microbial communities from Yellowstone Lake, YNP, Wyoming, USA - YL17G02_20 | ecosystem: Environmental > Aquatic > Freshwater > Lake > Sediment | place: USA: Wyoming | collected... | reverse complement strand
TTTAGCAAATTGATCGTTTCACCTAATGGCGCATTTGGATACAGAATAACATTCGTAATGTTATTTTTATTAATGAAATCTTTGCATTTATTAAAATATTTAGGATTATTGACAAATCCGAGTAGGTGAAATTTGATGTTTGGAATTAGTTGAGCAATTTTTATTTGGTCCAGTTGCCTTTTATCTGGCGAGAATCTGCCTACTGAAATAACTGTATTTTCCTTTTGAAAATTATTGCATTCATAAAGTGAGGAATCAACGGGTGGATAAATTACCTGAATTTCTTCACTCTTCAAATCAGGGTAAACTTCCAGAAATGATTGACGGGTAAATAATGAGTTACATATAATTTTATGGTTTGGATTTTCCTTATGAAGCCGATAAATAATTTTTATGATTTTTCTTGAAATTCGTGGAAATGAAAATGGCGTGGATTTAAGGTATGGTTGACCGTTATCCGAATTATTTAATAAACGTCTTTCTCTGGGAAAGTGTACATAGCTCAGAACAGCGGGTTTTTTCGGAAGAAAAATCTGGCTGTTGCTCGAGTCAATTAGTAATTGATAATCCGCGCTAATAAATTTGAGTAAGGCATTAAATTTAAGTATTTGGAAATCCTGTGGAATAAGTTTCCAGGGGAACCCATTAAGAACAAACCGAAAACGCATCTTCAAATCTTGACCATAAGTCGACTGGATCAGTTGTGGGTCAAATGAGAGCCCAAAAGTGAGAATATCTGGTTCAATGCCGAGTTTATTTAATGATCGAACAATACCCAGGATGACTTGCAGGCGTCCACCTAAGATGATATATGGCTGACAAATCGCAACACGAGTGCTTTCCATTGCTCTTTATTGAAAAGGGGTATCCCCTTTTCGCCTTTTATTTGAAACTAACAAAAAGAAGCGGTTAGCAAAGTAATTTCTGACACCCTCTTTTTTGGCTGGTAAAAAAGGCGTGATTTTCAAATCTAATTTATCATAATTATAAGTATCCAAAACATGCCTTAAATTCGAATTGATTAGAGCAATCTCCAAAGGTTTGATCTGGTTTCTCCATGAAGAGACTGGAGTGGACGATACACCTCTAAATAATTCCCCACTGACACTATTACCAGGCCATAATTTACCCAAAACTGTTGGCGTTAACATTGATTCGTGAAATGACAGATCCAGGAACTTGGCAACTTCACGCATCTTACTCTTGGTATTGAGGATTAGATCTTCGTATTTGACAATTAAGTAATCTGAAATAAACTTTGGATTTAATATTGAATGGTAATAATTATTCTCTAAAGCATTGATAATCCATCCTAAAAAAGGATACTTGCCACGCATAGTCATATATTTTCGAATGGATACTACTGTGGCATATGGATTGCGGATGACATGAATAAACCTGGCATCGGGGAATATATTTTTTAAAAACCCGGCAAACTCTGCATTTTCAACGGATTTTTCAACATAGCGTAGTGATTCAGGTGGTAACTCGGAAAACAATGAGAGATAAAGGCTCTTGAAATAGGCTGTGATGAATCCTTTGTAGTCATTATTCTCAAAAGGTTTTCTCCCGTTTTCTTCAAGGTATCCCAAAAGTGCAGGCAAGTTCCATCGGTTTCCAAAAAGGCTGTCTCCTCCAAATTGGGTAAAACGACCGGGCTTTAAATTTGATTTTTCAATGGATTTTTGTATTTGTTCTAGTACCTGTTCAAATGACATTCTGCGAGAAATACTTCGGCGCAATTCGTAATCTACCCATTGACCGGTGTGTTCAAATATATGAGTTTCAATCGGTATGGAAAAGACCCCAGGCACACCATCAAGCAAACCACGCATCAGAGTAGTACCGGATTTGTGGCTTCCTATAATAAAAATTGGGCTGTTCATCACGTTAGTTAAAGTATCCCAGTGATTTTAATTCCGGGGTAATTTGTTTTAAGATATACGATTGTTGTTCTTCGTTTAGGCGTTCTTTCCATTTTCCTATTGATGTTGGGAAAACAGGTTTGCCAAGGTTTACATGAAAGGTTTTATATTTGTGCTCAATGGTCGAAGGCAGCTTCCAGTAATCCAGCATTTTGCTTGTATATTCAATGCCAAGAAATCGGCTGACGCGGATTAAGGTGTCTTCCGGATGCTGAACCAGATCTTCATAGCGAACTTCGAGATATTGTTCTGGCGGGATTTTCTTGATAAAAGCATTAATTCGTTTAATGCTCGTTTTCCAGCGGTAGACAGCCTCATATAAATAATCATCTCCATGCCGTTTTACCATGGATGAGACTACATCACGTCCGTCCCTGAGAAGGTGCATGTACCTGGCATTTGGGAAAACCTTGTGGATGTAAGGGAGCGCAAAGGTGTGAATTGGCGACTGATCCCCCCAAAATTTGGCATTTGGGAATTTTTCAGAAGCATAGGTCATATAGACTTCATCAATAATACGGGCAAGTGAACGTTCCTTCCTGGGCAGGTCAGCAGTTTTTCTATAAGCTGTAGTCAGGTTTGACTCCCAAAGCGGGAAGTTCGGGTGACTCTCAAAATCAGCGATGATCGTGCGCGTTAATCCTTCCCAACCAAGCCCGAAAAGGAGTGGAAATTTTACCGCCAGGGTATGAATTATTTGAGTTTCAGCCGGGATGGCAACATTGCCGCTTGCGACCAGCATGCTGCGCATCAAGGTTGTACCTGAACGACCTGAACTGATAATGAACATTGGAGCACAGCTTAATGAACCGCTTTTATCAGCCAGAGGGTACCGTTCAAGAACACAGTGTGTTAAATTGATCCCCATATGTATCAGCCTCTTGAACCAGAGGGGGGGGCACCAATATTTCTTCCATAAATTTAATTTCATGTTTGATATATATAAAAATTATTGATTAATTAAACACCTTAAGCCCATGTATGGCTATTCTTGAATCGGACGAATAATCGAATGTGTCAATTAATTTTTCTGATTGCCAGTTGATGCATAAAATTGCCGCTGGAGACATACCAACAAATAATAAATCTCCCACCACATCGAGCCCCCTGACATAAAAAGGCATAACCGTCGCTTGTTTTAATAAACCAAGGTTCTCAAGCAGCTTTCGCGCGGATGCCACCTTTTTATAATTGTTAACCTTTTTCCCGACTGGATGAAAAGGTAAAAGGTTAATTCTTTTAATAAATTTCCCTTGTTTATCAAACACGCTAACTCCCTGGTTTCGAGTATCATTAAAAAAAACTGTACCATCATCCAAAAAGCGAAGATTATGGCAGCCCCATAAAGCTTTATCCTCAACCAGGATACTTCCTTTTGTCAGATTAACAATTGCACCAAAACGATTTATTAATCCATAGACATCATTATTCCATGTTGCCAGGGCATTGAGATGAATATGATTTGGATTTTTGCCTTCTGACATTCCAATAAACTTCAGCCTGTTATCCGCATTCTTGTCTATTTCAAGGGGTTTCAGGTTCCAGTGGGACTGAAAGCTTGGCATTTCCCTGGGCCAAATTGATTGAACAACCTCTTCGGTATTCAGGTCGAATAATAAAGCACAATCCAGGGTCGTAGAGGCAAGCCATAATAAATGGTTATTCACCGTGTAAATTTCATGCAAGCCAGCCATCAATGGGTGCGTGATATTGTAAAGATGGTTAAGCTCCAAATCATATACTTGCAGTTCACAATATGAAGCAACAATTACTTTGCCATCTACGATGACAACCCCACGCCCACCACGCGAATTTCCACGTGGGTTGGGATCTTCAATAGTCATAGTTTTAGGCCCAACAAAGACTTTATTAATAATGCGTTTATTATCCCAATCAAGCTTAACCAATTCTCCCGCTTTATCATTGGGCGCATAGCGGAAAACAGTGCTGAAATAAAGAGCCCTCATATTTTGATCCTAGATGTTCCTTTATTTAATAAATTCTTAAAAAGATACTTCTCTGCCATTCTGAATACCAGAGCAATTTCCTTATAATCGAACAAGAATAATACACCAAAGTAAGAAACAGCAAAGATTAATATTTTGATTAATCCCGCTGCGATATCTGTGAACACTCCATTGAACCAAAATTCGATGCTAAAAGATGCAACCATTCCTAAAACCAATCCGACTGTGGGGAATAAAAAAAACTTTTTCAACGAAAAATCCACAAATGTTCTTGCGCGTCGCATGATCAAAACGATACCTACTACCATCATCAGGTCAACAGCCGTGGCAACGCCTGCAATTCCCCAAAGCTTTCCAAGAGTAAACAGGCCAGCCACCATGACCGCCAGCTGAATGGCGCGGATTTTCACCGTTATCTCGGGTTTTCCAACCGCCACAAATAAGTTTGCCATTGATTTTTTCATAGGGTCAAATAATGTAAAGGGCAGCATAAGGCGGAAGGTCAGCATCATCGGCATCCAGCGTTCACCAATGAAAATGCGGATGAATTCGGGAGCAATCACAACAAGAATTCCCACCAGGAAAAATCCAGAGCGGATCAGGAATGCATTGGTACGGTGAAAGGCATCCGATAATTTTTCACGCACTGCCGCTATCTCCGCAAAAGTGCTGATTGCAACTGTTCCGATTGGATCCGAAATAATTTTTGAAGGATAAAGTGCGAAGGAATAGGCTTTTGAATAAAAACCCATCGGCACCGAGCCTAAAAAGGTCTTGGTCCAGATATCATCAGTGTGGTCCAGTGCGTCTGAAAGAAAACGAGACAACACCTGTTTACTGCCAAAATCGAGATAATATTTTACAGTTGATCTAATCCACAACAGCCTGGGTTTCCAGACCGGTTTCCATAAATATAAGAGCACAAAATCTGCCACAAAGCCAATAATGTTGGTGGTCATTAAAGCCCATAAAGGCTGGTTTAAAATGGCCAAGATTGCAGAAAAAATTAATGTAAAAAAGACTGTAGTGATATTTATAATTGAAATACGTTTGTATTGCACCAACCTGGAAAGCATAAATTTAGGAGTGTTGGCAAAATTGGCGGCTGTTTTGCTTAACGTTAACACCATAAAAGCGAGCAGATAACCATCAGCTTTAGATCTAATAAACAGGAACCCACCGGCCAACATTAATGAAGTCCATATCAGGTTGATCACAATCTGAAGCGTAAAATGGACTGCGGCAGTTTGTTCAATGTCCTCTGTCTCACTGCAGCGGTATGTAAATGCACCGCCTAATCCAAAGTTGGATATTCCGCCCAGTAATGTTGTTACAGCAGCGGCGCCTGAATAAATTCCAAAAGTCTCAATGGGCAGCAGGCGCGCCAAGACTACGGTCTGGATAAAACTGATAATGATCTGGAAAACGTTGCTGATCGCGTTCCACTTGACCGAGTTGACGCTTCGCCGGGCGAGGTCCTCATGCATGGGATGTAATCTCTTTCAAAGCATCCAAAGTCAAGGTATGGAGAAATCTGTTTGATGCAAGAATGCCACGGTTTCGTTTGAGGGCGCGCCCTTGAGAAAAATCTAGGGGGTTACCATCCAAATCAGTGACACAACCACCGGCTTCTTCAACAATCAGCGAACCGGGCGCCTGGTCCCAGATCTTTTCGCGATAGTCTTTGTTTTCAGTCGAAAGCATGCGCAGCACCAGCTCGCCTCCGCCAGCTGCCAATAAAGCATATTTTGCCTGGCTGTCCATAAGGACTGGCGCAGCCTGGATTTCCAGAATTTTCACCAGGCGATCAATTTGACTTGCATTGGTATGATCGGCTTCGAAAGAGCGTAGCATACGCGCTTGGGATGGGTGGTTGCATTTGGCAACGGAAAGCTGAATAAAAGATTCCGCACCTTCCAGCGGGGTTGTCCATGTGCCCTGATTTCTCACGGCAATAACCAACGAACCTGGACCTTTATAATCTTCCCTAAACCCATCGGTCATTTTAGGGCAACCTAAAGCACTTATCTGTACCTGATCGTTCTCGAGCAACGCCAGGGCAACAGCGTACTGTCCACCGCGAAGAAATCCTTTGGTACCATCCAAAGGATCGAGAACCCAAAAACGTCCCTGTGGCACGCCATTTCCGCGGTCGATCCAATTGCAGATTTTCTCCGGCGAAGCATTGGGGAAATTCTTTAGAACAAACCTGGTGACAAGATCGAGTATGGTGTGATTCTGCGGCAGCCGCAGAATATGTGAATTTTCTTCTGCTACCAAAACGTCAGAAGGAAAATTAAGCGAAATCAGCCCACCTACCACTGCCTGGGAAGCAAAATCTGCAACAGTGACAGAGGAACGGTCTGCCTTGACAAGGACTGGCGATACCAACTCATTCTGGATACGCTTAATCAGTAAAGAAGCCTGGCGGATAGCTTGAAGTGCAAAATTGATCTCGGGATTAGTGGTATCTATCATATTTGAAAGAATGACTTTGCAGGGCAGAAGTGCAAATCCTGATGGGAGAAGGAATGTTTCCCATCCAAATTAAGGACGAAAAATAGACCCATGCTCCTGCAGCATGTGTTTAATCTGCACAAACGAACGTTCCAGATTTTCCTGGTCCTCCGTAACCTGCAGGTCGAATGCAATATCTGTGGTCACCTTGTCGCCAACCCAGATTGTCTCGATCTGGTCCGAATTGATGATTGCATTGAATATTTTTAGATCTTCCTGGGTTAACTCAACGGCAGTTATGATCAAAATTATGCCGGCATCCAAAAAAATATGGGCGGCTTCTGCCATACGTCGAATATGTTCGTGCCAGTTGCCATTCGGGTCCTGGTGTTTCAGATCGGCGCTGACACCATAAAGAAAACTGCCAATACCCAGATAATAAACGAACTTACCCTCTTCAAACAACCTGCGTTCCAGAGCAGCAGCCAGGCGTTTTCGGCCAACCCCTTTCTGGCCTGTGACCAGAATTAATACAGAGCGTTGGTTATATTGCTCTGCTCGTTGGGACATGGATACATTCGATCTAATCCAATTTCTGTCCCGATTTACCACCTCTTGCAATAATTGTGCGCTTTCATCCTCAAGCGCCTCCAGAACGATTCCGCCGCCCCAAATTTCATAATCATCAACGAGCACAAAGCGGCTGGTATCTGTGAGGGTATCAGAAAGGTCAAAAGCGAGAGGGCGATCGAGAACCAGAGTGCATACTGCCACTTCGTGATGATCAATCTGGTTTTTCCCCTTGACAGTCGCATAATCCGAAGTGTTGATTATCCGCTCAATAGATTCAATTTTAGCTTTGACGCGCGCTGTGCCAAGCTTGAGAATATACTGCTTTTTTGGCTGCATGGGATGCTTTCCCAGCCAGAACAAACTGACCCGCAAGCGGGTGGATACATGTGGCGCCGGCTGATCGGAGAGAACAGCGATTTCACCACGGCGAATATAAATCTGTTCCTGAACTGTGAAACCGGTGGCATCTCCGCTTGAAGCGCTTACCTTCTCCGGGCTAAAAAAGGTCTCGATGGTCTTAACAATACTGCTTTTGCCGGAAGGGTAAAAGGTGATATTGTCACCCACATTGACCATGCCGCTTGAAACGGAACCAGCGATGATGCGGCGGTCATCTCCAAACTTGGTGAATTTATAAACATCCTGCACCGGCATACGGAAGGGCTTGTCAGTGATAGGCTTGGCTTTTTCAAAGCTGTCAAGCGCCGACAAGACAGTATGCCCGTTATACCAGGGTGTTTTCTCGCTCCGCGCGGCAACATTATCTCCCATTCGGCCGCTAACAGGAATATAACAAAGTGGTTTAACATTGATCTCACTCAGATACCGGTCAAATTCCTGCTGGATTGAATCGTAAACTTCTTTACGATAATCCACCAAATCCATCTTGTTCACCAGTATGACAATCTGTTTAATCCCCAGCATCCACAACAAGTAACCATGTCGGCGGGAATTCTCCTGAATGCCTTCCAGCGCGTCGATCACCAATACTGCTGCCTCAGCCCGCGACGCGCCCGTGACCATATTCTTTATGAATTCTATATGTCCGGGAGCATCAATGATAATATAGTGGCGTTTGGACGATTTGAAAAACACCCGCGCCGAGTCGATGGTGATGCTTTGCGCGCGTTCATCCTTTAGTGCGTCAATTAAATAGGCATATTCAAAGGGTTTGGAATTTCGTTCACAGCTTTGCCGCACCTGTTCAAGTTTTCCTTCAGGAAGTGTATGGGTGTCGGCAAGCAGTCGGCCAATTACTGTGCTCTTTCCATGATCCACATGTCCGACAAATACGATGTCCATTTTCTCCTGGACATCAGTTACGTTTTGTTTTTTCAAATTAGCCTCATCCATGATTTACATATACCCATCTCTGCGTAAAGTTTCCAGGCTCCCGCCATCATCCTTATCCTGGGCACGTCCCGCGCGTTCGGCAATATTTGAGAATTTGCCGGTTTTTAATTCTTCGATAATTTCACTTACATTTCGGGCGCTGGATTCTACCGGAAAAGTACAGGGATAGCATCCGAGAGACCGGTAGCGTTTATTGTCACCGTGATTAAAGTAAAGAGATACTGTGGTGATGTTTTCTCGTTCAATATATTCCCAAATATTCAGTTCGGTCCAGTCAAGCAACGGATGAATTCGCACATTGGTGCCGGGAGCAAAATCGGTTTTATATTGATTCCAGAACTCTGGCGGCTGTTCCCCAATGTTCCATTCGTTACGTTTATCACGTGGGGAAAAATACCGCTCTTTTGAGCGTGAGCCTTCTTCATCAGCGCGGGCACCAACGATAACACCAGTGAATGGTTCAGGATTAATTTCATCTTCATAGATCTGCAGAACATGATTAAAACGTAATCGTCGTCCCTCGCCTGTCAGGGTTCTGCGAAGCGCTTCAGTTTTTAGCAAGCTGCAGCAGGCGATACGGTCGACCTTTCCATCCGGAAATGTATTTTTTTGATCTAAAGCTTCATCGTTGGTTCCAATTACCATTGGCAGCTGCCATTCCTTGGTTAGTCTGTCTCTGTATTCGATCATTTCCGGAATTTTAAAATGGGTATCGATATGGATCAGAGGAAAAGGCACATGCCCAAAGAATGCTTTTTTTGTTAACCAAAGCAACACAGTGCTGTCCTTCCCCATCGACCACAGCATCCCAAGATTCTTAAAATTTGCATATGCTTCACGCAAAATATAGATACTTATGTTTTCAAGTTCATGAAGATGATCTGCCATTAATAACCTCAAAATAGTTTTCTATTATTTGTTAATGAATGAATTACTCTTTAAGTACCTTATCACCTCATCCGCACAATCCTTGACACTAAGGACTGAACTATCGAGTCTTATCTCTGGTGAAACAGGTTCTTCATAAGGTGATGAAATTCCAGAAAAGTCAGAAATTTCACCTGCTCTGGCTTTTTGATAAAGTCCTTTTGGATCGCGCTGTTCACAGATTTCCAAAGGACATTGAATATAAATCTCAACAAAATCTCCAACAGGAAACAGGTTTCTAACCTTTTGGCGGTCCACTCTAAAAGGACTGATAAAGGCGGTCAGCACAATCAACCCGGCGTCCACCAATAAACAAGCCACTTCTCCTATCCTGCGAATGTTTTCAGCCCTGTCGTTTTCGGAGAAGCCCAAATCTTTGTTTAAACCTTTGCGAATATTATCACCATCCAGAAGATAGGTGTGTGCTAAAAAATCCTCATTTAACCTTTTCTCCACCTCATTAGCGATGGTCGATTTTCCACTTCCGGATAGTCCGGTAAACCATATTAAACCCGATCGATGCCCTTTTATACGGGCGCGGTCGGCACGCTGCAAAATGTGAGAGTGTGGAATAATATTATTCTGGATATTCATAAAAGAATCCATTTATTCAATAATCGAAGCCAAACAATTATACCAATGCGGCAAAATCAGCTTTGCCCATTGAAATTTACAAACACAAATTTGTTCTGTATTTCATAATAATCAAAAATGAGTTTACTTCATAAAAATCCAGACAAAGCCCCAATTGCCTGGCAAGTCATTAAAAAAATACTTGATATAAAGTACGTAAATTCAGGAATATTATTAAAACTCCCACCAATATCATAATGGTTTTAGTTGGCAGACGATTGGCTGCAAATGCTGCTAAGGGTGCCGCGATCACACCACCAATGGCGAGACCTGCAATCACCCATAATTGATCCTTACCAATGGCCAAGGTGAAAATAAAAGTGGCTACTTCAGCAAAGGTCACAAAAAATTCTGTAAAATTAACAGACCCAATGGTATAACGTGGTTTATTCCCCTGTGATATTAACGTTGATGTAACGATAGGCCCCCACCCTCCTCCTCCAATTGCATCAAACAGACCTCCTGCCAATCCCAAAGCCCTTATAAAAATGGCATTGGGTTTCTGCTTAATTGCCAAAATGTTAAATGCTTTTAAAATAATTCGGATTCCCATAAAAATAAGATAAATGGCGACAAACGGTTTGAGCGCGTCTCCTGATATGTTTGTTAGTACATATGCTCCTAAAATTCCGCCTAATACACCCGGCAAAATCAATTTTTTTACCAGTTCTTTGTCTATATTACCTAAACGCCAATGAGAAAATCCAGAGACGGCAGTTGTAAAAATTTCGGCAGTGTGTACGCTGGCACTTGCTACAGCCTGAGGTACTCCAAACCCAACCAAGAAACTGGTTGCGCTTACGCCATAGGCCATCCCCAGGCTGCCATCAATCATTTGGGCAAAAAAACCAACCAAAATATATATCCATAGACTATTATTCAAAGGTCTCTCCTAAAAATAAGTGATAGTAATGATATTTTCCCAAAAAGCCTTTTAACATGAAACTCTTACCTTTACGAATGGTTTTGGATGTGTAAACTAATTTTTAATTCCCCGTATTTTTATTAAAAGTAGATGAATTAAGTGATGAGTCTCCTGCGAACACCCATGCTTAGAATCCCAATTCGGTATTATATATTACATTGTTTAATATTGGTACCATTTGCATGAATTTCTAAAAATCTATTTTTTTCAATATGTATTGATTGTGTCTTGTTTTCAAATGCTTATCTGATCTTACTAAAAACAGTTTTTATTTATTAAACAAGCACTCCCAATAAGGAGGGAAATTTTATTTTACAGGAACTTATTCTTGACACTCTATGATTAAGATTAGATTGAGATTATGAAAGGAAAACATCACAACATGATTCTTGAATTAAAATCAATCCATCCCATCATTAGGAACAAATTTGGCAGGAAAAGCTATTAAATCAGCATCCGTCAGGTATTATTTAACACGAATGACAATTATTTGGCCGAGATTAATTTTATTCAAGTCTGTTTTTCAATTCTTTGGTTGCTTCTTGTCTCCAAAGAATCTGGCAATGTGAACATCTTCAGCTATTACACGCACTGGCTAGTTTTGTTAATCCCTATGTTTCTTCTGCTCCTTGGCGTGCTGCTGCTGCAGCAGGGACTGGTAAAATACCAAAGCTGGTGCGACTTACTTCGCGCGGGAAAACGGACCTGTTTGTTGTATCATTTATATGGAATAATTTTGAGGATGAGCCCGCTGCTTTCTGCATAATACAATTTTGCACTGCTGTCGAGCAGCTCGATTTTGAGAAATATTTTTTTCGGATGACGAAAGGATTGATTATATTTTTCAGGGGTTTTTCAAGGAAAAATACAGATTAGGAAAAAATGTTCTCAATATTATATTTTTCAATTTCAGCAGTAGAAGCAATTTTGTTGTTTGTTTATATAGTGTCCGTAGGGTCTTCTGCTGAAGAAGTTGTTATATTCAACATGTCCTGGGCGCGGCTTATTTTGGCGTCTGCAATTCTGATTTTGTCGTGCCTGTTTATCTTTCTTGTCATTTATTCAGTAATAAACCGAAAAAATGAGACCTCATTAGTAAACCGGTTCCTTAAAAATGAACATGCATTATGGGTAGCTTTTTTTATAAGTATTTGTCTTGTATTAATGTCGTTTTTTCTTCTGTCTCAAAGAATGGATCAGTTTGCTAATTTCACCCTGTTGTTTCAGCGTATTAAACCTCTAATTGCATTTTTTATTGTTTTTTGTTCTCAGACAGCGTGCATGATAGCGATCTGGTATACAACAAATTTCGTTGTTAGAAATCAAGGAACTCCCTCTGCAAATAATGAAAAAGTATTAGTTTCACTCTTTGGGTTATTTCTTTTCGTTGTTATGGTAAAGCTGTTGTTTTATGCGCCGTATTCATACGGCCCGGTTGGGGATATGGATGAAATGGATTATTTTTATTTAGCAGAGTCCTTTTTTAATGGAGACTATTCCGCGGGTTTTGTATATCATTACCCTCCCTTATACCCGATATCCATAATGCCCGTTTTTGTTTTTTATGGTTATGCTTATGAAGGAATCAAATTTCTTAATGTAATATTTTCTACAAGCATTATCTTTCCAATATATTTTATTTCTAGAATGTTCTTGGATCATAGAAAAAGTTGGATTGCGGCTTTTCTGTCTTGCCTGATTCCTTTCCATCTTGTCTTTTCGATGAGAATTGCGAGTGAAAGCCTTTTTTTTCCGCTTTTTTTATGGGCCATGTTGATTACTTTTGTGAATCCCATTAATGATCATTACCGATTCCATTGGGATATTCTAAATGGCGTTTTTATTTCATTATTGTATCTAACCCGATTTATAACCTTGGCTACGATACCTTTCTTTATTATTGCGTGGTGGATTAAACCTTTGAATTCTACAGGCGGCATTTTAAAATTGGATAGAAAGAAGTTGTTTCACTTTTCTGTTCTGTTAATTAGCATGGCCGTTTCTTTCAGCCCCTGGTTACTTTTCGGTTTAATTAATCGAATACCACTCAAACAAATACTTGGATTTATAATCACTTCAAAAACCACCTTGGAACAATTGACATTTTCACGGTTACTTGTCTATTGTTTCTTGTATTTCTGTTATTTCTTGATTATCGCTGCACCAATATTAAATTTATTAATTGGCCTATTTATTCATGTTGACTTAAAAAATCTAAATTCCATTTTTACCAGATGGGTCATTATAGTTTCTTTGATTATTACTGGTGTTTATATTGCTGTTGTTCGCCATTCCTGGCGGGCTTTATACAACGCGGATGATCCTTCCAGGATAATGGGTCGGTATCTTATTTATTTTACACCCTTGTTTTTTATCCTTGCTTTTGTTTTGCTAATGAAATTTGAGCGTAGCCGCTATAGGTCATTCCTTCAATTTATGGTTTATCACCAATTACTTCCACTTGCCTTGTTAACATTATCCTATCTTGTGTTATTTATGCAATTTATTATTAGAGCGGGTGGCAATTTAATAAATCTTCATGGTTCTGTAGATGCTTACCTGGTAAAAGCCCTTGGTCACTATTTTTTTATCATTGTATTCCTTATATATTTAGTAACCAACTTGTTTTTATGGTCAAATAAACGGAAATTTGCATTCACAGCATTGGTTATTGGGTTAATTTCTTTTTATGTTGGAGGAACTCCTAAATACTTTTATGACCTTATTCAATACAGAACATACCCATGGTTAGCTTACAAGATTTCCTCATTATTACCCCCACCTGATCAGAATAACCTTATTGTGGAATCGATAAACATATTTTTACCGAATGATTTTTTGGAAAGACAAAAATGGGAAATTTATAATGGTTTAAGGGTTCGTGGGATTAAAACCACTTTTGTTGATAATGACAATTACATTAAAACAAAGAATTATCAATCAGATACAAGTTTTTTAATTATTTCTGCAAATCAAAATGATTTTTCAAATGATACTAATACCCAGATATATGAAATTAATGGGCAACAATTTAAAATTATTCCAGTAAAACAAGATAATCAGTGAGAATATAATTCCTGATTTTCAGTCTTTTGTTATCCCCGTTAAATATTTATCACTGTATAAAAATATTCATTCATTGTGATTAGTCGGTAAGAAATAAATTCCGATACAAATAATTCCAATAAGGCAAGTACCAAATTGATATCGGAAACTTGGAGCGAAATTTATCAATAATAAAGGGATAAGTTGACTTAGTAATAAAAGCAATGTTGAAAGTAAATATTTGTTGCGTTGCCTGATGCTCGTTGCAATTATCAATATAATTGATAGAAGAGAATAAAAAGCTGGTCTCAAAAGCGGAATCAATTGATTTGAGAAAATGCCAAATGGAATCAATCGACTAATAACTGGTGTTACTGCTTTTGGGATCAGTGAAGCTTCTTTTAATCCAAATGGATTTGGTACTATCCAGGTTTCATTACCGGGGCTTATGTTCCTGAAACCATGTGTTGATTTTTGGGCGCATTTATTGTTTAAAAAATTCCATACCATTTCACTAGCACAAAACTGATGGCGTATATCGACTAATGGGTCCTTGATAAAAAGGGAAGCTGCCAATTTAAGGTTTACGGGGAAATTATTAAGGTACAGATTTCTATTAAATAATTTTGAATAAGAGATATTACCAATATAGCAGCAATCATATTTCCACTCATCCAATGGCATCAATCTGTTTAAGTATTCAGTTTCATCTTTACCAAGCGGAGTTCCATTGTCAATGTGTGCGGCAATATGAGGAAGAAGTATGATGCTTAATTGACCTGAGTTGTCTGAGTCTTGGTTAGTGAGAAAATTATTAATTGGCCATGCAATAATAACTGAACTAATGGAAAAAATCATTAATGCATACACTAATTTTTTCCTTGCAGATTTATAAATAAAAGGCAAGAAAAGAAGAATCGTAACGCTTACAACTATCCCATTTTGTCTAAAGAATCCAGTTAAGAGGCTGACCAAAACTAAAAATAACCAATTAGCCGATTCAGTAATCCATTGACCTCGCGTAAGTGCAATTTTAATTAAAATTAAAAAGAATCCTAAAAGTGAAATTGAATATAGGACATCTTTCCATAGTGTAATAGCCATCAATGGGGTAAGAGGCCAAAAAGCAAATAATAAAGTTACTAACCAAATTACTAATCGATTCACTTTGTATTCAATAAAGATTTTTATGGCAACGAAATAAACGATAACTAATAATGCAATTTGTGTTATAGCCAAGACTGCTGGTGAGTACCAGATATTAATTAATAAGGATATTAAGAGTGTATGCATCAGCGGGTGCCAATTAACATAATTTCCAGTTAATGCTTGCTGCCATTGACCAAGAGAATCATTCGTCATTATCCCGGGATAGAAAATAAATAAAGATAAAGTGCAAGTAAAAATAAGGGGAAGGATATAAAATAATCCGCTTTCTTCTTTTTCTTTTATTGAAGATGGTTTTATATTAAAAAATTGCTGGCTTAGGAAAAAAGCCAGAAACAAATTTGTGGATATAAATAAAAAAGCCAAGATAAACGGAATTTTATTTATCAATGGGATTGTATATTCTCTAATAAAGCTAATCTCATCGCTGCTATTTTCTGAATGCAAGTTAAAAGAATTAATTTCATCATTAATTTTAATATCTACATAAAAATCATCTTCAGTAGGTTCGAAGTTAATAATTAATAGATCCCCCACGTGCCCATTCCAAGTTATTTTATATTCCTTTGATGGGAAAATAATTATTAAATTGTCTGAAGACTGCCAATCAGCTTTATAAGAAAGTTTGGAATAATGAATATATCCTAATGAATTCTTTATATAGTTCACTTTAATTGAATTTGGTTTATTTTCTTGATTCCTGGAATAAGTTTGAATTGAAAGAGATGTCTCAGGCAATAGAAAATAGGCAGGTTTAATATTTACATTCACCAAGATTAGAAGTGATAAAACAAATGAACTTATGAATATGTTTATAATTGTTGTTCTGGAGGTTTTTTTATAATTTCTTATCAAGAGATTCTCAGTAAATAAAAATGATAAAAATGTTGTTATCATGAAAATAAATACTGAAAAAGCCAAATAAGTTTTGCTGAAATAATTTCTTTGCAAGAATGTTAAATAAATTAAAGTGGTGAACGAAAATCCAAAAAGAATTGAAAACACCGCCGAAGTGCGCTTTTCTTTCAAATT
>Ga0315274_10007306_pt1 | contig 16007 bp, 15 predicted proteins | sample YL17G02_20_MG_FD_203700 | JGI IMG/M metagenome (GOLD analysis project Ga0315274, IMG submission 203700) | Sediment microbial communities from Yellowstone Lake, YNP, Wyoming, USA - YL17G02_20 | ecosystem: Environmental > Aquatic > Freshwater > Lake > Sediment | place: USA: Wyoming | collected... | reverse complement strand
TGGAATTTCTAACGGGGTTCACTTATGATTCGTGATACCGGCGATAAATCGCCGGTCTATTTTCGAATATCCCTATTGGGATCTTCACATAAATCTGCCCCTTGTTCATAAGTTAGCGCTTATGCCCGCCAAGGGAGGGGATAGTTTTTACTGTTATTTTCTTTCAAACGGAGGATTAATATGGCCAAACTGATGATCAAGAGCATCGGCGCCTTGGTTTCTGGAGATATTTCCAATCCTATTTCGAATGCGGATACCCTCCTGATAGAGGGAGGGGTGATTCAAGGCATCGGCAAAGAGAAAGACCTTGACCTCAAAGGGGTAGATCAGGTGATGGATGTCGGAGGGATGACGGTGACCCCTGGGCTGATCGATTCCCATTGTCACCCTGTCCTTGGAGATTTCACACCTCGGCAGAAGGTGTTGGACTTTATCGAATCCTCACTCCACGGAGGGGTGACCACGGTTATCTCCGCAGGGGAGGTTCATCTTCCTGGGAGGCCGAAGGATGTTGCGGGAACGAAGGCCTTGGCCATCCTCGCCGCAAAATCATTTGCCAGTGCCAGGCCTGCAGGAGTGAAGGTGTTGGGTGGAAGCATTATCCTTGAAATAGGCCTCCAAGAGAAGGACTTTGAAGAGTTGGCCAAAGAAGGCGTTAAGGTGGTAGGGGAAATTGGTTTGGGAGGAGTGAAGAGCCCAAGGGAGGCCGCGCCCATGGTCAAATGGGCGAAGAAATATGGGATGGTCGTGATGATGCATACAGGAGGGACTTCAATCCCTGGCAGCACGACCGTTCCAGCTGATGATGTCATTGCTACGGATCCGGATATCGTTTCTCATATTAACGGAGGCCCCACAGCCATCTCGCTGACTGAAGCAGAAAAATTGATTCGAAAAACCTCACTTACTTTGGAGATCGTTCACTGTGGAAATCCAAAGATGATTGTGGAGGTGATGAGGATTGTGAAGGAAACAAAGGCATACCCCAGAATCATCATTGGAAATGATGCTCCTTCGGGAACGGGTGTGATTCCTCTGGGAATCCTTCGGGTGATCAACTTCCTGGCTTGCCTCTGCGATGTGAAAGCAGAGGAGGCGATTGCTATGGCCACCGGCAATACGGCAAAGGTTTACAAGTTGAACAGAGGAGTGGTTGAAGTGGGTAAAGAAGCTGATCTGGTGATCATGGATGCACCCATGGGATCGGTTGGCAAAGATGCTCTCTCTGCCATTGAAGCAGGTGACATCCCGGGAATTGCAGGAGTGATGATTGATGGTGTGATGAAGATCGGGGTGAGTCGTAACACCCCACCTCCGAATAGAAAGATAGTGACCAGTAAGCAGTAGGCAGGAGGCAGAAGGCAGAACGCAGAAGGCAGGAGGCAGAAGGCAGAAGGCAGGAGGCAGGAGGCAGGAGGCAGGACGCAGAACGCAGAACGCAGAACGCAGTAATCACCAACCAGTGATCAGTGGATGACGGACACGAGACACGGACACGCTTGCGTGCCGAAGCACTTCAGCGCGCAGGCACGGTCACGCATTTTGAAGGATTAAACCATGATTGTTGATTGGGAGACCTGTATTGGATGCGGTTTGTGTATAGAGGTTTGTCCCCTGGAGGCCATTTCTATGACCCCTGAGAAAAAGGCCTCCATCTCCGAAATCTGCGTTGATTGCAACACCTGCACCAAAGTTTGTCCTAAGGAGGCAATTGGGCCTGCGCCAGAACCGAGAGTGGGAGGCGTTAGATGTCTATCGTGCCCAATCTCCTGCACTATCAAGGTTAGCAATACAGGAGCTTGCCAACGATTCGTCAATTGGAATGGAGAACTGGTCCGTAACATCCCACTCCAACGTTATGAAGATGTCAAAGAGATCGTTGGTGAAGATCATGAGGAAGTCATTCGAAGACCATTAATCACTGGCATTGGAGCTGGGACCACTTACCCCGACACCCAACCTGCCCCGTATATTGTTCAATCTCGGATGAAAGGGATCGATGTTATCACAGTCGTTACAGAGGCGCCGTTAAGTTACAGTGGTATTAAGGTAAAAGTAGACACAGATCTGCATATGGGCCATGAGGGTGCGCCTGTCTTGATAGGAAAAAAGAAGATAGGACACCTCTGCACAGAGGAATATGGTTCAAAAATTCTTTCCTTGGGAGGGGTCAACCTCCTAACTGGAAAAGATGGCATCGCTGTGGTGAGACTCATCGTGGACATTGCTAATCGAAGAGAGGTCCACCTCAAAGTAGAAGATGGGGCTGAATTGGTTCTTCAGGTGGGAAAAGCCCCTCTCATCGATGGGGAGATGGGGAAGAGAATGAAAGTAGGCTGTGGAAGTGCATCCATGGGTCTCTTTGGCAGGTACTTTATGGAAGCTGCAGATGAAGTGATCGTCCTCGACGCACATCTGATCGGACAGTTCACAGAGCATGCAGCGGGAAGAGAATTAGGTGCAAAATACAGCGGCATTCGGTTGAAGGCGAGACGATCAACTCCAGGCCGATATTTCGGTGAGCATGGTCGAGGTTGGGGTGGGACGCCCATTGAGGATCCCATCGAGATCATCGAAGGGTTCGATCCAAAGATTACGAAACGAGGGATGACGGTTCTGATTACCGAGACGACGGCTGAAAGGGCAGCGATGTTTCGCTTAGAAAGAAATGGAAAATTTGTTCCGGTTCCGTTGACTCCAAAAGCGAAGATGGCGGTGAAGATGATTGCCTCCAATTGTGAGCCCTCAAAGGTCTCTGCCATCTTTGTGGGCGGTTCAGGTGGAAGTGCAAGGGCAGGGGTCACGAAAATCCCCGTGAAGCTCAATCGAGCAATCCATGAGGGGCGGGCAAAGTTGACCGTGGGAGGAGCCCCAGCCTTTATCCTTCCAGGCGGAGGGATTACTTTCTTAGTGGATGTTGAGAAAGTGATGGTCAGGGCCTTCAGCTATGTTCCTACCCCAGCGACCGTTGCTCCCCTCGAATATACAATGAGATTGAAAGAGTATTTGGAAATAGGAGGCCATCAAGAGAAAATCCGAAAATTAAAAGATGTATTGAAGGAGTTAAGAGAAAATTCCAAATCCCAAGCACTAAATTCCAAATAAGCTCCAATAATCAATATCCAAACGTTTTGGTGATCGGAATTTGATAATTGGTGATTATTTGGGATTTGGAGATTGGTTATTGGGATTTGATGGGTACGAGAATGCAATTGAGCGAGAGAATATACAAAGCTGATGCTGTGCAGGCTTTACCTGATGGGACTGTCCTCGTCGATTATGGTCCGATGTGGATGTTCATCAGTGCCTCTGAAGATGGGAAGCCTCTTGTTAAATTGGCGGAAGAAGGGGCTCATTTCGCCATGAAGGTTCTCGAAGACCTGGCAAGATTTCTCAATGTGATCAAGAAGAAGGTCCAGAAGTTGGAGGTTGAAGAGACATATCCGAATGTTGTTCGGAGGATGATCGAAGCGACAAAGAAGATGAGTGAGCCAGATTTAACTCCTCTTGCTGCTGTTGCAGGAACAGCCTCCGATGTGGTCGCCGATTTTATGATCAGGCAAGGGGGAACGAAGATTATCGTGGATAATGGAGGAGATATCGCCATCCGGTTAAGAGAAGGTGAAGTGGCAAGAGTAGGAGTGAAAACAGAGATCGATGCAAAACAACCTACCCATCTCATTTCAATCGATTCCACCATGGGGATAGGTGGGGTGGCAACCAGTGGACTCGGAGGAAGGAGTTTTACCAAAGGAATTGCTTCGGCTGCAGCCGTCCTTTCTGGGAGTGCTTCGCTCTCCGATGCGGCAGCGACTGTCATCGGAAACTTCACCAATGTGGAAGATCCCCATATCATGAGGTGTCAGGCAGAAAGGTTATATCCTGATACCGATATTCATGGAGAATGGGTCACAACGAAAGTGGGAAGATTATCTGCGGATAAGATCGAAGAGGCCTTGAAAAATGGTCTATCAAAGGCAAACTCAATCTGTCAGAAGGGATTGATCAAAGGAGCATTAATTGCTTTACAAGGGAAAGTGGTCTGGACCCAGTCCATGGAACCCTGGTTAATAAAATTGTAGTCCCCTCACCCCCTCCCTCTCCCCTGTGGGGAGAGGGGAAGGGTGAGGGGGAATGGAGGTGAAAAGATGGAAGTTCGAAAATATTTTACCATCGTGGAAGAGACCGCTATGGAGGGAGGAAAGAAAGTTGATCCACCCACTCGAAAGGCTGCTGCCATCGCAGTGATTAAGAATCCGTTTACTGGGAAGTACGTCGAGAATTTAGATCCACTCATCGATATTGGCGAAGCCTTGGGAGGGATATTGGGAAAAAGGGCTGTGGAGGCATTGAAGATCCCTCCGGAAAATGCGGAGAGTTATGGAAAGGCAGCCATTGTGGGAGTGGATGGCGAACTGGAGCACGCTGCAGCCATCTTACATCCCAAACTGGGTACACCTTTAAGGGAGGCGGTCGGGGGAGGGAAGGCCATCATCCCTTCAGTAAAAAAGATGGGAGGTCCGGGTACAGAGATCGATGTCCCTCTCCATTATAAGGATGCGGCCTTTGTGCGATCCCATTTTGATGCGATGACCGTCAGGGTTCCCGATGCACCTCGGTCTGATGAGATTGTGGTGGCCATCGTTGTCACCGACTCAGGTAGGCCCAGTCCACGCATCGGTGGTTTAAAGAAGGACGAGGCAAAGAAAGAAGACGGCCTGCGATAGTTAACTAAAATCTCAATGCAAAACGAGAACCATCACCATGTAGGGGCGACCTTCCGTGGCCGCCCTTTTTAGGAGCCCATGGAGGGCCGCCCCTACATTTCTTGATCGGGACGTGGTTATTTTCCAACCAGACCTGACACCCAAACTTTTATGTTTGTTGTCATAAGGTGGCGCCAATGGCCAAGTTCAGGAGCGTACTTTTGCGCGTTGGCTGGAGCGACGGGTTGGCTCCAATTTTCTTGGTGCAAGACGGACTACTTGATGTCCGGAAGACTTCTGGATATGACGCAGATCAACACAGATTGCGGAAAGATTGCCCTTAAATTTAAGCGTGTGTTCCATTCGACGCCTTCGTACTTCCTCAACAATCGGGTCTCTCATGTATCAACCTCCAATAGTTCTTCGGGTGAGCAGATCTCAGGACATCCGTATCCCTCACCCTCAACAATCTGCCTCACTCTCTTGCGGGTGAACGGGTTGTCAGATGGTGGCCAACAACCGTAATATCGCGGCTTGGCTTTGCAGAAAAATAACTCACCACTGTCGTTTCAATGTATACTCGTTTTTTCATCAGGCCATTTTAGCATATTTCCGCTTTTTTTCAAAGGGAATCCCAATCGAGATTAAACTCAGACTTTACGGATCAAATCTTCTATGGTGGCTGAACTAAGGTCCTTTAGAAAGAGGAAAAGCAACTCAGCCGTTTTTTCCACATCAGACCATTTCACTAATTCCAACGGTGAGTGGCTGTAGCGACGAGGGATATAAAGACCACCGCATGGAATACCTTTCCCTGCCGTGTGAATGGTGGAGGCATCGGTCCAAGTCCTGAATATATCCTTTTGATGTGGAATTGCGTGCTGTTCTGCCGTAGCGATCAACCTCTTTCTAATCTTTTTTGAGTAGATCGTTCCCCATCCATAGGCGTTGACATCCATTGAGCGGATGACCGGTCCTTTCCCACATTCTGCTGTTGCCTGCTGGGGTGGAGTGATAGGATCGGAAGCAGGGACTGTGTCAATTACGATGGCCATGTCGGGCTGGAGCGATTGGGCAGCAACTTTTGCGCCCCGTGAACCCACCTCTTCTTGAACAGCAGCAACGAAGAAGAGAGTATAGTCCATTTTCTCATTCTTCATCTTCTCGGCCAGATCGATGAGAATGGCACAGCCGGCGCGGTTATCGATTGCCTTGCTGATAATGGTATCCTTGCTAATGGACAATAAATTCGGGTGGAACAGAATGGGATCACCGATCTCGATTCCCCACAGTCTGGTCTCTTCTTCGCTCTCAGCGCCCACATCAATCCATAGGTCTGAGAGGGCGATCGGCCGCTTCAGGTCTTCAGCAGTCATAAGATGGCGACTTTTCACACCCACTACACCGGTATAAATCCCCTTTTCGGTGCAGATATCCACCTTGGTGCTAAGAAGAACCCTTTCATCGATCATCCCATTGAGGTCAAAATAGATATATCCCTTAGGATCAATATACTTGACGATCATACACATCTCATCCGTATGGACACAGATCATGACGGATTTCTTGCTTGCTCCAACCCTTCCAATGACATTTCCCATGGGGTCCACAGAGACATCCGGTAGGCTTCTTTTTAATTCTGCCACCATGAATTCGATTATCTTTTCTTCAAATCCACTCCCCCCAGGAATCTCCACCAATCTTTTGAAGAGCTCAAGCACTTTTTTCTCCTTTATCAAAATATGCCAGAATAGCCCCCCAGCTCTGCTGGGGGGATGAATGGCGTGCCCTCTCCCCCGGGGGGGAGAGGGTTAGGGTGAGGGGGAAATGATCTAATCATCACCCCCACCTTAATCCTCCCCCATCAAGGGGGAGGAAAGTTTTTTAGAGAATTAGATGCCCCGCAGCTCTGCTGCGGGGTACTTCACTCGTATTTGTTCATCAACTAACGGTTATAAATCATCCCGTTGACGGCCAATTACCGGGCCGGGGTGATGAGGTGGCTGATCAGGTAGATTTGGTAAAGGACAATGATTAAGTAGATTGAGCTAATGGCAATGATGATTCCGCGAAAAAGTCTGAATCCGCGATGAAGACATAGGAAGACTAAAGAGGCAGAAACCATCATGAATTTCCAGATCCAAAATCTGTCGCCGTGGAGGTCCATGACAGAACGAACAAAGGGATTAAATTCCTTTCCCCCTAAATCCAATATCATCATTGTCAAAAATGAATCGATTATGTTCAATCCCAAGATTAAAATCAACAAGAAAAATAATGGCTTGCTGTAGCGATCTACATATCCCCCATGCTTCTGATCAGATCTTCTTCGGAACCATTGTCTTTGACCCAAAAAGGTATAAAAATTCCAAGAAGGGGTGGGTTTTTTTCTGCGGTCTTTAATCCTTCGCTTATCGATTTCAGTCAAAGGGAACTACCTTTCTCACAAATTTAAATTAATAAAAGACTAACTTAGTTCCAATTTAGTGTCAACTATATTACTGGAATCAAGATTTCCGTTTTTCCTATATGCTTAAAGTCGTCATTGGGCTTGACAATTTAAAACAATACACAATAATATGAACCTAATATTTCGTATCAGTTTAGCCTTTTGAAAAATGAATTTCAAAAGCCAAAAAAATTAGAAGAATCACTATAAAATCCCCCTCTATCCCCCTTTTTCAAAGGGGGAAGCTAATATCTCCTCCCTTTGGAAAAGGGAGGCAGGGAGGGATTTTCAAAGCGCTAAAGTATTACAATATTTCATTAAAGGAGGGATATATGGAAAAAAAGAAAATGGTCGTTCTTCTGGCAATTGTTTTGGGGATATTTTTCTGTTTGGGCCAGGAAGGTTTGGCCGGCCCGAAAGTAAAGATCGGCACTGTCCCCATGGCTTACACCCTTCATTTTGATTTCCTCTCGACTTTTGGCAAGGAGGAGGGGCTCGATATTGAGGTGATCGATTTCAAGTCCAGTTCTGATGAAAACCAAGCGATCGCCGCTGGAAGCCTTGATGGAGGTAATGTAGGTGCTCTGGGGACGAATGTCTTATTCACCAAGGGCGTTCCTGTCGTCATCATTTCGGGAACGGTCAGAGGGGGTTCTGACTTTGTTGTCAGCAAAGCCATTCAGTCTTTACAGGATCTCCAGGGGAAAAAGATCGGAGCCACGAAGGGGGCCACATCTGAAATCCTGGCAAAATATCAGTTAAAAAAAGCCGGGATTTCTGCAACATGGATCAACCTTCCTCATGCCCAGATGGCGATCGCATTAGCACAGAAGGATGTGGATGCCATTGCCGCAGGAGAACCTTGGGCGGGGCTTGCAGTGAGTAAAGGGATCGGAAAACGTCTCTTAGGTTTCAATGTGTACGATAGCCCGGCTCGGGAGGTAAGCGGTGCCTTTGTCCTCTCGCAGAAATTGATCAAGGAGAATCCTGAGACAGTCCAGAAGCTTGTCAATGCGTTTGTCAAAGCTGTCAATTTTGCGAATACGAAGCGGGAAGAATATATCAAACATGCGGTAGGAAAGCTGAGGATCCCGGAAGAGGATGTACAGGTCGCCATGAAGAATGCGGAGATCACTTACCGAGTCTTTCCGGCAGAATGGCCGGCTTTGGCTAACATGGCCAAGGACTTGGGCTACATCCAGGATGTGGCAGATTATTCCAAAGCCTTCCATCTTACATTTCTTGAAAAGGCCATCAAGTGAAACGCACCACGGTTATTCTTTTTCCCCTCCTCTCCTTTGGAGGAGTGATCCTTATCTGGCAAATCGTCGTCAAGGTGGGACTCTTTCAAGAGTTGGTCATGCCTGCACCCTGGAGTGTCGCCAAGACCTTTTACCGTTTCTTTGTGGATGGGGAGTTTTTTATTCACCTATGGGCAAGTTTTGCTCGTATCATCACAGGGTTCTTTTTTGGCGCTTTCTTCGGGGTCATCTTAGGAATCTTGGTCGGCCATTTTCGCCTCATTGAGGGGCTATTAGACCCGCTCATCCAGGCCCTTCGACCCATTCCCATTGCAGCGTGGCTTCCTCTCGCCATTGTATGGTTTGGCATTGGCGATAAACCCGGAATCTTTCTTATCGTCATTGGTACCTTTTTCCCTATTTTTATCAATACGGTCCATGGAGTGAAGTTTACACAGTACATTTTGATCCGTGCCGCTCAAATGCTTGGCGCCACACCCTGGAGGCTTCTTCTCTATGTCATTCTTCCGGCAGCCCTTCCCAATATTATGACAGGGATTCGGATCGGATTGGGATTGGCCTGGGTCTGCGTGGTCATCTCCGAACTTCTGGGTGTGACTGCAGGATTAGGATTTATCATATGGGATGCCCAAGTCTATCTTCAAACAGACAAGGTGATTGTGGGTATGATTGTGATCGGTGGCATGGGTACACTGACGGACCGGATCCTTCTTTATATTTCTTCGAAATTGCTGAAGGGGTAAACCTCGTCAGAAAGGGCGGGCTTTGAACCCCGCCCTCAATAAGGAATTAATATTTTTCTTCGTCCCCGCGATAAATAGCGGTGCTTTCTACGGGGTAAATTGGAAAACAAGATCAGCTTGGAAGAAGTCACAAAGGTTTTTGGTGAGGGAACGGTTGCCTTGGATCAGCTCTCTATGGAGGTGCGGCCTAATGAGATTGCATGTCTTCTCGGACCGAGTGGATGTGGGAAGTCGACGGTCCTTAACCTCATTGCTGGATTCGAATTTCCAACTTCCGGAGAGGTCTCATTAGATGGCAGGCCTATTCTCAAGCCAGGTCCTGATCGGGGTGTGATCTTCCAGGAGCATGCCCTTTTCCCATGGCTGAATGTTGAACAGAACATTGCCTTTGGAAAGAAATTGAGAGGGGGCGTTGGGGATGAGGTTTGTTATGGGGGATCGGTTAAAAAGTATGTGGAGTTAATGGGCCTTAACAGTTTTGAACGCCACTATCCAAGGCAACTCTCTGGTGGCATGAAACAGAGGGTGGCCATCGCTCGGGTGCTTGTGAACGAACCAGAAGTGATGCTCATGGATGAACCCTTTGCTGCCCTTGATGCACAGACACGCCTCTCCATGCAGATGCTCCTTCTGGGAGTCTGGGAGCGCCTCCGGACGACCATCCTCTTCATTACCCATGATATTGATGAAGCTGTTTTCTTAGGAGATCGAATCTACGTCATGACTGCAAGGCCTGGAAGGATAAAGGCTCTGATCCCTGTTCCTTTGGGACGACCGCGCTACTATGAGATGGTTTTAAGCACCGCTTTCAATGAAACTAAGGCCAGAATATTTGAATTAATTAAGGAAGAGACGAAAACTTTTATGAATCGCATTGAGAACTGACCTTCACTTACACATTCACCCCCTCCCTCTCCCCCATGAGACTGTGTCATAATCGCAGCAAAGGGGGAGAGGCAGTCAGATTCCAAAGATTTAGGATGCGGGCGTTTTAGATTATGGGAAATCGACGCTTGCATAAAATCGAACGTTTTTATACGCTTGGCACACCTGAATCCGAACGGTTAAAGGTTACCGCTCTAAATCTTTTCCACCCGACCGCCTCTCCCCTTCTTCAAAAAGTCGGTTTTTCCATATTACAATACAGCCTCCGTTGGGGAGAGTGGATAAGAGCCGACCACGGGGGGAAGGGTGAGGGGAAATTCCAAATATTTTTGTTTAGCCGTTTTCACGAATTTCTAAGGGGGTGAAGGGCGCAGCTTTCTCCCTGCCGATTTGGAGTAGGATAACCGCAGCAATCACTCCGATACCCCCCAGTACCTGCAAAGGATATAAGACCTCTCCCAAAACGATATAAGCTGTAAAACCTGCCACCATCGGTTCCCAGGTCGCCGTGATGCTTGCCCGGGTTGCTCGGACCCGCTCAATTCCTTTGAAATAGAAGCCGAAGGGAATAAGGGTTGAGAAAATGGCGATATAGAGAAAGGCTATCCACATTTTGAGGGTGTAGCCACTTGTGATTAACTTCATCGGTGAAATGATGATCCAGTAAAAAACAGTGGCAAATCCAAAGCCATATAGAATCAGTGTCCATCCATCATACTTCTTCAGCCCTTTTTCTCCGTAAAGAGCATAGAAGGTGAAGAAGAGGGAACAAGCGATACCGCTCATGATCCCGATCTTGTTCAGTCTTAAGAGATCCAATTGATATCCACCCACAACAAAATAACATCCTAATACTGCCAGAAAAAGGGAAGCGATCTTTCCCTTTGTGATAGGTTCTCTCTGGAAGAGAAAAGCATAGATAGATACCCAGACAGGTTGGATGTATTGGAGAAGAATCGCCGGTCCAACCTGGATCTTGCTAATGGTATAGTAGTAAGTAAACTGTACACCTACAACACCGGCAAAGCCGAGGATAAAGAAGTAGGGCAAGTCTCTTAAGGAGACAATTATTTTTTCCCGATCAAAGAAGAGGAGGAAGAGAAAAAGTGCGAGTGTTGCGAGTGTTAATCTGAGGAGAACTAATTCAATCGGAGGAAGTCCGATGTTAAAAAGGGATTTGGCAACTACACTGGAAACCCCCCATAGCGTCGATCCAATCAGAATATAAAGGTAACCATGAATTTCATTTTTCTTCATAGGTAATCATCCTGACATAGAACCCCACAAAAAATCAACCCCGTCTTTCAGCTCCTTGGAACGCTCTATGCGCTATGCTCTTTGCGCTCCGCGTGTTTTAAATAGTAATGGACTTTCTAAAACGGATTTAATAAACTCTTTATCAAAATATGCCAGAATACCCCCCAGTTCTGCTGGGGGGATGAATGGCCTACCCTCTCCCCTGGGGGGAGAGGGTTAGGGTGAGGGGGAAATAATCTAATAATCACCCCCACCTTAATCCTCCCCCATCAAGGGGGAGGAAAGTTTTTTAGAGAATTAGATGCCCCGCAGCTCTGCTGCGGGGTACTTCACTGGCCATAGGTTGGGAAAGGAGACAACATGATCAAACATCCACGGGGGAGTAGTACCCTAGATGTTGTCATCTGCGGTGCAGGAATTGCTGGTATTTCTGCGGCCTATCATCTATCTGTTCGATGTGGGATTGAGAATATCCTTCTCGTTGATGAGGGCACACCGCTTTCATTGACGAGTGATAAATCAACCGAATGTTATCGGAACTTTTGGCCTGGGCCCGGGGACGCCATGGTCAGCCTGATGAATAGAAGTATTGATATTTTGGAAAATTTAGCTCGCGAAAGCGGCAACCTGTTCCATCTAAATAGACGTGGCTACATCTATGCCACCGCCGACCCCGATCGAATTTCGCATTTCAAACGTGTTGCAGAAGAATCGGCTGAGTTAGGAGCGGGTCCACTACGCTATCATAGGGGGCAGCCTGGCGATCCTGTTTACACTCCTTCGAGTGAGTCAGGTTTTGAAGATCAGCCTACCGGTATAGACTTGATCCTTGATCAAAGGATAATCCAGAATTATTTTCCTTACCTCTCCAAAAAGACCGTGGCAGTAGTCCACGCAAGGCGTTGCGGCTGGTTTAGTGTCCAACAGTTAGGTATGTATATGTTGGAGCGAGCAAAAGAACGCGGTGTTCAATTATTGCAGGCAAGGGTCGAAAGTGTAGAAGTCGTTGGTAACAAAGTACAAGCCGTTCGCATAAGAAGTAATAGTTCGCTTAATGTCATCGCAACACGAAACTTCGTTAATGCAGCTGGACCGTTGCTGAAGGAAGTTGGACGGATGGTTGGGGTCGAGCTTCCGGTCTTCTCCGAATTGCATTTGAAGACGGCTTTCGGCGATTTTCTAAACGTAGTGCCTCGCAATGCACCTATGCTGATCTGGACCGATCCTGTATCCTTGCCCTGGTTAGAAGAAGAGCGCATCATGTTGGCTGATTCTGAAGAAACGAGAAGGTTCCTGGAGGAACTTCCTTCTGGTGTTCATACGCGACCGGAGGGGGGTCTCAAAGCAATATCCTGCTCGGTCTGTGGGCTTACCACGTGGGCCCGGTTGAGCCTGTCTTCCCGTTTTCCATTGACCCCCGTTATCCTGAAATTGTTCTTAGAGGATTGGCCACTATGATTCCGGGTCTGAAAGCATACCTTGAGCGACTTCCTAAACCAGTAGTGGATGGAGGCTATTATACGAAGACCCATGAGAACCGCCCCCTTATTGGAAAACTGCCGGTCGAGGGCGCTTACGTGATAGGTGGCCTATCGGGTTTTGGTGTGATGGCTGGCTGTGGAGCGGGTGAACTTTTGGCTGCTCACCTCACTGGCAGCACGTTGCGACATTATGCTCCTGCGTTTATTCTGGAGAGGTATGAAAATCCCGATTATCAGAAGCTATTGGAGACTTGGAGTGAATCTGGGCAGCTGTAACTGTTAGAACATCAGGATGTTTTTGTCGATCCTTTTAAGGTTTCAAGGGGTCAAGGATCCAAGTGGTGATCCTTTAATGAATCTTAATACCAAATCACTTAACATTTCTTCCCACCTATCGATTTAATCTCGCAAGAATTAATAGGGTCCCTCGTAACCATTTTAAGTTCAGTTCTTTGACCTGCACCCTACATAGTAGTAAATGGCCCAATCTCTGCCCACTATCAAAGGAGGCTCTCCCGCCCAAGGGAGAAGGAGAAATATTTTTATAGACATTGGGGGTAAATTTCTGTTATATAAAACGAAATTCGATTTGATCTCGGGGGAGAAAGGCATGTTTCATATTGCAGACCCAAAGGATATAAAAGACGGTAAGATGACTGACGTCTATTTCGTGAGGACGATGGAGGTCCTTAAGGCCAAGAAGATTGACAAATGGGTGAAAGCCGAGTTTATTGCCAAACGGTTTCCAGAGGATTATGGGTGGGGAGTGCTGGCTGGCATTGAGGAAACAACGGATCTGCTTAAAGATCTGAACGTTAGTGTCAAGGCAATGAAGGAAGGAACGATTTTTCGGGCTTTCGAACCCATCATGGAGATTGAGGGGATGTACAGTGAATTCGGGGTCTATGAAACCTCTCTCCTGGGTCTCCTCTGCCAGGCCTCGGGGGTGGCAACGAAGGCCGCTCGTTGTAAAAAGGCGGCTGGGGATCGGAGGGTAATCAGTTTCGGTGCAAGACGAATCCATCCCGTGATCGCACCCATGGTCGAGCGGAGCGCCTTCATTGGTGGTTGCGATGGTGTATCCGTAGTGAAGAACGCTGAGTTGATCGGTGAAGAGCCTTGGGGCACGATGCCCCATGCACTCATCTTGCTCATCGGCGATACGGTTGAGGCCACAAAGGCCTTCGATGAGGTGATCCACCCAAAAGTGAAACGGGTTTCTCTTATCGATACCTTTAATGATGAGAAGATAGAGGCCATCAGGGTTGCGGAGGCTCTTGGAAAGAGACTTTTTGGGGTCAGGCTCGATACCCCCAGTTCGAGGCGGGGAGATTTTCAGAAGATCATTGAGGAGATTCGCTGGGAACTGAATCTAAGGGGATTTGGACATGTTCAGATCTTTGTCAGTGGCGGATTGGATGAGAAACGTATTCTGAGCCTCAATCCAGTAGTGGATGCCTATGGGGTGGGCACTTCGATCACCAATGCGCGGGTGATCGATTTTGCCATGGACATCGTCGAGATTGACGGAAAGCCGCTGGCGAAGAGGGGAAAGATGTCAGGATCAAAAAGTGTGCTTCGATGCTCCAGATGTTTCCAGGACAGAGTGGTTCCTTTCAAAAAAAACCGAGGTCAGTCCAACCGAGGGTCGAATCGATGCTCGTGTGGCGGCCGGTCGAAAGAACTTCTCCTCCCTCTGATTCAGAAAAAAAAGATCCTCTGGGACCTCCCCACCCCACAGGCGATACGAGAATATGTCCTTAGGCAACTCCCGCATTTCGATCTTTAGCAGGCTGCCCCTCATTCGATTAGGCCGGATCATGCCCGGAGATAGGAAAAGTGAAATGAAAGAGGCCATGTTTTACAGCCCTTTAGAAGAGGGAAAGGTAAAATGCTATCTTTGCAACCATCGATGCACCATCTCATCTTCAAAACGGGGCATCTGCGGAGTGAGGGAGAACCGGGAGGGAAAGCTTTACACCCTCGTTTTCGGCCGTGCGATCTCACTGAATGTGGACCCCATTGAGAAAAAGCCTCTTTTTCACCTTTTTCCTGGATCGAGCTCTTTCTCCATTGCCACCGTGGGTTGTAATTTTCGATGTCTTCAATGCCAAAATCATGAGATCTCGCAGATACCAGTGGATGAGGGGCGGATTGAAGGTTCGAACGTTCTTCCTTCAAAGATCGTTTCATTGGCCAAGGAATACCGGTGCCAATCGATCTCCTACACCTATACCGAACCCACCATTTATTATGAGTATGCTTACGAGACCGCTGTCTTGGCCAACAAGGAAGGGATTAAGAATATCTTCGTCACCAATGGGTACATGACTGAGGAGGCCCTCAAGACGATCCAACCCTATTTGGATGCGGCGAATGTCGATTTGAAGAGTATTCGGGAGAAATTTTATAAAGAGGTTTGTGGGGCAAGATTGGAGCCTGTTTTGGAGAACCTGAGACAGATGAGAAAGATGGGGATCTGGGTGGAGATTACGACCCTTGTCATCCCTACCCTGAATGATTCGGATCAGGAGTTTGAGGAGATTGCCCAGTTCATTCTCTCCTTGGGGCCCGAGGTTCCCTGGCATATCTCTGCTTTCTATCCCACCTATAAGATGCTGAATCTTCCACGAACCCCTGCTTCTCTGCTTCATCGAGCCAGGGAAATTGGCATGAAGAAGGGACTCCAATATGTCTATTGTGGCAACATTCCTGGGGAGGAGGGAGAAGATACCTTCTGCCCTCACTGTGGGCGGAAGGTGATCGAGAGGGTGGGATTTCGGGTAGTCAAAAATGAGGTGTTAAAGGGTGAATGCCGTCATTGCCACACTAAGATCGAAGGCGTCTGGAGTTACTAATGAGTCCATAATTGAGAAGACACATTCATCCGAAAATCTCCCCTAACCCCTCTTTGCCAAAGAGGGGAATTCCTCCCTTTCGTATTAAGGGAGGGAAGGAGGGATTTGATCCTTAGTGTATATACAATTAGCTTGAAAATAGCACCTAATATACCTCCTCTCCCCTCTGGGGGAGAGGGGGAAACAATTTTCATGGTTCGAGGGTGCGCTCTGGGCATGGGGTATTATGGACTGATTAATAAGAGGAGCATATTATAGTTTACATTCCCCCCGATAGGTCATTGCGAGGAACGGTAGCGGTTGCGAGGCAAACTGGGAGATTCCTCGCTTTGCTCGGAACAGGCTCCGCAATCTCACCCCCTCCCA
>Ga0315274_10007305_pt1 | contig 16008 bp, 14 predicted proteins | sample YL17G02_20_MG_FD_203700 | JGI IMG/M metagenome (GOLD analysis project Ga0315274, IMG submission 203700) | Sediment microbial communities from Yellowstone Lake, YNP, Wyoming, USA - YL17G02_20 | ecosystem: Environmental > Aquatic > Freshwater > Lake > Sediment | place: USA: Wyoming | collected... | reverse complement strand
CGGCTTTGTCAACCAGGAACCCCGTGTGCCCGTCCGTCACCTGCTCCGGGATTCCTCCGACTCTAGTTCCCACAACCGGCTTCTTCATTGCCATCGCCTGGCTGATGGCGAAGTTCTTCTGCCGGGCATACCCTTCCCATTCATGATTGAACACTCGGCAGCCGTATTCCTCGCAGGTTTTCAAGGTGTCGTCCGTGCTGCCGGAATCCACGACGACTATCTCGTCCGCCCACTTCACGCTTTCCAGGCAGCGCCGGATACTCGCCTCCTCGTTCTCTGCAATGATGATTGCGGACAGCCGATGTGCCATGTATTCCTCGTTCGTTTCCGGAATAGATCGAATACCTATCGCGGCTTCGCAAAAGGATGGCTGCGCATTGCCTCGGGGAGCTCGGACGGCTCAACCCTGACCGCCTGTCTGAACTTCCACGGATGCGTGGGGTGAAGGTTCGTGAGCTCCCGATCGGAATCCCACCGTAGCCAGGCATCCTGGTACCAATTCGGCACCACCTCTTCGCGGTGGCTGAAGTTTCTGAGCTTCTGCAGGATCTTCTCGGACGAGCGTGCGTAGGAAAAGTGGTGGCACACGGCAACGCTGCGCGGCACCGTGGCCCGCCAGAACTCGTTCGTGCGTCGAAGATCCACGAATCGGGTATCTTTTCGAACACGGGAGACCGCATGGGCCCTAAGCGGTTCCGGCGGCTCTATCCGGCAGAAAGGGTTGGTCTTCCAGTATGTAACTAGCCGCGTTCGGAACTGTCCGATATGAGGTCGCCACGCGATAAACCTCCTCAGCCGTCTCAGGCCCTCGCAGGTATAGATCTCGTCCGCATCTACGACCATGTAGTAGTCAATATCACCGCGGATCGTGTCCAGATTGGCATTTCGCTGTTCCACTTCGTTCCGCCATTGCCCTGTGTGCAAGCGAATCTTGCCCGAGGGATCAGGAAACGAGCTGACGATGTCCACCGTGGAATCCAACTCCTCATATTCGCCTCCCCACGGCACTCCAGTGTTTATGCTGATGGCGATGACATCCGCGAAACCGTATACGGCTCGGATGGAGAACTCGATGTAGTCCTGTTCGTTGTGAACGCACATGCCCACCCCGATGCGGACGCGGCGTGTGATCATCTGTCCCACCTTCCGAACAAAGAGATATATCTTTCGTCGTTCCGATCAGGCCTGCCGGCGAAAAGCCAGGTCACCAGGCCGTAGTACGAGGCGAGCTTGGCTCTTATGCGATGGTTTCTCCCAACGGTACACGCCAGCGCAGCCGAGTAGAGAACGGTTCTGAGCAATCCAACCAGGACATCCCGCCATACCGCGAGCGCGGCGACGGTCCTTCCCAGATGCTTGCATAGGATCTGATACTCGCTCCTCTTGATCTCAACTCTGGAGGCTTCCCAAAGTGTTTTGACGGACGTGCCGCACGCATGCCTCATTCTGGCTGCGGGCAACACCTGCACGGAGTAGCCTTTGCTCCGGAAGCGCATGCACCAGTCAACAATCTCGTAATAGAAGAAGAACTGCTCGTCCATGAGGCCCACGTCTGCGAGCGCCTTCCTACTTACGATCACCGCGGCACCTTCAGTTGCTTCCACGCAGACCGGCTGGTCGCCGATGCGCCGCTTCCAGCGTGCGTACTGCAGCTTGCTAAGGAGTGGGATGAACGTGCGCCAGATGGTCGGCTGGACAAGCAAGCTGCGCATGGGCCTTCCGCCGTCGTCCAGCAGCAGCGGCGCCGCCAAGCCGACGAGGTTATTCCCGCCCATGTGGGTGAGGAGAGCTTCCAGAGACCCCGGTTCGACGCGCACGTCGCTGTTGAGGAGCAGGATATACTCACCCCTTGAACCGGCCATACCGGCATTCATCCCAGCGGCGAATCCGCGGTTCTCTCCCAGCTCGATTATCTTCGCACAAGCACACTGTTCGGCGATCAGCCTGAGGCTGTCGTCGTTCGAGCCGTTGTCAACGACGATCACTTCCGGGATGGCGGCATCCGGCCGGGCCCCACTCATAATGGATTGCACCGCCTGCGCGGTGTCGCCGGGAGTCCGGTAGTTGAGGATTACTACCGACAGGTTGTCCAGCATGTTTGTCAACCCCACGCTCGGTCTGCTTACCGTTGCTGTACGCGGTAGGTACACGGGCGCCAGCCGGATTTGCAGCCGGTCTACGGGTCGAGTAGCCCCGGCGGCGGCACCGTCTCCCCCCTCCTGCCCTTCAAGCCATCAACCAGAGCTCTCAAGATGAGGCGGCAGCCCTGCAGCTTCCCGCGCCTTTTCCGTGACAGGGACCGCACGAGCAGCCGCAGGGCCTGGTGCAGTACGCGGGTCATGGCTATCCAGCGACCTCCGTATCGCCTGTCAAGCTCTACGCGGTTGCGGAGCGTGTAGTAATCTTTCCAGTCGAAGAACACGGCCTTCTTTGCGGCGTTGGCCCTTCGCATGACCGCATCTCGCACAACCACCGGCCTGAAGCCTTTACGGTAGGCTCTGAGAAAGTAGTCTGCGTCGTCGCACACCATGAAGAAACCGCTGTCAACCTCGCCCACGTCTGCGATCACGGACCTGTGAATGAGCGGGCCCTCGAAGGGCGGTGAGACAATCTCGGCGTACGGGACGTTGAGCTCGGACGGAATGATCCGATCGCAGCCCTCGAACTCGAATGGGTTTCGGAAGTTGTAGCGCGTTGCGTAGTGGAGCGTCCTTCCAGTTTCGGCGTCCACTCTGGCGGGCTGGAGGATCCTGTAGGCCCCGCCCGATTCCCGATGAATCTCCAGAAGCCTTTCAAGGCAGTCCGCGGCCGGCGTAACGTCATCATCCATCATCCATACCCAGTCATACCCAGCCTCGTAGGCACGCTTCATACCTTCGCGGAAACCCGCGGCGCCGCCCAGGTTTCTCGGAAATCGTATGTACTCGATGATCGGATTGGTCAAGTAACCGCGTTCTTCCAGCAGCCTATCCGTGCCATCGGCAGATGCATTGTCCAGGAGGATGATCCTCTGCACCGGACGCGTCTGGCCGATCAGCGCTTCGAGACACTGCGTTACCAGTTGCCTTCGGTTGTAAGTAACTACAACCGTGGCTATCGTCTCAACCATTGTCCACCTCTATGATTCTTCTCGCTGTTCTCAGGGCGGCGAGAACAACTTGGTCCATATTGAAGTAGCGATACTGGGCAAGCCGCCCCACGAAAGTGGTATTCCTCTCACGCGAGGCCAGTGCTCTGTATCGGCGGTACAAGGCCTCGTTCTCGGGACGAGGAATGGGGTAGAAGGGATCGCCTTCTGAAGACGGGTAGTCACGTGCAATGGTCGTTCCCGAGTGCTCCTGGCCGGTCATGTGCTTGAACTCGGCAATGCGGCTGAACTCATGGCTGTTGGGGAAGTTGACTGTTCCCACCGGGAGCAGATACGGCGTGTTCGGCAGATGCTCATGCTCGATCCGCAGGGAGCGGTAAGGCAGCTTGCCGCAGCAGAAGCCGAAGTACTCGTCAATCGGGCCGGTGTAAACGGTATGTCCTACTTCTGCCTGACCCGTGATCTGTGCGAAATCGACGCCCAGGCGGACTTCTATATTGGGGTGGCACAGGATGCGCTCGAACAGCTTAGTGTAGCCGTGCAGTGGCATGGCCTGGAAATCGTCGGTGAAATAGCGGTCATCGTGGTTGGTGCGTACCGGAATCCTGCCCGCCACGCTGGCGCTCAATTCCGAGGCATCAAGGCCCCAGTGCTTTCGAGTGTAGTTCTGGTAGAATTTCTCGTAGAGGTCTCGCCCCACGGCGCTGATTACCACGTCCTCGCTGGTTCGCACAGGATCACGCGGCTCCCTTACCTTCTCCAGGAAGGCTTTGGCCCCCTCCTCGTCCAGATTCAGACCGTATAGCTTGTTGATCGTGTCCACGTTGATCGGAAAGGGTACGAGTTTGCCGTCTACGGAGGCGAGCACCTTGTGTTCATACCGTCGCCACTCGGTGAATCTCGAGAGGTACGTGACCACCACCTTCCGGTTCGTGTGGAATATGTGTCCGCCATAGCGGTGCACGAGAACGCCGTGCTCGTCCAGGTGGTCATAGCAATTGCCGCCGACATGCGCTCGCCTGTCTACTACCAGCACACGTCGTCCTGCGCTTGCCAGCCGCTCGGCCACCACGCTGCCGGCGAATCCGGCTCCGACAATCAGAAAAGCAGCATCCTTCATATGACTATCCCTGCGATGGGAGACCAGGGATGCGCCGCGACTTTGCGCCGGCGGCCTGGGTTCCGCAGGCATGGCGATGGCGCTGTACCGCCCCAAGTCATGCGGACCCCCGCCTCGGGAGCGATGATACAGCCTGGATCACCATGTCCGGAGTGATCTCGGTCATGCACCGCCGGCCGAGCTCACATGACCTCGCCGGACATGGGCCGCAGGAGACGGCCGCGCAGACTACGCGGTGTCCTTCTCCCTGAGGCCCGGTCACCTCCGGGTCGCTCGGGCCGAAGAGCGCAACGACCGGAGTTCCCACTGCCGCCGCCAGATGCATCACGCCGGAGTCCACGCCGATGAACAACCCGGCTCTCCGCAGCACTGCCGCCAGGACCGGGAGCGACGTTTTCCCGGTGAGGTCAACCGCGTCCCGGCTGAGATGACAGATCTGCTCGCCACCGCCCAGCCCGACTACGACCGACCTGAGCCCGAATTCCGTTGCCAGCCTGTCCGCGACTTCGGCAAATCCGTCGTCCGTCCAGGATTTGACCTCGCGGCCACCGGACGTGCCGGGGCCGAGTGCCGCGAACCGTTCGTCGGCCCGGATGCCCGCGGACTGAAGTATGCGGCATGCATCTTCGTTCTCCGGCTGGCCGGGCTCTATCAGTCCGACGTAATCATTCTTCGCTGCGGGACAGCCGATTGCCTCCAGGAGCCGCAGATTGTTCTGCGTGGACGGCGGCTCGGCCCACGGAACATGCCGCGTCAGAAACGGCTTCGCCACCCAGTGGGCAAAGCCGACCCGCTCGCGGCAGCCGGAGAGCAGCGCAAGGGCAGCCATTCCCAGCGAGGTCGAAAACAGAATCCCGAGGTCAGGCCGTTCCCTGCGCAGCTCGGCGGCGACGCGAAAGCCCGATCCGAAGGGACGGCGCGGCCGCTCCACAATCTCGTCTACCAGACCGGCGAGCTTGAGAAGCTCGCTTAACTGCGGTCTGGCCACACTGGTGATATGCGCTTTCGGAAAGCCGGTTCGCAGGCTGTAGAGCGCCGGCAGCGAGAACAGCAGGTCTCCCAGTTGATTCAGATGAAAACAGGCTATTCGTCGCGGTTCATTCAATGCTGAAGACCTCAGGGCTCGGGCGCGGGAGTTCGTGGAGACCGAAGGGCTTTACGGTGCAGCATGGACGAGCGGCTCTTCGATCTTCAGGGCGGTGCGGTACACGGCGAGTATGCCCTCTACCATGCCGTCTACGCTGAATTGCTCTTCGACAATGCGCCGGCCGGCGGCTCCCATCGCGCGGCGGAGCTCAGGAGCGGCTAGGAGGCGTATAACGGCATCGCTTAGGGCTCCGGCGTCTCGCGGTGGCACGAGTATGCCGCTGACGCTGTCCTGAACCGCCTCCGGCATGCCGCCTGCGGCTGTGGCTACAACCGGCAGTTCGGCGGCCATTGCCTGGAGAACCGCTACGCCTAACCCTTCCATAGTTGCTGGATGTACCAGTACGTCCAATTCGCGCAGTATGTGGGGCATGTCGTTTCTGAAGCCCACAAACATCACGTTTTGCTCGATCTTAAGGCTGTTGGCATGGTTCCTCAGGTGGGAAAGCAGCGGCCCCTGACCGAGCGCGACCAGCACAGTGTCCGGGAACTTGTCGAGTATAGCCGGCATCGCGTCCAGCAGATACCTGTGCCCCTTGCGCTCAATGAGTTGGCCGACGATTCCGATGACATGCGTTTCAGGCCGTACTCCCAACGCTTTTCGGAACCTGCCGTTTGGTTCCACCTTGTACGCTTTCGCGTCCACCGCGCTCCGCACGCGGGTAATCTTCGCAGGATCCACGCCTCCTTCGAGCAAGGCATTCGTTACCGCGTCCGAGATCGTGATGATTCGGTCACACAGGGTGCCGTACTTCAGCTTCGACAGCGGCCCGCGCCGTACGGGGTTGTCAATCCGTCGTGACAGTATAACAGCCGGAACGCGAGCCAGACGGGCAGCTACCCCGCCCATGATGTCAGCTCCCCGCCTGCTGTGGAGATGCACCAGGTCCGGGTTCATGCGCCTTATCGTCCGGTAGAGTCTCAGGACGAAGCTCACGTCGAGATCGGTTCGAAGAGGAACGGTCACCACGTCAAGGCCGGCAGCCATAGCATGCCGCGACACGCTGCTCCCTTTGGGGCATACAAGGCGGGCCTCGTGTCCCCTGTCTCTCAGCCCCGTCATCAGGTACACGACCTGCGCGGGTCCGCCGAGCGAATGCATACCCGTTTCCACGTGAAGCGTTCGAAGAGATTCCAAATGCGAAACTCCTCATGCGCGGAACGTTGTGCGCCGTGCGTGATCCCGGATGCTGCATACCGGGTACGGGACTCCGGTTCCTCCCATGGCCCCGCGCTACGTCTGTGCCTTAACTCCGGCCAGCCACTGACCGGCCGCCGAAAGTATCTCTTCAGCGGTTATCGCCCTCATACAGTCGAAGTGCCTGCAAGTAGGGTGTCGCAGGCAAGGCATGCAAGAAAAATCTTTAGCCACGACGACGAGATTATCCTTCTCCGCGAAGTGCCGCCATCTCGTCGGGCCGAACACTCCAATCGCCGGGCGTCCGAGTGCCAGGGCTATGTACAGCAGTCCTGTGTCCACAGCGATTACCAGGCGGCTCTGCTCGAGTATCGCTGCGGCCTGCTTCAAAGTCGTCTTGCCCGCCAGATTGGACGCCTTGCATTTCATCAAACCGAGGATTCTGTCAATGAGCTCGACATCCGCTCGTGAGCCCAGGAAGACAGGGACCACACAATGTTCGGAGATCAGGGCATCTGCGAGGAGCGCCCATCCTTCCTCTGTCCAATGCTTTTGTCGCCAGGTGGTGGCCGGACACAACGCGGCAATGCCTTTCTCCCCCGGATGGTAGGGAGTCGCCTCCGCGATGAGATCGCGGGCGGCGGAACGATCGTCGTCTCCGATCGGCATGTACATATCCAGGTCGTCGGAGAAGATGTTCAGAAGTTCGAGGATGCTGAGGTACTGCTGGGGCCCTCGTACACCGCGCTGCCGGGCAGGCAGGCGCACGTTGTAGAAGAATGAGCCGCCTTCCCTGGCGTTGTCATAGCCCAGGCGGTAGCGCGCTCCGGATATCCATGCCAGCAGTGCGCTGCGGAAAAGCCCCTGGAAGTCAATGGCGACATCAAACCTCCTTGCGCGCAGTTCAGAGCACAGTTGTGTCAGACCGCCTGCGAGTCTGCCGGCCTTCCTCAGAACGGAGCCGTCAGCCGAATTGCGGTTCCACACGATGATTTCATCGAGGTATGGATTCCCCGTCACCACGTCCTTCGATTTGTCGTCCACCACCCAGGCGATATACGAGCCGGGGAGAGCGCTTCTGAGAGCTTTCGCCACCGGTGTGGTCATCACCACGTCACCGATGGAGCTGAGCTTGATGATCAGTATGCGTTTGCAGTCATCGAGTTTGAGTGACATTGCAGGCTTTACTCGGTTTCGGAGAGTTGCCGACCTTGCGCGCGACGAGCTCCCAAAGGCTCGCCTCGTCGTCCAGTTCCAGCTCTCCATGGAGAGCCATGGCCGGCACAGCGAATCGGCGCCCGTGCAGCTTTACCGCGTCTTTGCCGGTAGTGACTATGTATTCCGCATCGGTTTCGACAGCACGCCGGCTGATATTATCTATGTCGTCGCCGGAATACCTGTGATGGTCTGGAAATCGCTCGCGGCCGACTATCTCAGCGTCCGCGTCCGCCAGCGTCTTCTCGAACGAGTCGGGCCTGGCGATCGAGGACAGCGCGAAAACCCTCTTTCCGCGGAGCACCTCGACCGGGTGTTCCGAGCCATCCGCGATAGAAGCGACGGCGGAAGGCTTGAACCGGCCGAAGTAGACCGGAGCCGCCGGCGCGGCCCGAAGTATTCTCGCCAGCGTGTCTTTCCTGGCATCCGGTTCCCAGACGCCGGTCGCTATTATGCAATCGGCACGCCTCAGGGCGATCGAAGGCTCTCTCAGCCGACCCGCGGGTAGAGTCCGCCCATTGTCGAACGGCTTGCCGGCGTTGATCAGAACGATGTCGAGATCCCTGTGCAGCTTCCAGACCTGGAATCCGTCATCGAGGACCAGAACGTCCGCTCCGAAATCCTGGATCGCTGCACGGCCGCTCTTCCCCCTGTCCTTGCAGACCAGCACCGGGACACCCGGCATGCTCTCTGCCAACATGACGGGTTCATCTCCGGTCTCGTGGGGCGTCAGCAGCACGCTGGTTCGGTCGGACACTATTCCGAATCGTCCGCGAAGCGAGCCGCCGTATCCATAGCTCAAGACCGCCGGATTCCACCCGCGCCTCGAAAGCCCCGTGCACAGATACTGCACCATCGGGGTCTTGCCGGTGCCGCCGACTGTAAGATTGCCCACGCTGATGACCGGCGTGTCGAGACGCTTCCTCCGCCGCAGCCCCATCTCGAACGGCAGCAGGTAGAGCCAGATGGCGCCTCGGTATATGCCCGACAGCGCGGCCAGCGCGCCCCTGGTAACGACGGCCAATGGATCTTTGCGGTCGCCGTAGACGATGGATTCGAGAAACTCGATAGTGTCCGGATTAGGATGCACTCAATCCTCCGCTCGCGTCTTGAGCAGTTCGGCGATTAGGCCTGCACACCGGGCGGCCGCGCCTCGGTTCTCCGACACCAGTCGGCGGCATGCGGCGTCTATCTCTGCCCGACGCCCGGCATCCGAAAGCAGCTCTTTCGCGCGCGCGGCCAGCTCGCCTGCGTCCTTCACTTCGAAGCCGACGCCTGCCGAAATGACCATCTGAGCCATGTCTCGGGTCTTGAAGGTATACGGTCCGAACAGTACGGGCTTTCCCTGCAGGATCGGCTGGAAAAGGCTGTGCCCTCCCTTGGGAATGAGCGTGCCCCCGACAAAAGCGATTTCCCCAACGGCATACGTCGCGGCAAGCTCGCCGAAAGTATCCAGAATCAGCACGTCGAAGCTCGAGGAAGTCGCATGCTTTGCCGAGCGCCTCGCACATGTCAGCCCGCGAGCCTCCACCAGTGCCTGAATCTCGTCGGCGCGCTCGATCTGCCGCGGGGCGATGATCAGGCGCAGCTCGCCCGAGCCGTTGAGCATCTCCTGAAACGCGGTCAGCACCGGCTCTTCCTCTCCCGGGTTCGTACTGCCCGCCACGAATACGGGCACGCCGTCTGCCAGACCCAGTTCCGCCCTCAGTGCTCGGATCGCGTCATCCGGCAGTTGACTGCCTTCCTGGTCGAACTTGGTGCTGCCGAACACGCTCACGGATTCGGGTTTCGCGCCGAGACTTCGGATGCGCTCCGCGTCCGTCCGGGTCTGCATGCAGCAGTAGTCTATGTTCGATACGGCCCAGGACATCAGCCAGCGCCACTTCCGGCTGCGGCGGAGGCTCTTGTCGGTAATGCGGCCGTTCACCAAAACGGTGGGTATCCCTCTGCGCTTTGCTGCGGCAAGGAAGTTCGGCCATATCTCCGTCTCCACTATTGCGATCACGTCCGGCTTCACGCGGTTCAACGCCCGATTCACGAAGATCGGATAGTCCAGCGGCAGATAGGCGACCGCATCCGCCGACTTCGCGGATTTGCGGGCCATGGCGTTGCCGGTCTGAGTTATTGTCGTGACCAGGATCACGGTGTCGGGCAGCAGTCGCCGAAGCTCCTCCTGTATCGGAAGCGATGCCACGACCTCGCCGACCGACACGGCATGCAGCCAGATGAGCCTTTGGCCGGGCAGGCGGCCGGCGAATCGCGGCAGAGCCCCCAGGTTCTCCCGCCAGGATTGGTCGGACTTCCTGGTGACGAATATGCGCCACAGGTAGTAGACGAGCGCGCCCGGCAGGGCGATGAGCAGTAGCAGGTTGTAGATAAGACCGGTCAATCTACCTGACACGCCTCCTTGACCATGAGCTGTGCCCGCCGCTGAACATCGTCCAGGGCAGCCTTCAGAATGTCCTCCGGACTCCCGTTCCCGAGTTGACCTTCCGTGACATGGATGGGTTCGCCGAACGCCAGGGCACACTTCGCGAACGGCATCGGCAGCGCATAGCTGTCCCACGCCCGCATAAGCATTCTGGGGCGGGCGCCTGCGCCGACCGGCACGATCGGGCAGCCCGCGCGTTGGGCCAGAAAGACTATACCCTCCTGGACTTGATTCGGCGGTCCCTTCGGTCCGTCGGGCGTGATGGCGAGTATTCCGCCTTCCTGCAGCTTCTTGCAGGCGGCAAGCGCGGCCTTTATGCCCCCTCGGCCCGAAGACCCTCTGATCGTCCGATACCCGAAGCGGCTGATGATGCGGGTCTGGAGCTCGCCGTCCCTGGATAGCGACGTTATCGCCCAGATGCCCATGCCGCGGCAGTAGTGCACCGGCAGGAGCGTGCGCCCATGCCAGACAGCTATTATGAACCCGCGTCCCGACTTCACCAGTTCTTGTACCCGCTCATACCCGGTCACGCGAAAGCGGGCGGTGTGGCCGATCGCATGGATGAGCACCCACGCTGACAACGACAGCAGCCGGTATTTCAACTCCTGCCCGAACTTGCTCATGCCGGCCCTCCGTCGCTTCTTTGCCCCGTGCCGCTCTTGCTCTGAGCCGCGTACAGCCGGGCATACAGACCGCCGAGCGCCATAAGCTCCTGATGCGTTCCGGATTCCACAATACGGCCGTGGTTCATCACCAGGATTCTCTGCGCATTCACAATCGTTGAGAGGCGATGCGCTATCACGAGCGTCGTCCTCTGGCGCATAAGCCGGTCGAGGGCTTCTTGTACCACAGCCTCCGAAGCTGCGTCCAGGGAGGATGTCGCTTCATCCAGGATCAACAGCTTGGGGCCCTTGAGCAGTGCTCGTGCTATCGCCACGCGCTGCCTCTCGCCGCCGGAAAGCCTGGTCCCGCGTTCGCCGACCAGAGTATCGTATCCCTCGGGCAGTGCCTGGATGAAATCGTGTGCATTCGCGGCCTTCGCCGCCTCGGCTATCTCTTCATCCGTGGCATCCATTCGGCCGTAGGCGATGTTCTCCTTGACGCTGGTGCTGAAGAGAATCGTCTCCTGGGGCACGATCGCGATCTGCCGGCGCAGCGAGTTCAGCGTCACAGTCCTGACGTCAACCCCGTCAACGAATACTACGCCGGTCATAACGTCGTACAGCCGCGGAATGAGATTAGCTATCGTGGACTTGCCCGCTCCGCTCGGTCCCACCAGAGCCACCTGTTGGCCAGGCTCTATGGCGAAGGATATGTTGTCCAGAACGGGCTTACTCCTGTTGTAGGAGAAAGAAACATTCTTGAACTCGACTCTGCCCTGAATGGGCGGCGCGGGAACAGCGTCGGGCGCGTCGTGGACTTCAGGGACCTCATCGAGCACGTCGAAGATCCTCTGCGCTCCTGCCATCGTCTGGTGGTAGACGACATTTATCCTCCCGATGATCCTCGCGGAGTCCGAAACGCCCTTGAGCAGGAGGAGAAAAGTCATCATGCGGCCGGTGTCGAAACCCGGCAGCGCTTCTCGGGCTACCATGTTCCCGCCGTACCAGAGCACGAACGCTATCCCGGTTATGCCGATGACTTCGAGTGTCGGAGCCATGGCTGCGCTTCGACGCACCGCGCGCATCGCCGCTCCGTATGTCTGCGTGTTCTCGTCTGCGAATCGGGAAGTCTCGTAGTCCTCCATGCCGAACGACTTCACTATGCGCACGGCGGAAAGCGTTTCCTGAACCACGGCTGCGATGTCGGCAAGCTTGATCTGAAGCAGTTCGGTCAGCTTCCTCATTCCGCGGCTGATCCTTATAACCGTGTACGACATGAAGGGCATGACCACTACCGATATCAGCGCCAGCTTCCAGTTGATAATGAAAATGGCGATGACACTGCTGAGAATGCCGATGGGAGCGGAAACGGTGTCGATGATGCTGTGCGCGGAGTTCTGTATGAGTCCGACGTCGTTGGTCATCCGCGACATCAGATGGCCGACCTTGGTCCTCTCGAAGAAGCTCAACGACAGGCTCTGGAGGTGGGAGTACAGGTCGTTCCTGAGGCGGACCGCGATCCTCTGAGTGGCGGATGACACCAGATAAGTCTGCCCGTACGTGAAGGACCATTTGACCAGATGGATGCCGACAATGGAGAGCGCGACGATGTTCAGCGTTCGCTGGTCTCTGCCTATGGTGGCCCTGACAACGTCGCCTACCAGCCACGCGAACAGCAGCTCGATGCCTTTGATGACCGCCGTGCACACGAGTCCGCCGGCCAGCAGACGCCAGTACGGCCCGAAACACCCCAGCAGGCGTTTCTCCGCGCTGTGCGGGATCGCGTCCCTTTTGGCCTGCTCTTCGTGTTTAGTCTGCTGCGCTCTTGGCATAATTGCCTTCCCTGCCGCTGTCAGCCGGGTCCGCGCCCAGCAGTTCGAGAACGACCCCGGCGGTCTTCTCAACTGCTCCCGGGTTGCCGAGGATCGCTCTGGCCTCAGCCAGGCGGCTCAGCATTTCCGTGCGCTCGGGCGAGTCCGTAATCAGCTTCAGCATCAATTCCGAAATCCGCCTGGGAGATGCATCCTCAGCTATAAGCTCCTGGCAGACCGCTCTGTCGAGTATGATATTGGGCATTCCGATGAACTTGATGTTCTTTCGCCGCAATTTGAACTCAAGCGCGGATAGAGGACTGCCTCGGTAGATTATTACCATCGGGCAGCCGAGTACGGCAGCTTCGACAGTTGCCGTGCCTGAGGCGATGACTGCCGCGCGCCCGTAGGCCAGCACATCATAGGCCATTCCGGGCACCAGTTCGATGCGGACTCGCGGCGGCGGCGTTGTGAACCCATCTCTGCGTGCAAGGACGCTCACGCGGTCCGCCAGCGGCAGAGATGATGCCCTGCCTATCGCCGAAGCCGAATCTGTTCCTCCCCCGTGCGATTTGACTTCGAGCCAGGGTACGCGTGCCAGCTCCTCCGTGACTCCCTCTGAGCTTATTGACGACGCCAGAGGAACGGCGAACTGCAGCCCCGGTTTCGATTCGAGCAGCCTGGCCGCAGCGATTATCATGGCCGGCAGGTTATGCGCTACCTCCTGGCTGCGACTGCCCGGAAGCAGCCCGATGATCGGCCGCTGCTCGTCGAGCCCGAAACGCTCATGAAATGCATCCCGCGGCAGGCTGGGTCCAACGATGTCGAGCAGGGGATGGCCGAAGAACTCCGCCCTGAACCCCTGCTTCTTCAGTGCCTCCGCCGACCACGGAAACGGCGTTACCACCCGATCCACGATGCCCTTCAGCCGCGAGTAATCCGCTCCCCGGTACCATGAACTAGGCGGGAAGTAGTAAAGGACTTTCGTATGCGTGCCCCGGGCAAATCTGCCAACACGGATGTTGAATGCGCCGAAGTCAATAAGCACCAGCACGTCGGGGGAATGTGCTTGCAGGTAGGCTTGCACCTTCCGAAGGGCGAGCGCCAGGCGGGGTACCACTTTCAAAGCTTCCGTTATTCCGATGGCGCTCCAGGAGGAACTATCGCAAAGAAGCCCGACTCCGGCCTCGCGCATCCTCCGACTGCCGATCCCCCGGATATCAGCCTCCGGAAGTACCTGCTTCAATCTGGCGGCGAGGTGCGCTCCCTGGAGATCGCCCGAGGCCTCGCCGGCGATGATCACTATGCTCGGGGTGTCCTTGGTCATCTACTCACGATGCTCGAGCTGTCTGCCCGCGAATCCGAACTTTATGCTTCGCACAAACTCGAGCAGATAATCGCGCTCCGGGCTGGGCTCGACTTCGTTCTCTATTGTCTCGATGGCCTGGGACAGGTTGAGGTTCGAGCGATACAACAGCTTGTAGGCCTGCCTGAGTCCCGACCTGACCTTTGGCGGCATGCCGTTCCGCCGGAGCCCGATGACGTTCAGATCGTATACTTTCGTCGGCCGGCCGTCTGCCATCATGAACGGCGGTACGTCCTGGACGACCTTCGAGTAGCCGCCGAGCATGGCCAGCTTGCCGATGCGAACATACTGGTGTACGCCGACCATGCCGCCGAAAACCGCCTTGTCCTCAATGATCACGTGGCCGCTGATGCCCACCATGTTCGCCATCATGATTCCGTTGCCCAGGGAGCAATTGTGGCCGATGTGGCAGTAGGCCATCAGCATATTCTCATCGCCGACCACGGTCGAGTTGTCTTCGCCGGTGGCACGATGAATGGTTACGTATTCGCGGATGATGTTGCGGTCGCCGACAGTCAAGAAGCTGCGCTCGCCCTTGAACTTATGATCCTGGGGCCTGCCTCCAAGTATCGCACCGGAGCATATGCGGCAGTCTCTGCCGATCCTCGTCCACGGCTCCACTATCACGTGCGGCTCGATGACCGTATCGTCGCCGATCGTCACGTTCGGGCCTATGATGCTGAACGCTCCGATCTCCACGCCTGTTCCCAGCTCGGCGTCAGGGTGGACAATCGCCATCTCGTGCACGATTACGTCTCCCGGCCCGGCTGTCACTGCCTCACTTTGCAACGAGAGTTCTGTCGGGCTCTGCAAGGACTTCATCTGGCTCCTCCACGGATCTCATATCTCGGTCAACCAGGACGAATATGTACTCACCTTCCGCGACGATCTGCCTCCCTACCCGGCCGGTCACCTTTACCTTACCAACCCCGCCCCGGTTCCTCAGCAACTCCACTTCAGTGATCAGGGTGTCCCCGGGCACAACGGGCTTGCGGAAGCGGACTTTATCCATGCCGCCGAAGTATGCGAGCTTGCCTTCGTTGCCTGTCATGCTCAACAGCAGGACGCCTCCCACCTGAGCCATCGCCTCCAATACCAGGACTCCCGGCATCACGGCGTGACCTGGAAAGTGCCCCTCGAAGAAACTCTCATTTATGGTCACATTCTTCAGTCCCACCGCACGTCTTCCAGGCTCTAGCTCGAGTATCCGATCTACCAGCAGAAACGGATACCGGTGCGGAAGTATGGACCGGATTTCCTCTACGTCCAGCATAAGATCACCCTCCTTGCTACCTAGTGGCCCCTTCTCGTGCAATCTTCGCTGCCAGAGCGATATTCAGCCCGTGACTAGTCTTGATAGCCGTGACGTCCGCGTGCAGCCGCCCGTTGATTAGCGAGAGATCCCCAATCAGGTCGAGCACCTTGTGCCGCACGAGCTCGTCTTCAAAACGAAGCGGAACTGAGCAATGGTCGTCGTGAACCACGATAACGTTATCCTTGTTGCCTCCTCTTCCCAGTCCCTGCGAAAGTATTGTCTCTATCTCGTCCGCGGTGCAGAACGTCCGGGCCGGCGCGATCTCTCGTTTGAACGTCTTCGGTTCCACAGCCAGGCTGATCGCCTGCTCGCCGATCATCCGATGCTGGAATGATATGAGCGCGCTGACTCTGAACCCGACTGCCGGCACGGCGAGCAGGTACTTCCCGGAATCGGCAGCCCACACTGGCTTCGCCAGTTGGATCACCCGCGCCTCGCCTCCTTGCTCCTCTATTCCGGCGCTCTCGATGAGCTCTACGAATGGAAGTGCGCTTCCGTCGCCCGCCGGAATCTCCGGGCCGTCAACCTCAATTCGGACGTTATCCACTCCCAGGCCGGCAACCGCAGCCAGCAGGTGCTCCACGGTGTGAATCTCAGCGTCGCCCTTGCCCAGGCTTGTTCCACGGCGCGTATCTCGCACGTTCCGAACTGCTGCCTCTATCTCCCCGCGTCCGGTGACGAAGACCACTCCGGTGTCCGGCGCTGCGGGCAGCATTGCTACCCGGCATTCCTTGCCGGTGTGCAGCCCACGCCCCTTCATCACCGCGCTGGTTTTC
>Ga0315274_10007303_pt1 | contig 16011 bp, 16 predicted proteins | sample YL17G02_20_MG_FD_203700 | JGI IMG/M metagenome (GOLD analysis project Ga0315274, IMG submission 203700) | Sediment microbial communities from Yellowstone Lake, YNP, Wyoming, USA - YL17G02_20 | ecosystem: Environmental > Aquatic > Freshwater > Lake > Sediment | place: USA: Wyoming | collected... | reverse complement strand
CCCGACCTTCGGCACCATCCCTCACGCCCCAGTAACCCGCACGAGCCGCTTCCCCGGAACGCCGCGAACGTCTGATTCTAGCACTCTGTAGACTATGGTGTCAATTAGAGCCGCTCTGCCCTCCTTCGAGCTTTCTATAGACAACCCATCTCCACGCAAGGTATAATACGCAGGTATACATGGCAAGCAGGAGCACCAAACGATGGAAAGCGAATTCAGGCCGACTGCCTACCGCAAGACCGCGTTCCACAGGATCAGCCGATTGAGGATGCCGTTCACCTATGTGATGGCGCTTCTTGCGATCTTCTACGCCCCCGAAAAACTGTTTCTCCCGGGGCTTATACTGATGGCTCTCGGCGCGATCGTTCGCGTATGGGCGGCAGGCCATGTCGTCAAGAGGCACAAGCTGTCCGAGGGCGGGCCGTATGCCCGGACACGGAACCCGCTCTATCTCGGAAGCTTGCTTTGGGGTACAGGGGCCTTCGTTCTCATACACGCGTGGTGGCTGCTTCTCGTTTTCCTCGGCGGCTTCGCTCTGTTCTACGGCGCGGCGATCCGGTCCGAGGAGGACTACCTGTTCGGGCGGTTCGGCGAGGAGTTCGTGCTTTACAAGAAGAGCGTTCCCGCGCTGCTGCCGCGACTCACGCCTGCCGCCTCGGTCTCCGAATCGAGATTCTCCTGGAAATGCGTTCTGCGGAACGACGAGCACAAGGCGTTAGCCTGGTCGAGCGCGGCGGCTCTCCTGATATTCGTGCGGGCCTATCTTCGCTGAGGTTATGCAATCAAAAGCTACATGCTTCTGAGGAACCTGTTTTCCTCGTCCACCAGGACCATCTTCGGGACTATCTCCTCATCCGTCAGGACGAATGACACGATAATGACCTTGTCCCCCGGCTTGCAGAGATGCGCGGCGGCGCCGTTGATGCAGATAGCGCCGGATCGCTTCAGGCCCGGAATGGCATAGGTCTCGAACCGGTTGCCGTTGTCAACGTCCCAGACGTTAACCAGCTCGCCCTTTTTGATCCCGGATCTCTCCATCAAGTCCTGGTCAATGGTGATGCTGCCGACGTAATCGGGATTCGATTCGGTGACCGTGGCTCTATGTATCTTGCTTTTGCAGATAGTGACAAGCTGCATGCTTCCCGCCTTCCGCTGCTCTGCGCTCAATTGCACGTTAACCCGGACGGCTTTATTATATCACAATCCCCGGCCTCGCTTCACGCTCAGCTCGGCAGGTGATAGACCAGCACGTGCGAACCCATGGAAGCGCCGAGCACCTCCGCCGCGCTGTCCCCGTTGACGGCGATTTCAAGCACACCCGCACTCCCGAACACCGCAACCGCGTGCCCCGGCGGGACATCGCCATACGTCCGGCTGATCCCCTGAATCTCCACCGAGCCGAGGTGAATCCTGAGGCTGTCGCCGTCCAATTTGCTCCGCCAGCTCTCAAGCTCCCGGCGCGTTATGTTGGTTAGGAGGTTGCCGAAGCGGTCTATGTAAACGACCTCGCCCTGAAGAGACTGGTCGCTCAGCACAACCTCAGGAACAGGAAACGTGGTTATATCCTCTATTGCAGGACCAAACGCCTCCAGCGGCGCCCCCTTCGACAAATGAGCGGCCACCGGTGCGAACACGTCCCGGCCATGGAAGGTATCACCGACCTCCGGGAGAAAGAACTCGGCCTTCTCCAACTTCACCGCCCGACGAACCGTCCGAGTTTTGAGCGCCCAGCTCAGGATGCCGTTATCCGGGCCGACGAATATGCGCCCGTCAATCTCCACAGCCAACCCTCTCCGCTGGGCGCCGACGCCTGGATCCACCACTACAGCGAATATGGTGCCCTCCGGCATGTATGAGAACGCCATCGCGAGCGCAAAAGCGGCCGCCCGGACATCTCCAGGCTTCTGGTCGTGGCATAAATCCACGATGGTTGCTGATGGGTTGATGCCGAGGATGACGCCCTTCATAATGCCGACAAACGGATCGCGCAGGCCGAAATCCGTCATCAACGCTATCGGCCCTAGTCCCATGTTAGTACTCGATCCCCTTCCGCGCTCCCAGCCCACGCTCGACAGGGTGCTTGACCGCCGCCATTTCGGTCACCAGATGCGCCGCGTCCACGAGCCAATCGGGGGCATACCTTCCCGTCAACACGATTTCCACGCCCTCAGGACGCCGTGCAAACAGGTCCAGCATCTCCTCCCGTCTCACGAAGTCGTAGTGCAGCACCACGTTGATCTCATCCAGCACGACCATGTCCCACTCGCCGGAAAAGATCAGATTCTTCGCTGTCTGGAAGTTCCGCCTGCTGTCTTCGCGCAGCTCGGCGGATTCCCGCTGGTCAATGCGTGGATCGAACAGCCTGGTTTGGCCGAAAACCGCCAGGTTCGGGCACAGGCGCTCCGCCGCAAGACGCTCCCCAGAGCTCTGCGGCTTGAGGAATTCCACGATCGCAACCTTCCACCCGCGGCCGACAGCCCGGAGAGCCTGACCCCATGCCGCGGTCGTCTTGCCCTTGCCGCTGCCGGTGTATACCTGGATCAGTCCGAGATTCTCAGGCCTTTCCTCTCTGGCCAAATCACGCCCCCATGCTTGATCTTACAGATAGCCCTCCATGCCGGCTTCCTTGAGCTTGTCCACTATCTTCTTCACATCCTGGGTGCGATCCTTGTGGCATATAAGCAGGGCATCATCGGTATCAACCACTACCAGATCCTCGACCCCAACGGTCGCCACTATCCTGTCGTCCGTGCCGAGGATCAGGCAGTTCCTGGTATCCACACCGATGTGGGATGCCTTAATCGCGTTGCCGTCACCATCCTTGGGCGAGATGCCGCAGACGGTCGCCCAGCTTCCGATGTCGTTCCACTCGAAGGCTCCCCGTATGACCAGGATGTCATCGAGCTTCTCCATAACCCCGTAATCTATAGAGATTCTCTCCATCTGCTCGTATTCGCGATCCAGGATCTCATCCTCGTAGGAGGTGCCGAGCGCCTCGTGTATCCGCATGAGTCCGGCGTATGTGTCCGGCAGATGTTTTTCGAGCAAGCCGAGCAGAGTCGGGATGCTCCAGACGAACATCCCGCTGTTCCAGAGAAACCTCCCGGACTCCAGGTATTGCCGGGCCGTCTCGTAGTCTGGTTTCTCGACGAATCGTCGAACCCGGTACACCCGCTGACCATCGAGGGCGCCGAACGAGTCGCCCATTTCTATGTAGCCGTAGCCGGTCTCAGGCTCGGTAGGCTCGATTCCTATTGTTACTACATGGCCGGCATTCGCCAGCTTCTCCGTTGCCCGGACGACCCTCGCAAACTCGTGCTCCGAGCCGATAAAATGATCTGCGGCGAACACGCCCATCACGGCATTCGGCTCGATCTCGCTGAGACAGACCGCTGCGAGGCCGATGCACGCCGCCGTGTCGCGCCTGTATGGATCAACGAAGATGTGGCCGGCCATTTGCGGCATCATGCCCTCGATCAAGCGCGCATGATGCGTATTGGTTACGATGAATACCTTATCGCGCCCGGCAATCCTGTACAGTCGCTCGGTCATTTCCTGGACCAGAGGCTTGTCACCGGCCAGAGCATGCATCTGCTTCGGATATTGCTCTCTCGATTTCGGCCACAGGCGCGTGCCGCCACCGCCGGCCATTATAACGGCAAACATGGATTCCGATGCCTCCCCCGCCTGGATGGTAGACTGCAGACCGCAGACCGCAGACTGCAGAGTCCTGCGCCGACCTCCTCGGGCAATAAAGTCTCTCTTCCTGAATACCCATCTCTGCGCTTGCTTACTCGCGGTCACTTAAGTTGAATTGCTGACCAACCGCCGGCGGCCCGGCAGTGGTCCGCGATGGGCAGGCTACATTGTACCACGCCCGGCTCCGGGATACAACCGGCAGTAACTCATGCGGATGAATTCGCGGCTGCGAAAACGCGAAGCCCATTCGGGGACTTCTCATTTAAAATCCATCGGAGGAAGAAGTGGCAGAATATGACAGATCGCAAACAGCGGATAATAGACCGGAAGGGCTCCCTAAATCCGCCGCACACGGTCTCTTGACAGGGGAGGATTAAGAATGAGGCCGGCTAGCTCTCCTCCAGGGGATGCGAATCCTCTTCATTCGCGGGCGGTATCAAGTCCACCTCTGCGCGCTTCCGCCCTGGGTAATCCTGTGCGCCAACCGGATGATGGTTTGCAGCTTCCGCGGCTACATCTACCGGAAGACCAACCGCCTCCGGCTGGCTATTCTGATCTCGATTCACCCGTGCCACAGCCATCACCGCGGTCCGCCGCGGCGGGCCGCGCCTCGCCAGCCGGCCGGACCGATTTCCTCACATAGCCGGTGTCCTGCACAACCTTGGCGTCAGGTTCAGCTTCGACCAGGGTAAATAAGTTGAGCAGGCCGGTGATCTCCAGAACTCTGTGAATTCGGGGGTTCTGGCACGAGACCACCATTTGGGCTCCGCTCTCGCGCGCTCTCACCCATACGCCCACGAGCGCGGACAAGCCCGCACTGTCTATATACTCGAGCCCATCCAGATTCACTACTATCTTCTTGGCGCCGGGAATCCATGTCTTCGAAACGGCTGACAGGCGGTCGCTCGTATACGAATCGAGCTCGCCCGTCAATCTCAGCACGCGCGCCCCCGCGACTTCGCTGACGCCTATCTGCAGCACTTCCCTGCTCATATCAGCTTCCCCCTTCCCAGCACCTGCCCGGAGCAACCACGCGCTATCTGATAAGGTAACTCAGCGTTACCGAGGCGTTCACCATAACCTCCCCCGGAAATACGGGAGTAGGGGCCGCAGCCTCCGCAACCTGGGCCCTGAAAAGCATCGGGGGGCGCACCACGCCGACGCCGCCCTGCTGCACCGTCTGCACCCTGACCAGCTCGACATCCAGCGCCTTCGCCATAGCCAGCGCATTCGCACGGGCATTCGCAACCGCCTGCTGCAGCGCGCTCTGCCTCGCCGCGGCCTCGTCCTGCAGCAAGAAGCTCACGCTGTCCACACGGTTTGCGCCGGCCCCTACCGAATTGTCAATTATCTTCGGCGCCAGGTCGAACTGCTCCGTGCGGACACTGACAATGTTCACGACCCTGTATCCAACGATCGGCGGCTCGCCTCTATACTCTCGATCCTCAAACCGCCTGATGGGTTGTATCTGGAACACCGAAGTTTGTATTGCGCGCTCAGGAATGCCGAGAGCCTTAATCGCATCCACGACCTTCCCGGCGCGAACGGCGTTCTCCTGACGTGCCTGAGCGGCCGTGGGCGCCTCGGTCTCCACGCCGAGCCGAACTTCCGCCAGGTCCGGGCGGACTCTTACCTCGGACTCCCCAAACGCCGTGAGTAGGCGGAGCTGATCTCCGGGGTCTGTCTGCGCGCTCGCCGACACGCCAGTGAGAATAAAGCCAACGACTACGGCCACCGCCACGAGCGGCATAGACGATAGTTTACCCAGTGATTGACTGCGGCCGGATTTCATAGTCATGCCCTCCTTTTGACGCATAAGGTAGTGCGCCTTTCCCAACTCGTTATACCCCTGGGTATCGCGGGTAGAAACTGAACAGCTTGAACGGCGCTGTAAAGTAGGATCGGGCTGAGGTGGTCAGCAAGGAAAACCCGGAGCAGTCCACATACCACCCCGGGTTTCCGAACCCCAGGCTCAGGATTGCTCCTGCCGCCGATGGGGTCGCAATCTCAGATTGTATACACCGGCCCCGGCTTGGGCTTTACTCACTCGACCTTACACGGAATGTCCGAATCCGAGCAGCCAGTGAGTGACCATGCTTGAGGGCCGGTGCGCATCGGTGGGCTCCGGTCAGTTGCAGCTATGTGTTACCCGTCGAACGCAGGACTTAAACCCACGCCCGCGCTATTCGCCTTCCGGCTCGACATGCGTCAGGACAATGGCGTTGTCGAATTCGGCGCGTATCTTATCCTCGACTTCCTCCGCCAGGTCGTGCGCTTCGGTTAAGCTCATTCCGCTCGGCACGATAAGATGAACGTCTATATGCCTCTGCGCGCCGGACTTCCGCGTCCTGAGCTTGTGATAGCCTAGAACCCGCTCTTCCGAGCCTATAATGGACACGATCCGTTCGACCTCGGACGGGGGCAATTGAAGGTCCAGCAGCGGCCCCAGAGCGATCCGGGAGAGCCTGAAACCAATCAATGCAATCCAGACCGCAACCGCGAGGCCGAGAATTCGATCTATCAGGATGACGTCAGTCAGATATATAGCCAGAAGCCCCGCGAAAACACCCATCGAGGTGTAGACGTCCAGCCGCAGGTGATGCCCGTCCGTCTCCAGAGCGATTGAATCGGTCTCCCTCGCCACCTTGAACAGCCTCGCCGAGACGATCCAGTTCGCCAGGGCCGAGAGTAGCATCACTCCCATGCCGATGCTCAGGCGCTCCACTCCGGCGCCATGAAGAATCTTCATAACCGCCTCATAGCCTATATACGCCGCCGCCGCCAGGATCAACAGCGCCTCGACGGTGCCGGATATGTTCTCAAATTTTCCGTGGCCGTAAGCATGAGCCTCATCCGGGGGCTGGTCGGCGACGCGCACGGCAACATACGCGATCAATGCGGCCGCCAGGTCAACAGCAGAATGTATGCATTCCGCCAGGACGCCCACCGAACCCGTGAGCAGACCAACCGCTCCCTTTATCAGTACGAGCAGCGTGTTTGAGATAACCGATATACGAGCGGCGCCGGTTTTAACGCTCGGATTCACCATAGCTCTTATAAATAAACGAACCTGCGGGTTAACTAGGTTAGTCCCACAGGTTCGACCTGCTGTCCGCCGCAGGCAGACCCGGCACCATTCGACCCGCCGCAGCAGACCGAATCGCCTGATCTAATCCCTCGTGTAAATTCTATGCCAGCCTCAGAAGGCCGCTTGGACGATATTGTAGACCGTTTGCAAGAGGATGTCAAGCATTGCGCTAGGAATCAAGCAGCCTGCGCGAATAGATCGCTGACCGACGAATCGCTGTGGATCCGGGCTATGGCATCGGCGATTAACGGGGCAACTGAAACCACATCCATCTTGCCGATCCGCTTCTCCGGCCCGACGGGAATCGTGTTCGTGACGACGACCTTCGCTATCGCCGGATTCGAAAGACGCTCGAGCGCCTTGCCCACCAGGACGGGGTGCGTCACCACGACGTATATCTCCGGAGCCGCTCCCTCCCGCAGCAGAGCCTCGACGCTGCGGTTGACCGTGCTCCCCGTCGTGATCATATCATCAATTATTATCGGACGCCTGCCGCGTACTTCTCCGACGACGTGCGCCACCGCCGTCTGCTCCGGGCCTGTGCGCCGCTTGTGAATTATGACGACGGGAAGGCCCAACCGATTCGCATACTCCGTGGCCATGTTGACCCGGCCCGCGTCGGGAGCGACTATCACCGCGTCGCGCAATTCGGCGCCGCGAAGGCGCTCGCCGAGCACACCCACCGCAGTAAGATGGTCTACAGGTATATCGAAGAATCCCTGAATCTGCGGCGAATGCAGATCAACAGCCAGAACGCGGTTCGCGCCGCCGACCGATAGCATATCCGCCACCATGCGGGCGGTAATCGGCTCCCGCCCCGCGGTCTTTTTGTCCTGCCGCGCGTATCCGTAATATGGAATCACGGCGGTTATCCGCCCCGCCGAGGCCCGGTACAGAGCATCCAGGATTATCAGCAGCTCCGCGAAATTCTCGTTCACCGGTGGACAGGTCGGCTGAACCACGAAGACATCCCTGCCGCGAACGCTTGTCCCAATGCTGACATGGACCTCGCCGTCCGGGAAGCGCGAGACATTCAGCGATCCCAGAGGCAGGCCGATGAGATCGGCGATCTCCCGCGCGAGCTCGGGATGCGCCGTCCCCGAGAATACCTCCATCCGGCCGCGGACGCATGAGGATACTCTCATTCGCCTATCTCCAGCTCATTCCGCACGTCCTTCATCCCGATGGCTTCGCGGGCGGCGGTACCCCCGGCTATTCTCTTATCTACCCAGCGTTTGGGATTGGAAAACTCTATGGGGAAGACGGCAGACGGCAGAGTGGGACATAAATACCCCGGGCTGATGGTTCGGTTGTATCGGTGTCTCTCCTGCGATGGGGCATGCCTTATCGCAGGAGGTGTTTCACGGCTGGGTCGGCATTTAGCCGGGCAAGCGCTTCAGGAGTGCCGACATCCGACCAGAAGCCTTCCACAGGCATCCAACGGATTCGCCGCGGCGAATCGTACCGTATCAGCCTCTGCACGGCCGAGGTAAACTCGACCTCCTCCCTGGGCGACAAACCACACTCGCGCGCCGCGGCAATAACCTCCCTCGCACACACGAAAAGCCCGGCCTGGTTCCAGTGAGTGCTTGCTCCGGCTGAATCCGGCTTCTCCTCGATGTCCACTATCCTGTCTCCGTCCACATATACCGCCGCGCCGGTGCTCGGATCGTCGAGCCAGTTGAGGCCGCTCAGCAGATCGCAAGGACAAGCGGAGTACGCCGCCTGGATCCGCCGGTAGTTCTCCGGATCCATCAGCACGTCTCCCCAGAGGAGCATGAAAGGCTCTTCTCCCACCAGGCTTTCCGCCGCAAGCAGGGCGCTTCCGGTTCCATCAGGGCCTGCTTGCCAGGCGTAGGTCAGCTCGATGCCGAGTTGCGATCCATCGCCGAACGCTTGCCGAACCTTCTCGCCGAGGTACCGGACCACTACAACAGCCTCCGAAACACCGGCCCAGCACAGGCCGCGCAGCAGGTACTCCAGAAGGGGCGTGCCCTGTATCGGAATCAGCGGCTTGGGGATGTCCGCAGTAAGCGGCATCAAGCGCTTTCCACGACCGGCAGCGGCGACAACAGCCTTCATGGCTTTGCAGCCTCCACGCGCGCGCCTCCATCAATGCTTAGCTTGTACGCTCTACCGCCGACTCGCGCGAGCGCCTCAGCCACGGCATCCTCCCTTCCCGGCGCATAGGCGAACATGCACCCGCCGCCGCCCGATCCGTTGATCTTTGCACCGAGAGCGCCGGCGTCCAGAGCCGCCTCTACCATGCGGTTGATCTTCGGCGTGGAAACGCCGATGCCGTCCCTCAACCGTTCGTGGTGCCGAGTCAGGAGATCGCCCAGCTTCGCCGGCTCAACACCCTCGCGGAACAGCCGCATCGCCTCGACGGTCAGATCGCGGTTTATCAGGTTTGCCCGCACCTTCCTCGCTACGGGCTCCGGTAGACGATCCAGCAGGGGGCTGACCGCCTCTGCGGGCGTCGAGTGCAGATCGAAGCCGGGACATGACTGGGAGAGGAAACGAAGGCCCTCCTGCACGTCGCTCTTTGAGTCTGAGAGCACGCCCAGGGTTTCCTTATTCTCAAGGGAATCGCCGAGCACGAAGCCGTCCAGGCGCAGCGGGAGATGCTCCGCCCGAAAAGGCGGCCGGCAGTCCACATATATCACGTCCCCCAGCGCGGAGGCGAAGTGATCCATCATCCCGCCCGGCTCGCCGAACTCCACAACCTCCGCCTGATGCGCCAGACGAGCCAGGTCATCCGGCGAGTAAGCATCTGCGTGACCGGACGCCTCCAGCAGAAACTTCAACCACGCCACCGTCAGGGCCGACGAGCTGGATACCCCGGCGTTGATGGGTATGGCGCTGTATATTCGGCAGTCGTATCCCGACGAAAGATCCCATCCCCTCCGCCGGAGAACGTTGATGCACGCCCGCAGATAGTCCCGGCTTCGCGCGTAGACGATGGGCTTAGAGAGGTCAATCTCATCCGCCGCGCGGATATCCGGCATATCGAGCCTCAGGAGCAGGTCGGGACGGCGCGTCCCTTCGATGTATATCCTCAGGTCAATCGCCGCCGCGACGACCGGCAGTCCGAGGAAATCCTGGTGCTCGCCGAAGAGACAGATGCGCCCCGGCGCGGAAACGGCCAACTCCTTCATGCTACTTGCCCTCCCCGGCGAATACCAGCTTTCCGAACCTGATCGGCGTGTGGAACGAGCCATAGGTCGGCGACCAGCACAAGCGCTCCGCGCCAGGGCCGGCCCGCTCCACAGCCCGGTTGCGGCAGAAGTTAGCGCGCCACATCCCGCCGCTTGGAGGAGCTGAGAGACCGAAGGCTGAGAACGGCACAGATACCTCCGCCGTCCAAGCATCCCGCTCTCTCCCCACCGCCGCCTGCCATTCCGGGCTGAACCCGGCATCTTTGCCATGCGCGTCGTATCCGGCGCCGCGCGCGTTTATAGCAAACGCATAGTAATCCTTCGAATCCGCCCGGACATCGAGGAAGAACTCGACCGAATCCTCGTCAAACACCGGACCATCGCGCTCGGTGACCTCGGCCTTGATCTTGCTTGGCTCGCGCTCGCAGCACCGAAACGCCACATAGAGGTTTCCGGTGTCGCAGGCGAGATACACCTCGGTCGGCTGTGAGGCGGCGGCGCCCAGGTTGGTGTAAGCTAGCGCGATCCCCGCCGCCTTCCGCCAGACGGGATCATCGAGCTTGCCGTCTACCACGGGCGCTGAGGAGGTCATGGGCGCAGTAACCTGCGGAGTCGGGATTAACTTATCCGGTATAAAGATCGGCGGAGGAGTCGGAGCCGGGCGGCCTGTGTCTCGCAGCCGGTATGATGCATATCCCAGCAGGCTTTTCGCGCTCGCAAGCTCGATTCCAGCCTCAGACATATCGTCGGGAGATGGGGTGTCTCTCAATCTATCTCCAGCAGAGGAAATCAGGCGCTTCACGCCATCAATCGGCGATCGGAACGGGAGCAGAGCCTTTTTCTTGAAAGGCCCCGCCCGTAGAGCGCCGAGCCTGTCGGCGTCCAGGTACGCGGTTGAGAACAGCGCCGTGCCGCTCGCCGACTCGCTTCTGGCGACATGCACCTGCTCCAGCATTGTCTCCGCTCCTGACTGCATGTACAGGCCGATCCCTGGAGCCAGCAGCGCGCGGTCGGCGATCGCGCTTCTGGCCTGGCTGACAACCTTTCGGAAGTACGCAGCATCGCACGTGTAATCCATCGGCGCAACGAAGTCAACCCACTTGTTTGCGGCCCAGTGCGCCCAGTCCTGCAGGAAATCCAGCCTGGCCTGATCCGGCAGGGGGACAACCGCTGCGGAAACCTTCACGCCGGGGCGAACCTCTTTCATGGCAGCGCTGACATCCGCAACAAACGTGTTTATCAGATTCTCGCGCCACAGATGCCAGTCAAGCATGGGCCGCGTGAACGGTTCGATCTCCAGCGGATCAATGCCGTGCACGGCTTTGAACTTACTCCGGCAGCTTTCGTTGTAGCAGTAGTCCGGGCTGGGGAAGCGGATGTAATCGAGCTGAACACCGTCAACAGGATACTTCTCGACCAGCTCCAGGATCGCGTTCAGGAGCAGGCGCCGCGCCGCAGGAACCGACGGACAGAGCCAGTAATCCTGATTGTCCGCAAGCTCCCGGTCGTCTTTGCCGATCGCGACCCAGTCGGGATGCTCTTTCAGGATGCCGCCCTTGTCGCCTGCGCCTCCGGCGCGGAAGACCCAGACCCACGGATGCACCTCGATGCCGTGTCTGTGCGCCTCATCAATCACGACTCCAAGCATATCCAGCCCGCCCCAGAGGTCCTGCTGCGTGAGATACGAGCTGCGATGCGCGGAGTATCCATTGCAGATGACCTCGGGGTAGACCACGTTGATCCCGGCCCCAGCGTAGCTGCGGATGAGATCGCGGATGCCCTGCTCCGTCTTCGGAATGCTTCTCCTATCCATCGAGACGCCGCGAATCTCGACCGGCGGAGAGTACCACTGCCCTGGCGCAAAGTCTGCGCCGGCTGCGGATGCGATCGAGAACAGAAGCAATAGGATGCCAGAGAACCGGATACCAACAAAGCCCATGAACCGTCTCCTGATTGCAGCTTCACTTTCCATCCCGCTCGATCCAGCTATGCCAATCCGGCCCGATGTCTCCCCGGCGGCGATATCGCTCCATGAGCCTGGCGCAGTCGCAGGACGGATCCGCCGTCCCAATGCGAGCCGCCAGCAAGCCGATGATCTTGGGAAATAGCCCCACAGCCTGCTGGACAATCTCTCTTTCCTCCTCATCGAGCAACCCCTCGAAGAGGACGCCGGGCGTGAACGGCCTACCCGACATGCCCTCCGCATAGTTCGTGATATAGCAAATGGCAGCGTAGCACATCTCAAGCTCTTTGGCGAGGAAGACCTCGGGGGCAAGCGTCATTCCCACCATGTCGGCGCCGAACAGCCTGTATTTCCGAATCTCGGCCGGAGTTTCGAGCCTCGGCCCCTCGGTGCAGACGTAGACCCCTTCCGAGCGGCAGGGAGCGCCGACTTCGCTGATAACATCGGCTATCGCGCCTCTCAGCGACGGGCAGAATACTGGATTCTGTCGCACAAAGCCCAAGCCGGCGCCCTCGAAGAAGCTGGAGGCCCGCGTCTTCGTTTCATCAATCAGATCGTCCGGGACGACGAGCTGACCGAGCTTGAGCGACTCGTTAACAGCCCCAGGGCCGGACCACGAGACGATGCGGGCGGTCTCCATCTCCTTGAGCGCCCAGATGTTCGCCCGATAGTTAACCCACGGCGCAGCGGTCCAATACCCCTCTTCCCCATGGCGCGACATGAAGAGGATGTCGTATTCCCCTATGCGCAGCCTGAAGATCGGCTGAGATTCGCCAAATGGGGTCTCGATCGGAGGAATTCGCTCCCCCGAAAGCTCCCCCGACCTGATGAAGGAATATGCCTGGCTACCTCCGATGATAGCAAGCTGGTTGCTCAATTCGCGCTCCCTCTTACTCCAACAGGCGGTAGTAGGTATCCCGGCGGCGAGGGATGTAGCCCGCCTCGCCAATCGCCTGTCGGAGTTCCTGCTCGCTCATGTGGAAACCGACGCCTGCTGCGGCCACGACGTTTTCCTCGATCATCGTGCTTCCGAGATCGTTCGCCCCGAAATGGAGCGCGACCTGGCCGATCTTGTCGCCCTGGGTCACCCACGACGCCTGGATATTGCTGAAATTATCCAGCACCAGCCGGGAAATCGCAAGCGTGTGCAGGTAATCATAGCCGCCGACCGCCTGCCCGCCAAGCCTGGTATTCGCAGGCTGGAAGGTCCAGGGGATGAACGCGGTAAAGCCGCCGGTGCGGTCCTGCAGCTCGCGAATCTCGACGAGGTGCTCGACCCGGTCGGCGAAGCTCTCGATATGTCCGAACATCATCGTTGCCGTCGTAGGGACTCCAAGCCGGTGCGCGGTTTCCATAACCTCAAGCCACTCACGGGTCGTACATTTCGACGGGCTGAGGTTTCCTCTGGCTGCATCGGTAAGTATCTCCGCGCCGCCGCCCGGTATGGAATCGAGCCCTGCGGCTTTCAGGCGGGCAATGGCATCCGCAATCGTCAGGCCGGAGACCCCGGCGACGTGCACGATCTCCGGCGGAGAGAGGGAGTGCAAATGCACCTGGAAGCGCTCCTTGACGCCGCGAACCAGCCGCTCGTAGTAGGAGATGTCGAGATCGGGATGCAGGCCGCCTTGCACGAGAATTTGAGTCGCTCCCAACGCGACAGCTTCTTCTATCTTTTCATAAATCTCGTCGTTCGAGAGCAGATAAGCCTCCGGGGAATCGGCATCGCGGTAGAAGGCGCAAAACCTGCACCCGGACACGCAGATATTCGTATAGTTGATATTGCGGTCCACCACGTAGGTGCGGAAGGGCTCGGGATGCAGGCGCCGACACACGGCATCGGCGGCGAGGCCGAGCTCGATCAACTCCGCTTCTTCAAACAGGCGAACCGCCTCGTCGGCGGAGATGCGCGCGCCTTCGACGGCCTTGCTAAGAATCTGGATAGCAGCATTCATTCCCAGGTAAACCTGCCGGCAAGCGGCTTGTATAGCTCAATCTCGCGGGCGCCGGCCATAAGACCATATCGGCGGGCGCTCTCCCGGAACAGCATCAGCGCCTCCATATGGCGATCGGTAAGCTCGTAGTCCATGATCTCGCTGAGGTATCGGAAGCATATATCCACGGGCAGGCCGAGCCTCAATGCCTCCGCCTCGCTGATCTCATGCAGCGAATGGAGTCCGCGCGACTTAGCCCTGCCAAGAATGTCCAACAGGCTCGGCGCCGCCAGGTCGGGGTTCACAGCCCAGACCGCGAAGACAAATGGGAGGCCGGTCAGCAGATGCCATTCCTCCCCCAGATCGAGAGCCGACCACCGTCCGGCGGGCGCGCACATAGTCGTATCGCCGATGACGACCGCCGCGTCGCATGCCCCCATCATGTCTAGCAACGGCGGAGGCATGGCGATAAACTCCGGAAGCAGCTCGTATCGCTCCCGCAGGACGATCTTCGCCAGGAGGACGGACGTTAATGAGCTGGTGTCCAGCGCCACCCTGCGGATGGATTCCAGGTTCCTCTTGTAGAAGAGCTTCACGCTCTCCGCCGGGCCGATGCACGAGATGCTTATGTTCGGAACGATTTGCAGGCGGGGATTCATGAAGCACGCGACGGATGAGACCAGCCCCGCCGCGATCTCGCGCTTTTCGAGCATAGAGGCCAGGCGGGAAGGCGCCTCATGGACAACCTCAACCTCGGGTTCGTCGTCCAGCCCCCGGATCAGCGGCTTGCCATTTAGATAGGGAACCGCGCCGAGCCTCATCATCGCTTTACCTCGTTGTAAAGGGTGTCTCTTTCCACCGGTATTGTGCCGGTTTCGCGGATCAAGCGCGTGATTTCGGGAACGCTCATGCCCTCGGGCGTCTCCGCGCCAGCCGAGTGGGTGATCTTCTCCTCGACCACCGTGCCGTCGAAATCATCCGCCCCGAAGTGAAGGGCTACCTGCGCCAGCTTAGGCCCCAACATGATCCAAAAGGCCTTGATGTGAGGGAAATTGTCCAGCATAAGCCTGGAGATCGCAATTGTCCTCAAATCCTCCACGCCCGAAGTTCTTCTGCGCCCGTCCAGCGATCCAAGGCGGGTGCCGTCGGCGTGATATGCGAGCGGGATGAATGCGAGGAAGCCGCCGGTCTCGTCCTGAAGCTCCCGCAGCCGAATGAGGTGCTCGACCTTGTCCTCAGGAGTCTCTATGTGCCCATAAAGCATTGTCGCGTTGCTTCGAATGCCGAGCTTGTGGGCGGCGCGCATCACATCCAGCCAGCCGTCCGCCGGGAGCTTCTCCGGGCAAAGCCGCTCCCGCACCCCTGGTGAGAAAACTTCCGCGCCGCCGCCGGGCAGCGAACCAAGTCCCGCGCTCCGCAACCGGGCAAGCGCATCCCGGACCGTTAAGCCTGAGATACCGGCCAGGTGGTGGACTTCCACGGCTGTGAACGCCTGGAGGTGGACGCCGGGCATGCGCTGCTTCAGGGCGGAGAGCATATCCAGGTAGTAGTCCAGCGGGCGATCGGGATGCAGGCCGCCGACTACGTGCAGTTCCGTGAAGCCAATGCGCCGGCGGGCGTCCTCTGCCTTCTCCACAATTTCGTCCACGCTTAAAGTGTACGCGCCCGGCTCGCCCTCGCTCTTCGAAAAGGCGCAGAAGCGGCATCTGTTCTTGCAGACGTTCGTGTAGTTTATATGGCGGTTCACGACGTAGTACGTGCGGTTGCCGTTCAGCCGCCTGCGCGCGAGGTCAGCCGCCCAGCCGACCGACACAAGGCTGCTCGAATTGAAGAGACGAACGCCATCCTCGAAGGCGAGGCGCTCGCCCCGCTCCACTTTCTCGACCACATCGCCGATATCGGACTTGACAGCAAGTTCCCTCAAATCAGAGCCCTTCTCAGAATGAGGTCCGCCAACGCGAAAAGGAAATAGCCCGCGCTCACCAGGCCGTTGGCGTTGAAAAATGCGACGTTGACTTTGCTAAAATCGTCCGGCCTCACCAGGTTTTGCTCGTAAGCCAGCAGCACCGCCGCGAATGCCACCCCAGCGTAGTACACCGCTCCCAATCCGAGCACGATCCCGAATGCCAGCAGCAGGAGGGCGGAGAGCGCGTGGAACAGCCGGGATATCGC
>Ga0315274_10007302_pt1 | contig 16011 bp, 5 predicted proteins | sample YL17G02_20_MG_FD_203700 | JGI IMG/M metagenome (GOLD analysis project Ga0315274, IMG submission 203700) | Sediment microbial communities from Yellowstone Lake, YNP, Wyoming, USA - YL17G02_20 | ecosystem: Environmental > Aquatic > Freshwater > Lake > Sediment | place: USA: Wyoming | collected... | reverse complement strand
GGGCTTGACTCAACTCGTCGGTGCGGTTGCGGAGTTGTCCTGCCAACTCCGCTTGAGCCTGGCGGAGTTCGGTTTCGGCCTCCTGGCGGCGGTCCACCTCTTGGGTCAGTTCTTGTTTGGCGGACTGCAGTGTGGCCGCACGGCGCTCCGCATCGGTTCGAGCGGCAATCTCTGTCTCGATCTCTTTTTGACGACAAACGGTTTCCTTCGCGCGCTGCTCGAGCTGCTGGCTCAGCAGGGCGTTGGCAGCTTCCAGCGAGACGAGTCTTTGCTCCAGTTCAGACCGGGTCAGTTCCAGTTCACTGGCGCTGGCTTTCAGGCGGTTGTCCAGGGCCACAAGGGCTTGTTGGGCCTGGGCTTTCGCCTCTTCCTGGTTGGTCCGAGCCCTGTCGCGCTCGCCGGCGACTTTCTGGACGCGTCGCTCCAACTCCTGGCGCTCCTGGCGCAGGGTGAGGTTAGTATCGTTGTACCGTTTGAGTTCCTCCAGCAGGTCAAAGAGCGCCGGGATCAACCGGGAGGCTTGCTTTTTCAGTTGTCGGCTCGTGGCCGCTTCGCGTTGCAGATTGGCTCGAGTCTGCTCCAGCTCGGTGCTGGCCGTCTGAATCCGCTTTTCCAGTTCCGCGTGCGTCGCACGCAGAGCCGTCTCGTGTTCACGACTCTTGGCGAGCTGTTGGCCCAGGTTGGCATTGGCTGCCGCCAGCTCGGCCACTTTCAGCTCCGACTCCTGGCGGACCTGCGATTGGTGCTGGAGGGCCGTCTTGGCAGCGGTCAGCTCAGTCGTAATGGACCGGATGCGCTTCTCCAGCTCTTGTTGAGCCTGGCGCAAGTTGGCTTCGGATTGGGTGCGCTGCTGCAGCTCCTGGCTGAGGCTGGCGTTTTGCGGCGGGAATTGGGCGGCTTGCTGCTCCAGGTTCTGGCGGGCTGCGACCTCCTGGTGAAGGGCCGAACGAGTCTGATTGAGCTCGGCCTCGGCGTGGCGGAGTCGGGTCTCCAGTTCATCGTGCGTGCTGAGCAGGTCGTGCTCGCCTTGGCGACGTTCCGCCAACTCCGCACTCAGTTGATTGATGTTGGCGTCCAGTTGGCCGACTTGGGCTTCGAGACTCTGGCGTTCTGCGAGCTGCTTTTGGAGCCTCGACTGGGAAGCCGTCAGTTCTGAGCCGAGCGTGTGTACCTGCTGTTCCCACTCGGCTTGCTGCTGGCGGAGGATCATCTCTTCGTGTTCCTTCCGGGCGAAGACCTTTCCCTTTTCCTCCAAGGACGCGCACAGGCTGGCGGCCCGTTGCTCGGCGTCTTTGCGCAGCGCAGTCTCACGCTGGAGTTCTCCGGCCACGCGACGGAGTTCACTGGCGATTTCGTCCAACCGCTTTTCCAACTCAGTGACCTTGGCGCGCAGGGCGGCCTCGTCGCGCGCATCGGCGGTCGCCTGATAGCGTCGTTCGAGCTGGGCCAAACGTTCGTTACCATTTTGCTCCCCGGTCAGATCGCGTAGGATGCAAGTCAATACGCGGCGGCCGGCGACCAACGACTCGCGGACGGCGAAATCCACGACGAACACAGACTCGTCTTTGCGTCGGGCGACCAGGATCGAATGGCTGGTTCCGTTTGTGGAGGCTGCTGACGGCTGGCTGCCAGCCCTCTTCTCGACCGCATGGACCTTGCGCACGTCCGGCAACAAAGTCTCGATTGGCTTGCCCACGACCTCACTCGGTTCGCATCGGAACAAACTGGCCCCGAGAGGGCTGATGGACTCGATGATCCATTCTGTGCTCAAAGAGATCACTGTGGGCGCAGGGATTTGGGCAATCGATGATCCAGTAGAATCGGGCGTCTGTTGGGCCGGTGCCGACAGGCTGACCGGAGACTGTGTTCCCGGCTTTGGCAGCGGTTGCCCGGTCGCCATTTGTTTGGGAATGGAAGCCGGCGTTGCTGCCGGATTTGGTTGGGAGGGCGGAGCCCCGTTGCCTGGCACGCCGTTGGGTTTCTCTTTTGGCGCTGTCTCGGACGACGCGGCGGGGACCGACCTCGGTACGGCGGCATGGTTTTCGGCGCACGCCGACGATCCAGGGGGCGCGGACTTCAAGCGCCCTTTGGTTGCATAAGTGAGGGCCTTTACGGCCAGCTCCATCATAAGGAACGGCTTGAGGATGAAGTCATTGCCGCCGCTTAGGATGGATCGGGAGCGGGATTCGAAGTCGTCCGCGCTGGTGATGAAGATGACGGGGGTATTTTTGTAGCCAGGCGTGGACCTCAATCTGGTGCAAAGCTCGAACCCGGTCATTCCCGGGAGACCGATGTCCAGGCACACCAGATCGAAGGTGTTCTGTTCGGCTTGCTTCAGGGCAGCGGTGGGCTCGGTGAAGTGTGTGGCCTTCAGCTTGGCCCGATCCAGGGCTCCCAGGATCGCCTTGGCCGCGAGTGCCTCGTCTTCCACGACCAGGATTTTGAAGCACGATGGGCTGGCAGCTTCCTCGGGTTGTTGTTCCAGGAGAATTCCCAGTACATCCAGCGCATGGGAGATTGTCCTGGGGATTGACGCACTTAACAGCTTTGGCCGCTCGTGGAGGGTCTTCAGCAGGGCTTCCAAAGCCGCGCAGAGATTGGCGACCGTCGGAATCCCAAGTGCGCCCGTTGTGGACGCGAGCAGATGAACGTGCTGATAGAGACCCTGCACGACCCTGGAACGGACCGCCTCGTCCTGGTGCCTTGCCAGAGACTGCAACTCTTTTCGGGCATTCGCCAACGACTCGCGAGCTTCACGGAGAAAGCTCTGGAGGCTGGGTGTGTCCACTTCCGGCGCAGCCCATGGTTGAGTCGAGGGTGAAGGCGGGGATGGTGGCTCAGTGGGGTCTGGAGCCGTGGGAGGCTTGGTGGCAAGGACCGACGCATGGTCGAAGAAGTCGTTGACTGCCGCCATGACTTCTTTGGGGCCGTTCTTTGCTTTATCGAAAACCGCCGCGGCTCCGGCTTTGCGCGCCTCCTTCGCCAGGTCGCTGAGGAAGACATTGGTAAAGGCAAACACCGGCACCTGATCGTATTGGCTGTCGGCACGGATGGATTTGATGACTTCGACGCCGTTGAGTTGGGGTAACATCAAGTCCACCAGGATTAGGTCTGGTCGTTCTTTTTTGACTTTGAAATACCCGGCTTTCCCGTCCAAGGCGAGCGAGACTCTGAAGCCGGCCCGCTCGAAGTTGGTCCTGTAGATCAAGCCGGTGACAGGATCATCCTCGATGATGAGGACTTTCTTGCCTTCCGGCTTCTCTAGCGGCTTCGGGTCAGGGCCGGGGATTGGGGCATCTTCCCGGCTCTCGCCATTGAATGTTCTGGCCAACAGGTTGAGCATAAGAGCTGGCTACAGGTCTCAGCTCTAAGATCGACAGCCTGTTGTGGCCACTTAAGGCCCTTTTTCTGCCGCAAGCTCGGATATACCGCACGTCTGGAGGTGGTTCGGGTGCCCACAACCGCCACTTGATTCAGGGAACAATTCTGCGCCACAGAGATCTGACGACTCCTGTTTGGCGCCTCGCCCTGGCAGATTGCCCGCACGCGACGCTCGTTTGGCCTCACACGTCATCCGGGAGCTCGAGCTCAGGGATACCGCGGAGATGGGTTTGAATGCGTTGGAACTCCTGTTTGATGCGACTCAGCACCGGCGGCGCGGCGGACAGGTTCCCGGATCGACTGGTCTGTTCCAGTTCAGCGAGCAATGCACTCATGAGGGGCATGCCGCAGGTGTTGCTGGCGCCGCGGCAACTGTGCGCGGTCCGTTCAACCGCGATGGCGGAAGCGGACTGGACGGCGGCATCCAGTGTCTGGATCTGCTCATTGGTCTGCTTCAGGTACGTCGTCAGATACTCGCGGGCAGTGCTCCAGTCTCCCCCTGCCAGATCCATGACTCTATCCAGGTCAAACGGCGGTTCTCCGGCTATGGCCACAGGCGGTGCGACGCTGCTGGCTTCAGGCGTGAGGGCCGGCGACTCAGACGGCGGTTTTGGCACGGCAGATCCCCCGGCTGTCTGGCGTGCCGGGCGAGAGCCCCAGTTGACCAGCACCTGCTGGAGCTTTTCCGGGCGAATCGGTTTACTCAGGTAATCATCCATGCCCGCGTCGAGGCATTTCTCGCGGTCGCCCTGCATCGCATTGGCTGTCATGGCGATAATCGTGGTGCGGCGGGACGGTCCGGACCCCGATAACTGGACCTTCTCCAGGTTCCGGATCTGGCGGGACGCGTCCAGTCCATCCATTTCCGGCATTTGCACGTCCATGAAGACGACGTCGTATGGCTTGGTCTTGAACAGGTTCAGGGCCTCCAAACCGTTAACCGCGACGTCGGGTTGGTAGCCCATCAACTGGAGCAACTGCGCGGCCACCATGCGGTTCACCAGGTTGTCATCCACGAGCAGCAAGCGCAGCGGGAGACGCTGGGCCAGGGTAGCATCGAGTCTGGTGGCCGGGACTGGTTTGACGACCGTTTTCTCGAAGCCAAACGTCGCTTGCTGAAGAACCTCCAACAGCGGCGCCGGCTTCACGGGTTTGGTCACGGTATGACGATGCCCGGCACGAATAACCGAAGCGGAATCCGCAAATGTGGCCAGGAACACCAGGGGCAGCTTCCGCCACGTCGGCAGTTTCCTGATCTCGCTGGCAAGGGTCAAACCGTCCATGGCCGGCAGACGCGTGTCCAGGACTGCGATGTCAAATGCGGCGATACCGCGAAGGACCTGGAGGGCTGCGGCACCGCTCTCCGCTTCACGGGTCTCCAGGCCCCACTGCTTCAGTTGCGCAGCCAGGACACGGCGAGCTGTGGCATTCGCGGCCACAAGAAGCGCGCACCGACCCGCGAGCATCGACGGGGGCTCCGGCGGGGAAAGCGGCGCGTCGGGCACCCGCCGGAGCGGCAGCGTGAAATGAAAAACCGAGCCGCCGCCGGGTGGACTTTCGGCCCACATTTTGCCTTCCATCAGGTCGACGAGGTTCTTGGTGATCGCCAATCCCAGCCCCGTGCCGCCGTATTGGCGTGTGGTTGAGGAATCCAACTGGCTGAATGACTTAAAGAGACGCTCCAGCTTGCCTTCCGGAATGCCAATACCCGTATCGCGCACCGAGAAATGAAGGTCCGTGCCACCGGCCGATGTCTGGGACGGGGATTGAGAACATGCGGCCTGGGGTTGGGCTTCGGAACTGACCGGTCCAACATGCAGGAAGACCTCTCCCTGCTCCGTGAATTTCACGGCGTTGCCGAGCAGGTTGATCAGGATTTGGTTAAGCCGCGTGGAGTCGCCGACGATAAAAGCGGGGACCGGGCCCTCCAACTGGTAGATCAGTTCCAGGTGTTTCTCCGCAGCCTTGGGAGCCACGACGTCCAAGGCGCCTTCCAGGCAGGCCCGCAGATCCAAAGGCCGGCTCTCGAGCTCCATTTTCCCGGACTCGATCTTGGAGAAATCGAGCACGTCGTTGATAATGGCCAGGAGCGTTTCGCCACTGGTCCGGATGGTTTCGACGAACGCATGCTGCTCCGGGCTGAGTTCCGTCTCCGCCAGCAGTCCGGCTGTGGCGATGACACCATTCATGGGCGTCCGGATTTCGTGACTCATGTTGGCCAGGAACACCGACTTGGCCTGGGTGGCGGCCTGGGCGGCGGCACGGGCCTGCTCAAGCTCCTGGTTGCGCCGATCCAGTTCCTGGTTGGTCCGGGCGAGCGCATCCTGCAATTGCTTGGTCCGCAGCACGGCGCGAATGCGCGCTCGCAGCTCCGGCAATTCAAAAGGCTTGGTGATATAATCGACCGCTCCCAGTTCCAGGCCGCGCACTTTGTCGGGCAGGCTGTCCCAAGCCGTCAGAACGATGATCGGCACAAACTGCAGCGCCGGTTCCGCATGCAGGGCCTGCTGCAGCGAAAAGCCGTCCATGTCTGGCAGCCCCAGATCCAGCAGCACCAGGTCGAAGCGCTGGTCACGGACGAGCCGCAAGGCATCGGCGGCGTTCAAAGCCGGGGTGAGTTCGACCGCCTCGCTCTTCAAACCGGAGGTCAGCATGGTGTGCACGTCCCGGTCGTCATCCACAACCAGGATTTGGGCAAGGGTCGTTGACGGTTCCATGATAAAAAGAGATGCTGGTGGCTGCCGGCTCAGCCCGATTGTGCCTGCAGGGCCGATTGCACGCGGAGGTATTCGTCCTGGAGTTGGCTGAGCAGATCGGAGGCGTCCCTCAATCTGCCGGCTTTGGCGTGTTGCTCCAGGCAGGCGCACAGGGCTGAGAGCTGGCGTGCGCCCAGATTGGCCGCACTGCCCTTTAGTCCGTGGGCAGCCAGGGCGGCGATTGCGCTGTCGTTCTGCTGGAGGGCTGTGGTCATCCGGTCGAGACGCTCGCTGGCATCGTGGTAGAATATCTCGATCAACTCCGCGACCGGATCCGGCTCGCCGGGCCGTCTGAGCTTCCGCAAGCCCTGGAGCACGGACAGGTCCAAGGCCGCGGCTTGTGCTGACCCCGAAGACGGAACGACCTTGGGTTGGAGTCTGCTGGTGGCGCGACGAAGCGCTGCTTCCAGGTCTTCGATTTGCACTGGCTTGCTGAGGTAGTCGTCCATGCCCGCAGTCAGGCACTTGTCCCGGTCGCCGTGCAGCGCGTCGGCCGTCAGGGCGATGATGTAGAAAGGCGATACGGAAGCCTCGTTGGCCCTGGTCTGTTCGGCTTGGCGGATGCGCCGGGCGGTCTCGTAGCCGTCCATGTCGGGCATTTGGCAATCCATGAGGATGATGTCGTAAGGCACCTGGCGGATGGCCTCGAGGACCTCCAGGCCGTTGGCGACCGCATCGACGGTAAAGCCCAGTCGTTGGAGTTGCTTCATGGCCACTTTCTGGTTCACGGGATTGTCCTCGGCCAACAGAAGCCGGTAGTTCCTGAAGGCAGGCGGACTGTCCGTGGTAGCGTTAACGCCGGGAACCGAACCCGGTCGAGGTTGGGTATTGGTCCCCGTGGCCTCGGCCAGGACGGTGGCCAGGGTGTCGAACAGCCGCGCTTGTCGGACCGGTTTAACCAACAACGCCGCGACACCGGCGGCGCGCAGTCCCGAGTTGTCAAACCGATGCCCCACTGACGTCAGCAAAACGAGTCTCGTGCGTGCCAGTGCCGGGTCGGCCTTGATCTGGCGCGCCAGCGTCACCCCGTCCATCCCCGGCATTTGCATGTCAAGAATGCCCAGATCGAAGGGCTGGTCAATCACGACGTGGTGGCGGAGCAGTTCTAACGCCGCGGCGCCGCTCTCGACCATGCTGGTGAACATCTTCCGGCCGCGAAGCTGGTACTGGAGGACCTGGCGATTGGTTGCGCTGTCATCCACGATCAGCACACGAAACCCGCTCAGGTCAACCAGAGGCGAGGCTGGGGCTGCGCAACTGTCCGACGCCGCTTTATCCAGCCGCGCGGTAAACCAGAAGCTCGAGCCTGGGCCCGTGGCACTGTCCACGCCGATCTGGCCCTGCATCCGTTCCACCAACTGCTTGGAAATGGCCAGGCCCAGGCCCGTGCCGCCATAACGGCGCGTAGTCGAGCCATCAGCTTGCCTGAAGGCCTGGAACAGATACGGAGCCGCCTGTTCCGGGATGCCGATGCCTGTGTCCCTGACAGTGAAGCGCAGGGTGGCGTCCGTATCGGTTTCGCTGGCTTTGCTCACCTCCACCAGCACTTCACCGTGCTCGGTGAATTTGACGGCGTTGCCGACCAGGTTGGTGAGGACTTGGCGCAATCGGCCCGGGTCGCCGCGCAAGCAGCGGGGCACATCGTCGCGCAGCCAGCAGGCCAGTTCGAGGCCCTTCTGGTGCGCGGGTTCTGCCAGCAGTTCCACCGCCCCTTCCACAGCGTCCCTGAGATCGAAGTCAGTCTGCTCAAAGACCAACTTGCCCGCCTCGATCTTGGAGAAATCAAGGATGTCATTGACAAGGGCCAACAGGGCGTCGGCACTGGTGCGGATCGTCTCGGCAAAGTCCCGTTGTTCCCAGGTCAACTCGGTGTCCAGCAGCAGCCCGCTCATGCCGATTATGGCGTTCATCGGCGTGCGGATTTCATGGCTCATGTTGGCCAGAAACTCGGACTTGAGCCGGGTGGACTCGATGGCGGCATCTTTGGCTTTCTGCATCTCCGCGTCCGCCTGTTTCCGGGTGCTAATGTCCTCGACTGTGCCTTCGTAATACAGGATGCAACCCTGGGCGTCCCGCACGCAGCGCGCACTTTCGGAGATCCAGATGATACTGCCGTCCTGACGATAGACCTGCGACTCGAAGCCGGTGACCGAGTCATGCGCTTCCATGAGGCGGATGAACTCATCGCGGCGTTGCGGATCCACGTACAGGCAATGCCTGATGTCCGTGCAGGCGTCCTTGAGTCGCTCCGGGGAACCATAGCCGTAGAGGCGCGCCAGGGCCGGATTGGCGCTCAAAAAGCGCCCCTCGACGCTGGTCTGGAAAATTCCCTCCACGGCATTTTCGTAGATGGCGCGGTACTTCTCCTCGGCTTCGCGCAGGGCTTGTTCGGTCTTAACCAGCGCGGTGATGTCCTTGGAGATGCCAAACGTGCCGATGATCTCACCCTCCTTGGTGCGCAACGGCACTTTGCTGCTCAACACCCAGGAATCCCGGCCGTCACTGAAAACTTCCCGCTCGGTCTTGCCGACGATGGGCACCCCGGTGCGGATGATCTCCTGCTCGTCCTCGTAAGCGGGCTGGGCGTGCGCCTTGTCGAAGAAGTCGAAATCGGTTTTGCCGATCAGTTCGTCCGGACTCTTCAGGCCGAACTTGTCCGCCAGGGCCTGGCTGCACCGGGTGAAACGCGACTCCAGGTCCTTGAAGTAAATGGCGTCCGGGACATTGTCCATCAGCGTCTGCAGCAGGTCTCGTTCGTAGGCCAACGCTTCCTCAATGTACATTCGCTCCGTCACATCCCAGAAAATGCACTGCACACCGACCACGTTGCCGATAGGGTCGAAGAGCGGCGTCTTGACCACCTCGACGTACATTTTGCCGCGTTCGGGCGTGACGTGTTCTTCGACCGTCTCGAACGTTCGCCGCGTCTGCATGACCCGGAGATCGTCCTGATGATATTTGGCGGCCAGCTCAGGCGGAAAAACGTCGAAGTCGGTCTTGCCGAGGATCTCGGCGAGAGTCTTGCGGAGCGTGGCGCAGAACCGATGGTTCGCGAAGGTGAACCGACCCGCCTCGTTCTTGCGCAGGATGTTCTGCGGCAGGGTTTCCACCAGGGAATGGTAGAGCGTCTCCGATTGTCGCAAAGCGTCTTCTGTGCGCTCATGCTCCGCACCGCTCAGCGCCAGGTGCCGCCGCAGTTCCGCTTGCACGGCCACCTGCCGAGCCACCAGGCGCAGCGCTTCCGCCTGCTCGGGGCTCAACTGCCGGGGCGCGCGGTCCGACACGCCGAGTGCGCCCAGTGGCTGACCTGTTGAACTGAGCAGGGGCATCATCGCGAAGAATCGTATTGCCGGCGCACCTGCAACCCAGGGATGCGTCGCGTATCGCTCGTCTTTGGCGGCGTCCTCCACCACCAGCAGATCACCCTTGGCCAACGCCGCCGCGCATAGGCCGGACTCGGGAGGCGCGCCGGCCATTTCGGACTGGACCGCAGGGGGCCACCAGCGGCACGGTTCTTCGCCCAGGCACAGCAGCGCCACGGGCGTACCACAACTCAGCGAAGCCAACCGCAACGTCTCATCGTGAACTGCCTGGGGTGCGGTAACCGGATAGGAGAGGGTCGCCGGCTGGATCGGAGGGTCGGCTTGATGACTCGGCAACGTTTCCATTGGGCAACATCGAATCTCACGGTCCCGCTCCCAAGCGCACGGCCTGTCCTGGGTCCCTCGGCGCTCCGGCGGCCTCCTGAAATCAGGGCGCGAGTCCAAGGAAACCGACGACCACCGCGATCCGTCTTGAATCGCCTTGAGCGTGACCTGTTACTGACGCAGGCAGCTTCCTCGTCCTGGCTGGCGTTTTCAATGAGTTTCTGGAGCCAACCGACGGAGCCGACACGAAGCCCCTGCCTGCCGCAGCGTGACCTGGGCCGGACACCGGGATGCGTTCGGCCAGGTCGCTCCCCGGCCCAGCAACGGAGGCTGGCCACAAAGAAAAATTTACAGACGGCGGCCGTTAGCTCATAAACTCAGGCATGGTTCCAACGATAGCCGGCCGGGAAACCGAGCCAGCGGAGCAAGGTTTCCGCGGCGAGTTCGTGCGGGCGTTCCGCTGGATCCTGCTGGCCCGGGTGCTGGACGACAAATTCGCCAGCCTGTACCGCGGCGGCAAGATACACGGCGGCGTTTTTCTCGGACGGGGACAGGAGGCACTGAGCGTCTCGATTGGTGTGGCCCTTCGGCCAGGGGACGTCTTTGCCCCGCTCATTCGCGACGCAGCCGGACGGTTGGCCTTCGGGGAGCCCATCCTTGACGCCGTCCGCACCTACCTCGGATCGGCGCTGGGGCCGATGCGCGGGCGGGACGGTAACGTGCACCGTGGCCGACCGCGCGAGGGCCTGCTGGCGATGATCAGCCACTTGGGGGCGATGATCGCGGTCGTCAACGGGCTGTTGCTGGCGCGTCGGCTCAAAGGCGCGGCCGGCAGCGTGGGCGCCGCGTGCCTCGGCGACGGCGGGAGTTCCACCGGGGCCTGCCACGAAGCGCTGAACCAGGCGGCAGTGGAGCGACTGCCGCTTGTGGTGGTGCTGGCCAACAACCAATACGCCTACTCCACACCCAACAGCAGGGAGTTTGCCTGCCGTAACCTGGTGGACCGGGCCGCTGGGTACGGCATCGCCGGTTACGCCGTGGACGGCACCGATCTGGCCGCCTGTCTCAAGGTCCTCAGCCACGCTGTCCGCCAAGCGCGGGAAGGCCACGGTCCCCAACTGGTGGTGGGGCGCCTGTTGCGCCTGTGCGGCCACGGCGAGCACGATGACGCAGCCTATGTGGAGCCGAAGCTGAGGCAGTCGCCCAGCGGGCGGGATTGTCTGAAAGTGGCCGAGGATTACTTGCTCGAGCAGGGCTGGGCTCACGCCGAGGATCTGGCGGCCTGGCGAGGAGAAACGGTGCGCAAGGTCGAAGAGGCCGTGGCCAAAGTGCAGCGCGAACCGGCTCCCGACCCGTACCAGGAAGAATGGCACGCCATCGCCACCGCCCACCTGCGGGAGGCCCCGGGGCCGGCGCCGACTTGTCCGGAACCCCAGGGGTTCGCCTGAAGGGGCGCATGTTGCATGAGTATCACTTATCTCGAAGCCATCCGTGAGGCTCAGGCGCGGGCGCTGGCTGAGGATCCGCGCGTCTTCATCTACGGACAAGACGTTGGGGCTTTTGGCGGCGCGTTCAAGGCCACCAAGAACCTGGCCGCCGAGTTTCCCGGTCGCGTCATCGATGCCCCGATCAGCGAAGATGCCATCATCGGCGCGGCGGTGGGCGCTGCCATTGAGGGCTTGCGGCCCATCGTGGAGATCCAGTTCGCGGATTTCTCCACCACCGGGTTCAACCAGATTGTGAACCAGGCGGCAACCCACTATTGGCGCATGCAAGTGCCGATCCCGATCACCATCCGGCTGCCGTGCGGCGGCACCTCCGGCAGCGGCCCGTTTCACAGCCAGAGCATGGAGGCGCTCTATGCCCACTACCCCGGCCTGATCGTCGTGACACCCGGGACCGTCGAAGACGCCTACAGCATGTTGCTGGAAGCGGTGGCCCTGGACGATCCGGTCATCTTCTGCGAACACAAATATCTCTACTACCACCTCAAGGCCGAGCGCCTGCCCACCGAGGCCATGCCGATCGGCAAGGCCCGGATCGCACGGCCCGGCCGAGACCTGACGATCGTCGCTTACAGCGCCATGCTGCATGAGGCCCTGGCCGTCGCCGAGGAACTGGCCCCCGAAGGCGCCGAAGTCGAAGTGGTGGATCTGCGCTCGGTCAAACCTTTGGACACCGACACCGTCATGGCCTCTGTCGCGCGTACGGGCCGGCTCTTGTGCGTGGGCGAGGCGTGGCCCTGGGGCGGAGTGACGGCCGAGGTGATTGCCCGCGCGGCGGCCGAGGGTTTTGACCTGTTCGACGCCCCGCCGCAGCGACTCAACGCGAAGGATACGCCCGTGCCTTATCATCCCAACCTTTGGGCAGCCCATCGGCCCACGGCGCGGAGCATCGCGGCCGCGGCGCGGCGGCTGCTCCGGCTGTAAGGGACGCGCCGCTCCAGGCCGGTGGCTCCGGCCGATTGTCGCAACGGTCGTCCAGGCCTAACCGCGACGCCAGGTGGTGGAAGCCGGGCGCCAGGCCAGTCCGCTTTTCGTTTGAGTTCGGCGCCGGTATTGTTTACTGCTCTCGCGTAACGACCATTCGTGCCTATGCCGCGTATTCCGATCATCATGCCTCAACTTGGCGAGTCGATTGCCGAAGCCACCGTGGTGAATCTCCTGGTCAAGGAAGGTGACCCGGTGGCGATGGACCAGGATGTCATGGAGGTGGAGACGAACAAGGCCACCATGAGCGTTACGGCGCCCTGCGGCGGGCGCGTTGCGCGTCTGACGGCCCAGATCAACGAGAGTTACGCGGTGGGCGCAGTGCTCGGCTACCTGGAGGTCAGCAGCGAAGAAACCGTTCGGCTGGGTTTGGATCGTGCGGCGCCCTCGCCCACCCATGCCAGGCCGCAGCCGGCGTCCGATAATCAGTCCGACGCCGCGCCGGCGGCTGAGGTGCGACGGGTGCAGCCCACAGTGCGCGGACTGCCCGTGCCGGCCCATGCGGCCGGGGCCAGCTATATGTCGCCGCGCATGAAAGCCCGCATGCAGGAACTGGGCCTCCACGCGGCGGACCTGGCCGGCGTGGCCGGCAGCGGCGCGGGCGGGCGTGTGACGATCCAGGATTTCGAGAGCTTCCTGGCCCACCTGGAGAAACACAAGCTCACCCAGGCTTCATCGATGCGTGTGGCCGTGGCCGATGCCATGCGGCGAAGCTGGACCCGGCCGATTGCTACGGTGGGCCTGCCGGTCTGCCTGGATCCCATGCTGACCCACCGCAAGTCCTGCAATCCCAAACCCGGGCCCGCGCTGTATGCGCTCCGCGCCTTGGCCATTGCGTTGTCCGTAAACAGCGCTCCCGCGGGCCGGCTGGTGGGCAACAAAATCGTGCATCCCTCCGCCATCCACCTGGGCTTCGCGGTCGAAGCGGAGGACGGTGTGCTCGTCCCGGTAATCCGCCACGCCGACCAGCATCGGCTGTTGGAGCTGGTCGGTCGGTACAACGAACTGGTGGAACTCGCCCGCCAACGGCGGCTGTCCGCCGAAGCGACCGGTGGCGGCATCGCCATCGTCACCAACTACGGGACCTTCGGTTTGACCTGGGCCACCCCGATCCCGATGCCGGAGCAGACCCTGGTGATGGGCCTGGGCGCCGGCCGCCGCGTGCCGACGTGGGACGACGCCAAGGGCCAGTTCGTCCCCGTGACCGAGGGGAACCTCACGTTGAGCTTCGATCACCGTGTGCTCGACGGCGGGGCCGCGGGCCGACTCTTGTCTCGCGTCGCGGCGTTGATGGCGCAGCCCGCGAGCCTCTGAACTGGCGATTCAGTTGAACATCCCTGGAGACGGACCCCACGTGATTGTCACGCCCATCGGCGGCTATCTCCTGATCGAGGCGAACAACGTGACCATCGACGGTTACAGTCAGCCCTGGGGCGCCTGCGGCTGGCCCCCTGGCTCCGCGCGGCTCCCGGCCGCTTGACGGATCGAAGCTGCGCATTATCTCTTATGCCATGCAACTGGATCGTTTTACCACCAAGGCTCAGGAGGCTCTCCAAGCCGCCCAGGCCATCGCGCACCAACGTTCGCATCAGGAGATTGATGGCGAACACCTGCTGCTGGCGCTGATCAGCCAGGGCGACAGCCTGATCCCGCCGCTTCTGGAAAAGCTCGGTGTTGCCCTTCCGGCTTTGACCGGGGAGCTGGAACGTGAACTCAGCCGCCGCGTGCAGGTGAAGGGCGTCAGTTCCGCCGATGCCTTCCTCAGTCAGCATCTCAAGCAGGGGCTCGACGCCGCCGAAGCGGAGGCGCACAAACTCAAGGACGACTACACCAGCACTGAGCACTTGCTCCTGGGCATGATCGAGGAAGCCGGCGGCGCCCTGAAGAAGATCCTGCAAGGCCACGGCCTCAAGCGGGACGCGGTGCTCAAGGCCCTGGCGGACTTGCGCGGCCACCAGCGCGTGACCGACCCCAACCCGGAAGAGAAATTCCAGGCGCTGGAGAAGTACGGCCGGGACCTGACCGCCCTCGCCCGCGCCGGCAAGATCGACCCGGTCATCGGCCGCGACGACGAGATCCGGCGTGTCATGCAGGTGCTCACGCGCCGCACGAAGAATAATCCCGTCCTCATCGGCGAACCCGGCGTGGGCAAGACCGCCATCGTCGAAGGCCTGGCCCGGCGGATCGTCAGCGGTGACGTGCCCGAATCGCTGAAAAACAAGAAGCTCGTCGCGATGGACCTGGGCGCGATGATCGCCGGCGCCAAGTATCGCGGCGAATTCGAGGACCGCCTCAAGGCGTTCCTCAAGGAGATCACCGCCAGCGAGGGCCGCGTTGTCCTGTTCATCGACGAGTTGCATACGATAGTCGGCGCCGGCAAAGCCGAGGGCGCCGTGGACGCGGGCAACATGCTCAAGCCGCCGCTGGCCCGCGGCGAACTCCGCTGCATCGGCGCCACCACGCTCGACGAGTACCGCAAGTACCTCGAGAAAGATCCAGCGCTGGAGCGGCGCTTCCAGCCGGTCATGGTGGCCGAACCGACCGTGGAGGCCACCATCGCCATCCTGCGCGGCCTCAAGGAACGCTACGAGGTCCACCACGGGATCCGCATCCAGGACGCCGCGCTGGTCGCGGCCGCCACGCTATCGCACCGCTACATCAGCGACCGTTTTCTGCCGGACAAGGCCGTGGACTTGATGGATGAAGCGGCGTCGCGGCTGCGCCTGGAGCTGGATTCCCTGCCCACGGAGATCGACCAACTGGAGCGCCAGCTCATGCAGCTCCAGATTGAGCAGAGCGCGTTGAAGAACGAGAAGGACGAGGCCTCCCGCGAACGGCTCAGGAAGCTGGAAAAACAACTGGCCGACCTCAAGGAGAAAAGCAGCCTCCTCAAGGCGCAATGGGAAAACGAGAAGTCCGCCATCAATGCCATCAGCATCGTCAACAGCCAGATCGAGGAGGCCAAACTCGAGCTCGAACGGGCGCAACGCGCCGGCGACTTGAGCAAAGCGGCGGAACTGCAATACGGTCGCATTCCCGAACTCCAGAAGAAACTCGCCGCCTTGGAGAAGAAAACCGGCGTCTCGTCCGAGGGCAAGGGCGCCCCGGGTTCTCCGCCGACCTTGCTCCGCCAGGAAGTGACCGAGGAGGACATCGCCGCCGTCGTCTCCTCCTGGACCGGCATCCCGGTGAGCAAGATGATCGAGGGCGAAAAGGAGAAACTCCTGCGCCTGGATCAAATTCTCCACCAGCGCCTCATTGGCCAGGACGAAGCCGTGCAAGCTGTGGCCGATGCCGTCATACGCGCCCGGTCCGGTCTAAAAGACCCCAAGCGCCCCATCGGTTCGTTCATCTTCCTGGGGCCCACCGGCGTCGGCAAAACCGAGCTGGCCCGCGCCCTCGCCGAATCGCTCTTCGACAACGAGGAGAACGTCGTGCGCCTGGACATGAGCGAATACATGGAGAAACACGCCGTCGCCCGCATGATCGGGGCGCCACCCGGCTATGTGGGCTACGAGGAAGGCGGCCAGCTCACCGAGGCCGTCCGCCGCCGGCCCTACTGCGTCGTCCTCTTCGACGAAATCGAGAAAGCGCACCACGACGTCTTTAATGTGTTGCTGCAAATCCTCGACGACGGCCGTCTCACCGACAGCCAGGGCCGCACCGTGGATTTTCGGAACACGATCATCATCATGACCTCGAACATCGGCAGCCCGCGGCTGATCGAAAACGCCGGTG
>Ga0315274_10007301_pt1 | contig 16011 bp, 17 predicted proteins | sample YL17G02_20_MG_FD_203700 | JGI IMG/M metagenome (GOLD analysis project Ga0315274, IMG submission 203700) | Sediment microbial communities from Yellowstone Lake, YNP, Wyoming, USA - YL17G02_20 | ecosystem: Environmental > Aquatic > Freshwater > Lake > Sediment | place: USA: Wyoming | collected... | reverse complement strand
CCCGGCGCGAGGGCGAAGGACGGCGGCGCGACCGCGGTCGCTGGTCCACCCCCGACGTGCGCCGCGAGCAAGCGGGGATAGCCCGCATAAGACGCCCTCAACCCGTCCATCGCGGCTTTCGACACAACAGACCGAATGCCGGGCAACCCGACAGCGCTGCCAGGCCCAAAATCGACCGAGGCAACCAGCCTCAACCGGCACGCGCGCGGCCCCGCGCGCGCGCACGCCCACGCGAGGCGCACCCGGAACGAGTCGCCGCACGGGACGCCGGGGGTGGCGACGACGACAGTCGCGGTCCAGCCCGAATCGGACCGGGCCGCGCAGGTCCAGGCCTCGGCGGCGGGCGTGGCCCTCGGCGCGACGAGCGGCGCGCGCACGCGCGCCGCATAGCTCACGCAGCGCGCGAGGGGGGCGCCGGGCGCAGGGCGGCGCCACCCGGTGCAGACAAGGTCGGCGTCGCCGCGCGCGGCGTGGAAGGTGGAGGCCAAAGGGCCCGCGCACGCGACTTCGCGCCACGCCGCGCGCACGGTCGCCGCGATCGTCGTGTCGACGAGCACCGTGCCGCCCTCGGGCAAAGAGGGTAACGTCCCATCGGCCGCTTGCTCGGTCGCACGCTCGTCATCGGCCCAGGGCGGTTCGGCGGGGGCGGCGAGGAGTGCGGCCGCGGTGTCGGGGGGGGCCGGCGGCGGCGCCTGGAGTGAAATAGGAGTGTCGGGGCCTCACTCTACCCTTCCTCACCTTCTCTCTCTCTCTCTCTCCTTCCTACCAGCACGGCCTTGAGGGCAGCCCCGCGCGCGCGCCGCTCGCGCCAGCGTGCCACGGTGCGCGCCGCCGAGATGGCGGCGGCCAGGCCCAGCATGGCGTGGGGGCTGGCGGATGCTAGGGCGGCGGCGGCCGCGGCCGCGAGGGCGCCGGACGGCACGCCGCGCGCGCGGTTGCCATCCGCCGTCGCGGGCCGGCGCCGCCCGGGGGCGCCCTCCCATCCCGGAGGGGCGGGAGGGTCGCCCTCGCTGTCGGACGCGGGCGGCACGGTGTCGGGCGGCCGCGGGAGCGCGGCAGTGTGGCGCGAGACGAACGGAGCACACACCAGAGGCCCCAACTGACCCCTCACTGACGCCGCTCGCGGTCGCCTGATTGGTGCGCGAGTGTTGAGAGTGGGTGCGGGGTTGCGGGCGGGGACAGGAGCGCGAGGCCACGCCCATGCAGCCAGGGTGCTCGCCGATTGGCGCCCGCGGCGCGCCGCGCGCCACCCGAAGAGCAAGGCGGTCATGCGTGCACGCGCGGCGCGGGGTTGGGGGCAGGAAAAGCCCTGTGTTTCGCGCCGCGGCACGGCGCGCGCGCCGCGCGCGGCTTCAGGCGGCACGTGCCGCCTGAAGCGGCGCCGGGACGGGCTGCGGTTGGCCTAATCGCGTGCGGCGCGACTAAATCTATCGTTTGGGGGTGAAGGCCAAGGAGGGCGACGCGCGGCGGCGCCAGGCGCCTCCGCGCCGCGATGCGCGACCGCCGACTGCCCCCCCTCCCTCCCGCCACAGCCACACCATGGCGCCTCGGATCTCCCTGCTCACGCTCGCTGTGGCCGCGCTGGCCATCGCGTCGTCCGCGGCCGCCGCCAAAAAGCCCAACAAGCGCGCGGCCGCGCGCGCGGCGTCCAAAGAGGGCCTCTCGGCCGCCGTCATGAAGACGCTGCTCGCGGACGAGCCCAACCTGCGCCTGCACGAGCTGGGGGAGGTGTCGGACAGCGACAAGACGCGGACCCGGCTGTACCTGACGCCGGCGCACCAGCAAGCGGCGGCGTTGATCGGCACGTGGATGAAGGGCGCGGGGATGGCCGTCTCCGTCGACGCCGTGGGCAACGTGCGCGGCGTGCTCAAGGGCAACGGGACGGCGGGCGCCCGCCGCTGGCTGACGGGCTCCCACTTTGACACGGCGCCCGGCGGCGGCGCGTTCGACGGCGCGCTCGGGGTCGTCCTGTCGATCGCGGCCGTCGAGACGGCCATCGCCGAAGCCGCGGTCGCCAAAGGCCTCACCACGTCGGCCAAGCTGGCCAAGGCGTTGGCCGGCGGCGGCCGCGTGGTCGACGCGCTGCCCTCTGGCTTCGACCCCGCCACCCTTCTCGCCAAGGGCGTGGAAGTCATCGCCTTTGCCGACCAGGAGGGCGTGCGGTTTGGCGCGCCCATGGCGTCGTCCAAGGCGTTGATCGGGGCGTACGAGGGGGAGGAACTGTTGAACCGCGTCGACGGCGCCGGCGTGACCGTCGCCGACGCCTTGGCCAAGGCCGGCATCAAGGCGGCTCTGGCCGACGCCGCAATCCCCGTGACCGACGTGGAAGGCTACGTCGAGGCCCACATCGAGCAGTACGACAAACTGGAGCGCATCGGGTCGCCCGTCGGCATCGTGACGCACGTGGCGGGGGCCACGCACATGATGTTCACGGTCACGGGGTCGGATGCTCTCATGGTAGGAGGCGGGAGGGAGAGGAGGAGGGAGCGGCAGAGGAGGAGGGAGCGGCAGAGGAGGACGGCGCGCCTCCCGCCCACCCCTCCCCTCGTCCCGCCCAGTCCCACGCCGGCTCCGTGCCCATGGCCGACCGGCGCGACCCGGTCCTCGGCGTCGCCGAAATCGCGCTCGCCCTCGAGTCCCGGTGCAAGGCCGACGCCAAGGGTGCGCAGCACGGCGTCCTCTGCGGCGTCCACTTTGTCTCCCTCTTCCCCAACTCGCCCCTCAACATCGCGCGCCAGGCCAACATCACGGTGTCGGTCACGTCGACGAGCGACGCCCACCGGCGGGCGGTCGTGGACGGCCTGACCAAGGACGTGGACGCCATTTGCAAAAAGAGGGAGCTCGCCTGCACCGGCGGCTACCTCCTCGACTCCAACGCCGCCACGTCCGACAAGCGCATGCGGGAGCGGCTGTCGGCCGACGCGTCGGCCGCGCTCAAAGAGTTGCCTGCCGTGCTCGACGGGCGGGCGGCGCCGCCGGCCGCGCCGGCGAGCGTCGCCGACGTCACGGTGCCCGACCTGTGGTCGGGCACCGACTCGGACGCGCTCAACCTGGCCAAACGGTTCAAGACCGTGATCCTGCACGTGCGCCACGCCAAGGGCGTGACGCACTCGCTGGCCGAAAAAGTCGAGCCGAGCGACGTCGCGTCTGCCTCCCTCGTCCTGCACCGCTTCCTCGCGGGCCAACTGCTGGGCAAGGCGCCGCTCAAGCTGCACGATGAACTTTGAGATGGGGGGGAGGAGGGGGGCGGAGGGAGAGGGGGGCTCGTGCAACGACGACACGCGCAGCGCCCCCCGCCCCGTCTCCCCCTCTCCCGTCTCTACCAGTCGCCCCCGCCCCCACCAAAGTCCCCGCCGCCGTCGAAGCCGCCGCCGCCCGCGTCGCCCATGTCGAAGCCGCCGCCGGTGTCGGCCCAGCCGGACTGCTGGTCGGGGGCAAACCCGCCGCCGCCGTTGCCCATGTCGAAGCCCGAGCCCCCCTGCCCCTGCGCGTCGCCGTAGTAGTTGTTGGTGACGTTGGTTTCTTGGCCCGGCGCGCCGCCGTAGTGGCCGCCGCCGCCGTAGCCGCCGTGGCCGTAGCCGCCGCCAGAGTGGAGCGCCGAGCCGAGCATGTAGCCGCCGAGGGCGCCCGCGCCGACGCCCAGGGCCGCGGAGCCCATGCCGCCGCCGGCGCCACCGGCGGGCCGGCCGCCGTACTGGCCGGGGGGCGCGGGCGCGTAGCCGGGGGGAGGGTAGCCGCCGGGCGCGTAGCCGCTCGGCGCGCCGTACCCGGGCCGCGGCGCCTGGCCGCCGTACCCGCCCGGCTGCTGCGGCGGCGCGTACGCCGGCGGCGCGCTCTCCTGCGCCGCCTTGGCCAAGCATTCCTGGGCCAGCAAGGGCGCGGCAAACGCGGGCACCTCGGCCACAAACTGCGCGAGCACGACGCCCGCGTCGCCGACGTCGGCCCACGCGCCGCCCTTGGCCGGCGTAACGCCGTACGCGCGGGCGAGGGAGGTGAAGGTGTCGTACCCCTTTTTGCGCAGTTCTTCAAACAGGAAATCGCCGGCGCCGGGCGGGGCGAACGACGAGAGCGTCGCTTTCAAAGTGTCGACCTTGTGCGCGTCGGCGCCGCCCGCTGCAGCGCCGGCAGACGCGGCGGCGAGCAAGTTCATGGCGACCGTGGGCCGCCCAAACGCGGGCACGCGGTCGATGAAGCCTTGCAGCGACCCCCGGTCGGCGCCCGCCCACGCGCCGCCGGCCGCCGCAGCGGGGAACGCGGCGTGAATCTTGCGCCACGTGTCCAGGCCGGCAGTGGACAGGTCGTCAAACAGGGGCTCCTGCTTGCGCTCCTCGAGCCAAGCTTGGACGGCGAGCGGCTTGTCGGCCGACGGGTTCGGTGGAGGGGGCGGCGCGTAGGCCTGCTGCTGCTGCTGGCCGCCGTACGGTTGTTGGCCGTACGCTTGTTGGCCGTAGTAGGCCTGCTGGTCGTAGCCTTGCTGGCCGTAGCTGCGGGGGAGGGGGGGGAAGGCGGTTGGAAGGGGGGCGCTCCCTTGGTGCTGTCCATGCGGGGCCGGGCGAGGGTTCGGCCGCCGTCCTTCACGCACCACCACCCCACTCAACGACGCATCGCTCACCCTTGGCCGCCGCCGGCGGCGGGCGCGCTCATGCAGGGACCCATGCGGAGTGGCGGCGAGGCGCGCGCGGGGGGAGCTGGCGAGCGCGGGGCGGTTCGGCGACGAAAGCGGTGTCGCGGAGGGCGGCTGCGACGCCCGCCTCTCGGGGGCGAGCGGGGAGCGGCTGGAAGGTGTGTGTGGGGGCAGCAGCGCCAGAATACACAACGCGGTCTCGTGCCGGCCGTTGCCGGCCGCTCCCGCGCCCCGGCGCACGCGTCCGATCGGCGCGCCCACCCCCGGCGCGGCCGCATCGACCCCGGATCGCCGCGCCCGCCCCATCGCATCGCGATGGCCGACGCGCCCCTGTCCACCCCTTTGGACCGGCGTCCCTCGCGCCGGGTCGTCGCTAAGACGCGCACACTATCTCTGGGGCGCTGGGCGGCCGAGACGGGGGCGGCCGGGGATCGAGGCGGCGGCGAAGACACGCGGGCCGCGCCCGCGCTCAACGCGTACGCGCTGGCGAGGGTGGGGAGCGTTGGAGGAGGAGGTGGCAAGGTCGAGGTGAGAAAAAGGAGAGAAGGAAGGTTGGGGCGGCGCCTGGGGTGCGTGCCGCCCACCTCCCTTCACCCCCCTCCAGCCCCCCACGCCCTCCTTCAACGACCTGCTCCTCGCCCTGAGCGAAGCCGCCTCCAAGCACGCCGACAAAAAGGCGGTCGCCGCGGCCCGGGTGGCGCTCGCGCGGGTGGGTCTGTTCGCCGGCGCGCCCGCGTCGGCCCTCCCCGCGCTCGCCGCCGTCGCCGCCGCGGGCGACGGCAAAGCGTCCCGCCTCGCCCACGCCCTGCTCACTGTCGCGCTCGGCCCCGGCGAAGGCGGCACGCCGCACCCGGGCGGGGCGGGGGGGGGGCGCGTCGCGGCCGAGACGCCGGCGGCCGCGCTGGCGCCGCTGTGGGCGGCGGCGGGCGACCCAGGCGCGCAGGCCGGCGCTGTCGATTCCGCTTTGCGTCTTCTGGCCGCCGCCGCGCGCGCCGGCGACGGCAGATGGGATGCCGACCTGGTCGCCGCCGTCGGCGCCGCTCTAGCGCGCGGCGAGGCCGACGCCGCGAAAGCGGTCGCCCCCCGAAAGGCGTCCAAAAAGGCGCCCTCGTCCACGTCGTACGATGTGCTGGGCAGTGCGCTGGTGGCGGCGCGCTGCGCGCTGCGCGGGCGCGCGCTCAAGGACGCCGCGAGCCGCGCGCTGCCTGCGGCAGGGGCGCCCGACGCGCTCGTGGCGCGTCACGCGCTCGGTCTCATCGCCGCCTTTGCCCGGGCCGACCCCGGGAAAGCCAGCGAAGCGCTTGGGAGCGGGTTGAGCGAGGCGGCGGCGATGGCCCTCGCTGCCTACGAGGCCTCTCCCCACGTCTTGGGCGCGCGCCCCGCGTCGGCCAAATCCCCCAACCACGGCACCACCCCCGGCCTCAACCTGGCCGACCCCTGGGCCCGCTGCTACGCGGCGCGGGCGGCGGCCGGGCTGCTGTTTGGCGGCGCCGGGCGCGCCTCGTTCGGCGACGCCTCGTCCTCCCCACTCCGGTCCCTCCTCACCGCCCTCGCCACCCGGGACGCCGACGACATGGTGGCCCTTGACGCCGCCCGCTGCCTGGCGGGCGCGCTGCCGGCCGCGGCGGCGAACGAGCCGCGCGACGGGGTGAGGGCGGGGAGGGCGTGGGCGGCGCTCGAGGCGCGGGCCGGCGAGGCCGCTGTCTTCATTCCAGGCCTCCAGGCCGACGACGCGGGCACCCTGCTCGGCGCTGTCGCGTGCCGCGTGCGGGGTGCGCTGCGCGCGCGGTCGCCCGCGCTCGTCTGCGCGGGGGCGCGCACAGCCGCCGCCCTCGCAGAAGCTTGGGCGCGTGGCGGCGACCGCCAGGGCGGTCGGTCGCCGGCGGGCGCTGTCGTGGCCGCGCTGGTCGGGGATTTGGGGGCTGTCGTCGCGGGCGGGACCGGGGCCGAGGCGGGGGCCGCGATGGATGCTTTGCTCTGGCTCGCTGCGGCCGAACCCGGCATCGTCGTCGCCCCCGAGGACGCGTTTGATCTCGCCTCCTCCCGCCCCGGCTGGTCGGAGGGGCTGGCGGCGGCTGCGGCGTCCACCGCGCGGCGCGCGGTGCGCGCGCGGCCCGCGAGCGCGGCCTCGACGCTCGCCGTGCTCACCGCCCTCGTCGCGGGCGCGCCATCCAAAGCCCCCCCCACCACCCTCGTCGACACCTGGGCGGCCTCGGCCTCTGCCGCCGCCGCGCGGTCGGCGCTCGCCGTGCTCGCCGCGCCGCGGCCGCCGACCGACGACCCCGCCGACGACGCCGCCTGGAGCGGGCATCAAAGGCTGGCCGCGTGGTGGCTGGGCGAACACGGCAATGTGGCGGCGGGGCAGGTGGCTGGGGCAAACGGCGACGGGGCCGACGCCGACGCCGCGACCTCCCTCCCTCTCGGCGACGCCGTCGTCGCCGCCCTCTCCGCCTCCCCGCTGCTCACCGACGTCACGGCGTCTTTGACCCACGCCGCGCTCACCACCCCCTGGCCCACGCGCGTTGCGGCCGTCCTGGCCCTGGCCAAGGTCGCCGCGCGGTCGCCGCCGCCGTGGCGGCAGAGCGCGTACGCGGCCCTGGCGCCCCACGCCGCTCCGCCGCACGCCTCCCGCCCGGACGCGCTCGGCGTCTCCGCCATTGTACGCCCCGTCCTGGCCGCCATCGACGCGGTGGAGAGCGCGGGCGCCGCGGTCGCGGCGCGCGCGCGCGGCGCGTGGAACGAGGCCGCGCTCGCCGCCCTGCGCGACGTGCATGATGCGTCTTGTGCGCGCCTGCAGACACTCACGGGGCCGCTGCCGGACGGGTGCTATCCATTGGGTATGAGAGGGGAGAGGGGAGAAGACGGGAGGTCGGACGAGGCGCCACCACCCCACAAACCCTCTTCCTCCCCCTCCAGGCCCGCTCTCCCGCGTCCTGCTCGAGTCGGGCGGCCTGCCGTCGCCGCCTGCTCTCGACGCCGACGGCCTCTCCACCGCGGCCCCTGGCGCCCCCGCGCTCGAACGCGCCAAGCTGGAAGCCTTACTCGCCGGCGCGGTCGCTCCCGCGTCGGCTGCCGGCTCCTCAGATGACAACGACGAGGGCGACGACGCGTTGGCGCGGTTTGGGGGCGTGTTTGGGGGCGCGGCTGCAGACGGCGACAGCGACGACGGAGGAGTCGGTGTGGGGGGCGAGGACGACGCCTTGGCCACTGCTGCCGCCATTCCTGCAGACCCCCTCGCCGCCATGTCGGCCGCCCTGGACAAGCTGGTCGTGGCGCGCCCAGGGGCGGCAGCCACCGCCGCGTCGCCGTGGGGCGGCGAAGCGTTTGATGACGATGGCCGCCCGGAGGACGCCGACACGGATGCTCTGGCCGCGTTGATGGCCGGAGGTGGTGGTTCGGCGGCGGCGGCGCCAACCGTCGACCGTGCCGCAACGCCTGCCCCTCCCCGTTTCCCTCGCCGGGGCATCGTCGCGCACGCTTTCGAAGCCGCTCTTCCCGAGGAGCTCACCGTGGCGCCCGGCGACCGGGTGGCGGTCGAGGCCGAGGCCGACGGGTGGCTGGATGTTGTTCGCTCGCGCGACGGGGCGCGGGGGCTGGTGCCAGCGTCCTACGTCACGTTTATGGGTGATCAGGATGGAGAGAGAGACGACACCACTCCCTCGGCCGCCTCGCCGCGCCATCTGGCGCGCGGTGGGTCGACCTCCAACCCGTTCAGCGCGGCTGCCTCCGATGCTGGCCCGCCCGTCACCCCGCGCTCGGCCCGCTCGCGCAAGCCGTCGGCCGATGCGTTCACCTCTTGGCCGGGCGCCGTCTCGTTCTCCTTCGACGCCGAGGCGGGGGACGAGCTGTCTGTGCGCGCGGGCGACGCGGTCACCGTCGTGGGCGAAGTGGATGGCTGGTTCCATGTGGCGGACGCGAGGGGGGGGCGGGGGCTTGTGCCTGCCAGCTACGTGGAGCGGAGGGCGGGGTGAGGGAGAGAGGAAGGATGCTCTGTGGAGAAGAGACGCAGCGGTCTGCGACGACGCGCCCTCTCGCCGCGAGTACAACCAGCCAGGCAGCCGCCCGTGGCCATCGCCGGCACCGCGTCCGCGCCGCGTCCGTCGCTCGCCAATCGCCCATGTGCGTGGATCGTGGAAGAGAGCGGGCGCTGGTCGGCGGCGCCCAATGCCGGATTGCACGCGTCGTGTGGCTGCCCCAGGCGCGCCTCCCGCCCCGCGCCCGGCATTCAATCAGCGATCCGCGTGCTCTACCGCATCCACCGGGGGCCGACCGGGCTTCCAACACCCCCTCCTGCAGCTGCTATGCCGCCCCCCGCCGGCGCCAACGGCTCCGGCTCCAACCTGCACGCCTGCGTCGACGACTCGCGGTAGGTGGTGGAGCGGAGGCGGGATTGGGGTAGCAGCGCGCGCGCGGCGTTCCCACCTCCTCCTCCTCGACCACCCTCTAGGTCGCTCGGCGACCACCTCGCGTCGCGCCTGCTGCAGATCGGGTGCGACACCGTGTTTGCCGTGCCCGGCGACTACAACCTCATCCTGCTCGATCAATTGGTGAAAGCGAGGAGCAAAGGTAAGGAGAGACAGAAGAGGGGAGGGCGAGCGCGCTCGCGCGCCCCGGCCGACGCACCCCTCACTCTCCACTGTGCTAGGCCTGAACATGATCTACGGCTGCAACGAGCTCAACATCGGGTACGCCGCCGACGGCTTTGCCCGGGCGCGCGGCGTGGGCGCCGCCGTGGTCACCTACACCGTTGGCGGCCTCTCCCTGCTCAACGCGGTGGCAGGGGCCGCGTCCGAGCGGCTGCCGTTCATTGCGATCACGGGCGGACCAAACTCGAACGACTGGGGTGAGAGAGTGGACAAGGGAGGGAGGGGGAAGACGGGTGGAGGTAACGGCGCCCGGCCGACCTCCCACACTTTCCTCTAGGGACCAACCGCATCCTGCACCACACCATCGGCGACCCAAACGGCTTCGACCAAGAGTCGGCCGCGTTTGCCCCGTTCTGCGCGAGCGTCACCCGCATCCACTGCCTGGAGGACGCGCACCACCAGCTGGACGCCGCCATCGCGACTGCGCTGCGCGAGTTCAAGCCGGTGTACATCAACATCGCCTGCAATTTGGTGAAAAGAGTCGAGGAAGGGAAGGTGCGGGGTGAGCGTGCGCGCCCTCCTCCCGCCAACACCCCGTCTCTCTACTTCCCCAGGCCGGCACCCCCCACCCCACTTTCGAGCGGGAGCCCATCCCCTTCTCCCTCGCCCCCCTGCACACTAACCCCGCGTCCCTGGCCGCCGCTGTCGACGCCGCGGCCGAACTGCTCGATGCTGCGGTCAAGCCCGTCCTCGTCGGCGGCGTCAAGCTGCGCGCGCCCCGGTGCCGGGCCGCGTTTGCCAAGCTTGCGCAGGCGTCGAAATACGCGCACTGCATCATGCCCTCGGCCAAAGGAATGGTGGACGAGACCATGGACCGTTTCATGGGCGTCTACTGGGGCCAGGTGTCGACGCCCTACTGCGGGGAGACGGTGGAAGCCGCGGACGCGTACGTGTTTGCGGGTGAGAGACAACGAGGGAGGAGGGCGAGGAGGGAGGGAGGAGAGAGGGAAGGGCGCGCGCGGAAGCGCCGCCCATCGCCGCCCACTGAACTCCCTCTCTTCCTCTCCTCCTCCAGGCCCCATCTTCAACGACTACACCACTGTAGGCTACTCGCTCCTCATCAAAAAGGAAAAGGCCGTCATCGTGGAACCCGACCGCGTCGTCGTCGCGGGGCGCCGCTTCTTCCAGTGCGTGGCGGCGGACGAGTTTATGACCGCGCTGGCGGTCAAGGTCAAGGCGAATGAGACGGCGTGGATCAACCACGGGCGCATGTTTGTCCCGCCGGGCACGGTCGTGCCACTGCCAGCCGGCGCGCCGCTGCAGACCAAGGTCGCGTTTCAACATGTGCAGCAATTGATCAACGACATTCCGGCGGCGCTGGTTGTGGAGACAGGGTAAGGGAGGAAGAGAGAGAGAGGCAGGGAGAGGAGGCAGGGAGAGGAGGCTTGGAGGGTCCGCGCGCGCCGCGCGACACCCCGACCCCTCCTTTTCTGCCTCTCCTTCAGCGACTCTTGGTTCAACGGCCTCAAGCTCACCCTCCCCCCGGGCACTCCCTACGAGTTTCAATGCCAGTACGGCTCCATCGGGTGGTCGGTCGGCGCAACGCTGGGCGTCGCGCAGGCACTGCGGGGCGAGCGCCGCGTCGTCACGCTCGTCGGGGATGGGAGCTCCCAGATGACGTTCCAAGAGTTTTCGACCATCATGCGGTGAGGAGAGGAGACGGGAGAGGGAAGGGGTGGGGCGAGGCGCACTCAAGCGCCGACCCTCTCCTCTCCCAGCAACGGCCTCAACCCCATCGTGTTCCTGGTCAACAACGACGGCTACACCATCGAGGTCGAGATCCACGGTAGGGATTGGAGGGCGGTGAGGGTGGTGCGCGCGCGCGGCCTCCGCGACTGCCCACGTGCCCACATTCTCCCCCCCCCCCCATCCTCAGACGGCGAGTACAACAACATTCAGCCGTGGGACTATTGCAAGGTGGTGGAAGGGTTCAAGGGGGCGTCCAGCGCCAAGCTGCTCACGCGGCGCGCGACGACCGAGGCCGAGCTCAAGGCTGCCATTGCAGACGCGGTCGCGCGCCCGGACCACATGGCGTTTATCGAATTCGTCGTCGCGCGCGACGACTGCTCGCGCGAGCTGCTCGAGTGGGGGTCGAGAGTGGCGGCGGCCAACGGCAGGGCGCCGGACCCGCGGTGACACGAGGAGAGGGGGTTTGGCGGGGAGCTTGGGAGCAAGCCGGCGCCGACTCGCCGCGCGGGCCCCTGTCACTGGTCGACAGCGGTGAGGCTCGTCCGGGTCGAGCGGCTGAAGCGGGAGGTGCGGTTGCAACACAAGGGCATCAAAGGAGGGGAGCCCTCGAGGGGCGGTCGCGACAAGCTCGTCGCGCCGTGCACACACCGCTCCCCACCCAACCTCCGCCCCGCCGACCCACGCCCGCTCGCCATGCTCGCCGTCGCCTCCAGGTGCGGCGACCCAGCGAGCGGCTAGGGTCATCGGGCGCCGGAGGCGGGCAAGGACCAGGCCGCCAATGCCGCCTCCCATCCCCAGCCGCGCCTGCCGCCCGCCACCCCCCCGCGCCGTCTCGCGCGCGTCCACACCCGGCCGCCGCAGCATCGCGGTTGGGTACACGGTAGGGGAGAGAGAGAAGAGAGAGGGGATAGGGCCCCAGAATCGGCTGGCCGCGCCCACCGCACACCGCACCCCAATCCACCCTCGCGTCCCATCCTCCAGGGCAAACTCTCGCAAACCGTCGTGGACGACGTCCTGGCCTCGGTCGAGGCCGGCGGCCTGGCCAACCACGCGACGCAAGGGGCGCACGGGGCTGCGTACCACCACCAGGTGTGAGGAGAGAGGAGAGAGACAAGGAGGGAGGGGTCTCTCCTGGCGGGACGAGGCGTGGCACAGCGCCGGGTCGCGGCACGCTTCTGACCTCCCTCCACGCTATAGCAATCCGAGGGCGGCTACGCCTTTTACATGCCGCCCGTCACCTTCATCGGCACCGGTTCCCTGCAGTCGGCGGGATCCCACCTGAATGGGCTGGGGCTCAAGAAGGCGCTCGTCGTCACCGACGCGCCGCTGCTCGCCTGTGGTGCCACCGCGGCTGTGACCGACATGCTGGAGCGGTTGGGGATCGGGCACGCTGTGTACAGCGGGGTAGAGCCAAACCCAACAGTGGAGCAGGTGCGTTGGGGAGGGCCCGGCGGGCGGGCCGGCGCGCGGCACGTTTTGGCGCTCTGTGCTGCGCCCACCTCATTCCGTCTCCTCTGTACCCTCTCAGGTCGAAGCCGGCCTGGCCGTGCTGCAGAAAGAGCAGTGCGACTGCGTCGTCTCGTTTGGCGGCGGGTCGCCGCACGACGCGGCCAAAGGCATCGCGGCCGTGGCGACAAACGGCGGGAGCATTCGGGACTACGAGGTAAAGGGAGAGGGAAGGGGAAGGAAGGGCGTGGCGCGGGTGGGCAGGCCTGGCGCCAAACCCGCCCACCCTTTCCCTCTCTCCCCAGGGCGTGGACAAGCTCAAGACCGCCATGCTGCCCCTCATCGCGGTCAACACGACGGCGGGCACGGCCAGGTGTGTCAAGGAGGGGGAAGGGAGGAGAGGCGGGAGAGGTGAGAGGGAGGACGCCAGCGCGGCTGCGTTAGGCGTCCCGCTCCCCCGCCGCCTCATTTCCCTCCGGCCGGGAAAAGGCCGGGAAAATAAAGGAGGAGACGTGCGCCGCTTTCCCGAGTGGCTGCGACCCCACACTCACCCGCGCGCACCTTCACAGCGAGCTCACGCGCTTTGCCATCATCACCGACAAGGCGCGCAAGGTCAAAATCGCCGTCATCGACTGGCGCCTCACCCCCACGGTCGCCGTCAACGACCCTTTGTGCATGCTGGGGATGCCCGCATCCCTCACGGCCGCCACCGGGATGGACGCGCTCACGCACGCGGTGGAAGCCTACGTCTCGACCGCTTCCACGCCGGTGACCGATGCCTGTGCGCTGGCGGCGATCAAGCTCGTCTCTCGCTTTCTGCGGAGGGCGGTGCAGACGCCGGGCGACATCGAGGCGCGCGACATGATGGTAGGGGAGGGAAGGGGTGGGGTGGGGGTGGCGCGTCGGGCGCGCGCGCCGGCGCTGACCCTCTCACTCTTTGGTGGAGAGGAGGGGTGGATGGAGGCCAAGGATGGCGGCGCGGCGGGCGCAGGCGCGCCGGCAATTCCGACCCCTTTTCGCTCGCTCGCTCTTAGGCCTACGCCGAGTACCTTGCAGGAATGGCGTTCAACTCGGCCGGCCTGGGCTACGTGCACGCGATGGCGCACCAGCTGGTGAGACGAGAGAGGGGTTGAGGAGCGTGCGCGAGGTCGAGGAGGGCGGCGCCGACCCCACCTCCTCTCCTCACCCCAGGGCGGCTTTTACAACCTGCCGCACGGCGTGTGCAACGCCGTGCTGCTGCCCCACGTGGCGGCTTTTAACGCGAAAGCGGTGCCGGAGCTGTATGTGGACATGGCGGCGGCGTTGGGCGCGCCCGCCGCCTCGCCCGAAGAAGCGGTGCCCGCTGCCTTGAACGCCATCCGCTCTCTGGCCTCCGACGTGGGCATTCCGCGCAACCTGGCCGATCTGGGCGTGCGGACGGCGGATTTCCAGACGCTCGCCGCCAACGCGATGGCCGACGCGTGCGGCGCGACCAACCCGCGGGTGCCGACCAAGGAGGAGGTGGTGGATCTGTTTCGCCAGGCGCACCAGGCGGGGGCGTGAGATGAAGGGAAGAAAAGGGGTGGAGTGAAGTCGGGTCGATTGTTGGCAGGTTGGCCTTTTAGAGGCCAACCGCGCAATGGAGATGAGACACGCCGCTGATTCGAAGGGGCAGCGCGTGTGTAGGAAGTTTGCAGTGGGGAGAGGAGGGGCGGCGAGGATTTCGGGGGCGAGAGGACATATGTTGGGGTGATCAGACTTGAGGCTGAATCGCCTTGATTGACGCTCCTAAACCCTGTACCCTCACCATCCTCCCCGACCACCGGCCGGCGTCGACATGCTCTCACAAGGCTTGTCGCCTGCGTCACGAGCAAAGGAACGGCCAACCGAGGCTGCGAGGCGCAACCGACGACGGCGGCGCTGCTCCAAACACTCTCATGATCGTGCGCGGGCTGCCTCGCGCCGCCCCCGCACTCCGCATTCTACCGCGCCTTGCCGGCGCTCATCCGCGCATCATTGGCCGGCCGCGCCCCAGCTGCACTCTGGCCGCCATGCCGGCCGGCGACGCAGCGCGCGCCGCGGGCCTGGTGGCGGCCGGGTGGCTGGCCGCGGTGGCGTATCGCGAGCGAGGTTGGTGGAGTGGTGGTGGGAGGGGCGGAGGACAGCGGGGGCGCGCCGGCCGACCCCGACTCTTTTTTCTTCAGGCCCCGCTGCCCTCCTCTTTTTGGCCGCCGCTGGCGCGGTGAGCCTACTGCTGAACGCGCGCCGCGCGTCGGCCTCTTCTGGCTTGACGCCTGCCGCTGTCGCCGTGCTTCGCGGCGTGCACGGGCGGCGCTCGGTCTTTCTGAAAGAGATGACCCGCCCTCCCCCTGTTCTCCCTCGTGCCGCTCTCAACACCCTCCTCGCCGCCGCCTGCACCGCGCCCAGCCACAAGCGCACGCGCGCGTGGCGGTTGGTCGCCATCGCGAGCGGCGAGGCCAAGGCGCGGCTGCTCGACGGCGCTGCGGCCGCGGTGCGCCGGTCGGGCGACGAGAAAGCGTTGGCCAAGCTGACGGCGCCAGACAAGTGGGGCAGCAGGCCAGCGGCGTTCATCGCCGTCGGCGTGCGCTCGACCGTCAACCCGTACTGGGAGGAGACGGCGTCCGTGGCCGCGGCGGTGCAAAACCTGCACCTCACCTTGGCCGCTGGCGCGGCCGACGGCGGCGGTTTGCGGTGGGGCGGCTACTGGACCTCGTTCTATCTGGCGGCGCGCGAGGACCCGGACCTCCTCTCTTGGCTCGGCCTCGACGCGGCGGCCGGCGACCGCTGGCTCGGCCTCTTTGTCATTGGCGCGATCGACGGCCCCCCGTCGGGCATCGACCGGCGCAAGGCCGCGGCGGCGGCCGCGGCGGTGGCCGACGCGGGGCGGCGGCTGAGCGTGCTGCCGGGGGGGGGCGAGGTGGCGGTGCTGTAGGCGCAGAGACGGGGTGTTAAGGGTGGCGGCGGGCGCGTGCGTCTTAGGGTTAGGGTCAGGGTTAGGGTTAGGGTTAGGGTCAGGGTCAGGGTCAGGGCGGCTGGAGTTGGGCTGCCCCTGAGACGCGTCCTTGACGGACGCGTTCAGCTCCAGCAGTTCAGCACTCAGTGCGGCGATGTCCGGGCCACAGCCGCGTGGGCGGACACGGCGGTGCGGTCGCTGCTCGGGCCGCGGTGCAGCGCGCCGGCAGCGACGGCCCACGCGCGCCCGCCCGCTCGCCGCCGCCCGCCCGCCCGCCGGGCCCCGCCTGCCAGCATTAGCGCACCCGCCGCTGGCGCATCCAGCCTCCGGACCGGGCGCGCCAGCGGCCGCCGAATGTGCGGTTGCCGCGCGCGAGCGCGCACGCGGTCGCAGCCGCCGCGGCCTCGTGGTCGGTCTGGTGGCCTCTGTCGCGGCGCGGCGACGCGCCCCGCCGAGTTTGGGGGGGGCGGGCGGCCGCCAACCGCCACGGACGGCGCAGTAAGCGGTGGTGGGCATTGTTTTGCAGGCGCGCTGTGCCCATCTCACAACTTTCCCACCGACCCCGACCTCGGACCACACTCTCCACCTCGTCGGTGAGTCCGCGGCTGGGTCGGGCGCCACCGCCGGCGGCGGCACGGGGGGGGGGTGGCACT